>Ga0315280_10001195_pt1 | contig 45451 bp, 50 predicted proteins | sample YL17G06_40_MG_FD_203697 | JGI IMG/M metagenome (GOLD analysis project Ga0315280, IMG submission 203697) | Sediment microbial communities from Yellowstone Lake, YNP, Wyoming, USA - YL17G06_40 | ecosystem: Environmental > Aquatic > Freshwater > Lake > Sediment | place: USA: Wyoming | collected... | reverse complement strand
CAGTGACCACAATGTCACATTCTTCAACTCCGTTTACGGAACAAATTGCCTGTGACAATTCGACAAGAAGTGTCTCACGAGGTTTAAGAGCCTCTATCAGAACTCTTCGAATATGTATAGCCATACAATTTTCCTCTAATGATAGAGTTGTCAAGGCTTTAAATTTCTTTTCGCCAAACCTTCCTATTTGGTAGCCCAGGAGAGATTCGAACTCTCGCCACGCATAAATACAGCATCCTTTTACTGGTAAATTGGTTTTGAAATCCCTTCCCCGGCGCCATTTTACCAATTAGAGTCTGCTCTTAGGCTAAATTGGACGAATAAGTTGAATGCGAGCTTTTTGTATTAGCGTTTGGCTCGAACAGCAAAGAATGGCGGCCCCTGATGCAGCTTGGTGGCACAGTCGCAACCTTCGCGTGCGCGGGGTTAAAGAAGGTCAGCAGGGGATAAGTAATTACACGTGGGATGCCTGAGAAGGTCCTTACGTGGCTCTGTAGAAGTATCCAATCTCGGCATATGGGCTTTTGAACAGCATTACCTTTTCTCGGCAATTTACCCGATACAACCAGCGGTAGAGCCCAAGAATTTTGTCAGGTAGAAATCAATGGTTTGAATATAACGCGCGCTATTTTCGATGGTGGCATATTTGGATCCAAATATCCATGGTACATTGAAACCTAGGAGGGGTAGGATCCTCAGCCTACCAGTTGAGACCTTCGCGCGCGCGAGACATTCGAGCTCTAGCCAGGGATGTATGGCATCTTTTGCCAGTAAATTGGTGCTGAAATCCCTTCCCCGGGACCATACTAGTTCCGAGAATTTCCGGTCTGTGATATCTCAAATTTCCAAAACGTATAGCGGATAGCCAGAGAACAACGTCGAACAGGATTCCAACAAACCGCGCTAGATTAACGCCTTATTCTAACAGTGGCTAATGCCTTCAGAGGCTTTCCTTCTTGAGGAATGTTTACGATCTTCAGCATTACCTTATTCAATGCTTGCTCTGCAGCCTGTCTAGCTTCTCTCCTTGTGGCATACTCGCCTTTAAGTTCAAACCATGGTAACGTTTCGTCAATTCTTATCCACGTTGCGTACAAATTTTCCACCACTACTTGACGAGAAGAGAGTTAGTAATAATGATTAAAACAATTATGAATCTGGAATAATGACGCTGGGTCCACATAGCACGTTGGCGTACGCACGGAAATAGATGGAAAGAGCCAAGTGTTCCTTTATCCAGGATACTGATTCTGACTGCATTAATACTATAAGGCGCAGAACCTGATTGATAGATGAGGGCCCTTAATGCCGAGAAAGAAAGAACACGTTGAAACTGAACGGAAGTTCACGTGCCCAAATTCTGCGTGCGGGCTTATATTTTCCAAGCCGTTGAAAGTCAAGAACTTGTGTGTCGAGAACTCGGAAATCTATCACGCGTGCCCGCGCTGTTTGACGGTAATTACGATAGACGGTACCCCTCCACTGGTTGAAACAAAACCCAGTTTTAGTCCAGACGTCAGTGAAAACGCGCAAAAGGTCCCAAATACGGGGAAGAAGAAAGCGGAGCCTCAACCTGAGGTGCGTTGTTCACGTCGTTTTGGTTACTTAAGTGAACGGCCGAGGAATGATACGATACCGGACGAGTGTGTGGTGTGCGAAAACATAGTTAAGTGCATGCTCAAAGCTGTGACTGGCTAAAGCGGTTGAAGAAGAAAAGCCTTCAGTGAAAATGGGTTTGCGTAGAACAAAAAGTTAGGCAATTGGGCTATTTTTCGCCTTTCTTCTTTTCGGGCTTCTTTACTTCTTCCTTTGGCGCCTCTTCTGCCGGTTTCTCTTCAACGGGTTTCTTTTCTTCAGTTTCCATCTCGCTTGTTATTTCTTCAATCGGTTTCGGCGGCGGTGTGGTAGCCATTGTCCAACCTATCCATGCTCCTATTCCCATTATGGCGATGAACGCAACTAGAACAGGAACCGCGATAATCCAGAATTGGACGTTTGAAAGCACTTTCGAATCACTTGTATTCAGTCCGAACACTCCGAGCCAGTTTGGATAGAACAATGTGACAACGTAGAAGAGGCCAATCAGAGCGCACACAATGAATATTACTCCACCTATTGCTTGATCTTTATTAGCCATTTAGTTTCACCATTTGATAGCGGAGTTTATCTCTTTAATACCTTTTAAAGTTTACCATGTTCCAGCTGGACTGTTACGTTGTACCAAGTTCCCATGCGGACAAATATTTCTTCTGCTCTTTGGTCAATTTGTCTATTTTGATGTGCATAGCGCCGAGTTTCAGTTTGGCCACGTTTTCATCTATTTCTTTAGGCACTTGGTGGACTTTCGGCTCCATCCTATCGTTCTTGGCAATGTATTCAACGCAGAGTGCTTGATTTGCGAAAGACATGTCCATCACCTCTGATGGGTGTCCCTCGGCTGCTGCTAAATTCACGAGTCTCCCTTCTGCTAGTAGATACAGTTTCTGTCCGCCTTTGAGTGTGTATTCGTCCAAGTTCGGTCGTACATTCCTCTTTTTTGATGAGATCTGCGCCAGGTCTTTCTGGTTTACCTCAACGTTGAAGTGTCCGCTGTTGGCCAGTATTGCGCCGTCTCTCATCTTTTGCATATGTTCTTTTCTTATGATGCTGGTGTCGCCCGTTGCTGTCACGAAAATGTCGCCTACAGTTGCTGCTTCAGCTATCGGCATAACTCGGAATCCGTCCATTGTTGCTTCAAGGGCGCGGAGCGGGTTTACTTCGGTGACTACGACGCTTGCTCCCATTCCTTGTGCCCTCATTGCTATGCCTTTGCCACACCAGCCGTAGCCGCAAACAACGAAGTTCTTGCCTGCAAGAAGAATGTTCGTAGCTCTCAGTATTCCGTCCAACGTGCTTTGACCCGTTCCATAGCGGTTGTCAAACAAGTATTTCGTGTATGCGTCGTTCACGGCTATTATCGGGTATTTGAGTGCCCCCTTCTCTTCCATGGCTCTCAACCGCAACACGCCGGTTGTTGTTTCTTCTGTTCCGCCTTTGACTTTGGGCAGGGACTGTTTTCTTTTCCCGTGAAGGGTGCCCACAAGGTCTGCTCCATCATCCAGAGTCATTAAAGGAGCAAAATCCAGCACTCTTTCGACGCACCAATAGTATTCGTCAGTAGTCTGACCGCGCCAAGCGAAAACATTGGCACCTTTCTTCACGAGTGCTGCTGCAACATCGTCTTGGGTCGAAAGAGGGTTGGAACCACACAGCGCAACTTTCGCTCCAGCTGCAAGAAAAGTTTCAACAAGAACTCCTGTTTCTTTTGTGACGTGCAAACATGCTCCTAAGGTACTGTCTTTGAGTGGCTTCTCCTCGCTTAATCTTTCTTTGATCTGGGTTAGAACTGGCATGTGTTTTGATGCCCATTCTAGCTGCAAATCACCGCTAGAAGTCAACGTTAGATCTTTGACTTTGAATTTCTCCATAACCGTCTCCTCTCTACGTTCTTTTGCGGTTCACTATTTAAGGGTACGTGCCATCGTTAATGGTAAAGGTGCTCATTCTTTTTTGTCCTTCTTTTTGTGAGCACGGCTCGCATCGCTATATTTTTAACTTGTGATTGAATACTTTCCACTTTGGGTGTACCTTCTTGTTTGAGTTGAAAATCGAAAAGGTTGAAGAATATCTTACGGGCGTTTACAAGTCAACTGTTAAGATCTCGCGTGTTGTTCCTCTCCGCGGTAATCAAGTTGTTGACCTGAAAGGCTTCGGTTACGGCGTGCCCTACATTATCGAGTTCGCTGTTCAGGGACACTCTAGACAGGTTGTTTTGGAGACCATGCGCCCTGAAGGTTTTGGGCACGACCGTTTTTCTGACAGAGCTGGGGCTCTGCTCTGGCAACACTCTGCTTTCAACAAGCTGCCTAGGCACGTACGTTCTGTTGATGTGGGCTCGTTTTTGAGCGACGGTGAAACCCTAAAGTCGGTAGGCGACTGTGCAGAATTCTTCTTGTTGGCAGAGTTTACAGATGGTTCACTATACCATAATGACTTAGACCGTATCAAGAAGACTTTTTCGGTGACTGATCGGGATGAGGAACGGTGTGTCGCTTTGTCTGATTATCTTGTGGAGATACATTCTGTGAAGAAGGATGCGCCCGGGTTGTATGTAAGGCGACTTCGCGACCTGATTGGGCACGGTGAAGGCATATTCGGTTTGACTGACAGTTATCCGAGTAATTTAGATTATGTTAATGAGAAGTATTTCGTTGAGTTCGAGAAGAACTGTTTGGAGTGGCGTTGGCGCCTCAAGCGCAAAACCAACAGACTATCTCAAGTGCACGGTGATTTTAGTCCTTGGAATGTGATGTTCAAAGAAGGCGTGGAGTTTACAGTTCTAGATCGTAGCGGGGGTGAATGGGGCGAACCTGCAGACGATGTCGCCACTATGACAATAAACTACATCTTCTATTCTCTGCAAGCGTTCGAGGAAATGAACGGCCCCTATGGCAGACTGTTTATACTTTTCTGGAAGAACTATCTCGACAAGACAGGTGATGATGAGATTCTCAGAGTGATACAGCCTTTCTATGCCTGGCGTAGCCTTGTTATAGCCTCACCTTTATGGTATCCTAACCTATCTCCACGTGTTCGCAAGAAAATTTTCCGCTTCGCACGCAAAGTGCTTGAGGCCAAAGAGTTTGAATTTGAAAGCGTCGAGACGTATTTCAAATAGCATTCAACACATCTGATGCAGTTCAAACGCCGCTATTGAAAGCATATATCAATTTCTAGACTAAGGTATAAATAGTCTCCGAAAGTAAGTCTTCATGGGGCGAGGGGTCTTTTGGCTGTAGAGTCTATTGATGACCTTAAGAAACTGCTTAAGGAGATGGGCTATTCACCGAACGCAGTGGATGAAATATTGAAATGGTACAAAGAGAATAGTTCTAGCCGAAGAGCATGAAAGGCATCTACATTCTGATAGTTTCAGTGGACAGAGATATCAACGTGAATGTTGGCGCACTAGGGTCTCTCAAATTTGAGAAAGGCATGTATGCCTATGTAGGCTCAGCTCAAAACTATTTAGAAAAACGCGTTAAACGACATCTAGGGAGAGAAAAGAAGAAGTTCTGGCACATTGATTACTTACTAGATAATCCCCGCGCCAAGGTTCATCGAGTCTTCCACAAAAATGCAGGAAGACCAGAAGAATGCAGAACAACTGAAGAACTGAACAAGAAGGGAATTCCAATACCAGGTTTCGGCAGTTCAGACTGCAAATGTGAAAGTCACCTGTTCAAAATTGCAGACTATGAGTTTTTAAGAAAACATATGAGTGAAATGATACTGGGATAAACTTGACAAAAACGGTGCCAATTGAACCTGGCTGGTGCGTCTGGATCACAGGCTTGCCTGGCAGCGGCAAGTCCGTCATGTCCGAAGCCTTGTTGAGGCTCCTCGCCAAAAAAAGGGTTCATGCCCAGCTGTTGTCCTCTGACGCCCTGCGTAAGGTCTTAACTCCCAAGCCAACTTACTCTTTGGAAGAACGCGATTCGGTTTATGCAACATTGGTCTACATAGCTCTGCTTCTGACAGAGAACGGTGCGAATGTGGTGATCGATGCCACTGGCAACCTGAAACGATACAGGGACGAGGCAAGAAAGCAACTTCCGAGATTCTTTGAGGTCTATCTTGAATGCCCTTTGGGAGTGTGCATAAAGCGTGAGGTTAAACGTGGAAAAACATACATGGCACCAAAACAAATCTATTCAAAAGCCCTACGGGGCAAGGCCCCAACCGTTCCAGGAATAGGCGAGCCTTATGAGAAGCCCTTCAATCCTGAAATGGTTATTGACACCGCAAAGTGTTCGCCTCAGAAGAGCGCACAGAGAATACTGAAGTCACTGCGCATTGAGACCAAAAAGAAAAGGTAGAGTTACAGCCAATTGTCCCGGAAAGTTCTGCGCACTGTGCTATTATGTCAATTCGACCAGTCTTTCATTGCCGTGATGCCTTGTGCTAGAAACTTTTCACGTAGTCGAGAACTGCATCTGCTTGTTCTTTTGAGATTTTTGAGTCTTGAAGAAGTCTTTGTGTCAGTTCGCTGACTCTTGCTAGGGCGTGGACTTTGTAGCCCAGCTTCTCAAGATTTTCTATACCGTGCTGTTCCCTGTCAACAACTACTAAGACGTTTTCAACGCGGGCTCCTAGCTGTTCAAGAGGCTTTATGGCTTCGAGCTTGGACAGGCCCTCACTTATGACATCATCGAAGAATAGGATCCGTTCACCTCTAACAACTTCTGCGCCTGCAATTCTTCCAGTGGCGCCGTATGCCTTTTCCTCTTTCCTTACAATGATGCACGGCAGGTTGGTTCGACAACCAATGCTGGGTAAGATTAGGGCTCCTTTCAGTTCAATCGTTGCTAGTTTGTTTATTCTGTCTTTGGTTGCTAGTTGACTGATCTTTTCTGCGGCAACGTCTGCAAGGGTGCAGAGGTCAGTCGGCGAGGAGAGTAGGCATCCAAGGTCAATGTAGTATGGGCTTAGGGCTCCAGATTTGATTCGGAAACTGCCAAACTTCAAACAGCCTGAATTGTACAAGACTTCTGCAATCTTTGATAGTTTATCAGGCATGTTTGATCCTCAACAAGACTTTGCATTCTCGGATTTAACACTTGTTAAGCCACGTTAAAATGGCTGTGTATCGCAAGAAATGTTATCGTAGAGCAATGTTTATAACTCATTGTTTCTCATTCCTAGAAGACGCGAGTCTGAAAAACAATGGGACATCGTAAAACGCATGCTCCTAGACATGGTTCTCTCGCATACTTACCTAGGAAACGTGCCGAACACTTACTGGCTAGAATAAATTTCTGGCCCAAAATTGCGTCAGAGACGCCTCGGCTTCTGGGTTTTATGGGCTTCAAAGCCGGGATGACCCACGTGTTTACGATTGAAGACCGTAAACGTTCACCAGACTTTGGCAAGGAAGTGATCTTGCCTGCTACGGTCTTGGAAGCCCCGCCAATATTCATTTGTGCGGTGAAGGTTTACACAAGAGACACTAATGGTTTGCGAACTTTGGCTGAGGCATGGGTGAAAGAACCGCCAGCCGTTTTGGGGCGTGTGTTTACACTTCCTGAAGTCTTCAAGACTGATGAAGCACTGAAGAAGATTGAGGGAAACATGCTGAAAATTGTGAAGGTTCGTGCTGTTGCGATAACTCAGCCGAAAGATGCAAGTCTGCCGAAGAAGAAGCCCGACATAGCGGAAATTGAGATAGGCGGAGGCACAATTCAGCAGCAACTTGACTACGCTAGAAGTCTTCTTGGGAAAACCATTACAGCTGCGGAGATCTTCAAGGAAGGCCAGTTCGTGGATATCGCTTCGGTGTCCACTGGGAAAGGTTGGCAAGGTCCAGTGAAGCGCTGGGGGGTCACCATACTTCAGGCTAAGGGAAGGAAGACGAAGAGAGGCGTTGCAACTCTCGGTCCGTGGAACCCACACCATGTTATGTACAGCGTTGCCCGTGCAGGACAGATGGGTTTCCATCAGAGAACAGAGTATAACAAGCGCATTCTCAAGATAGGCAAGAACGGAAAGGAAATCACGCCGAAAGGCGGTTTTCTGAGATACGGGCTTATTAAAGGTTCATACGTGCTGCTTGCGGGAAGCATAGCAGGCACGGAGAAGCGTCCAATACGCCTTCGCTATCCGGCACGGCCACCAAAGACCGTTGCAGAAGAACCACCGCAAATCACTCATGTTTCCCTCGAATCGCCACAGGGAAGATAAACGGTGCATTCTGATGGTGAAGAAGGTAGCAAAGGTTTTCAATCTTGAAGGAAAGACGGTTGGAAAGATTGATCTTCCACCAGTTTTTGCAACTCCGTTGAGACAGGATGTGATAAAGCGCGCTGTTCTGGCCATACAGTCGAATAGGCTTCAACCACAGGGAAGAGACCCCATGGCTGGAAAACGAACAACAGCGGAATCCAGAGGCACAGGCCAAGGAATGGCCAGAGTGCCCAGACGCAAGGGTGGGGCTGGGAGAGCAGCTTTTGCACCGGGGACAGTCAGCGGTAGGCAAGGACATCCACCTATGTCTGAGAAGAAAATAGTGAAGAAGATTCCGAAGAAGGAGAAAAGGCTAGCCTTGTTCTCTGCGATAGCCGCGACAGCTTCCAAGGAAACTGTAGCCAAGAGGGGTCACAGCATTCAGGACGTTCTACAAATCCCGCTTATAGTGACACCTGAAATGGAGGGCTTGCAGAAGACGAAAGAGGTTGAAGAAACTCTCATCCGATTAGGAGTGCTGTCGGAAATCTTTCGTGTAAAAGACAGCAGGAAAGTGCGGGCTGGAAGAGGCAAAAGCCGAGGAAGAAAGATGAAGCAAGGTGTGGGCCCTCTCATCGTTGTAGCTGAGAACAGGGGAATAAAGGAAGCAGCGGAAAACATTCCTGGCGTGGAAGTTGTTTCAGTAACTGATCTTAATGCCGAAATGCTTGCCCCAGGTACGCATCCTGGAAGACTAACAATATGGACAAGCAACGCAATTGAGAAACTGGCTGTGCTTCAAGGCAAAGGAGGACAGGCATAATGGATCCATACAGTGTCATTCTTTATCCGTTAATGACTGAAGCTGCCAGCTTGATGGTTGAAAAGGAAAACAAACTCGTTTTCATAGTTGATTTGAAAGCGAACAAAACCGATGTCAAGAGTGCTGTCCAACAGCTCTATGAAGTGAAAGTCGAGGATGTTAACATCCAGATCACACCAACCGGAGAAAAGAAAGCCTTCGTTAAGCTGCATCCAGACTACAAAGCAGCCGATATTGCAATCAAACTTGGAATACTGTAAATTTGTATGGTGGACTGATTAATGGGAAAGAGAATTCGTGTTCAAAGACGAGGACGCGGTGCCTCCACTTTTCGAGCTTCAACCCACAAGAGGGTTGCTCCAGCAAGATACCCGTCGACGACGAAACTGAAGGGAAGTTTTGAGACGGCATTGAACGGTGTGGTTGAACAGTTGGTTCATGACCCTGGAAGGGGAACGCCGTTGGGTTTGATAAGGTTTGAGAGCGGTGAGACTTTCTACACGGTTGTACCTGAAGGAGTTTACGAGGGCAAGCAGATTCAGTTCGGCGGGAAAGCCGTGGTTGACGTCGGCAACATTTTGCCGATTGGAAAGATTCCTGAAGGTACCATGATCTGCAACATTGAGCTTCGCCCAGGCGATGGTGGCAAACTGTCAAAATCCTCAGGTTCATACGCGACGGTCGTCACGCACACGCCTAACGGAACGATAATCAAACTTCCGTCAGGCAAAACAAAATACGTAGCTGATTATTGCCGGGCAACGATAGGGATCGTTTCAGCGTCTGGTAGAACGGACAAGCCATTCTTGAAGGCGGGTACGAAATTCCACTTGATGAGAGCAAGAGGACGCAAATATCCTAGGACCAGCGGAAGAAAGATGGTTGCCGCAGTGCACCCATACGGCAGCAGCAAGAGAAGCGCACGTAAGGTAACTACCACTTCGCACGGTGCACCGCCGGGACAAAAAGTCGGGCTTATCGCAGCCAGAGGAACAGGAAGGAAAGCAAAGAGTGCACGTGACAAAGACAAGATCAGTAGACAATCAGAAAGAGAAAGTTTATAGCATTAAGAACTACGGATCAGGTGAAGAAGAATGCCGAAAGAATTCATGTATCGCGGATTGAACCTGAGCCAACTGCAAGGCATGTCAATGGACGAGTTCATAGACCTTCTGCCCTCGCGGCAAAGACGGAGTCTTCATCGCGGTCTTCAACCCGAACAGAGAATACTGCTTGAAAAGGTCAGACAGGCAAGGGAGGAGCAACGGAAAGGCGGCAATCCTGCAGTAAAGACGCACGTGCGGAATATGATTATTCTTCCAGAAATGGTTGGATTGACAGTTGGGGTGCACAATGGGAAAGATTTTGTGCAGGTGGAGATAAAGCCTGAAATGATTGGGCACTACTTGGGTGAATTCGCGATTACAAACAAGCCTGTGAGACATGGAACTCCAGGTATCGGTGCTTCTCGTTCTTCGATGTACGTGCCGCTGAAATAAACTGCTTAGCCTCTTTTAGGCGGTGTAATCTCTGTCTGAGGATTTCTTCTCGACAGGTTTATTCTCAGGTATCTGGGGCAGCGGAATAGGCGGCGGAACGTTCAAGGTTCTTGATATCAGGACAGACTCGATGAAGGCGACGTTTGATACTGACTGTATTATTATTGGTGGCGGCGGTTTCTTTTCTTCATAGTCCTTGTAGGCTTTTTCTATTTCGCTTTTGTCTCCGACCACGTATGCTGTTCCCTTCAGATTAATCTGGGCTACTGAAGGGTTGTAGCTGATCGTGAGGATGAACGGGACTTCCAGTGAATCGTCCGGTTCCTTCTCCATATTCGTCAGGTTGAGGTTTGTGTTTATGTGGATTTGCGGGAAGGGTTTTCGAAAGTCTACGAAGCGTTCGGCGGAAATGTTTGATATGATAACGTTTACCCTGAGCATTTCTGAAACCATCAAGAAGCTAGAACGGCGGATGATTTAAAGATGTTTATTCCTTGACAGGTTTGTAATGCGTGAACCCGCAGTGCCCGCATGTGTATCTGTTGCCGTGATCTGCCATGAAATATCCTGGTCCGCAACGTTCGCACGTTGGACGAAGCCTAACAACTTTGTCAGATTCAACCTTGTAGAGCTTGAAAACACCCTTCTCTTCCTTCTTCTTTTTCTCAGGTTTCGGAGCTTTTTCAGCTTTCGCAGGTTTCGCTTCTTCTTTCGATGCTTCTACAGGTTTTTCTTCTAACTTCTTTGCTTCTTTCTTAGGCTCTTCTCCTTTCTTGGGCGCTTCTTTCTTCTCCGCTTTCTTCGACATCGTCTATTCTACTCCTTCTTCTCTTCCTCTTTGGGTTTCGGAGGAGGAACATTTCTTTTGACTACGTATTCAGGCTCGACAAGTTTAGCATGATCAACAGAATCATAAAGGTTCGCCACGCCAACAGCCATGTGCATGCCTGACCTTGTCTCAAATCTTTTCACAAAAACCAGATCAACATTCGCCTTCAACACATCTGCGACCGCTTTCCTGATTTCAAGTCTCTGCGGGGTTGCAGCTGCGTCGTGTTTGACGTGGAAACGAACTTCTTTTCGTTTCAGGAGCGGGTTTTCTTTCTCGGATATTATCTTGACTTCCATGATTTTTCCTCGTTTGCGGTGTTGACTTGATGCTACACGCTCTTATTTAGCTTTTTGAACGTTTTCCATTGACTTTAGGATTGCCGCGATTTCTGTTTTCTTTTCAGGTGTTACCTTGACTACTACGATGCCTTCGTATGGTTGGCCATATATGACAAAAGAGCCTTCAACTGCATGAGCAATGGCGACAAGCGTCAGCAAATCTTCCTCTCCGTCAACGACCACTTTGACGTGTTGACTGCCTTTCAATGCGCTTTCTATGGCAGTTTCGGCTTCTTCTGTAATTGTTCCTTGAGGGTTCTTAACGTAGACGGTTTGGTCTGCTGTCAGCTTGGCCGGCGTCGTGCTTTTTCTCATGCACTTGTTATCTATGATTGACAACAATGGGGAGAAACTGCTCTCCGCAAGGTTCTTTGAAACTGTATCCCCTACGGCAATTATGCTCGGAGGTCTTTCTTTCTCTACCATGCCCCTGAATCTTTTCGCTGTGTCAACAAAGGAGCCTCGAATCAAAATGCCCAACGGTTGTTTCAGTCTTACCCTCAATTCTGGAGTGAGGTAGTGTTTAATCGGCATTTCATCTGACCCTTAATGCAAAACGGCCTTTTTCTTTGATGTTCATGGCCTTTGCTATTTCTGAGTTTTCAGGGTCGAAAATTATTACCAAGCCGCTGAAATCGTCGCTCAGGCTTGTTCCTCTGCATTTGGAACAAACGTTTTCTTTTGTAAGAAAGTGACAGTTGGCGCAGGCTTTCTCACTCACTCGTCTTCGCCTTCTTTTCGGCGGGTTTCTTTTCTGCAGCTTCCTTCATCTTCTGCAGGTCGGTGTCAATCCATTCGAGCTTGCCGAGGAAAGGTTGTCTGGCTGTCACGCCGATTTTTCCTGAGCTTCCAGCTCTGCCGAGTGAGACTGCGGTTATGCGTACGCGAACTTGATCGCCGCTCATCAGTCTGCGTTTGCTTTCTTTTCCCAGTAGGACTCCTTGCTTTTCGTCGTAGGATATGAAGTCGTCCATGAGTTGTGAGACGTGGAGCAACGCGTCGATGGGGCCGATGCGGACGAAGGCGCCGAAATCGGCGATTTCAACTACCTCGCCCTCTACGACTTCTTGGATTTTGGGGTAGAATGTTAATAGTGAAAAGTTGACTTTGTGGTATGTGGCGCCGTCGCCAGGGATTATTTTTCCGATGGAGCTTACTTTGACTTCTGTTACGGCAATAACGTAGCCTAATTCCTCGTCGACAACGCCTTCGTATTTCGCTTTTACCTGCTGGTGTCCTACGGCTTCCAGTGGGTTGCCGAATGTGTCAGGCGGAATGCGAATGGTGTCTTCTCGGGTTATAAGTTTAAACAGGGGTTATAGCCTCCCGTCAATTTCTAGACGTGACTTTTGTCTCACATAGATAACTGGCACATTTATATCTCTTAGCCTGTTTCTGAGTTGTCTATCGTTAGTGAAAACTGGGTACTTGTACTTGCTGGCCACGTGGACTATGAGGTCGTCTGTGGAGGTTTCCTTTCTTTTAGGGACCTTCATTAGTTTGCATTTTTCAGCTAGCTTCAATGCGTAAGTCGCTTTTTTCCGTGTCTCAGGAGAGGCTTGGCCTGCTATTCTCTCGAGTTCCACGTGGGTTGGGAAAAGCACTATGGGCTCAAAATTCCTGTTCAGAAGTTTCTTCAGTTCTTCGAAAATGTCGATGTTGAATTGAAGTGGAACAAACAAGGCGTTCGCGTCTAGTATGATTTTCAGAGTCTTTCTTGTTGGCTTAGGCTGCGCCGTCATTCTAATGTATCATTCCAAAACCTATTAGCCGCCATCTGCCTGCGATTTTTCTGCTTAAAGCAACTCTTGAGCCGGTTTGCACGCAGACTGGGCGGGTGAGTTTTATCTGGATACTGTCTTTTCTTATTGAGGAGACTTTTCCAAGGGTTATGGCGGCGCCTACGTGTAGAAGTAGTGTTTCATTCATGGTGACTCCTTCGATCTTCGTCAGTTCTTTTGTGCCTACGGCTCTGTCGAGAATCTGTGTTTCCAAGATTAGTTCTGACACTGTTTGGGGAAGCATGCCTTGTTTTCCGGCGATGTTTCCAATGAGGCTGTCCGCTTTTGAGTATGATGGGTCCAGGAGTGTTCCGACGCCCACTAGTCCGCCGCAGTGAGCTTCTGTCACGTTTTTTCCGCCGGCTTGAAGGCTTACGATTTCACTGAGCAAGGGTTCGTATGTGTTCTTTCCTTCAAGCGGCATACCTGGGCGTATTTCCAGTTCTTCGCCGACTTTGAATTTTCCTTGGATTATTGTGCCTCCGAGGACTCCGCCTTCCAGTTTGTCAACGGTGGTGCCTGGTTTGTTGGTGTCAAAGGAACGGACTATGTACATGAATGGGGGTTTTGTTTCGTCTCTTTTGGGTGTCGATATGAGTTCTTGCATTGCGGTGAGGAGGATGTCTATGTTTACTCCTCGTTGCGCTGAGATTGGGATGATTGGTGCGTTTTCAGCGACGGTTCCTTTTACAAAATTCTTTATTTCAGTGTAGCTCTGACGTGCCCTCTTTTCGTCAACAATGTCGATTTTGTTTTGGACTATTATGATGTTTCTTATGCCGATGACATCCGCAGCGGCCAAGTGTTCTCTTGTTTGCGGTTGTGGGCACGGTTCATCTGCCGCTATGACAAGCAAAGCTCCGTCCATTATTGCAGCGCCGGACAGCATGGTTGCCATCAACGCTTCATGTCCTGGTGCGTCTACAAAGCTGATTGCTCGGACAAAGACGGCTTTTGACTCGCAGTTTGGGCAGACGGGTTTTGTCGAATAGTTTTTAGGCGGTTCGCATTTTGGGCATTCATAAACTGGCATGTCTGCGTAGCCCAGTTTGATCGTGATGCCTCTTTTGAGCTCTTCACTGTGTCTTGAAGCCCAAACACCGGTCAGTGCCTGTACGAGTGTTGTTTTGCCATGGTCAACGTGGCCTATTGTGCCAATGTTAATTTCCGGTTGACGTTCTAGCTTCGCACGCTTTTCTTTTTCTTGACTTTCTCGTTTTTCTCCTGTTGTGGACATTTATTTTCCTCGGGTTTCTTGAGGGCATGTTTTGTTACATCTTTTCTGTCTATGAGTAATAAGAACGTTTCGCAATGTTATTCGTTTTGGCTTCAGTCTCTCTAGGGCTCGGAAAAGTCGCTTTGACGTTGTGTTTTGAGTATGCATTAGGTAGGCCTGCACTATGGACTGTTCAACATGGTTTTTGGTTGAAAATCAGTCAAAAATGACCTACCCCCTCCCCCCTAGGTTTTCAGCACCGACAGTATTGTGAGGAGTGTTCAGCCAGAGCCTTATGGAGAGATGCAGAAAGCAAATCACCTGAACGGATGTTGACTTAGACGGGTTTTCAATTGGTTGGGCTGAGGCTCTCGCAGATTCGTCTGTCAAAGACAGCGGAAGTGATGGGTCGATGAAGAGATGAAAACACCTGAGCTAAGACGCGGTGATGGCAGCATGGCAAGCTGCGATGATCGATCAGAATTGATGCGGGTAAAGACGTTAAGTCATCATCAAGAGCTGCTTTGAGGCTGAGCTGGAGGCTGTGCTGGTTGTTCCGCTTCCTTCGGCGCGGCTGCCTTTTCTTCTTTCTTTTCCTTCGGTTTCTTGCCTTCTTTAGCGCCTTTCGGCTTCTCCACGATTTTCATGTTCACCTGCACAATCTCGTCTGTAATTACGTTTCCCCGGATGGTTTTGCGTCTTCTCATGCCCTCGGTTGTGGGGTTGAATCCTACGCCTCCGCTGAGAACTATTCTTCTGCGAACCCCGCCGTGAACGCTTGGTCTCATCGGGAACCCGTCTTTGTCGGAGCCGCCCATAAGCTGGATTTTGTGTCCGGACAAGTCAACCACTGCTCCGTCCATGACCTCGCCTATTCTTTTCCCGATCAAGGGGGCGGCGCGTGCTTCTTGAAGCTCGACAACTTTTGAAGTCCCAGTTTCGGGGTCTGAAACGATGATTTTGAATTTGGCCATGACTCGTACCCTCTTGGGCAGTGTTATGAAAGTTGAACATCTCGTTATTAAGGATTTATCAAGGCTTCACAGGCTTTCACAGAAAAGCCGGCGTTTGTTATGTAAAGGCTTTAATCCTACTTGCGCGACGTTTTCTGGCTATGTGGAGACTGGGATTCTTCTTCCACGAGATGGGCTATGGACTGCTGTCCATTTTTCTTCCACTGTACTTAATGTCCATTGACCCCGGCAACGGTTTGTACTACATAGGAATATTCTCGGCCGTCGCGTTGTTCTTGGCGATTCCCGCGTCTTTCTTGTGGGGATACTTGTGTGATAAGACGCGGCGTTACAAACGGTACATTCTGCTGTCTTTCTTTGCTTCAGCAGTTATTCTGTACTTGTTTACTTATACGACAAGCGTGGTTTTGTTGGTGATTCTGTATGGCGTCATGTCAATACTTCATGTTGCCCATGAAGCTCCTAAAAACGTGTTGATCGCTGAGCTGTACTCGCATCAGGACTGGGATAGAAGTTTCGCTTTCTATGAGGGTTTCACTGAATTCGGATGGCTTATCGGGCTGCTGCTGGGGTTTTTCACGTCGACTTACGGGTTCAGTTCAGTAACTACATTGTTTGTTTGTAGTGGATTGAACATGGTGGGTTTTGTCTTGTCTTTGGTGCTCGTGAGAGATCCTGCTTTGGTGTTTGAGAGGAGTTTGGTCAGTATGGAGAAGAGGGTGGATTTTGCGTCGCGCGGCGTTTTTGTGGCTTCGAGGCTTCTGGATGGGGCGTCGATTACTGAGAAGTTGAAAAGGGAGAACGTTAACGCTTTCTGTGGCGGTTTGATTCTCTTCTCGTTAGCCTCAAGTATACTTTTCACGCCTCTGCCGGTATTCATTCGCAATGCTGTTTCAGCTGCTTCTCTTCCAGCGGGCTTGGTTTTTGCAATCTACGTTTTGAATTCCGGTGGAGCCGTTATGGGTTATGCGTTGATGGGTCGAAGATCGGAACAGTCTATGGGTAAGATGAGTCTGCGGAGAATTGTGCTGTCCAGGGGTTTGTTTGCATTCGTGTTCATTGTAGCACTGAACCTGTCAGCGGCCACTTCGGTGGGATTAGCTACTTCGCTTCTGGTTTTGATGGGCTTTCTTTATGCCATGTTTATTGTCTCTACGCTTTCTTTGTCTATGGAGTTGATTCCAGCTGGAAAGTCTGGTATGTTTAACGTCTTGATCGGTGTGGGCGGTGCTTTCGGGTCTTTTGCAGGTCCCTTTATCGCTCAGACGTTTGGGTTTTTCAGCGTTTTCGTTACTGCAGGTGTAATCTTTCTCTTTGCTTATGTTGCCTTTAGACTCTTCTGAGATGAAAAAGGGGAAAGTGCAGGGTTTATTCGACGTGTACCCTGAAGAGGTCTATGTCTTCTCGCATTTCTGGTGTTGCTTCGAGGAAGTCTCTGACCGCGTGCTCAACGTCTTTCGATTGCGTGATGTATCTTCCGACGATGATTATGTCTGCGCCTTTTTGCAGGGCTTGTCTTGCGGTTTCAGGTATTATTCCGCCTGCTACGGCGATCAGGAATTTCTTGTCTTTGAAGGTTTGTCTGATTTCTGGGATGATTTCTAACCCGTGTTCTCTGCCGGTTTCTTGGTCTATTCCTCTGTGCAGTCCGACGATGTCTGGGAATTCTTTGATTGACTTGAGTTTCTTGAGTGGGTCTTCGACGTTTAGCATGTCTATTATTGAGTATATTCCCAGTCTTCTTGCTTCATGAATGAATGAGTCAAGTGTTTCGGCTGGTGCAAGTCCGGCGGCGACGACGGCGTCGGCGGTTTCGTCATAGGCCAGGTCGACTTCTACTTTGCCGACATCTAGGGTTTTCAGGTCGGCTACGAAGAAGATGTCTTTGGTTACTTCTCGGAGTTGGCTGATTATTTTTGTTCCGTAGCGTTTGATGAGGGGTGTTCCTATTTCGATGATTATTCTGTCGCTTCCAGGTAGCCGCGATATGACGCGTTTTGCGCTTTCTATTTCTGGGTTGTCGAGTGAGATCTGCAGGTAAGGTGGTCTCCACAGGCGGGGCACTTTGAATCCCATTATTGGGTGTTTGGCTCTGTCCTTGTCGTACATGATCTTTTCTAGTGGCGGATATTTGGCTAGAGCCCTTCTAAGCGCCAACTTGGTTGCGCTGTAGTTGTAGTGGTAGATCTTTCGGAAGTCTGTTGCTTGTGGGTGGATGAAGACGCTGGCTATTATGACCCATTCATCAATTTTCTCTTTGGGTATTATGCCGTCTTCTACAGCGTCGGCAACAGCTTTTGCGACTGCAGCTTGGGCTGGTCCGAAGATTTTGCCTGCGTCTTGCATGTTCTTCACAGTGACCTTCGGCACTAGCAATGTGTGGGGTTTAGGTGTAAGGTTGGGTCTTATGACGGCTAGAAGCGGTGTGTGACCCGCTGACAGGTGGCACATTCCTGCAGCAAAAGCATCTCCGACGGGCCCGTTTTTGTCGCCCATTAACAAGTCTATGTGGGCGACTTCGTTTCCTTCTCCGATCAGTGCTTCACCAATCAGGTACGCATGTCCTGAATCCTCAGCAGACTCCGACACTAACTCTGTCGGTAGACTGTCGGTGATGTCTTTGAAATCGACGTTGAACTCCTTGAGCCACGAATATAACGTGTCTCTATGTATGTTTAAGACTTCAGCCGTTCCGAGGACTGTAGGTCTTGTCGGTTTAAACCTGGGAACAGCCCGGCTTCCAGCAGCTTTCTTGGCGGCTTCCGTCAGTAACGTAACGAGTTCTTCTTTGGTTTCAGGTTTCTTTATGGTTTGATCCGACATTTTCTATTTCACAATTGTTACCTGATTGTGTTTCCTGTATATAAGAATGTCGGAGTATTGAGAATGATGGCAATGCATCGGTTTAGATTCGCCATCTGAATGTCGGTAAAGGCCGTTCGGTTTTCTATATGATTTGCCGTTCTACATGTCAGGTGTCGGAGACGTCAGACTTACTGTGGACTTCCGACTCTTGTTACAAGGAGTGTCGACGGATGCGTTGAGTTGAATTTTGAATATCATGGTTTTTGTTATCGGTAACTCTATATACTTTGATATAATGTATGAGGGTTAAAACTGAATTTGGGAGTTGCCTGAATGTCGTGGACAGACATCGCGTGTCTGGTTTTGGTGATCGCAGGTATCGTTCTATTTTTGTACGGTGCAAACGCATACGACTCTGCCATCGGTTATACAGGGATTGGATTCTTTGTTAGCGGTTTGATCGTCTACATCGCTTTACAAGCGTATGCGTCCATGACAAAGAATAAGAAGTAGCTAGAAACCGTAGAGTCTGGAGTATTTTTCGTTCAAATAGTTCAGGTACGGTTTGACGTTCAGTCCTTTTCCGCTGATTTTCTTAATTAGTTCTGGTGCGTCGTAGAGGTTGCCGTATGCGTGAACGTTTTCGACAAGCCAGTTCTTCACTTTTTTGAAGTCGCCTTTGGCCAGTTGTGTTCGCCAGTTTGGAAGCGTTTTCCGCATTGTTTCGAGGATTTGTCCGCTGTAGATGTTGCCGAGCGCGTAGCTTGGGAAATAGCCGAATGAACCGCTCGCCCAGTGGGTGTCTTGCATTACGCCTTCAGAGTCGTTCTCGATTTTGACGCCGAGGTATTCTTTGTAGCTTTGGTCCCACAGGTCCGGAAGTTCCTTTACTGTTATCTTGTCCGCGAATAGGTCGCGTTCAAGGTTGAATCTGATTATTATGTGCAGGCAGTAGGTTACTTCGTCTGCTTCTACGCGTATCTTTGAAGGTTCGACTTGGTTGATGGCGTGTACGAATGGGTCAAGTTTCAAGTCTGAGAAGTCCTTGCCTGCGATCAGTTTCAGCTTGGGCAGAAAGTACGTCCAGAATTCTCTTGATCTTCCAACGATGTTTTCTACCATGCGTGATTGTGATTCGTGAAATCCCATTGAGACGCAGTTGCCTACGGGTTGGTACATCCATTCATGTCTGAGGTTTTGCTCGTACAACGCGTGTCCTGCTTCGTGCAGAACTGAGAATAATGATGATTTGAAAAGGGGCTCAAAGTAGTGTGTCGTAATCCGCACGTCATCGTAGTAACCCGTTGTGAAGGGATGTTCTGTCTCGTCGATTCTGCCGCCTGCCTTTTTTGAGGTGATGTCGTATCCCACGAATTCGGCTAAGGCCTTTGCGAATTTGCGTTGTGTTTCTATTGGGACCTTGCGCTTCAAAACCCTCGTGTCGGGTTGTTTGGGAGCGGTTTCGCATTTTTTGAGCAGTGAGACCAAATCCGCTTTCAACTCGTTGAAAATCTTAGTTATGTCTGTGGTCGTCATTTTGGGTTCATAGATGTCGATTAGCGCATCGTAGGATGTTCGGGTTTCTTTGACTTTCATGAGGATTTCTGCAGATTTCTTTTTCAGTTCAACGAGTTTCTCAAGTTGGGGCCTGAACATCAGGAAGTCTTTGGCGGTCTTTGCTTTCTTCCAGATATCTATTGTCAACGCTTCCTGCTTTGCTATTTCGGCCACTAGCGCTTCGGGCAGTTTTGTTTGTTCGTCATACCGTTTTTTTATCAAGTAGACATTTCTTTTCTGCACGTCAGTGAGCCTGTCGTATTCTCGATGGTGCATGATCTTGTTAAGTAACGTGCCTGTTTCCGGGTCGGTGCTCATTTTGTGGTCAATTACGCTGAGCAGGGAAAGCTGTTGGCTTCGAAGGTTGATTGCCTTCGGCGGCATCATTGTTTCCATGTCCCAGCCCATAATTGATTCGACCGACTGCAAAACTGCAAGTTCCTTGTTCTTCTTCATCAGTTTCTTATAGCTTGATGACAGCGTGTCTGCCATTGATTATCGCCTTGTTTGTGAAGTCTATTCGATAGACAGAGGTTGTATATGAGTTTGACCTTGCCTGATGTTTACGGGAGGGATGCTGGTTAGCACCGTACCAATTCTTGGTTTCTTCGTTCTAGACCTTAGAATTATAGGTAGGGACGTGAGTAATGTAATTGGTGGGAAAATGAAGAGTACCATTGTCAAGGCAGTTTTCGTGCTTTTGCTCTTATTCTGTTCAGGTTTGGCGGGAATTGCGCCCGCTCAGGCAACTTTCGACCTTTCCAAAGTGGATTACTACGATAGGGTCAAGCAGGCTCTTTCGTTAACTTCAGAGCAGGAGCTGATGCTCCAAAAATACGGTTTCGTTTCTGTTGAGATTCCCAATGGGTCGGATTATTGGTATGACCCCTCTTTGCGCTTTGAAGATTTCTATTACTCAAAAGTTTACGGAAATGATCTTCCAGTGTTCGTTACGACTGACAGCATGCTTCATCTTTTCCATGTTGTTTTTGACTGTTCCATGAGGATCTTGGAGAATCAAACGTTCTATCCTATGATACTGGGACTTACGCAGTTTGCTTTCAACACGGCCAAAAATGATTATGCAGGCATTCCTCATGATGGTTCTGTGAAATACTGGGCTGTGCGAAATTCCACTGTATACTTCGCCGTGGCGTTGTCTCTGCTCACTAATGAAACCGTGACTCTGCCACCCGAGCTTTCAGGTGATGTTGCCTTCTATTTGGGTAATATTTATGCGAGCAATCTTCAGTTTGTTCCTGCTGGCATGTGGGTTCTGCCTGTGTCTCCATATGGTGTAGATGTTTCCTATGATTTCACTCAATTCAAGGTTCGCGGGCATTACGCGGGTGACGCTCAGCTTGAGAGGTACTTCAGGGCTTTAATGTGGTATGGGCAGTATCCGATCTACGTTCCCCGCATCGATGAGCAGTATGCATGGAATGTTGTGCATATTGATGAGGCTGCGATTGTCCACATGCGAGATATTATCAGGTCAAGCTCAAAATATTACAATGACTGGCAACTATTGTACAACGTAACAAGCGCCCTGATAGGTGAAAGCGACTCAATAAACCTGCTGAACCTCGAAACTGCGCTTCACAGGGTTTTCGGCGATTCTGAAAAGTACTTAGATTACGTTTCGACTGGAAGTGGGCTTTCGGCTTTGAAGCAAGAGTTGAGCAAGCCTGAATACGATCAGAGGATTCTTTCACAAGCATTGGTGTCAGAAACTCCTTTTGCAGTCCTTCCTCGATACCCGATTGTTTTTCAGTTCATGGGTCAACGGTTTGTTCCCGACTCCTATATGTTTCAGTGGCTTTGCTGGGATAAAGTTGGGCTCAACTCGAATGGTGAACGGCGGGTTCTTCCCAAAGGACTCGATGTTTTTGCGGTACTGGGTTCAGAGCGCGCCGATCAACTATTGATGCCCGATTTCGGGTACGAGAACTTCACGGACAATTTAGCAGCCCTGAAGCAAGATTTTGGCAGCCTCAGTGAGGAGGAATGGGCCAGCTCGTCTTACATGGCATGGATTCACGCTCTAGAGAGCTTAGTCAACATTACATATGGTAGCAGCTACCCAGCGTTCATGCGAATATCTGCTTGGCAAGACGAGAAACTTAACACCGCACTTGGCAGTTGGGCTCAATTAAGGCATGATACAATCCTGTACGCGAAACAGGCCTACGTACCTGCGACTTCCTGTAGTTATCCAGAAGCCTTCGTTGAACCCAATCCTACCTTCTACGCTAGAATGCAGAAACTGAGTGAGCAGACTATTAACGCGATCAACTTGCTTTCGCCAAGTGTTGTGCCAAGCATCGTGAACTCCTCTCTGCAGACATTGAAAGACGCAAGTCGGAAATTCGAAGCCATCTCCACGAAGGAACTGAACAACGAGCCGCTCACTCAACAGGAAATTGATTTCGTAAAACAGTTAGTATGGATGTGCGGGTCCGGCGGGCCAATAGGCTGGTATGTAGGCACGATCCACGCAGTCGCTGAGACGGCAAACGCTATCTCAATCTTGGAGGCACCAGTGATAGCAGATGTTGCGACCTTTCCACCGGGCGACATACAGTATCCACCTCAAATACTACATGTCGGCGTCGGAAAAGTAAACGCTCTAGTCGTCCTGTTCCCCAAAACCGATGGAACACTAGTAGCAGCAGTAGGGCCAGTCTTCACCTATTACGAATTCGGACTTGTAGGAACTACACGTTTGAACGACGAGGAATGGAAGCAAATGCTAAAGTGGGATAATCGAACTGAGTATCTGCCCAAATGGTTCAGGGACATATATGCGCAAGCAGAACCTTGGGCACCAGAATACCCCAATATCATTCTATTAGTTGCGGCAATGACGTTGATAGTGGCGGTCGTGGCATTCAGAACGAGGATAAAGCGCAAGAAGACAGTAATCCAGGTCAAAACATCATAGTTTTTTTGGTGCTCCGGCCGGGATTTGGACCCGGGTCTCCGACTCGAAAGGCCGGAATACTTAACCGGGCTATACTACCGGAGCCCTCGTTAGCCCGACGTATCATGCAGAGTATTTCTTCGTTCGAATAAAGGTTATCCTTGCAATGCTGTTTTCAAGCATTCTTTCGTTGTTGCGAGTGTTGTTTCTGCTTTGCTGAGCGTGGGTGCGTAGTAGGCTGTTTTGGCGGAGTTGGTCATGATTGTTTTTATTCCAAGTTTTTCAGTCCATGACACAACTGTGCATACGCCTGCGAGCACGTGGCCTCCGCTTCTCTCTATTTCCTTTGCGTAGTGCTTGGCGTTCTCTTTAACGTGGCATGAGGTGCAAACCCAAAACTCAATTCCAGGCTTAACCTTCTTTCCGTGAACAAGCTGGGCGATTTGTTTCATCTCGTTCAATGAGCAGTGGGGGCATCCTAAAAAGACTAGGTCTGGTTTCTTGCCTGAAGCAGTGGACAATTCTTCCATCGTGCACTTCAGGTCTTTAGCTTCTACACATATCTTTTCTATTCCTTTTCTCTCTGAACCTCGGTCACCGTAAAACATGTTGGTCATGCCTGTTGTGGCAATTGCGGCACATAGTTGTTTCAGGTTGTCTTTCAGGGGTCTTTGAAGTCCCTGTATAACTGGAATCTTGTCTTCCAGCAGTTTGCCCAAGTGAATGCCTAATCCGCCGAACTCCGTCTCGTTCTGCAACTTCGCTTCTAGATTCACCAGAATATTCGGGTGTCTGTTTTCAGGTTTGTGTATTCCGTAGTCTGGTGTTTTGCCGATTATTGCTGCTGCTAGGGCGCTTGGTCCGCCTTCGCGGTTTGTCCACGAGCCGAGAACAGAGTTTGCGTAGACTACGGCTGAAGATTCAGCCCATGCCATGTGAGAGCCACGTTTGAGCTTACCCAAGTAGTACGGCGTGCAGGTCAGAGATTCGGTTGAACCCATTCTGTCAAACTGTCTCAGAATGTCCGACTGTTTCTGCTGTAGGTCGTTGGGCAACTTCTTGATTAGGTATTCTGGGTCGAGGCTCTGTGGATTCAATGTGGTCTTGACCTTTACCTTTGCGTCGGCGTCTGCTAGGGCTTTTAGGAATTCTATCGGTGCATCGCCTAATGTTTTGTAGGAGATTCCGGAGACGTGCGCAGAGTTTATTGGAATGAGTTTTTCAGCGTCGAAGAGTTCGCCGAGACGGACGAGTATTTTCATGCATGTTTGGTTTGCCCATCCGTTTTCGCCGTTGAGGATTCGTTCCTCTTCTTTCGTCAGGTACATGTGCCGTTTAGCTCTCCTTTCGTTTCAGAATCTTCGCCAAGCCTTTGCACGCGTCAACTTCAACTGTGTCGCCTGTTTTGATCTGTTTGATGTCTACTTGGTCAATCATTGGAACATTTGCTATTATTGCACCAACCACGACGACTGGGTCAGCCGTCTGGTTGATTATCGCTTTGGGAGCTAGTCCTTTCTTCGCCAGAGAATAGAGTACGTAGCTTCCTACTGTGGAGCCGTGTCCGTGAGGAAAACACAGAATTTTGTCTTTCACGCATATTCCAAACAGGTCATGGTGCTTCTCGATTATCTTGCCGTCGGCCGGATCGACTCCTCCGAGAAAACTGATGGGTTTTGTGCTGACGAGCGCTTGTGCCTTGCAGTGGCCTTCGACGATGATTCGGCCTTTCAGGGTTATCGGCTGCATTGTCTGCGCCTTCAGTAGGATATTTTTGCTGACGAGGGAATTCTGCCCAGGATTTTTGCGGCTGCTTCGCTTACTTTTTCGCGTTCCTCTGCCGTTGTGTAGACGCGAAGTATATTCATGAAGCCTCTGAGTGTCTCGAAGATTTTTGAGATTTCGCTCAGGCGCTGAGGTATTTTCTTTCCCTCAGGCGTTTTGTAGAACACTGGAATTTCCATGCTTTCAGTCAATACTGAGTGTTCGTAGGGAACAGAAGGCACCGTTGGCACATCAATCATGACCACGTTGGTTTCAACGTTCGCTTCTTCTGCAATTTCCAACTGCAATTGTCTTCTGTAGTTTTCGCGGCTGAAAATGTTCGAGATCATAGTGTCTTTTTCGTAGAAGGTTTTCTCGTAAGCGCACTTGAGCATTCTTCTGTTTTCAAGGTCATTTATGATGTTTTTTGATTTTTTGCAGTTTTTCAGCATCGTATATACGGTGTAGTCGTCCATTGCCAAGTACTGTTCTGGAGTTTTAAACCGCGTCAGTCCAAGCTCTTCGTTTGCTTTGTCCATTGCCATCGCAAGCATGATCTGAGCGGCTCTGCCGACTCGGTGAAAGTATATGCTTTTGAATGATTCTATGCGGGCTATCAAGAGAGATTCAAGGGCTGAAAGGGCTCCTATTTCCACTGCCAAGTTTTCGCCCAGCACGTCTAATGTGTAGATGAGCCGGAAAATGTCGATGTACCCGTATTCTGCACCTGTGTGGTAGGTGTCGCGGACTATGAAGTCTTGTTTGTCCACGTCAACGGTGCTGCTTATTATTTGGTCTAGAAAGGCCTTCTTGGGCTTATGCAGCTTGCCTACAGCAAGTTCTCCAATTTCCTGCGGGCTATATCCTGCTTTTTTTATCATGTCGCTTAGTTCGCTTTTTTGAATTATCCATGTTGTGAGGTCTTCGTGTGTCTTGTCAAGATTCTTAGTTAGCAAGTACTCGAATACGTGTGAGAAAGGGCCATGCCCGACATCATGAAGTAGGGCCGCAATTCTGATTATTTCGGTTTCATCTTCGTTAACGTGCTGCGAAATGTTGGGGTTACTGATGACCATGCCAGCAAGATACATCACGCCTACAGAATGTTCAAACCTCGTGTGGTTTGCTCCAGGATAAACGTATTCTGCGCCTGCGAGTTGGCGCAGTCTGTGTAATCTTTGAACTGGGTAAGAGTCGATGATTGTTTTTTCTTCTTGTGTTATGTACACGTAGCCGTGTACAGGATCTTTTATTTCGCCCCAGTATTCTTTGGGCATCGTTAGCTTCTCCAATCAATCTAGGATAGTCATCTATGCAGTTTCGCTCTTATAATGCCTAATGTTTGGTTGAACCGGCTAACACGTTTTGGTGCAGCTAATCCTTTAAGGAATTGCATGCAATACTGCATGATAGAGGAAATCGAACAGTATGTATGATGTCATTATTGTCGGTGGCGGGCCGGCGGGTTTAGCTGCCGCTATTCATTCTGCAGTTTTCGGCTTGCGTACTCTGGTTTTGGAGGCAGGCGAGAAAGCAGGTGGACTGGCAACGAGAGCTCGTGGAATAGAGAACTATCCTGGCTTCCAAAGGAAGATCTCTGGGCTAAGACTTATGGAGAAAATGGTGAATCAAGCAAAGAAAAGCGGTGTTAAACTTCAAACTTCTGAAGAAGTGATCAACCTTTCCTTAGACGGAAAAGACAAAGTTGTCGAGACTCGACGGGGCAAGTATCAATGCAAAGCCTTGATTCTGGCGACTGGAGACGGAATGAACGGTGTAGGCATGAAGTGGGAGACTTGGCTGGGTGCTGGTGTTGCCTACTGCGCAGAGTGTGGGGCGCCCTTTTTCAAGGGAAAAGACATAATCGTGGTCGGTAGTGTCCAAGATGCTGCTGGCGAATCTTTGCGTCTAACCAGAATAGCCAAGAATGTTAGGCTAGTTAATCATGCTAACATGATTGACATCAGTGTGCGAATGAGGAAGCAGTTAGAAAAGAGGAAAGTTGGCCTTATAGAGGATCTTGCTGGAAAAGAGATCAAGGGCAAACCAGCATCTAAACAGCTTATTCTGCATCATGTCAGGGGTTCTGGAACTGAAACGTTGAAAGCCGACATGGTTTTTGTGGTTGCAGGAGTTAAACCGTTTGTTTCAGTCTTGCAGAATGCCGGTATAAGAACTCACAGACAAGGTTGCATTGTTGTGGATAAGTTTGAAAGAACGAATATTGAGGGAGTCTTTGCAGCCGGAGGGTGTGCTTCAACGGTCAGAGACATAGTACCTGCATGTGTGGGTGATGGCGCAGCGGTGGCCACGTGTGCACGTTTGTATTTGGCTTACGGATACTGAGGATGGAGAGAACATGGTTCACCGCGGAGTTTTCATTTGTGTTGAGGGGCTGGACGGTTGTGGTAAGACGACGCAGGCAAAACTGCTTGTCAAACGGTTGAAGAAGGATTACCACGCGATTTACACAGCCGAGCCAAGCAGGGGGAAGGTCGGAAAATTTGTCAAGAAGAATTATCTGCATGCTGATAAGCGTGGTCAGGTTGCGGTTGAGGCTTTGCTTTTTGCTGCAGACCGGGTTGAGCATTTGAAGAATGAGGTTCTGCCGGCTTTGAATGAAGGGAAGATTGTGGTTTCTGACCGCTACATTTTCTCCTCGTTCGCCTATCAAGGGGCGGCTGGGCTTGATCTGGCTTGGATTGAAGAAGTCAACAAGCACGCTGTTCGCCCTGATTTGGCTGTCTTCATTGACGTGGAACCTGAGACTGTGATTCGAAGGTTGAAGCGGAAAAAGTCAGTTATGGAGAACCTGGAAACGCAGTTGAAGGTGCGTGAGGTCTATCTGAAATATGTTGAACATGGCGAACTTGTCAGAGTAGACGGAAACAAGTCGAAAAGGGAAGTTGCAAGAGACGTAGCCAGTTTGGTGAAGGATTATCTGAAGAAAGCCCGCTAGGGATTATTCTGCGAGTTTCAGTACTTTCTTCGAAAATTCACTGTTTATTCTTTTGATTGTGAACTCGGGCAAGTCCTTTGGTGATACGTACATGAGGCCTTTTTCATGGAAAATCTGCATTTGAGTCAATTCCTTGTCAAACTGGAAACGGAGCATGTAATAGTCAGATTTCAAGGGCGTTTTCTTCTCGGCTTGCATTTTACGGTAGCGCATGATGCATAGAAAATCTATCAGTGGAAACGGCTTCTTTTCTATGGCTTTGAGCAGCTTGTCCTTTTCTTCGCTGTCAAGATAGTTGAAGTCAGTGTCTTCTGCTACGCCGAATTCGAACATGGCTGTGCATTGAGGTATTGATGGAGCGGCTACCTCTTCTAGGGTCAATGTTTCACTGTTTAGTTTGTAAAATGCTTGAACCAGCGCGCTTTGCAATCTTTTGTTTGAGACTGGCGATGCGAAGTCTACAATATTGTGGACAGCTTTTGGAAAGTTGTTGTAGACTCCGAGCATTATCGTTGGTTCCGGCTAGGTTTTCTTGATTTTTCTTGTTCTTTCAAGGTTTTCCAGCAGTCCAGAAAGTGTTTTCCCGAGTTTCTCCAGTTCTTCAGGGTTCTGCTCATTTTGCATCTTGTTTTGAATTTCTTGTACTTTTGTCATGAGGGTTGCTTCTAGGCTGTCGAGTGCTGCAGACCTTGTGATCTTGAGTTCTTCTCCTTCCTTCACGACTATGACTTTTTTCTGGCATTTTTCGCACCAGAGTTCCCCGTTTTTCAGTCTGAACAAGGGTGAAGCGCATGCGGGGCAGGCTAGTTCTGTTAGTGTTGAACCTTGTCTGAGCAGGTCTGCCATTCGTTTGATGTGCGGGTCGTCTGATGGTTTTCGGGACAAGCTTTAAAACCTCAAAGTAAATAGGTATCAGAGCCTATATAACTAGGTTATCACGATGTTGCAAAGAGGTGGCAACTATGGTGAGGAAAAAGAAGATGGAAGAGTATGAGGAACGTATTAATCGGGCGCTTGTTGTTCTTGGCGCTGTTTCTGAAGATAATACGACGCCTAGAAACATTAGGAGAGCGGCGAAAGACGCGATGAATACCATGCAAACATCAGAGTACACGCCTGCTGTGAGGGCTTCAAACGCTATTTCGCTTATGGATGAGATTTTGCAGGATCCGAACATGCCACCTTACACGCGAGTGAAGCTTTGGAACGTTATGAGCCTGCTGGAAGCAATAAAAGACTAGCCCCGAAACCGCATTGGTTGGTGGAATACTGAAAGTTTTTTCTTACACAGATGTTGAGGCAAAAGCTGCAGATGAAGGCGCAGTGAAACTGAAGGTCAGATGGCTTATCACCAAAGACATTGGTGCCCCGAACTTTGCCATGAGACTTTTTGAAATGCAACCTGGAGGAAACAGTCCACTTCACACTCACGATTGGGAACACGAGGTATTCATTCTGGAAGGCGAAGGCACCGTTGTGGGCAAAGAGGGCGAGAAGAAGTTCAAGTCTGGAGACGCTGTTTTCATTCGGCCCAACGAGAAGCACCAGTTCAAAAACACAGGCAAGAAACTCGTGAAGTTCCTCTGCCTCGTACCCTACCACGAAAAGTAAAGAGCAAACTACAATTCACTTTCTTTCCTCGTTCGCTCGTTAGAAATATATGCTAGTTACGTCATCTACTTCTGGGTTTCAGGTGATAAGCCGGTTGAAATACGATGTAGTAATTGTTGGCGCTGGGCCGGCAGGGATATTTTCTGCTTTGGAACTCACGGAAAAGACCAAGCTTAGCATTCTCATACTAGATAGAGGCCAGGACATAAACCAACGTAAATGCCCATCAAGCCGAGGGTATGAATGTGTTAATTGTAATCCATGCACGGTGTTGTCAGGTTGGGGCGGTGCAGGCGCTTTCAGTGATGGTAAACTCACATTGTCTACCGAAGTTGGTGGATGGCTGAGCCAGTACGTTTCAGTCAGAGAGCTCCAAGAACTTGTAAATTATGCTGACAGCATTTATTTGAAGTATGGGGCAACCGAGCACACCTACGGCGAAGGTGTTGAAAAGATTGAAGAGATTGAGAGGAAAGCGTCGCTTGCGGGTTTGAAGCTTATTCGTCAGAAAATTCGGCACATGGGCACGGAAAGGTGTGCTCAGACGCTTCGAAAGATGCGGCAAGAATTGAACGGTAAGGTTGAGTTCAAGCCGAGAACTGATGTGAAAGGGCTCATAGTGAAGGATGGCGTTGTCGACGGCGTTGAAACGGCAGATGGAGAGAAGTATTTCGCTAAATACGTGATTGCAGCGCCTGGAAGAAGCGGGGCTGAATGGCTGCAGACAGAGGCTCAGGCTATGGGTTTGAAGACGCTTAACAACCCTGTTGACATTGGTGTAAGGGTTGAAGTGTTAGCTTCTGTGATGGAAGAACTGACAAGTGTCCTTTATGAGCCTAAGCTCATTTACTATTCAAAGTCTTTTGATGACCAAGTGCGAACTTTCTGTGTTGCCCCGCACGGCGAGGTGATAACGGAATCCTACGATGGTGTTTTGACAGTTAACGGTCAAAGCTACGCCGAGAGGAAAACGGAAAACACGAACTTCGCAATTCTGGTAAGCACGTCGTTCACTGAGCCTTTCAAGGAGCCTATAGCTTACGGAAAGTACGTTGCCAGGTTAGGCAATCTCCTCAGTGGAAGTGTGATTGTGCAGCGTTTGGGCGATTTGGAGTCGGGAAGAAGGTCCACACCCGAAAGGATTGCTCGCAGTGTTGTGACTCCGACGCTAAAGAATGCCACGCCTGGAGATTTGAGTTTCGTGTTGCCTTATCGTTACCTTGCTGACATACGGGAGATGTTGCAAGCCTTAGACAAGCTTACGCCTGGATTGCACTCGAGAGATACTCTGCTTTACGGTATCGAGGTCAAATTCTATTCTTCAAGGCTGCAGCTGACTCCATGCTTGGAAACGAAGGTTCACAATCTATTCACGATCGGAGACGGAGCAGGAGTCACAAGAGGCTTGATTCAGGCTTCGGCTTCAGGCGTGATCGCGTCAAGGGAGATACTTAAAAGAGAGCAACAGAAGGAGTAGAGTGCATGGGCGTCGTGGAAGAGATCAAGTGTTCCCACTGCGGTGCGCCGATAGCGTTTGAACCTGGCGAAATCTTGGCAACATGCAAATACTGCGGCTTCACCGTGGTTATCGAGACTGGGCAAACATTCACGTATGAACATTCACTTTTGCTGAACAAGTATGACCCGACACAGGTTGAGGAACAGATTAGAGAATGGATGCGCGGAGGTTTCATGAAGCCTTCCGACTTGGCGAGAAAGGCGAAGATAGCCGAGAAGGAACTGATTTACCTGCCGTTCTGGGTTGTTTCGGTAGAAGCCAGAAGCAGTTACAAGGGAATTTTTGAGCGAATAACCCCTGCGGTCGCGAAAGAGGGAACGATTGAAAAAGATTATGATTGGCTTGTCCTGGCGCGGAAAGCAGCTGAGTTCCCGACGAGAGACTACGAAGTGCCGCTTGAAGGAAAAATAGCTTATGACTTCCGAAAGATCGAAGGCTTCGCCAAGGTCTTCAACAGCGAAATAGACAAAACCGAGGCAGAAGAGCAGGCAAAGGCTGAGATTGAAAGCAATCATCGTTTTCTGGCTCAGCAAGATGTGGACAAGATAATTGAAATGAAGACCGAGATAAAGGTAGAAGAGACAGTTTACTTGCATGCTCCGATATGGTTCATAAAATACGATTACAAGGGCAAGACCTATCAGCTGATTTTGGATGGTTCAACGGGCAGCGTGATAAGAGGCGACATACCTTCTAAGGGTTTTGGGATACTGTAATCAAACTTTAAAAGCAACGATTTATTTAATAGCAGAATGAAAAAACTGCGAGGATTGAAATGAAGACTGAAGCTAAAATGTTTAGTTACGGTGTAGGAGCTACTGCTGTTGTCGCAATCTCCGTCGGTCTAGCTGCGATCATCTACGGCCTAGGTCTGCTTCCCTTCGATTTGTACGTTCTTCCCGCTTGGATTCTGGGCCCACTCGGCGTGTACACGGCAATCTATTCGCTTGCGGCGGGTAGAGAATCAACTTACTACTTGGTCTGGGGCACAGTACTGATTGCTGTTGCGTTTATCTCGGCGTTCTACAACATAACATACGTGTTGCCAATTTTAGGAGTGCTCGTCATCGTTCTCGCAGTCATAGGCGTAATTACGTACATGAGGAGTAGAAAATGAGTGGAAAAGATTATTTAGGAAAAGTGAAGGGTGAAAGAAGTCTTCTTGAAAGAATAATGGGTTACGTCCCAGGATACCATGGATACAAGGAAAAAGAGCTGAGACGCGAAAGCGATCGCCTCGTCCGGATGGAAGCGGTCAACAGGCTTAAAGTTGCCAAGACTTCGATTAGGAGAGCTTTTGCGAACCCTGTTATGGTTCAGAAGCTTTCTCAGGAGGACGCTTACAGGTATGATGCGCTTAATTCTCGTCTTGACAGGGTTACTCAAAGAGTAGACAGGGCTGTCGCAGGTTATGCAGGCATGTTTGACGCTGTAAAGGTCAAAGAGGACAAGCTTGACACTGTGATTCAACATGACGTCGGTTTGATAGAGAAGGCTGAAGTCATCAAAACTGACTGTGAAAACCTCGTTAAAGTGCAGCCGGGAAATGACGATTGGGGAACAGCAATGGACGCTTTGATTTCAAAAGTTGAAGAATACGATAGTTTGATTGATGAGAGGTCGCACATTCTCCGAGGGTTAGGAGCATGATCTCGACCCGTTACCGTGAGGAGGTGAATTGATGCCAAAAGTTATTGAATGGGTTGGAGCGAGAGAAGGAGACATAGTCTGGAAGTACCCAACAGAAGAGATTGCTTGGGGAGACAACCTCATAGTCCATGAATACGAAGCAGCTGTGTTCTTCAGAGATGGCAAAGCCTACGATGTCTTCAGAGCAGGACGCCATGTACTGTCGACAGCCAATATTCCGTTGTTGACAAAGATATTTTCAAAGATCGCTGGGTTCGACAGAGTTCCATTTACGGCTACAATCTTTTTCGTTTCGTTGAAACAGTTCCAGGGCAAATTCGGAGCCCAAGGACAGACCAAAGAACTTGCACCATTGAAGTTCTTCGGAGGCTTCTGGTTCAGAGTTGAAGAAGTGAACCTGTTCGTCAACGAAGTAGTGGGAGGACAAGGCGCTTACACGACAGACGGACTGCAAGACTTCCTGAGAGGCTACTTCAACGAGAGACTGATTGACACTTTGAGCCAATATTCACTTTCGGACGTGTACGGCAAGCTTGACGAGACGAGTCTTCTGTCAAAGAACGTGCTTTTCGATGCGTTCTCAAGGATAGGGCTTGAACTGATCGAGGTAAAATTTGAGGGAATCGACACAACACCTGAATGGCGAGACAGACTGTTCTACATCAAGACTGGAGTGGGCGCAGGAGAAGTCCTCAGAATGGAAACCGTTCAAAAGTCAGCCGAAAGCCTGTCGAAGAGTCAAGGCGGAGGCGCAGCAATCGGAGCTGGAGCGGTTATTCTTCCACCATTGTTCCAAGGGCAACCTGCAGGAGCCCAACAGGTCATGGTAGTGTGTCCAAAATGCGGTTTCCAGAACCCGCAGACATCAAAGTTCTGCAACAACTGCGGTGCACCAATACAACAGCCAGGACAAGCGCAGGCAGCAGCAACTGTCAACTGCTCCAAGTGTGGAACTGCAAACCCCACTACTGCGAAGTTCTGTGTCAACTGCGGAAACCCAATGCAAGCCACTGTCAAATGCGCAAAGTGCGGAACTGAAGCCCCTGCTGGCACGAAGTTCTGTCCCAACTGTGGAGCAAAACTGAAGTAACCAGCCTCCATCTTCCATCTCTTTCCGCAACTATTCTCTTTTTTGCAAGTAGCAGTTGCGATGTTTTAATGTAACATTTTTATTTGCTGCCTGTTTATGCATAGAGAGAGCTTGGTCTTGCATGAATGAGAAGACGATCGGTCACGGCACGTGGTACGACAAGATGGCCGCGAAGGTAATCGCTAGAGAGCGGATGCTTGGCAGAGATTTGAGCCTAATCAGAACGGAAATGGGCATAGCGGCTTCAGGTCTTCCTCACATCGGCAATCTCAGCGATGCTGCAAGATCCTTTGCTGTAACTCTTGCACTTCGGGAGCAAGGTTTCAATTCGGAACTGATCGCTTTCAGCGACGACAAGGATGGGTTGAGAAAGGTTCCGGCAGGGATGCCTGACGAGCTGAAAGAACATTTAGGTCGGCCTGTCACTGATATTCCGGACTTCTACGGATGCCATGGCAGCTACGGCGAACACATGTCCCTTCTTCTAAGCGAAGCCCTAGACAAATGCGGCATCGATTACACGTTCATGTCCGCGACGGAAATTTACAGGAATGGCTTGTTCAACGTTGAAATCAAAAAGATACTGTTGAACGCCAAGAGAGTAGGGGAAATAGTCAAAGAAGAGATTGGGCAGGAGAAGTTTCTGGAGACTTTGCCTTACTTTGCTGTATGTGAAAAGTGTGGGCGCATTTACACGACAAAGGCCTATGATTTCTTGCCCAAAGAAAACAAGATTCTCTACACGTGTGAAGGAATGGAAGTCAAAAGAAAATGGTTGGAAGGCTGTGGACATAGGGGCGAAGTGGATTATAGAAAGGGTATGGGTAAACTCAGTTGGAAAGGCGAGTTTGCTGTTCGATGGAAGGCTTTGGACATCAGGTTCGAAGCTTTTGGAAAAGACGTTGCTGACTCTGTTCGTGTGAACGATCGCATATGCCGAGAGATACTCGGTTGGGAACCGCCTGTGCATGCACAGTACGAGATGTTCTTGGCTCAGGGCGGCGCGAAGATCGCAAAGTCAACTGGGGCAGTGTTGACGCCTCAGACATGGTTCAAGTATGGTTCTCCTCAATCTTTGATGCTGTTGTTGCTGAAGCGGTTTGTTGGCACTAGAGAAATAGGCGTGACTGACGTCCCGAGTTACATGGACGAAATGGACGGTCTGGAAGATGTCTACTTCAGGAAGAAAGCCACGAAAGACAAGCGTGAACAAGAGAAGCTGAGCGGCCTCTACGAGTACTGTTATGCAATGCATGTTCCGGCGAAGCCGGGTCTTCATGTTCCTTACAACCTGTTGACTTACCTAACGAAAGTTGCTCCTAAAGGCGGAGAAGAGGCGTACATTACCGAGAAGCTTCGAAATTACAGTTACTTGAAGCAAAATGAAACGCTAGATGAACCTGCAAGGAAGCGTATCGAGTACGCGTTCAACTGGACAAAAGACTTTGAAAGGATAAAAGAAGCTCCCGTAACCTTGGGTACCGAAGACAAAGACGCAATAACGGAACTAGTGAGGATTCTGACTGTCGAGGGCGAAGCTGAGAAAGTTCAGAATGCTATATTCAACACGGCAAAGAAGTACAATTTGCAGCCAGCACAACTTTTCAAGTTAGTCTACATGATCCTTTTAGGCGTGCCTCAAGGTCCAAGGCTCGGACCATACATAGTGGCAATGGGAAAACAGAACGTTACAGATGCTATGAATCGCGCTCTGAAAAGCCAAGACTAGCATGGACTAGTACATACGTCGCGACAGTTCCCGAACTCGCGTAGGTTTGCACGGACTCAAAATTCGCGCGTATGCGTGTGCTTCCGACAATTATTCCGTTGTTATTGTTTTTTCCATTTGATCGCGTTGTCTTGCGTTGTCAGGTTGAATCTGAGCAATTCTATGACATCGCTTTTCCACTGCTCTGGCGAGGAGTGTATTACCCTTCCTATGTACATGGTTCTGAGAAGCTGGAGTGACGGAATTCTTTGTAAGGCTATTTTGTACTTGATGTAGTCAGCTTCTTCTAGTCTTTCGTCCGGGAGATAGATAGGTTCTCTGCGGAAGTTTATGTCGAGCATGCATCGATTTATTCTTCTTATTAACTTGTCTGTCTCCTCGTCGAGTTCTTCAATCGCCTTGAAATTCGGGTAATCTTTTCTGCCGACTATCTTGAAGAAATACGTGGCTTTTCCCGTGCTCTCTTCGCCTGTTGCTTCTGTTGCTTCCATGGCAACAGCGTTCCCATAACCTTTCTCGCTTCCGCCGTAGATGGGAACGAGGAACCAGATATATTCACCCGTCAAGTCTCCCATCAAACCGCGCTTGAAGCCTATGGCTATTCTTTCTTGCCGACCTAGTTCTTTCAAAAAAGTGTATGATTCGTTCAAACCGGCGGTGGCTATTCTCTTCTCCAGCTCTTGCCATAATCTTGGATTGATAGTTTCTATGTCTGCTCGTTTGGCGGCCTTCCCTTCCCTCATGATTGCCGCAACTCTTCTAAGCGAGACAGAGTCTATCGCTGGGAAAAGCGCTTTTAGCGAAGAGACTGCTTTGGTTTGGAGTTCATTGTAAATGTCTGAGAATTCTTTAACGAAGAAATCAAATTCTGAACCCATCTTCTGAAAGAGATATTGTTCTCCGAGCTCGGTGCCGATCTTAACGCTGTAGTTTTCGTTTGAAACGTTGACGATGTCGCTGTAGGGCACTCGCAGAACCTCGCCTTTTTGAGGGATTATGACCAGTCCTGTCTCGTAGAGGCGAATTTTTCCTTCGCCTTTTTGTTTTTCATTTCCTTTTTCGTCGTAGCAGGTAAATTCCATGTTGACGTCAGATTTTCGGGCGGTCTCGTTCATGAGAAGGTCTTTGATTATTACTTCATTTCTGAGGTCCGTGAGGACTCTTAGGAAGTCTTCGAAGCAGTGGCCCAAATTGAACAGAATGAGCTTTTCATTTGAGAAAATGGGTAGGGTGATTCGGTAGTTTTCTGTTTCAATCTCGTTTATGTCTCTCAAGTGAAATGGTAGAATGCTGCCGAATTTTGGGTATACAGTGAGGTATTCTTTGTTGATTGTTCCTTTGCAGTCGCCAGTGGCAACTTGTTTACCATTTTCGTCTAGAAGCGCGTAACTCATGGAACATTCGATTACGCTTTTCTGTTCTTCTTCGTCACTTACCAATTTCTATCTCTTTCTAGCATCTGCTTTGCATCGAGAAGTCATTGTGATTCTTGTACTGGTTTAGAATTTGTTTCCGCATTCGGCGCAGAATCTTGTGCCCGGAACATTTTGTGCTCCACATTTCGGGCATTTCATCATCCCGAGCGGCGCTCCGCAGTTTGTGCAGAACTTGCCTGCTCCAGCCGGTTTCCCGCACGTTGGGCACATGGTTTGTGTGGGTTTGACTTCACCTGTGAAGATTTGTGTTTCTTCTGCCTTTTTCCATATCTGTTCTTTTCTTTGAGTGGCTCTTGCCGCCGCGATTTCTGCTGCGGCTCTTGGAGCGTCTTCCGTGCATAAACCGTCTTCGTCGTTCCAGCATGAGTCGTCGACCCATTTTGCACATTTTGGGCATTTGTGGAAGTGTCCCATGGCTTCGTTTTGAGCCAGCTTGAAGGCTTCTTCATGTTCCTTATGCCATGCGGGGGACATGCCTTGGAATCTTTCGGCGATTATGTCTGCTCCGCTTTCGGCTTGATATCCTCCGCTTCTGCCCAAGACTGATGAGCCTATGGATGCGGCTCTGCCCAAGCCACGTAGAAGTCCTGCTTTTTTGTAGGTTTTTGATGCCATGAAACTTGTTTTGTACCCGTCGCTGCATATGTCGCAGTAGAATGTGAATTCGAATCCTGCCTCTGTGCTGTTGTCTGCAAAATTTCTTGTGAAAGGTATAAACGGCATTTCAACAACTCCCAGTTTCTGACGAGTTAGAGATTGAATTTGGAATTATAAGAAGCTTCTGTTCAGAAGTGTCCCATGCAAAACTATATTACTGTATCATTGTCAAGAATTTGTCAAAAGGGACAGTCATGTCAAGCTATATGAAACCCTGCAAATATTGTGGTCAGCTGGTTCCTCCAAACGCAAAAGTCTGTCCCGTATGTGGAAAAGTGAATCCGTTAGAAACCAGGTGTCCGAAATGTCATGCGCCGATCCAGCCTAACTGGGTGAGATGCAGTAGCTGTGGGCTTTCGTTGTCGATTAACTGTCCTAAGTGTGGTAAGCCTACTTTCTTCGGTGATTATTGTCAAAACTGCGGGACTCAATTGGTTGTGGAATGCAAGAAGTGTCACACTGTCCAGCCACCTATAGGTCCTAAGTGCATCAAATGCGGGAAACCACTCTAGACTGTTATTTGCAGCGCTGTTCGGCTCCCTTATTCAACATTGTTCATCAATTTCTTTCTAACCTTTGATATAGCGAGTACGGTAAGATTAGGAATAGAATAAGGTCTAATTCTGAAAAACAGTTTAATAATCGCCTGCCTACGCTACATGAACAAGGCATAACTAAGGTGACGTAAAAGCATGAGAAAAAGCCTAAAGATAGTCACAGTGGCTGCGGTGTTGTTCATAGCGGTAGGCGCTATCGTCCTAGTGTACGCAAACGCGCAGAACGCTTTGAATGCCAACGGTGATCAACAGACGACTATGCAGAACATGCAGACGTTTTTCGAGTCGAACAACCAGACTTTTTGCGGTTGGGACAACCGCACGATGCGTGGTCACTTGAGGGGCATGCCGCAAATGCAGGCGAACGGTCTTCAGTCAATCACGAGCTTCTTCGAGAATGGCACGTTGTCGACAGTTCAGGGATCCGTTGTCTCAGAGTTCAGAGGCATGCTCATCTTGGACACTGGCTCAGGTGAGCTACGGGTTTTGCTTCCTCAAGCCTGGAGCGTAGACAACGAAGTCGTGGGCAGAGTTAAGTTGTTCAACGGCACGTTCGCGAGTCCAGGTCAGACCGTGACGATTAAGGTTTTGGAGAACAACGTGTTCAGCAACGCGAACTTCAGCATCAACATGATGTTGGCTTACGAAGCAATCAACGCAACATCCACACATGCGTACGCGGTTCTACCCTTCAACATACAACCTGCTAGCTAAACTATCCTCTTTTTTCTTTTGTAGCGTCTTCTTTTTTCTTTGTATACATTTTCGGCTGTGCGTCTCTTACCCGCGGTTAGGCGGAAAAAGAGAAAGATAAATATTCGTTCGAATAATGGCTCTGCAAGTAGGGGGATCCGAGTAATGCCAAATTGTAAGAATTGTGGAAGTGAACTGCCAGACGGAGCAGCTTACTGTCCGAAATGTGGAACCCCCGTAGTGCCTGCCGTAGAGCTTAAGCGAGCCTATTGGGGTGAAAGGTTTCTAGCTTGGCTGATAGACATCGTATTTCTTTCAGTAATCGTGTTGTTCTTGAGGCTGTTCGTTTGGGTTGCTTGGCCTGGATACGTGTGGGCGCCAGGCGTCCCCCGGTGGATTCCCTACGTCGACTTTGGAACAAGCAACGTTGTCTACTTTCTCTACTGGATGTTGTCGGAAGGAGTCTACGGTCAATCGATTGGCAAGATGATTATGAGGATAAAAGTCACCCGAACGGACGGCAAACTTCCTAACATGGCTCAGGCAGCCATTGAAAGCATAGGAAAGGCCTTCCTGCTTCTGTTGGATTGCATCATAGGATGGTTGCTTTACCCGTCGAGAAGACAGCGATTGTTCAACTACCTCTCCGACACCATAGTCGTCAGAGTGTAGAATGCGCGGGTGGTATGGAATGGCGTTGAGTGCCTTTGACGACAAGTCGAGAGTGCCACAGGATGGTGACCTAGCGGCAACGCTCGGGAGTACGTTTGTGTTTTGGAACGAGTTGAAAAGACTCATAGCATCGAGGTTTACTCCTCTGTCAATAGAATGGGGGTTCGCCAGTGAGAAAACGGGGTGGGGACTGCGGCTCAAGTGGGAGAAGCGAACCATTCTCTACATGACCCCATGCAAAGGTTATTTCATGGCCTCCTTTGCCCTGGGTGAGAAGGCCGTGAAGGTCGCGCATGAGAGTGATTTGCCTGTTTCGGTTCTGGGGGTCATCGACAGCGCAAAGAAGTATGCTGAGGGTAGAGGTGTGAGACTTGAAGTCAGAAGTGCCGAGGATGTTCGTAACGTTGAAAAGCTTGCTGTCATCAAGATGGCGAACTGAATCTCACTCCAACAGATAGAATGTGTTTGATCAGCAGTGCGCTTAACAGCGCGCGCACTACGAGATTCAGCGGAAAAGCATGGACTTTTGTAACAATTTTGCTGTAACAATCTGTCACAAACCCAGTTTTTCCGAAATTCTCAAAAAGACAATAAACGCAACATCATTCTTCTATGTTATGTGACCTTTCTGTTACTGGGAACGGTTCTCCAAGGAATGAGCTTCTTTTCAAGAAATAGCATGGACTATTCCCTGAAATTGCGTTGCCATTGCGTCAACGCATTTTTGCGCGCGTTGCGTGCTAACAAGCTGTCTATTTTTTCCCCGCCTTTTCGTATGATTGATATAGGAATAGAACAAGAGTGGTAGTAGCGTTCACTGCGCGCGCGATGATCGCCAAACAATAATATGTCTGTGTCTAATTCCAGGAGACTGTGGGTTTCTTTCAGTTGGACCGAGCAAAGGATCCATCCTGAGGTGTATGGCATGTTTGCGTGAGTGGAAAGTTCAGAACATGAATATTGTTACAATCTTAAATAGAGAAGACGGAATAATTGCAAGAGAAAAGTAGGTGAAATGTCGGAGGTGATACAATGCCTGAGAATAGTTGCCCACATTGTCCAGAGTGTAAAGGAATAATGTACAAGGATGCAAATGGGGTGTGCATATGTCGGGATTGTGGTGCAGCCTTCGTCCCGAGCGGATGTAAAGGAGTTTTCATTCCCGCAAGCATCATCGGCATACATAAAGGCGCGCCCACTAAGTAGCCACTACGCGTCAAGTCTGGACCTTGTTTCACAGATCGAATCATACTCCTGACTATCATTGACCTTTAAGCCAACTACGAATTCCCATTTCTTTCACGCTAACGGTTACCTGTTCAAGCTTGGAGGACTTGTGCTCACCAGCTTCGTCTATGAACTGGATTGTCGGCGCGAAAGTGAATGCCCCCTTCTTTCTAGATCTGAGCTTTACTTTGATTTCATCTGTTTCAAGAGGGCCCAACTTTCTTCCCTTCAAATTGAGGAATCTGTCGTTGACTGCGCATTTTTCGGGTTTTTCAATCACATCAAATCCCTCTGGGAAGATCTCCTCCGCTCTCGTCAAGAAGGCTGAGTCTTTTCCAGAATTTACGAGTTGAACCTCTAAGCTGAGACTTTCACCGACCAAGATCTCTTTTCTGTCAACGATCAAATTTGCTTGCAGAAAGGCGTGTTCAAACTTGAGCAGCCCTACGGGTTCTTCAACGGTCAAACCCGGGGCCGAGATCGCTCGGAGACTCGAGGCATCGTTGGGTGCAATGAACAATTCTCCAAGAGATAGGGCGAATTCCCGTTTTTCCACAACCTTTTTCAGAGTCTTGAGAACCTCTTCCCTTTTGCCGAAATAGCCCGCTTCTCCATACAATCTCGCTGACCGTTCCAGGCATTTTTCTGCGAGAAGATAGATTTTCATTTTCTTCTGTGGGTCAGCCTTCAATTCGGCGCTGATCATATAGTTGTACGCGTCAAAAAGCATCTCTGTCGCGTTTGTCCACACTGAAGCGTTGTCAAAACCGGCTCTCAAGTAATAGTCTGCTGCGCTTTCGAGATACTGCTTTGTTTTGGAAAAATGATCTTTTTCTCTCGTTGCCTCGAATTCGGTTCCATGTTCTAGAGCCTTGCAGAAAGCGCTGTTGCCAGATGCTAGCAATGTCGTTCTGTCCTTTGTGCTGTGTTCTTTTGCCTTAAGAAAGAGTTCAGAGGCTTCACGGTATAATTTTGGCGAAGCACTCTTGTCGGCTATTTTCATTTTCTGCCAAGCGCGGCACAGGTAATAAAACGGTTCCATCTCTCTTCGATCAGCTTCCGTTTCCATCGTATCCAGGATCTTTTCAAATGCATTGGCAGCTGAATCATACTTCTCAGCGCTTTGGGTATGGTTTCCTTTTCGATCAAGTATTCTTGCTTCTTCTACCTCTATCCTTGCCAGACAGTAGTGCTTTCTTCGCATAGAAGCCTTGCCGAGTTCGATTGCCATTTCTTTTTCATCTAAATTCTGAATTTTGTCCATCTCTTTCTCAAAGGCTTCTTTTGCTTCTTTGAAGAATTCTGCTGATTTTTCAAAAACTTCGATTGATTCGCTGCTGTTTTCTTTTCTACTCAGATCTTCTGCCTGTTCCAGATGTGACCATCCGAAAAAGTTTGAAGACAGGTAGTGCCATGACTTTGTCCGTTTGAGAAGGTTTGCGGTCGTTTCGTAATGTTTCATTGCATCGGCGTAGTTCTCACATTCGTGTGCGACGCTGGCTTTCTCGATTTCGCTCCATGCTTTCATGTAAGACGCGTGATCCTGGTAGAAGTTTGCAAAATTGGGAGTATTTTGGGCAGCAACCGTGTATTCTGAAGACGCATTCTCGAAATTCTCAGTGGCCTTCTGGTACTCGCCTAGGCGATCTTGGTCTCTCGCCATTTTCCAGCAGGACTCCGCGACTCGACTTGGCATACCAGCCTTCTTGAATTGCTTAGCGGCATTTTCATGGGCTTCGATTGCTCTGATCAGCGCTTTCTTGTCTTTGGTCAATAGGTATAGGTCGTTCAATATTGTTCCGAATTCGTCTTCAAATGAACCAACTGTGGCGATTTGTGTCGGAACAGGTCGAGAAGAGATCCATCTTCTGCAACGTGATATTCCGTCTTCGATGTCAGAGACGGCGCTTTCAAGAAGCACTCTTTTCTTGTCATGATCTAGCTCGACTCTGACTAAGTCTACTTTTATCAAACCTTGATAGTTCTTGTTAACGCCGCTGAGCCAATCATTTGAAGGAAACGCTTTCTGAACGATCTTATCGAATTCTTTTCTGCAGTCCAAGGCTTCTTGAAGCAGTCTTGTCTTTTCATCTTTTCGCGTTTCAATATTTGAATAGAAATGTAGTGCTTTGCTTAGAGCATGAAGTGTTGAGCCTCTAGCGTCTGGAGAACCCGAACGGATCGCGTGTTCTAATCCTTTGCGACCAATATCTACTGCTTTTTCAAGGGCGATGCGTCTCTCCTCTGGACTTGTTTCAACGTCACGTCCAAGAGCGAAGTAACTTTCGGCGTAGAACATGTAGGTTTCTGCAATGAAGAAATCTTGACCAACCAACTGAAGATACCGTATGGCATCTTCAGCGTAACTAATGATTTTTTTGTTGCCTTCTTTCTTTCTGTCAGGGTCGGCTTCGCGTACCATCATCCAATCCGTGGCGAACGCTAGAACGTAAGAAGCGACTCCCTTCAGGTAATTGTCCCTTACACTATTTCCTTGTTCCAGCATTTTTTTGGCATATTGCAGAGCTAGTTCAGCTTTTTCTGTGAACACAAGTGTGCAGAGGGTTGCTGCCCAGTTTGACAAAGCGGTGTAATAGGGGTTATCCACGTGTTTAGTAAGTTCCAGCGCCTTCTCTGAATAGCTCAAGCTTCTCTCCACAAGTTCCTTTTGAGCTTTCTCTTCAAGTTCCACGAAGTTTGCCACATGCCAGCCTAGAAGACCAGCTGTGGAGCAGGCACGTAGAAGTTCACCCTTGTCTTCAAACTTTGACAGAATGGTGATGGCTTGATTTGCACGGTCTATTCCTTCTTGACCCACGTTTTTCATTTCTTCGGAGTCCGATGCGACATACAATCTCTCAAGAAGACACATCAGAATGTCATTGGAAGTTCTGCCACAATCGAGTTCGTCACAGGCACTCCTGTAAGCATCTAAGCTTCTTTTCGCCAGCTCACGGGAATTGGCCAGCACTTCTTTTTTCTCCGAAGGACTGGACGCTACCCAAGAACGAACATACTCAGCAACTGCATATAGTTGCAGGCTTTTTCCTTGACTTTTTGCTTTTCTATCTTTCTCCAAGAGTTCAGCAGCACTTATGTAGGCCTTCACCGCCAGCTGCGTAAGCTTCTTGAATTCTTCCAAGCTTTCGGTTTGTCTGGATGCCAACTGGTAGCAGAAGCCTATCCTTTCCCAGATCTCCAAGGCAGAGGAGACCATTGCAGAATCAACGTGCAGTGCTTGCCGATAAGAATTGGCTGCCGCAAGCCAATCATACCTTTTTTCCTGTTCTCTAGCCTTCTCAAGCGTGGCTTGTGCACTTGGCTCTGGAGGCATCATGTATCAATTATCAATAGCCACGTCGTGTATGAAAGACTTTCGAAGATTGGTTTGCAACAACGCGCACGTATTGGTGAATGTGTGACATGCGGGATCATGGGTAGTCGGCACTATTGTCGTATCCGTTGCTTTCCCAATAGCCTCGGAAGTTGATCTGAGTAGCACGCCATAGACCCGGTATCATAGATATAGAGTTTGGCTTCACAATTCTTTTGACTCTGAGTAACAGCCTGACTTACATACATGTGGTACCATGACATTGGTTGGACAAAGATGAGACAGTTCGGGCCTGACAGGAGAGGAATAAGCAATGTCGTTACGGCGATGTTAGGTTTAATGATCGTTGTTATCATAGTAGCAAACATCTTCATTTGGAATTATGAGATGAATGCGTATGATTGGGAAAGGGCACAGGAAGAAGTAACCATTGAGAACGTCATCCGCAGTAACTCTACATCATATAGTCCGACCGGCTACAGTCTTCTTGGAAACACGAGACTCGTTTCAGGGTCAACGAACAACCTTGTTTCCGATGATTCCATTTATATGACGACACGTTCGTTTGCTTCCGCGACATCGGCAGCAAACATGACCGGTGCTTTCATAGCATACAGAAGCAGCAGTGGAATGGATGGGTTAAGTTCTCCTAAGAGTCGCAGCTGGGACGGTGGCAAGGCTCTCTGGAGCGAAGAAAGCGAAATGCCTGACGCGGGCAATTCAGTTCTCTTCGCGAGAGTTGCGTACTGCCCGGTTCAACAGCGGTCTTTCGAGAAGATTGTAGTTACACTGAGCGAAGAAGGATATCTCGACGCGTATGCGTATGATGGGTCATCATGGGTTACGACTAACAATTTAGGTCAGGTCTGGATGAGCCTGCCAGCACTTGCCACCAGGCCATATGATGTGGCTTATGAATCAGTGTCTGGGGAAGCCTTACTTGTTTATGAAACAGTCGTCGGCGGCGGAACTAAAGACTTGGCTTATAGAACTTGGTCGCTCAAAACGGGATGGGGCCAGGAAACATATTACGATGACAGCGATCACGCGTCGAAGATTTCAGTCACATATGTTGATTTGACTTCTGTTCCAAACTCGGACAATATTGGAGTCGCATATATCGACAGATCCAATAATGACGCAAATGCTATGATCTGGGACGGTTCCGCATTCAGCAATGTTCTTGAGCTGACAGGTTCAATCTCGATAACGACGGAAGAATGCATTTCGATTTCTTCAGAAACAAGCGGCGCAATTGTAGCTGTTGCTGGGGAAGGCGAGTTCATTAAATGGAGCAGGTTCACAACAACCTGGTCTCCGGTGGCTACTTTCGACATAAATTCAGGTGCAACAAGTCCGATGAATTGGCTGAAACTAGCTCAATCGCAGAATGACAGACTGATGCTTACGAGTGTTGACGGCGCAACTGACTTGGCTACGAGTGTTCTAGATGAGAACTCGATCGGAAACCGGCAGTGGGAAACATCCGTAGAGTCAATGGGTTCAATGACTTTGAACACGTCTGTTTCAGCAATGCGGTTTACTGCGCAGGCAAGCAAATCTGTTATTAACATTCTGGTTTTCGTTCAGACAGTCTCAGCTTCGCCAGCTTACAGGTTTGGCATAGAAACCAGCACCGCCAGCTATCTGCCAAACGGAACTTATGTTGGCGGAGTTTCCAACTATGCCGTTGCCACACCAAATGCCACTGGGTGGCTAAACCTCACGCTTCCTTCCGGAGCAACATTGACTGCAGGAACTGTGTACCACGTCACCGTTAGATATGACAGCGGAACCATAAACGGAACAAACTACATCGCATTGAGACGGCTGGGCACAAATCAGAACAATTTCCGTCCAAAAGAAAACGCCATAGACAGTTGGCTGAACACCATTTCAGGCACAACAATTCAAAATCGCGACCCAATATTCATCCTGAAATACAACGATACTGACAGCTACGAGGCAATGCCATACGATAATATTGCCTCCCACAACATTTACGGAACGAATTGGTACTCTGAGAAGTGGACACAAAACGGAA
>Ga0315280_10001194_pt1 | contig 45463 bp, 34 predicted proteins | sample YL17G06_40_MG_FD_203697 | JGI IMG/M metagenome (GOLD analysis project Ga0315280, IMG submission 203697) | Sediment microbial communities from Yellowstone Lake, YNP, Wyoming, USA - YL17G06_40 | ecosystem: Environmental > Aquatic > Freshwater > Lake > Sediment | place: USA: Wyoming | collected... | reverse complement strand
CGCGGGTCCTTGGCCATCATCCGCCGCAAGAGCTGAGAGACTTCTTCGGGGGAGTCGGGCCGAGACTGGCGCACGTCGGGCGGCTTCTCGCCCTGGTGCTGCAGGAGCTTCTGGAGCACCGTCCCCTCAGGAAACGGCGGCCGGCCCGTCAACATGTAGAACAAGGTGCAGCCCAAGGAGTAGATGTCGCTGCGGGCGTCGGCCGTGCGGGGATCGCGGGCCTGCTCCGGGGAGATATAGTCGAAGGTTCCCAGGGTCACGCCGCTGGCCGTGAGATCGCCGTCGGAGGAGGGCGACCGTTGCAGGCGGGCGAGTCCCATGTCGATCAGTTTGACCCGGCCGTCCTTGGCGATTAGGACGTTGGAGGGCTTGATGTCGCGGTGGACGACGTTGCAGGCCGCGGCATGGGCCAATGCCCGGGCGATTTGGAAGGTGTAGCTGATCGCCTCGGCTAGCGGCAGCCCCCCCTTCTGCTCGACCAGGTCGCGGAGGTTGCAGCCCTCAATGAACTCGAAGACGATGTACGGGAGCCCGTCCTCGTCGCCGACGTGAAACACCTGGACGATGTTGTCGTGATTGAGCCGCGCGGCAGATTGGGCCTCGTTGCGGAAGCGGGCCACGATTTCGGCGTCGGCGGCCTGTTCGCGAGAGAGAACCTTGACGGCGACGGGCCTTGCCAAGACGGTGTCGTAACCGCGGAAGACGCGGCCCATGCCGCCCCCGCCGACGTACTCGGTCAACTCGAAGTGGCCCAAGCGGGTGGGGAAGGCGCGATCGGAGCCGGTGGAGGGGAGCGGCTCCGGCGTCGGCGGCACGCTCAGCGGGGCGCGGTTGGAGATCACCGTCGGCTGCTGGTCGAGAACCGGCGGCGGACTCTCCCCGTCGGGTTTGGGGAAGCTCCCGGTCGTTCCTCCTTGAACGTCGTGCCTCGATGACGATGGCATGAGCGGATAATTCAGGGCCCTAGCGCGCGTGCGGAATCGCGGGCTCGAACCGATTTCGAGGCCGCGCGAGTCAAATTCGTCCTCATCAGGTGGCCGACTCCTTCCAGCTCCAACCCGCCCCCGTTGCGGACCGGGCGAATGCCCGGCAGAATCACGCAAAAGACCACACCCCCGATTATAACTATCCTGAGTGGGGGTGTCAAACTTCCCGGAGCGCCGAGCGTGGCTCGTTGCTGCGGCCCCGACCCCCCCTTATAATGCGTCGCAACGCGGTTGGGACAGTGCCGCGAGGTTTTTCACGGTTTGAGGAATCGTCGCAACCTAGCATGAGGGTGCCACACATGAACAGCAGGGTCGATCGTCGAAGTTTCCTAAGAACCACGGGAATGCTGACCGCCGCCGTTGGCTTGTCGGGTTTGGACGTTGGGGGCGTGCGGGCCGCGGAGACAGCCAAGGGGGCTCCCAACGCCGAGAAGCTCGGCTGGCGCCTGGGATGCCAGGCGTACAGTTTCAACCAGTTCACGTTCTTCGAGGCCGTGGACAAGAACGCCTCCGTCGGGCTCCGCTATATTGAGGCCTATCCCGGCCAGAGACTAAGCGGCGAGAAGCCGGACGTGCAGATCGGCGAGTCGATGTCGGCCGAGGATCGGGCGGTGGTGAAGAAGAAGCTCTCGGACGCCAACGTGAAGCTGGTTTGCTTCGGCGTGACCGGGGCCAGCCGCAGGACGTTCGATTTTGCCAAGGACATGGGGATCGAGACGATCGTCTCCGAGCCGGCCTTCAACGCCTTCGACCAGCTCGACAAATTGTGCGAGGAGTACGGCATCAACATCGCGATCCACAACCACCCGAAGCCATCCCCCTACTGGAACCCGGACACGGTCCTGAAGGTCTGCAAGGGTCGCAGCAAGCGGATCGGGGCCTGCGCCGACACGGGCCACTGGATGCGGTCCGAGATCAAGCCGATCGAGGCCCTGAAGAAGCTCCAGGGGCGGATCATCTCGCTGCACTTCAAGGACCTCAACCAGTACGGCAACGGCCACGACGTGCCTTGGGGGACTGGAGAGGGGGACGTGAAGGGGATGCTCAGGGAAGTCTACCGCCAGAAATTCAAAGGGGTGTTCTCCATTGAATATGAGTACAACTGGAAGAACTCCCTGCCAGAGATCGCCAAGTGCGTGGAGTACTTCGACAAGGTTGCGGCGGAGTTGGCCTAAGTAGCCGCGACACTCCGTGACGCCTTGTCAGGACCCGTACCGAAGGTCTGCTTGGGCACGCTTCCCCCAAGCGGGAGTTGGGGAACCCGTCGTGTTGAGGCAGACAAGAATGTCTGCCCTCCTAAGGAAAACGGCCCCGGCCAGCGTGCCGGGGCTTTCTTTTTGCCTTCTTGCGGCGTGACAAGCTGCCTGATGCCCCGGAGTGGACACTTTGGAAAAAGGGAACGCAGCGGGCCACACTACCGATGTCATTGCTAGCACAGCACTTACATCAATGCTAGCGTCCGCTGCTTCTTCGGGCACGATTGCACGCAAGTTAAGCATGTTGCGATGGTCGACGTCCGTGTACATCACACGTCTGGGGCATTCTCGCGTACTCCTGCGCGCATTCCGGGCAGCCTAGAGTTCGGGCGAACGCGGCGCACGTAAGCGCCGAGTCCAGAGGACTGGACTTGTGAACCCAGCTTGACAGGAGTCCAAGGATGACCGAGGTGGACAACGTGCTCGATGCGGACAACGAAACCAGGGTTTATCAGGCGGCTTACGACCTGTTCTGCCGCAATCCCGACTGGGTGGCATTCTACCGGGCGATCTTGGGTCTAAACGGCCTGGTCCGCCAGGCGTTCCCCACCCGCGAGGCCCTGGCCGATTTCGAGAAGACCGAAGCCTACGCCGGAATCCAGCAGATGGTGGCCAGACTGCGGGAGCGGCTCCTGCCCTCTCCCGCCCAAAAAGAAGTCATCCGCGTGGTCACGGTCCGGTTGCCGAAGAGCCTCCACGAAGCCCTGAAAGTCGAGGCCCACGAGCACCACACGAGCGTGAATCAACTCTGCATTTCCAAACTTCTGCGGTTCATCGACAACGAGTTGGTGCCCAAGGACACGTGAACTTCCCCAAAGGGGACAGTCCCATTCTCGCTGCGCGAGAATTGGGACAGTCCCCGGGCTTTGGGACAGCCAAAAAGAAGGGGACCGGAGTGGACCTGTAAGCCGGGTCCTGTTCCGGCCCGAAGTGAATCGGGCCGGCGATGGCCATTTCTCTAGGAGGCCGATTGCTCGGCCCCTCAAGCGGTCTACCCGGAAGTCAGTAGCGGACCGGACCAGTCCGCGGGCACGACCGGCGGCTCGGAGGCCGCCGACCGACGCCCTGCTCCCTGTTTGACCTTGCTCCCGGTGGGGTTTGCCGAGCCAGGCCGGTCACCCGGCCTGCTGGTGAGCTCTTACCTCACCGTTTCACCCTTACCGCGCGGGCCGAAGCCCGCGAGGCGGTCTGCTTTCTGTTGCACTTTCCCTGGCCTCACGGCCGGTGGGCGTTACCCATCACCGTGTCCTGCGGAGCCCGGACTTTCCTCTCGCGGGGGTCGTTGGCGGGCCGATATGGCGGCCCGAGGGACCCCGACCAGCGGCCATCCGGTCCACTCCAGTCCCCAATGGATAACGATAATCGCTGCGATGAGGGATGGGAAGGGGGGAGTCGAGAGTCGAGAGTCGAGGGTCGAGGGTGAAGAGTTAGATATGGAGCTTGTACGCGCCGCGAAAGCGCGGCCGCTAAGCGATGAATCCCACGGCGAAGCCGGCCCCTCATCCCTCGACTCTCGACTCTGGACTCTCGACTCTCTTCCCCTGCCAGCTATCCCGGCGCAGGAACTCCGCCTCGATGGCCCTTCGGACGGATGATTTGTCCGTACACCACTTCGGGTCTACGAGGTACTGCGGCGGGGCATCTCCGCAGAGGCGATCGACGACGCACTCGCCCGGAATTGCCTCCAGAAAGTCCACGACGTACCCGATATACTCGTCGAGTTCGGGTAGCCGGACCGACCCTGCGGCCACCGCGTCGGCAAGAGGCGTGTCTTTGACGGCGTAAAGGTTGTGGAGCTTGACGGAGTGGATGGGCAGGCGAGCCACTTCCCGGGCGGTCGCGAGCATGTCCTCACGCCGCTCCCCGGGCAGACCGAGGATCACGTGGGCGCCGATCGCCAGGCCACGGCGGTGGCTGCGCTCGACGGCGTCCAGAAACGCCGCGTAATCGTGGCCGCGGCGGAGCCAGACCAGCGAACGATCGTGGACGCTCTGAAGACCGTATTCGATCACCAGCCAGGTGCGCTGGGACAACTCGGCCAAGAGGTCCAGGACTTCTTCGGGGACGCAGTCCGGCCGGGTGCCGATCGCCAGTCCGATCACCTGCGGATGGGCCAGCGCCTCCTCGTACGCGGCCCGCAGTCGCTCCACCGGGGCGTAGGTGTTGGTGGCCGGCTGGAAATAGGCGACGAAGTGCTCCACGCGGTACCGTCCGCGCAAACGCCGGGCGGCGTCGTCGATCTGGGCGGTGATCGGTCGGGGCGGCCCACGGCGGCTGGGGCTAAAGCTTGGGATGTTGCAGAAGATACAGCCGCCGTTGCCCGCGGGGCTCTCCGCGTTGGGGCAGCGGAAGCCGGCATCGACGCTGATCTTCCAGACCCGATGACCGAACTTTCGGCCGAAGAACCAGTTCAGACTATGGTAGCGGAACCCTGCAGAACGCCAGTCGGGGGTTCCCCGCCTCGGATGGGGGAAACTGGTTGACGACAATTGAAACTCCGCCTAAACTAGCAAACGAGGGGGACTCCTCAAGCTAATCGTAGAACTCCTCCCAACTTGTCTCAAGAGCAGGACCCGAGAGGAGATATGTACGGCGAATTGATCCCGCTTGGAGGTGGGGACCCTATCCCGCTGCGGAAGAAGTCGCTCATGGTCGGGCGCCGCGAGAGTTGCGACATCGTCTTGCGGTTTGCCAACGTCTCGACCCACCATTGCCAATTGACCCTCGAGGGCGGTTACTGGTTCGTCAAGGACCTCAACAGCCGCAACGGGGTGAAGGTAGACGGGGTGCGCGTCCAGGAGAAGCGCCTCGACCCCGGCGTCACGCTCCGCATTGCCAAGCACAGCTACGAAGTGAAATACTCGCCTGTGGACAACGGCGCGGTAGGGCCGCCGCCTCCGGACAGGACCGAAGAGGACATTTTCACCAAGTCGCTCCTGGAGCGGGCCGGCTTGGCGAAGACCCAGTTCGGCCGCGAGACGGCCAAGCCGGACCGCTACGCGGATTTCCGCTACGACATCACCAGCGACGAGCCCGAGCCGGCGCCCAAACGACATGGACCGATTTAGTCTGCATGGCACGCCAGCAGCGGAAGATTCGAGCCCAATTTCGCAAGAATCGCACCATCCGCACGCGGCGGACCAACTGGACGCGGCAATTCCGCCAGGATCCGCTGAACGAAGACGAAGCGGCGGGCACGGAGCGGATCAGCGGCAAAGGGGAGTTGGCCCGCCGCCGCACGGTGACCGGCGAGCGAGTGGCCGACGAGGCGGGCTCGCCATTTTCTGTGCGCTTGGAGGTGGACGAAACCGGTTGCCGGTCGGGGCGGGTGTTGGGCGTGTCCGGCCTGACCAACGCGGTTCAGGGCGACGACGGCACGGTTTACCGCTGCGCTACGCGCCGCCTGCTCAAGACGCTCAGCACGGATCAGCGGCACGTGGTGGTCGTGGGCGACCGCGTTCTGTTTCGGACTATCTCAGGCGCCAACGAGGGGATCATCGAGCGGGTGGAGCCGCGTCACGGCTGCCTGTCGCGGGCGACCGGCGGGCGCCGGCAGGTGCTGGTGGCCAACGTGGACCAGGTGCTGATCGTTGTCAGCGCAGCCCAGCCGCGGCTGAAACGAGAGCTGATCGATCGCTTATTGATTTCCGCGGAGAAGGGCCGGGTGCGGCCGGTCCTGTGCATCAACAAGATCGACCTGGTGGACCCGGTTTCGCTGGTGCCGCTGGCGGGCATGTACAGCCAGATGGGCTACCAGGTGCTGCTGGTCAGCGCGGCGACGGGCTTTGGACTCCAGCGCTTGCGGCGGGTGCTCGCCGGCCGGCAGAGCGTGGTCGTCGGGCAAAGCGGCGTGGGCAAGTCGTCGCTCTTGAACGTCCTGGACCCTTCGCTCCAACTGGCCGTCGCGCCGGTCAGCAGCGAGAACGAAAAGGGCCGCCACACGACGACCAACGCACGGCTGGTGCCGCTTTGCTTCGGCGGGTGCGTGGTCGATACTCCGGGGATCCGGCAGTTCCAGCTTTGGGACGTGATCCCCGAGGAAGTGGCGGGGTTCTTTCGGGATCTTCGGCCCTACGTGAGCCGGTGCAAGTTTCCCAATTGCACCCACATCCACGAGAGCGAGTGCGCGATCAAGAACGCCGTGGCCGACGGCCGGCTCGACCAGCGACGCTATGAAAGCTATTGCCACCTATTTGCCGGAGACGAGGGGTAGGTTCGGCCAAATACGAAAGTCGAACCTTTGCGCCGAGAGGAACGTCTTAGAGGAGGACTACTGGTTGTCACCAAGGGAACTTGTTACTTTGCACAGCCTGGGAGGTAACGAAGCACCGTGATTGAATTGACCCGCCTGGACGGGATTGCCAGCGAGGCGGCCGTGTTGGTGGCCGTCATGCTGGACGACCATCCGCCGTGCGGAGCGCCGCTGGAAGAACTGGAGGGGCTGGCCGAGACGGCCGGGGCCCGCGTCGTCGGGCGACTCACGCAGCGCCGCCAGGCCCCGGACGCCACCACGTACATCGGCAAGGGCAAGGTCGAGGAGTTGAAGTTCGTCGTCGGCGATGCCGACGCCGACGTGGTCATCTTCGACAACGACCTGAGCCCCGGCCAGGGCCGCAACCTGGAGAAGACCCTGGGGGTGAAGGTCCTCGACCGGACGGAGCTGATCCTCGACATCTTCGCCGGCCGGGCGCGGACGTATGAGGCCCGGCTGGCCGTCGAGCTGGCCCAACTGGAGTATTCCTTGCCGCGGCTGAAGCGGATGTGGACGCACCTTTCGCGGCAGAAGAAGGGGATCGGGCTGCGCGGGCCAGGCGAGAAGCAACTGGAAACCGATCGCCGCCTGGTGGAGCACCGGATCCACGACCTGCGGACCGAGCTGAAGGCGATCCACCGGCGCCGCGCGCGCGAGGTCGCCACGCGGGCCGACTTGATGACCGTTTCCCTGGTCGGCTACACCAACGCCGGCAAGAGCACCCTGCTCAATCACGTGACCGGGGCCGACGTCCTGACCCAGGACGCCCTCTTCTCCACGCTGGATACGCGGACGCGGCGGTGGCAGCTCCCCGGCTGGGGACCGGTCCTGCTGAGCGACACGGTGGGCTTCATCCGCAACTTGCCGCACCACTTGATCGCCAGTTTCCAGGCGACGCTGGAAGAGGCGCGGCAGGCCCACCTGCTCCTGCACGTGGCCGACGCCAGCCACGCGGCCGTGCTGGAACAGATCAGCGCCGCCTACGAGGTCCTGGAAGAGATCGGCCTGGAGAGCAAAGAGACGATCCTTGTGCTGAACAAGATCGATGCCATGGCCGACCGCGCTTCGCTGCAAGGGTTGCTGAGCCGCTACCCGAACGCAGTGCCCATCAGCGCCCGCACCGGCGCCGGCATGGGGCAACTGGCCGCGGCAGTCAGCGAGGCCCTGAGCCGCACGTTCCTTGACGTGGACGTGGAGCTGGCGGCGGGCAACGGCCGGCTGATGGCCTATCTGGCGGCCCACGGCGAGGTCCTTTCCAAGCAGTATCGCGACTCGCGGGTGTGGATCCATTGCCGGATACCGCAGAAGGTCCTGGGCCGCATCCATCGCGATCAGTGCGTGATCCGCCGCCACAGCGACGGCGCGGAGGCCGACGCCGACGGCGTTGCGGCGATGGAAGGTCGCTGATGTCCCGACGCGAGATCCGAGGCAAGACGGCAATCGTCACCGGCGCCACGAGCGGGATCGGGCGGGCGATCGCCGTGGAGCTGGCGCGGCACGGCGCCGATCTGGTGCTGCTGGGCCGCCGCGAGGATCGTCTCCGAGAGGTGGCCGGCGAGATCACCGCCTTCGGTTCCCGCGCTGAAGTGGTCCGGGGCGACGTGACCGACCCGGCGATCCGGGAGAAGGTCGTGCAAACGGCCGTTTCTCAGTTCGACGGCTTGGACATCCTCGTGAACAACGCCGGCGTTGGAGCCCTGGGACGCTTCGAAGACGCGGATCCCGCGCGGCTCCGCCAGATCATGGAAGTGAATTTCTTTGCCGCCGTGGAACTGACCCGCCTGGCCTTGCGGCTCCTGAAGCGGGCCCACCGTGCGATCATCGTCAACGTCGGCTCGATCCTTGGCCATCGGGGCGTCCCTTGGAGCAGCGAGTACTGCGCCAGCAAGTTCGCCTTGCGGGGATTCAGCGAGGCCCTGCGCGCGGAATTGTCGCGGCACGGGATCGACGTTCTATTGGTGAGCCCGGGCACCACGCACACCGAGTTTTCCGACCATCTCATCGAGCGAAAAGGCGAGCCCGGTTGGGGGAAGCGCGGGCAGGTGTCTGCCGAGCACGTTGCCCGGAAGACGGTGCAGGCGATCTGCCGCGGGGACCACGAGGTGATCCCGTCGAATTGGGCCAAGCTGATTTGGCTGGGCAGCCGCCTGCTCCCGGGATGGATGGATTACGTGCTGAGCAGGTACGCGTAGCCGTTCCCCACCCGTCAGTCGGGTGCACCGTCCCGGCCGCGTCCGCGGAGGCCGCGATGCACCTCGCCCATCACGAGCCCATTCTGCAAACTCGTCATTTTCCGCAGATTCGGAGCAATCGTCACGAATTGCTCAACAGTCACTTCCGTTAACCCCGATACGAGAATTACCGTGCAACACCACGCGGGGACCCTGTCGGCGGGAAGGGCCCCGATTAGGGGGGAAGCCTGTGCGAGAAACCGTCATGACTGCTTGGTCGCGCCATCGCCCGCGGCGACGCAACTTCCAGGGCCTGCGGCTCTTCCAGCGGGCAGCCGCCGGGTTGGCCGTGGCACTTAGCGTTTTCGGGCTGTCCCAGGCATTCTCGGGGGACGAGTCGAGCGGTTCCGCGCCACGGCGCGATCATCCCGTGGTGGTGAGAATACCGGGTGCTCAAGCGGACTATGACGCAGATGGGGTCCAGGCCCCCCCTCGGCCACCGGTTAAGGAGCAGGCCGATCGCAACATCCGGAACCCTGGTCCAACCATTCCTCGGCGATACCCGGCCGCATCGAAGCGGGAGGCACCGCCTTCGCGTCCGGCCCCACCGGCCAGGATCCAGCCGCCGAGTCCCTTGGACGCCGTCGCTCTGCCCCCGCCCTCGGCCCCCGAAAGCAAGCCGAGCAGGGAGACGCAAGCAACGGATCCGTCGGGGGCCGGCCCTCCAACCGACGAGTCGCGCCCGGTCGGCCAGGGCGTGCGGGAAGAGAAGCGATTAGCGGGCGGTGCAGCCGCGCGTAGGCCTCAGGAGCCCGCCGGGACCCAGGACACGGCTTCGTCGGGGACGAAGCCCACGCTCCGGCTTTTCATCGACAAGCTGTCGGTGCCGGAGCGCGAGCGCACGGGACAGGAAGAGGAACCGGCGGGACGAGAGCCGGCGCGCGTGGTCGAGAAGGCACCTCGAGGAAAAGGCGACGAGGACGGGGCACCGATCCGGTTGAGCGTCGGCCCGCCCGGTACTGGGGAGTTGCCGCGATCGCAAGTGCTCGCCAACGAGCAGCCCACGGAAGAGCCGCCGGCGCAAGAGCCATCGCCGGATCGGCCCGCGGCCGAACCGCCAAACCGCTCGCTCGCCGAGAGAATCGAAATGTTGCGGCAAGGCGACACGCCACAGGAGCCAAACCGCTCGCTCGCGGAGAGAATCGAGACGCTGCGGCAAGGCGACACGCCGGAAGAACCCGAGGGGGAGGTGGCCCAAGTCACGGACGGGCTGATGGGATCGGGGGCCGGCCCGACGGCTGTGAATCGATCCGGAGCGGCGACGAGCGATCCGCGGCCCACGACCGAGGAGGGGGTGCCGTTTGAACTGAAGGTTACGCCGAATCGGCCGACTCGCGCTTCCGCCGCCCAGCCGATCAGGTTGTCGGTCGGACCGCCGGGCAAAGCAGAGGCCGGGGACAGGCCGGCTGCCAAGGGCTCTTCTTCCTCCGCGCCCACAGGTTCGCAGCCGGTTATTTCAAAGGGGGCTTCATCGCTGGCGGCAAGCGCGACCGCTCAGCCAGCGCGTTCGGCGTCGGGGCAGAAAGCCATCCACCTGTCGCTGAAATTCCCTGCCCCCAAGTCGCCAACGATGCCCAAGGGGTCGGCCGTCGCAAGACCTCGCCCGCCGGGAGCGGCCGAGCCGACAGCGGCCGGGACCGCCACGGAAGCCGTTGGGCAGGGCAAGGGGCCGGTGATCGTCGCGAAGTTGGGAGCGGGCGCGGCCTCCGCCGGGAAAACGTCGCTGACGGCGAAGGAATCGCAGTCCAAGACCGCGGACAGAGCGACAGGCACCACGCTGAAGCCAATTCGCTTGTCGATCAAGGGGTCTACGGTGACCCACCAATCGGGTGGGGAGGCCGTGCCTGAGAAGGCGGGAGCCACCTCGGCAGAGCGGGAAAAGGACTCCAAGGCCGGCGGCGAAGGCTCCTCTGCGAAGGGGAAGTCCGCAGCCGCGGGGTCGCCCTCCGGGGGCGCCGCGCAGCGTCTCGCCCGGGCCGCAGCCAGGCTCAAGCAGTGGTCGCTTTTCGCGGCTAAACCGGACTTGCCGGCCCCCGCGGAGATTGGCAAGCCAAGGCTTCCCGAAGCCGTCGGGCGATCCACGGCGTCGCTCCGCTAGGAGCGCTCTCTCGCGACGCAAGTGGGACGGGATTCCCACCCGTCCTACAATTCCAGGCATGGGCGAAGCCGCTATTGAGATCCTTTACGAGGAGGGGCCGTGCCTGGTCGTCAATAAGCCGCCAGGAGTGCTCACCCAGGCCCCGCCCGGGATCGATAGCCTGGAGTTGCGGATCAAGACCTATCTGAAGGGCCGCGAGGGCAAACCCGGCAAGGTCTACCTGGGAGTGCCGCACCGGTTGGATCGGCCGGCATCGGGGGCCATCGTCTTCGGCAAGCATTCCCGCGCGGCCCAGCGGCTGGCCAGGCAATTCGAGAAGCGGCTGGTCCAGAAGGTGTACTGGGCGTGCGTGAGCGGGAAGGTCGTTCCCGCCGAAGGGACCTGGATCGATTACGTGCGCAAGATTCCCGAGGAGCCCCGGGCCGAGGTGGTCGGTCCGGAGCATCGTGAGGGGCGGGAGGCGATCCTCCGGTACCGCACGCTCGGGACGCTCGACTGGGGCACTTGGCTGGAGGTCGATCTCGATACCGGGCGCATGCACCAGGTCCGCGTCCAGGCCGCTTCCCGGGGGCATCCCGTGTTGGGCGACGCCCAGTATGGATCCACGGTGCCCTTTGGCCCGCAGCACGACGACTCCCGGTTGCGCGCGATTGCCCTGCACGCGCGGAGTCTCTCGTTCCAGCATCCGATGAGCCGGCAAATCGTGACGGTCGTGGCACCCGCGCCCGCGGCATGGGGTGAGCTGGGGATACAATTGACTGAGTAGCCGCTTGGGGCAATTGACCGAGTGGCCGCTTGCGGCTTAGCATGGGAGGGTGGTGCTAAGCCGCAAGCGGCAATAGCGGGGAACTCTTCCATGCCCAGACCAATTGTCATTGCCCACCACTTGATCTGGACGGCCTACGGATGGTGGCTCCCGAACGATCCACGGGGGAGCACGTCGCGTCGGATCGCAAGTGACATCATCGCGGAGTTGGGCGAACTCCATTACGGCCGCCGCAGAATCCAGCCCCCGCGGCGCGTCGTCAAAGAATTCTACGAGCAGGCCCGCGAGGTATTGAAGTTCCCGCTCTTGGAACTCAGCGCAGTCGCCGTCCAGGCCGCGGCCGAGGGGTTTGCCCAAGCGATTTCCACAGAGCGCTACACGTGTTACGCTTGCGCGATCCTGCCGGATCACGTTCACGTTGTCATCCGCAAGCACAAACACCAAGCCGAGCAAATGATCGAAGCCCTCCAGTCCGCCAGCCGCTTGCGGCTTAGCATGCTCGGCCTGCGCACGCCCGATCACCCGGTCTGGGCGACCGGGGGCTGGAAGGTTTTCCTGGAGCACCCGGACGAAGTTCGTCAGAGAATCCACTACATCGAGCAGAACCCCATCAAACATCGTCTGCCCGCCCAACACTGGACTTTCGTGCAAGAGTACGACGGCTGGCCACTCCACCCCGGACACAGCCCCAACTCCCCCTACGCCAAACGTCTGACGGACTCTTTCCCGGAGTAATCACGATCTCATGAAGCCGACTTCGCGAATCTTCGATCCGTTCCATGCCCGCGACACGTTGGAGACCGGCTTCGGGCCGGCAGTGCTCTACCGCCTGTCGCGGCTGGAGGACGCCGGTCTGGCGAAAGTCTCCCGGCTGCCGTTTTCGATCCGCGTGCTCCTGGAATCGGTCTTGCGGAGCTGCGAAGGCCTCGAGGTGACCGAGGAGGACGTCAAGCACCTGGGCGGCTGGAGTGCGGTGTCCGGCACGCCGGTCGAAATCCCCTTCAAGCCGGCCCGGGTGATCCTGCAGGATTTCACGGGCGTTCCCGCCGTGGTGGACCTTGCAGCGATGCGAAGCGCGGTGCGCCGGCTCGGCGGCGACCCGAAGCGGATCAACCCACTGGTGCCGGTGGACCTGGTGATCGATCATTCGGTGCAGGTGGACCGCTTTGGGAGCCCCACGGCACTGGCGGCCAACGTGGAGCTGGAGTTTGTGCGGAACCGGGAGCGATACGCCCTGCTCCGCTGGGCCCAGCGGGCCTTCGACAACTTCCGCGTGGTGCCGCCCGCGGTCGGCATTGTCCACCAGGTGAACCTCGAATTCCTGGCCAAGTGCGTTTTCCTGCGGGAAGACCCGCGGGCCGGGTCGCGCGCCATGGTCGCGATGCCGGACACGCTGGTGGGCACGGACAGCCACACGACGATGATCAACGGGCTGGGCGTGCTGGGCTGGGGCGTGGGCGGGATCGAGGCCGAGGCGATGATGCTCGGCCAGCCGCTTTCCATGCTCATGCCCGAGGTCATCGGCTTTGAGATGACCGGGCGGCTGCCGCCGGGGGCGACGGCCACCGACCTGGTGCTCACCGTCACGGAGATGCTCCGCAAGGAGGGAGTGGTGGGGAAATTCGTGGAGTACTTCGGGCCTGGGGCGGCGGCGATGACCGTGCCCGACCGGGCCACCATCGCCAACATGGCCCCGGAGTACGGCGCCACGATGGGTTTCTTTCCCATCGACGAGAAGACGCTCGACTACCTCCGCACGACCGGGCGGAGCGATGCCGAGGTCGAGCTGGTCGAGAGATACACGAAGGAGCAGCAGCTATTCTACACCGCCGGCGCGTCGCCGCCCGAGTACACGAAAGTCCTCTCGCTGGACCTGGGCACGGTGGAGCCATGTCTGGCCGGACCCAAGCGGCCGCAGGACCGGGTATTGCTCGGGGCCGTCCAAGGGTCCTTCCGCCGATCGCTGGCAGCCCCGGTCGCCCAGCGGGGATTCGGCTTGACGCCCGAGGAGGCGAGCCGGACCGCGTCTCTGCCGAGGGGCAGGTTGCCAACCTGCCCCACAGAGCGGGGCGAGTTGGCAACGTGCGGCAGGTTGGCAACCTGCCCCACAGGGCAGAAGATCGGCCACGGCGCGGTCGTCATCGCCGCCATCACCAGTTGCACCAACACCAGCAATCCGAGCGTCATGCTGGCCGCGGGCCTGCTGGCCCAGAAGGCGGTCCGCCGCGGGCTGCGCACGCCGCCGCACGTGAAGACCAGCCTTTCGCCGGGGTCGAGGGTGGTGATGGACTATCTCGCCGAGGCCGGGTTGGACAAACCGCTGGCGGAGCTGGGTTTCGACAACGTCGGGTATGGCTGCATGACCTGCATAGGCAACAGCGGTCCCCTGCCCGAGCCTGTGGCGCAAGCGGTCGCGGAGGGGAACCTGGTGGCGGCGGCGGTGCTCAGCGGCAACCGCAACTTCGAGGGGCGGGTCAATCCGTCGGTCAAGGCCAATTACCTGGCCAGCCCTCCCTTGGTCGTGGCGTACGCATTGGCGGGGACGGTGGACATCGATCTGACGAGCCAGCCGCTCGGGACCGGCAGCGACGGCAAGCCGGTCTACTTGAAGGACATCTGGCCCGGCGAGGCGGAGATCGACGCGGCGCTAGCGGCCGCGGTGCGGCAGGAGATGTTCCGAAAGCGGTACTCCGACGTCTTTACCGCCAACCCGAAATGGAACGAGATTCCCGTCTCGCCCAGCGATCTGTTTCCCTGGGAGCCGGAGAGCACGTACGTCCAAGAGCCGCCGTTCCTGATGGACTTGTCGCCCGAGCCGGGCCCGATCGAGCCGATCCGCGGGGCCCGCGTCCTGCTGGCCCTGGGAGACTCGGTGACCACGGACCACATCTCGCCTGCCGGCTCGATCGCGTCCCAGAGCCCGGCGGGGAAGTACCTGATCGAGCGCGGCGTCCGGCCCGCCGAGTTCAACAGCTACGGCGCCCGCCGGGGGAATGACCGCGTGATGACCCGCGGGACGTTTGCCAATATCCGCCTGCGGAACCTGCTGGTCCCGGGCACCGAGGGCGGCCTGACCCGGCATTTCCCCGACGGGCAGGTCATGGCCGTCTACGATGCGGCCATGCTTTACCGGGAGGAGAAGGTGCCGCTGGTGGTTCTGGCCGGGGCGGAATATGGCGCTGGAAGCAGCCGCGACTGGGCCGCCAAGGGGACGTACCTGCTGGGCATCCGCGCGGTGATTACCGCCGGCTTCGAGCGGATCCATCGCAGCAACCTCGTGGGCATGGGGGTGCTGCCGCTGGAGCTGCTTGCAGGGAGCACGTGGCAATCGCTCGGCCTTAGCGGCGAAGAGACGTTCGACATCCTTGGGTTGGACGAGCGGATGAAGCCGGGGGCCGAGCTTGTGGCCCGTTCCGCTTCGGCCGATGGGCGGGTCATCGAGTTTCCCGTCCGGCTCCGCATCGACACGCCGGTCGAGCTGGAGTACTACCGCAACGGCGGGATCCTTCAGTCGGTGCTGCGGAAACTCCTCGCTTCCCCCGCAAGTAACGTTCCGGGCGGGTGAACGACGGCGCAGACTTCCGAGGTCTTCAAGACTTCGGAAGTCTGTCGGGCTCAACGCCGCCAACCGGGCAAGGCGACGCAAGCGTCGCCTTGGCACCTCGGGCGGCGAAATGGGGCTGCGGGACCGGGTCGTGCGCGACCTCGGCAGACCAGAACCCAGGGAGCCGGCGCCGCTCGCCCTGGAAGTCAACGATTGCGATGACAGCCGTTGTTTGTTGCAGGGCAGCCAGGATTTGAGTTGCCTCGGGGCGATCGAGCGATCCGGGCCGGATCTCGTAGACGGCAGCCGCAGGCACGCTCGAGTCGAGTAGCTCGCGAAGGCACATCAGCCCGCAGCGGTCCGGCCGCCACCCCGGCGGCCAAAGGGAATCGCGGAGCCAAGCGCAAGCGAACTCGACGCACATCGGCGGCCGCTTCTCGTAGATGCGGCAGCCCGCGCTCCCCACCGAAGGGCACGGCGCTGCGGCTGGCTTTTCCGCCGGTCCCACGACGCCTGCTGGGATGGGCAGGTGAGTACAGCAGGCGGTGCAGCGACCGCAGTAGCGCTCCGAGGGCGGATTGGTGGCGGCAGGGTAGGGCATCACCGCGCAAGAGGCCGGCTGGCCAGAAGGGGAGACAATTCCGGGGCCCCGCACATCATCGGCGGCCGCCGTCGCACCGCTTCAACCGGCGCGGCGGCCCCGGGCTAACCGGCACGCACAGCGAGAGCCTAGCAAGACGCAGAACGCCGAAAAGCGGCGCGTCCGTTACCGCCGCCCGGCCACCTCTTGACCTAGCGGCTCCAGATCGCGGTAGTAGAAGCGGATGGCCTCGGCCGGGGTGAGATTGAAGATCGCCCGGCCCTCGGTCTCCCAATGTCCGCGGTCGAAGCGAAACACCGCGGTGGCGGCGCGAAGATTGCCGACCGCATCTTTCCCTCCGGAGGAGCGGCCGGTATCCTCCATCGCGATCGTCACGGCCACAAAAGCGGTCAGCTCCCCGGTGGAACGGTTCCGTGCATAGGCCACGTCGTCGTCGAAATCGCAATCGGTCCAGCGGGGGGCATCGGGCTTGGCGGCGGTCGTGCCCAACTGGACGAACTTGACCTCCAGCCGCTCGCGCTGGAGATGGAACTGGCGGCGAGCCACGGCGAATCGTACCCCGCGCAAACCCTTGCGCAGGCGCCACCATCGCCACAGGAGAAACGCGGCAGGGGGAACCGCCCCCAGCCCTACCCACCAGTACTGGACGATCTCCACCTCAGTACCCCCACACGTGCAGCAAACCGCGTGGCAAACCAGCCACTTCTATTGTAGATGACCGCCCGGCGAAAATGCAATAAGTTGGTGTCCCAATCCGTCGTCCCCGCCCCGAACGAGTCCCGATCCGCACAGGCTTGCCCCGGTCTCATCACCGCTGGCCCCGGAGGCTCTTATCCGATACCTTGGCCACATGCCGATCCTTGGGGCCCACATGTCGATCGCCGGCGGGATCGACAAGGCCGTCCAGCGCGCCTGCCAGTGCGGATGCGATTGCCTGCAGATATTCACCAAGAACAACAACCAGTGGTCCGCCAGGCCGATTACGGCGGCGGCGGCGGCCAGCTTCCGCCGGGCCATCGAGCGGTCCCGGATCGTCTTTCCCATCGCACACGATTCGTACCTCATCAACCTGGCCAGTCCCGACGCGGGCCTCTGGAAAAGGTCGGTGAAGGCGCTGGCCATCGAACTCCGCCGGGCCGAGATGTTGGGACTGAGGTACGTCGTCACCCATCCTGGGTGTTATATTCATGGCCCCCCGAAGGCGGGTCTGCGCCGGATCGCCCGGGCGCTGGACACGATTCACCAAGAGACCGCCGGCATCCAGGCCCAGTGCCTGCTGGAGACCACGGCCGGTCAGGGAACCAGCCTGGGCTGGCGATTCGAGGAATTGGCCGCCATTTTGGAGGGGGCAAAAGACCCGGAGCGGCTCGGCGTTTGTTTCGACACCTGCCACGTCTTCGCGGCCGGCTTTCCCTTGGGGACTGCGGAGGAGTATTGGTCCACCATGGAAGCCCTCGACCGCGCGGTCGGGCTGGGCCGTGTCCGGGCGTTCCATCTGAACGATAGCGCCCGGGAGCTGGGCTCCCGAGTGGACCGTCATGCCCACATCGGGCGGGGGAGGATGGGCCTCGATCCGTTCCGACATCTTCTTCGGGATCCTCGGTTTCAGGAGACGCCGATGTATCTGGAAACTCCCAAAGGGAAGGAAAACGGCGAGGACCTGGACGCCGTCAATCTCCGGACCCTTCGCAAGTTGATCGGACGCTGAATAATTCCCATGGCGGCGCGGCGCCAGCCGATAATGGTGTGAAGCCGCACCGAGAATGCCTGAAGCGTTGACCCCACCATCATCGTCCGGTAGATTACTCTGTAGGCTTATCGGGTTCACATCGGTGATTCGGACCAAGCCCGTCGGATGGCTTTGAATTACTTCAAACGGTACCGCATGGAGCTGGATCTGGCCGGGCGCGACCTGACCTGGGCGAAGATCCCGAAGGGGTACCGATTCCTCCCCTGGCACAGCTCCCTGCTGGACGCCCACGCCGAGGCGAAATTTCTCAGCTTCCGCGAGGAGATCGACGCGAACGTCTTCCCGTGCTTCAACGACCTGGCGGGCTGTCGGCGGTTGATGGCGGAGATCTCCCGCAAGCCCGGTTTCCTCCCCGAGGCGACCTGGCTGGCGGTCGCGGTGGGCGAGGACGGCAAGCCGGTGGAGACGTGCGGGACGGTTCAGGGGGTCCGCGACCGGTTCGGCCTTGGGGCGATTCAGAACCTGGGGATCACGCCGCCCCATCGCGGCCGCGGCCTGGGAACGGTCCTCTTGTTCCGGGCCCTGAGCGGTTTTTGGCAGGTTGGGCTGCGGCGCGTCTACCTGGAAGTGACGGCCGATAACCTTGGGGCCGTCCGGCTCTATCGGCGGCACGGCTTCCACGTGATGAAGACCCTGTTTAAGGCCGCCGAAGCAGCGTGCTCCTGAATGGGCCCGGAAAAAAAGCAAGTTGGGCAATAAGGAGACGACGTGGCCGAGCCGATCCTCTCGCACACTCTCGCCAACGGCCTGGTCCTGGTCGCCGAGCCGATGGAGTGGCTCGAATCCGCGGCCTTCACGCTGCTGGTGCCCGCCGGCTGCGCCGACGACCCGGCGGACCGCTGCGGCCTGAGCAGTTTCACCGCGGAGATGGTCCTGCGCGGGGCGGGCCCGCGCGACAGCCGGCAACTGATCCAAGACCTCGACAACTTGGGGGTGGAGCGGAACGACTCGGTCTCGGAGTCGCACACGAGGTTCAGCGGGGCCACCCTGGCGGAGAATCTCCCCGAGGCCCTGGCCATTTATGCCGACGTGGTGCGGCGTCCCCACTTGCCCGCCGGGCAGTTGGAGGCCGCACGCCAGGTGATGATCCAGGAGTGGCGGGCGATCGAGGACGAGCCGGCCGAGAAGGTGATGGTCGAGCTGCGGCGGCGCCACTACCCCGATCCCTGGGGCCGGCCGTCCCAGGGCGAGCTGGATGCCCTCCAGACCATCGCCATCGAGGACGTCCGCCGGCAGTTCGAGCGGCGCTACGCCGCCAACGGCACGATCCTCGCCGTGGCCGGCCGCTTCTCCTGGGACCGGCTCAAGGGGCTCGTCGAAGCGCTGTTCGGCGACTGGGCGACGCGCGATGGGGCCAAGGTCGTCGATTCCCCCTCGCCGCGCAAGTACGCCCACCTGCCGTTCGAGTCCAACCAGACGCAGATCGGCATCGCCTATCCGAGCGTTCCTTATCGCCATCCCGACTACTTTCAAGCCTGGGGCGCGGTCGGGGTCCTCAGCGGCGGCATGAGCGCCCGCCTGTTCACCGAGGTCCGCGAGCGCCGCGGCCTGTGCTACAGCGTCTACGCCACCTACCACACGCTGCGCGACCGGGGCGGGGTCTTCTGCTATGCCGGCACCAGCGCCGACCGGGCCCAGGAGACGCTCGACGTCACCCTCCACGAGCTTGAACGGCTCAAGCAGGGGATCGAGTCCCAGGAGCTCGAACGGCTCAAGGCCCGCATCAAAAGCGCCCTCGTGATGCAGCAGGAATCGAGTTCGGGCCGCAGCGCGACCATCGCCCGCGATTGGTATCACCTGGGCCGGGCGCGGTCGCTGGACGAGGTCTGCGGGTTGGTCGATGCCCTGACCCACAAGACCATCAACGCCTATCTGGCCGAGCACCCGCCCGGGGAGTTCGTCGTGGTCACGCTCGGCCCGCGCAAGTTGAAGGTGCCGGATGGAATTTCGTAAAGCGGTCTTGGACAACGGGCTGGAGATCGTGGCGGAGTGCAATCCGGAGGGGCACTCCGCGGCGCTCGGCTTCTTCGTCAACACGGGGGCACGGGACGAGACCGACGCGATCTCCGGCGTCAGCCATTTCCTGGAGCACATGGCCTTCAAGGGCACGGCCCGGCGCACGGCCGACGACGTGAACCGCCAGTTCGACGAGATGGGGGCCCAGTACAACGCCTTCACCAGCGAGGAAAACACCGTCTTCTTCGCGGCCGTCCTGCCCGAACAGCAGCGCCGCGTGGTCGAGCTCTTGGCCGACATCCTCCGCCCCGCGCTCCGCAAGGAGGACTTCGACCTGGAGAAGCAGGTGATCCTCGAAGAGATTCACATGTACGAGGACCAGCCGCCGTTCGGGGCCGACGAGAAGTGCCGGGCCGCCCACTACGGCCCGCACCCGCTCGGGCGGAGCGTCCTGGGCACCCTGGCGAGCGTGGGCGGGCTTTCGGTGGAGGCGATGCGGGCGTATCTCCACCGCCGCTACAGCCCGGGGAACGTGATCTTGGCGGCCGCGGGGCGGATCGACTTTGACGTCCTGGTTGCCGACGCCGAGCGGTGCTGCCGCGATTGGGAGCAGGTCCACAACGGCCGGACCGTCACGCCCCCGGCACGCCGCCACGACTTCCGCGTGATCCACAAGCCCACGGCCACGCAGCAGTACGCCGTGCAGCTTGCGGCAGGGCCGGCGGCGGCCGACGCGGACCGCTATCCGGCCAAAATCCTGGCCACCGTCCTTGGCGACGAAACGGGCAGCCGCCTGTACTGGGAGCTGATCGATCCCGGTCTGGCCGAACAGGCCACCTTGGGCCACTACGAGTACGAAGGGGGCGGCCAGTTCATGACCTATCTGACCTGCGACCCCGAGCGCGCGGCCGACAACCTCCAGCGGATCGACGAGCTCTATCGCCTCGTCCAGGCGCAAGGGATCACCGCGGCCGAGCTGACCCAGGCCAAGAATAAGGTCATGTCGCGGATTGTTCTCTCCGGCGAGCGCCCCCGCGGGCGATTGTTTTCCGTGGGGTCCGACTGGGTCCAGCGGCGCGAGCACCGTTCGGTGCGCGACGACTTGGACGCCGTCTCCGCGATCGCGCTCGAGCACATCGCCGCGGTCCTGCGCAAATATCCGCTGGTGCCCAGCGCCACCGTCACGATCGGGCCGCTGGCCGAAGTGAAGCAACCATAAAGCCCACGGGTTGCAACCCGTGGGCTTTGGCGGGATGCGGCTTATCGGCGGGTGGATAGAAGTGCAAAGTGAGAAGTGAAAAGTGTAAAGTGCAAAGTGAAACGCAGGAAGGGTTCACCTCAATTTGCACTTTGCACTTCTCATTTCTCACTCTGGATGACACCCCGACGACGCCGGCCGTCTATCCTTCGGGCTGGTTTCCCTCTGCCGGCAGCATCTCCGGCGCCTGCAACGCCCGGGGCGAGGCGTCCACCTGGATGAGCTCCTCGATTTCGGTCTCCCCTGCGGCGATGCCGAGGTCCTTGAACTTCCTGGCGCTCACCAGGACCCTGGACTCCAGGGACCGGACGGCCTTGTTGTAGGCATCGGTGGCCTGGTCAAGGCCCTTGCCGACTTTGGCCAGGTGCCCGCCCATGTCGGCCAGCCGCTTGTACAGATCGCGGCCCAGATCGCTGATCTCCTTGGCGCTCTGGGCCAGTTGTTCCTGCCTCCATCCATAAGCCACGGCACGCAGCAGGGCGATGAGCGTGGTCGGCGTCGCGATGATGACGTTCGACCCGACGCCGAACTCGATCAGCGCCGGATCTTGCTCGATCGCCGCGGCAAAGAACACTTCCCCGGGCAAGAAGAGGACCACGAACTCGGGGGCCGGATCGAACTGCTCGAAGTAGGATTTGCGGCTCAGGCTGGTAACGTGAGTGCGGACCTGCCGGGCGTGTTCCTGGAGCTTCGCCTTCCGGGTCTCGTCGTCCGGGGCCTCGATCGCCTCCAGGTAGGCCATGAGCGGGGCCTTCGAGTCCACCACAATGTTCTTCCGGCCCGGCAGTCTCACCAGGAGGTCGGGACGCAGCCGCCCCTGTTCCGTATCGGCGCTTTGCTGCTCGTAGAAGTCGCAGTGATCGAGCATGCCGGCCATCTCGACCACGCGTTTCAGTTGAATCTCGCCCCACCGGCCGCGGACCTGGGGCGCGCGCAGGGCCTTGACCAGGTTCGCCGTCTCGCACTGAAGCTGCCGCTGGGTCTCCATGAGGGACTTGACCTGCTCCGTGAGGCCCTGATACGCCCCCGCGCGGGCCTTCTCCACCTCGTTGATCTTGCCGTCCACTTTTTCCAGCGACTCCCGGACCGGTTTGATCAGCTCCTGGATGGCCTGCTGCCGCTTCTCCAGGTCGCCCTTGGCAGCCTCCTGGAACGTCGCCAAGGTGGACTTCGCCAGCTCCAGAAACGACTGGTTGTTGCTCTTGAGCGCCTCGGCGGCCAGGGCCTTGAACGCATCGGCGAGTTTCCGCTGGGCCTCGTTGATCACGGCCAGCTTCTCCTCGGCCTGCGTCCGTTCTTTTCCCAGCGTTGTCTCCAACTCGACCGCTTTTTCGCGCAGGCTCGTTTCCGCAAGCTGGACTTCGCGCATCTGGGACTCAAGCTGAAGCCTTCGGCTGTCGAGATCCTCGATGCTCTTCTGCCGGGCAACCAAGCGCTCTTCCAGCGAGGCCCGGAGCACCTCGCCCTCGCTCTTGCCTCGCTCGTACTCGTGCCGGGCCTCCCCCCGCATGGCAAGCCAGGCCAAGAGACAGCCCACCGCTAGCCCGAGGAACGCCAAAAGAGTTGGTTCCCAATTCCCCATTACGATGCCTCCTGCTTCAGACGAGCACGGACATGGACGCGCGCGAAGGCCCCCGTGACGATTCTATCGGATCCTCGAAGAGCCCGCGAGGGCCGACAACGGGAGGGCGAGGCTCCTGCCGAGCCATTGCCGACTCCGTGGGGCAGGTTGGCAGACTCCGTGGGGCAGGTTGCCAACCTGCCCCACACGCCTTGACAGGCTCCCGCCCCGCCCCGTAGGCTACCGTCCAGAGGTAGGCTGGGGCGAAGGCGCAGCCCCAGCAATCGGTGTTGCCTGCTGGGGCTGCGCCCCAGCCTACGGTCTCCGGTCTGTTGTTGGAGGATGGAAGGCCATGGCTGTGATTTACCGCGTCAATATGTCGGATCGGACCGTTCGCTCGGAAGAGCCCGGCGATGCGTATCGGGAGTTGGGCGGCCGCGGGCTGACCTCGGCCATTGTGGCCGACGAGGTTCCCGCGACCTGCCACCCGCTTGCCGCGGAAAACAAGCTCGTGATCGCCCCCGGCATCCTCACCGCGACCGGGGCCCCGTGTTCCGGCCGGTTGTCGATCGGGGCCAAGAGCCCGCTTACCGGCGGCATCAAGGAGAGCAATTCCGGCGGCATGGCCGCCATCGCCTTGGCCACGCTCGGCGTCAAAGCGATCGTGCTGGAAGGGCAACCCCGCGACGGCAAGTGGCACCGGCTGGTCGTGGGCCGCGGCGGACTCCGCATCGAGCCGGCCGACGAGCTTGCCGGTCTGGGCAATTACGACACCGTGGCCCGCCAGTTCGCCCAGTTCGGCGACAAGGTCGCGTGCATCGGCATCGGCCCGGCGGGCGAGATGCGTGCCGCGGCAGCCAGCGTGGCAGTCACCGACATCGAGGGCCGGCCCACGCGCCACTGCGGGCGCGGCGGCATGGGGGCCGTGATGGGCTCCAAGGGCGTGAAGGTGATCGTCGTCGATCCGGAAGGGGGCCAGCGGCCCAAGGCCGCCGATCCGCCCGCCTTCCAAGCCGCCATGCGCAAATTCGCCCAGGCTTTGGAGAAGCACCCTCTCACGAGTCAGACTCTGCCGAAGTACGGCACCAATGTCCTGGCCAACGTCATCAACGAGGCCGGGGCCTACCCGACCCGCAATTTCAGCGAAGGCCAGTTCGAAGGGACCGAGGCCATTAGCGGCGAGCGCCAACACGACGTCATCCTCCAGCGCAAAGGAGTGATCGGACACGCCTGCCACCGCGGCTGCACCATGCGCTGCTCGCGGATTTACCTGGACCAGCACGGGCAGTACGTCACCAAGGGGCCCGAGTACGAGACCATCTGGGCCCACGGCGCCGACTGCGGCATCGACGACCTCGATGCGATTGCCCGCATGGACCGCCTCGACGACGACCTCGGCCTGGACACGATCGAGACCGGGGCGACCATCGCCGTGGCCATGGAGGCGGGGATCATCCCCTTCGGCGACGCCCAAGGGGCCATCCGCCTGCTCGAAGAGGTCGGCCGCCGCACGCCGCTCGGGCACCTGGTCGCCTCCGGTGCGGCCGTGCTCGGAAAGGCCTACGGCGTCAAGCGGATTCCCACCGTCAAAGGCCAGTCCATGCCGGCGTACGACCCCCGCGCGGTCCAGGGGATGGGTGTGACGTACGCCACCTCGACGATGGGCGCGGACCACACCGCCGGATACGCTGTGACGATGAATATCCTCGGGGTTGGCGGCCGGGTCGATCCACTGCGGCCGGAAGGGCAGGTGGAGATCAGCCGCAACCTGCAAATCGCCACGGCGGCGATCGACGCCTCGGGGCTCTGCCTGTTTGTGGCCTTCGCCGTGCTGGACGACCCCAACGCCATGGACGCGATCTGCGAGATGTTCGCCGCGCATTACGGCCGGCCCTTCACCGGCGACGATTTCGCCGCGTTGGGCAAGAAGGTGCTCGCCCGGGAGCGGGACTTCAACGCCCGGGCCGGCTTCACCGCCGCGGACGACCGGCTCCCCGACTTCTTCAAGACGGAGAAGCTCCCCCCGCACAACGTCACCTTCGCCGTGCCGGACGAAGAGTTGGACAAGGTCTTCGACTTCGTCGCGTAGGGCCGCGGGGCGAGGGACGAGTCAAAAGCTGAAAGCTGATAGCTGATAGCTGAAAGCCGTTTCCCGTCATGCCACGCGTCAAACTGAATCTCTACGCCGGACTGCGGGCCTACCTTGGCGGCAAGCCGTCGGTGGAGTTGGAGATCGAGCCCGGCCAGACGATCGGGGGACTTCTCGATCGCCTGGGCGTGCCGCACGAGCAGACTCGAATCCTCTTCGTTAACGGCCGCGCGGCCTCGCTCTCCGACAAGCTCACCGGCGGCGAGCAGATCGGCGTCTTTCCCGCCATCGGCGGCGGATGAAAAGACAAGCCGTGAAGCCCGGGGGTTGCAACCTCCGGGCTTTACGCCGTGTTCTGGCCGCTGTGAGCCGGGTCGACTATACTGAGAGCCAATCTGGACCACACCTCACGAGGACGAACACACCATGACTTCACTTCCAGCTTTCTCCCGACGGCATTTCCTGACCAACACCGGCAAGTTTGCCGCGGCCGCGGTGGCAGCGCCGTATCTGATTCCTTCCAGCGTGCTGGCCGCACCGGGGAGGTCGGGGGCCAACGGGCGGGTCACCGTCGGCGTGATCGGCCTGGGCGGGCGCGCGCGGCAGTTGATGAGCCAGTTGCCCGCCGGGGGGCAGATCGCCTCCGTGGCCGACTGCTTCCTCCGGCGGTGCGAGGAGGTCGTCGCGGCGGCGCTCACGACGAAGAAGGTCAAGCTGCGGTCGCATCAGGACCACAGGAAGCTGCTGGAGGAGAAGGACATCGACGCGGTGATCGTCGGCACCCACGACCACGGCCGCGTTCTGCCCTGCATCCACGCCTGCCAGGCCAAGAAGGACGTCTACGCCGAAAAACCGCTCACCGTCTACATCCGCGAGGGCCGCGTGCTGGTCAATGCCGCGAGGAAGTACAAGCGGGTCTTCCAGGTCGGCACCCAGCAGCGGTCCATGGAGATGAACCAGATCGCCTGCGAGTTCGTGCGCAGCGCCGGACTGGGCAAAATCAAGCTCGTGCGGGCACTTAACTACACCGGGCCGACGTTCTATCAAGGGCTCCCCGAGCAGCCAGCCCCCGAGGGCCTCAACTGGGACGCCTGGATCGGCGCGACCGAGATGCGCCCCTACAACCAGGGCCTGCAATTCGGCTGGATGCGGTGGTGGGACTATTCCGGCGGCGAGATGACCAACTGGGGCGCCCACGGCATCGACCAGATCCAATGCGCCCTGGGCATGGATTCCACCGGGCCGGTCGAGGTCTGGCCCATCGAGCCGCTCCAGCGCGACCTGAACGGCCCGGTCGCCTACCGCTACGCCAACGGGGTCGAGGTCCGCGTGGACGACCCCAAGGGGCCGCACGGCGGCGGCACCTTCCGCGGCGAGAAGGGCAACATGTACCTCAACCGCAACGACTTCCGCACCAACCCGCCGGACATGATCAAAAACATGCCGAGCAAGGAGGACATCGACAAATGGGCTGACTCGCGGGAGCTATGGACCGCCCGCTATCACCTCCAGAATTGGCTCGACTGCATCAAGACCCGTCAGAAACCGATCTCCGACGTGGAGATCGGCCACCGCTCGATCTCGGTCTGCCATCTGGTCAACATCGCCCGGCAGATCGGGCGCAAGTTCCAATGGGACCCTGAGAAGGAGCAAATCATCGGCGACGATGAGGCCAACAAGCTCATCAGCCGTCCGCGGCGCAAGGGTTACGAGTTGCCGGAGCCGCTGTAACGGAGAGGGTTCGGGGTTCAGGGTTCAGGATTGAGGATTCAGAGCCGGGCCGTGTCGGCCCGGCAGAATGGCACGGGACCTTGTCCGGCTCGATCCCCGCACTGGCATGGCGTCAGTGCCGCCAACCTGCCAAGCCGCCAACGAGCGACTTGACCGACGGGCCGCTAAGGGATACCCTAATGGGAGGGCAGGTAAGCGGACTTCGCGAGGACTTCGCAGTGACTGAGACGTTTCCAGCGGATCTCCGGCAATTCGTTGCAGAGGAACTAGCTCACGGGCGCTATCCAAGCGAGCGCGACCTGGTCCTCGACGCGGTGCGGCTGCTCCGCGAGAGTCGCGCCCGCGAAGAACAGCTTCGGCAGGATCTTCAGGTCCGGCTTGCGAGCCTCGACAGCGGCGAGGCAATCGAACTGGCGGACGATGAAGCGCTGGGGCGTTTCCTCGACGAGATCGAACAGGATGTCGAACGAGAGGATCGCCGGCGCTAACGTTCCAGCCAATGACCCGCTACAAGATCGCACCCCAAGCGCGAGAGGACCTGAAAGCGATCTACCGATACCTCGCCGAGCGGAGCAAGCCTGCGACAGGGCGCCTCCGGCAGGTTTTCTTGGAGAAGTTCCGGCTCTTGGCGGGACAGCCTCTTCTGGGCGAGGCCCGCGACGACCTCGCCAAGGACCTCCGCATGTTCACTGCGGGGAATTACGTGATACTCTATCGGCCAGCCGAGCACGGGATTGAGGTCGCGCACGTGGTTCACTCGGCCAGGGACATCGAAGTAGTGCTTCGCGGTAGAATCCGGGACTGAGCCCCGGCCCCCTTTGGAGTGAGCCCGCAACGTGGCGACGAACATGAGCGGGAAGTCGATCGCCAGCCTGGTGCTTTCCCTGGCTTCCATTGGTGCCGAGTTCCTCGGTTTGTCATGTGCATCCTCGGCGATGGTCGTGAGCGCCAGAGGTGGTCAGGTGTCCCAAAGCGTACTGACGGTTGCAGGGGTTGGAAGTGGGTTGGCGATGTGCTTGGCGCTGCTGGCACTGGCTCTTGCCGTGCTCTCGTGGTCCAAGGAGTCGCCATGGGCACGAGTGCTGGTGTTGTGCCTGTCGGTTGGAGCCGTGCTCTGGTCCCTTGTGATGGTTTGATGGCGGACGCGGACGAAGAAGAACGCGCCGGGCCTGCAGGGCGGCTCCTACGCCACTTCCCCGACCACCTCTTCCTCGTCGTCGGGCCGGGCCAGCGGAAGCGACGCTTCGCGTGGCTCGCCGTCCCCGCCGGGAGGCGAGAATGCCCGCCCTTCGGCGGGCTCGTCGCGTGAGCGGCCCAAGAGCCGCGACCAGAGCCGCCCGAGGTCGTCCCAGAGGGAGTAGGCCACGGGCGTGACCAGGAGCGTCAGGAGGAGCGAGAGGGTCTGCCCGCCGAGGATCACCTTGGCCAGGCTTGCCCGCGAGCCCGACCCCGGCCCGCGGCCCATGGCGATGGGGATCATCGCGGCGATGAGCATCACGGTGGTCATGAGGATCGGGCGGAGCCGGGTGCGGTTGGCTTCCATGATGGCCTGGTCGCGGGGCAGGCCGCGGCGGCGCAGCACGTTGGTGTAGTCGATCTGCAAGATGCCGTTCTTCTTGACGATCCCGAAGAGCATGAACAGGCCGAACATCGCGTAGATGCCCAGGTTCGTGCGCAAAAGCATCAGCGAGATCAGGGCAAACGGGAGCGTCAGCGGCAGGGCCAGGAGGATCGTGATCGGGTGGACGAAGCTCTCGAACTGGGCCGCCAGGATCATGTACATGAAAATGAAACTCAGCACGAAGGCGATCAAGAAGTTCTGCACCGACTCGCCCATGATCTTCGCGCGGCCCCCGAACTCCCAGTGGTAATCGGCCGGAGGGGCGAGCGACTGGACGTGCCCGTCCAACTCGCTGACGATGTCGCTTAGGGCCCGGTCGGTCTCGAGGTTGGCGGTCACGATGACCTGCCGCTGCATGCGGTAGCGGTCGATGGTGGCCGGCCCCTTGGCGGGCTCGAGGCTGGCGACGCTGGCTAGCTCCACCAGCCCGACGCCGGGCTTGGGCGAGGGGATCATCAGCCGCTCGACCATCTGCTGCCGGTCGCGGAAGGGGAGCTCGGCCCGCAGCCAAACGTCGTACTGCTCGCTCAGCTCCTTGTACTTGGTGACCGGCTCGCCGCCCACCAGGACGTTCAGCGTCGAGGCGATCGTTTGCACCGGGATGCCGAGGTCCGAGGCCCGCTCGCGGTCGATGTTCACGCGGAGCTCGGGCTTGCGGAGCGAGAGAGTCGTGTCCATGTCCACGAAGCCCGGCCGCCCTCTCATGTACTGGATAATGTTGTTGGAGTAGTCCTCCAGCTTGGCGAGGTCCGGCCCGCGGAGATTCAGCTCGACCATGGACTGGCGGAACCCGGAGACCGCGATCGCGGAGACGTCCTGCACGGCCACGCGGAGCTCGGGATAGTCCTGCATGATCTGCCGGGCGTCGCGCTGGATGTCGAACTGCGTGAAGTGCTGGTCGTCGTTCTCGACGCGGCCGGCCATGGCGTTGATCCAGAACGTCGGGTCGTACGCCTTGCGCTGCCGCTTTTCGAGATCCGTGATGCGGAGGTAGATGGTGCCGGCGGTCACGTCGCCCTGACCGCGGATCATGCGCCCAGTCGTATCGCCGATGGTCGTGAAGACGGCCTCGACCCCGCGGAGTTTGCGCAGGCGGCCCTCGATCTCGGCGAAGAGCTTGTCGGCCCGGTCCAGGGTGTAGCCTTCGGGCATGGTGATGGCCACTTCGAGCTCGCTCTGGTCGTCGCGGGGGAGGAAGTCGAAGCCGACGATGCGGAACAGGGCGGGCGTGATGACCAACAGCCCCACGCACGTGAGCACGATGGCCCAGCGGTGCCGCAAGGACCAGCGGAGCATCCAGGCGTAGGCGCCGTCGATCCCCTGCCAGAGCCGGCTCGACTTGCTCCCCTCGTGTCCGTGGCGCCGCTTGAGAAACCGGGCGCAGAGCATGGGCGTCAGGGTGAACGACACGCACCAGCTCATGAAGATGGCAAACGCGACGGTCCCGCCGAAACTGCTGAAGAACTTGCCGATGCGGCCGCCCATGAAGACCACGGGGAGGAAGATCACCAGAAGCGACATGGTGGTCGCCGTCACGGCCAGGGCGATCTCCCGGGTCCCCAAGGCCGCCGCTTCCCGGGCCGGGCGGCCGTATTCCTCCATGTGGCGGAAGACGTTCTCGTTGATCACCACGGCGTCGTCGATCACGATCCCGATCGCCAGCACCAGGGCCAGCATCGTCATGTTGTCCAGGGTGTAGTCCATGGCCTTCATGAAGGCGAACGTGGCGATGATCGAGGCCGGGATGGCGAGGCTGGCGATGATCGTGGTCCGCCAGTCGCCCAGGAAGAGCATGACGGTAGCCGCCACGAGCACGGCGGCGATGAGCAGGTGGAACTGGACCTCCTCGAACGACCGCTTGATGAACTTCGACTGGTCCTTGACCACGAACGTGCGGATGTCGGCCGGCAGGATCGCCCGCAGCTCATCGAGGCGCTTCTTCACGGCCTCGACCACCGCGACCGTGTTGTCGCCGGACTGCTTCTGCACGACAAGGCTGACGGCGTTTTCGACGCCGTTTCCCACATCGAGCCGGGCCAGCCCCCGGGGCTCCTCGTAGGAATCCTCGACCCGCGCCACGTCCTTGATGCGCACCGGATGGCCGTTCTGGTTGGCGACGATCAGCTCGTTGAAGCCCGCGGTGGTCTCCATGCGGCCCATGGTGCGGAGCACCAGCTCCTGCGCCCCCTGGTCCACGCGGCCGCCGGGGAGTTCCAGATTCTGCCGGATGAGGGCCTGGCGCACATCCTCGATCGACAGCCCGTGAGCGGTCAGCTTGTCGGTGTTGGCGAAGACGTTGACGGCGCGCTGGCGGCTGCCGACCAGGATCACCGCCCCGACACCCCGCATTCCCTCCAGGTTCTCCTTGATCTGCTTGCGGGCGATCTCGGTGATTTCCTGCATGGGCCGCGGGCCGGAGACGCCGATCAGCATGACCGGCGCGGCGTTCAGATCCAGCTTGTCGATGATCGGCGGATCGGTTCCCACCGGGAGTTGGTAGAGGATGGTGGAGATCTTGTCGCGGACCTCCTGGGCCGCCACGTCGCGGTTCTTCTCGACCACGAACATGACGGTGATCATCGACACCCCTTCCTTGGTCGTGGACCGCAGCTCGTCGATGCCGGAGACGGTGTTGATGATCTCTTCCAGCGGCTTGGTGACGCTGGTCTCCATCTCCTCGACGCTGGCCCCCTTGAGCGTCGTGGTCACGCTCACCATCGGCAGATCCACGCGGGGTAGCAAATCCACGCCCATCCGCGAGTAGGCGATGATCCCCAGCACGATCGGCGCCGAGACCAGCATCACCGTGAAAACGGGCCGGCGAATACAGAGATCCCAGATCGACATGGCTATGGCTCCCGAATCCGCACCGGCGCTGCCTCCACCAACTGACTGAGCCCGCTGGTGATGATGAGGGCGTCCGCGGGCAGCTCTCTCGGCTCCTTGGGTGTTATTTCCGTCCAGCCGGGCCCGCTGGCGCCCAGGCTCACGAGCACGGCATGCGCCTCCTTTCCGCTGGTGCCCTCGCGAACCACAAACACCTTGTCGGACCCGGCAAAGGTGACGATGGCGTGCGGGGGGACGGTCCTCGCCCGCGGGTCCACCTGCGTGAGGATCTCGCCCTTGGCAAAACCGCCGGGCATGAGCTTGCGGCTGGCATTGGGCACGATGGCTTCGATCTGAAACGTGCGGCTGCCGCGTTCCACGATCGGGCTGATCCGCTGGATCACTCCCCAGAAGACCTCGCCCGGATAGGCGTCCACGCGGAGCGCGACCTTCTGGCCGACCTTGACTTTGCCGACGTGCTGCTCGACCACCGTGCCGCAGTACTTGAGGACCTTGTCCAACACCAGCTCGAAGACGGCCGCCGTGGCGTTCATCGAGTCCTTGACCATCTCCCCTTCATCGACGCGCCGCCGGGCCACCGCGTACTCGATCCGGTCGATCACCTTGTCCTTCACCAATCTGGCCGCAACCGGAGAATCCGGCACCATGACCTTCGTGTACTTGAGCTTCTGCAGGGCCTCCGCCAGCGTGGCCAGCCGAAAGCTGGCCATCGCCAACGTGGTCTGGGCATCCATGATCGCCTGGAGCCGCGTTGCACGGGCGACCTCGTAGTCGGTCAACCGCTGCTCGAACTCCTCGTCGCTGATCGCGTCCCTGGATTGCTTGCGGGTCTCCTCCGCGCGTTTGAGGCGGGCCTGGGCGTTCTTTTCCTGTTCCTTGGCCCGCTTCACCGAGGGGAGGTCGTCGATGATCTGGATCGCCCGCTCCAACAGGGCGGAAGAGCCTTGCTTGGCGAACTTCTCGGCCAGCGCCCGGCGGGCATTCTCGTCGCCCACCAGCCCCGACAACTTCTCCACCAACGGCCGGCGCTTCGCATCCTCGGGCACGAGCTTGGCCAGCTCGGCCTCGAATGCGGTGCGGGCTTCCAGCACGGTCAGCTCATAGTCGGTGGGATCGATTTCCAGGAGCACGTCGCCGGCACGGACGATGTCACCGACGTCGAAATTAATCTTCGTCACGCGGCCTTGGACTTCGGCGGTGACGGTGACTTCCTCGTGGCCGGCAAAACTGCCCACGGCCTGGACGGTCCGCTGAACCTCCTGCTGTTTCAGCTTCTCCACGGTAACCGCCGCCGGCTCGCGCGGAGCCGATCCCGCGGGCCCACTGGCCGCCTGGTCCTTCTCCGCGTCGGCCTTGCGGAACGGAGGAATCAGGCCCGCCATGGCGGCCACGGTCGCCAGGACGACCAACCCGATCCCACCGCCGATGGTCCACCGCACAAAACGCTTATTGCTAGCGCTCATGTTTCACCCAGTGCGGCTTGCGGCCGCAACCCAAACCGCCACCCAAACCGGGACCGATGGTCGCGGCTTTCCAAAGAACGAACCACTCATCCCTCGCCCCTCATCCCTCATCCCTCGCCCCCCGCCTCCGCTCCTCGTCGGTGAGAATGCCGCGAAGGGCGATGTCCAGCAGGTCCTCCGCCTGCTGCCGCAACGGTCGCCGCCGGCCGACAAAGTAGTTGGTGAACATCGTTCCGTAAAGCAGATCGCCGATGACGTTGATGATCCGCTCCACGGGCACGTCGCGCACCCGGCCCTCGTCGATCATCGCCCGCAACTCGCCGCAGCCCCGCTCGGCCCGGGCGTCGCGGTAGACGAAGTACGTCGGCTTCTTGCGGTCTTTGAACTGCGCCCGCTCCTGGATCAGAAGCTCCGCGAACTCCAGGTGCTGGTCGAAGTAGGTCAGGTACGTGTGGACGACCTGGGACATTCGATCCAGGGGGTCCTCGACCGCGGCGATGCTCCGATCGACGGCCTCAGTCAGTCCGCGCATCAGGCGGTCCACGGCGGCCAGAAAGAGCGATTCCTTGGTGGGGAAATAGCGGTAGATCGTCCCCTTGCCGACGCCGAGGGTATCGGCGAGCAGTTGCGTGTTGGCGTCGGCGTAGCCGTGCTCGGCAAAGAGCTTCGCCGCGGCGTCGAGGATCTCCTCGCGGCGTTTGGCACGAATGGCCGCGCTAGGAGGCCGTCCTGGCTTGCGACTGGCCGCGGTCTTCATGATCGTCGATCCCGGGGGAGATAACTGACGGACTGGTCAGTCCGTTAATTATACTTCCCCGCCCGTCCCCCGCAATATGGGATGGAGCCGGGAATCTCGCGGTTTTCCTCAAGGAGCCCACCCGCGCGACCGCATCCCCGTGCCGGGTACTCCCAACTGGGGGGATGGTTGTCACGCGGCGTTGCATGGTCCAGGATTGTACGCCTGGGTCCATGGAGGGGGGCGACGGCGATTAGGCCGCAACGAGGGGAGTACTCATGACCAACCATTTCTCGATAAAGCGAGCGTTCCTGTACACGGTCATCATCACGCTGGTGCTGGCCGCCCTGATGGGTATCTACGTGCTCCTGGCCGGCAGGTTCGGCGAGACCGAGGGACGAATCCTCCTGACCACGGTAACCGTCTCATTCTTCAGCATGATGTCGCTGGCTTGCGCCGCGGCCCACGAGAAGGGGCAGGACCACTGGTTGCTGTCCGTGCCGGGGATCGCTCTGGGCGTGGCCGGGCTGGTGCTCTACGTCCTGGCGATCTGGCTCGATTGGTGGCGCTACGAAATGGCGTCAAAGTGGTTGGGGATTCTCGGCATCTTCTCTTTCTCCTTCGCGCAAGCGTCTGTCCTTTCGCTGCTCTCGCTGGAAAGGCACGTGCGTTGGGTGTTCTACGCCGCCGTGACGTGCATCATGGCCTTGGCCGTCTTCGTTTCCGGCATGATTCTGTCGGAACCGTACCATGAGGACTGGCCGATCCGGATTGCGGGCGTGCTGGGCATCCTCGACGGCTGCCTGTCGCTCTGCGTCCCGATCGTCTACAGACTGGACCGGAAAGAAACGGCGGTCAGGGCCGCTGAGACGTATCGCCAAATCGAGCTATCGTGCCCTCGCTGCGGCGAGCGCGGCACCTACCCGATCGGCAAGATCACGTGCGGGAAATGCTCCCTCGCCCTGCGCGTCGAGATTGGCTAGCCCTCCCACCTATCCTGCAACCGCGGTGGGGGAAGGCTCGGGAAGGTTGGGACCGCGGCGGGCGGCGTCGCCGGCGTCGTCGAGGCGCTCGGTCTGCCACCGCAAGAGACGATTCTGGAGATCGGCCTCCTGGCGTTCCAGCCGCTCTTTTCGCCCGGCCAGCTCCGCGGTCGTGCGCTCGATTTCCGCCTGGCGGCGGGCAGCCCGCTGCTGAAAGTCTTGCCGCTCATAGACCAGCTTCTGGTGCAGCTCGACCAGCTCAGTGCGGATGGCCGTCAGCTCTTCCCTCTGTTCCACCAGGTCGGCGCCGGCCAGCCGGTACTGCTCGGCCAGCTTGGCCCGGAGCTGCTCCAAGAGCCGGTTGGCCACGGCGGCCGGCGTGGTCTCCGACAACTGGACCCAGAGCTCCTCGCTGGCCAGGCGGATTTCCAGCGTCTCGCGGTGCATGCGCCGCAAGTCCTCGCGCATCTGCTGGAGGGCGGCCCGGCTCCGATCCACCTGTTCGCCGCGGCGGCGAATCGCCAATCGCTTCTGCTCCAGCTCTTCAGTCTCGCGGCGGCGATCGGCAGCCAGGAGCTGCCGCTCGGCCTCCACGTGCTCCTGCCACTTGCGGCGATCCTCGATCAATTGCTGGTGAAGGGTCTCCACTTCCCCGCGCAACACGGCCAGGTTGGCCTGGGCCTGCTGGAGGCGCCGGCTCCGGGATTCCAGGTCTTGCGCCTGGACCCGGAGATCCTCGGCCAGGGCGTTCAATTCCTGCTCCCGCTTCCGGACCTCCTCGGCGCGATCCTTGACCTCGCGGGCGGCTTGCTCGTGGGCAGCCTTCTCCGCCGCGTCGAGACCGTTTTGAGGAGCCTTCTCAGAGGCCCCCTGCCGGCCCTCCGACTCAGCGTTCAGGGCGGCTTCCTTTTTTTCCAAGGCGGCGACCCGCTCCTGGTAGTCCCGCTCCCAGGACACGTGACAGAGTTGGAGATCGACTTCGGCCTCGCGGCGCCATTTGGTCGTTTCGGCCTCGCGATCGTCCAATTCCGCCCGGCGTTGGATCAGCCACAGCCGCGCACTGCGCATGTCCTCCTCCAACTTGGCGGCCCGGGCGTTCAGCTCCGCTTCGCGGCGGTCGAGTTCCCGCTGCCGGGTGGACAGGTGATCGGCCAGTTGCGCAGCCTGGGTCCGGAGCTGCATCGCCGGGGCCGACGGGTCGGTTTGGCCGGCGGCCTGGATGAGGGGTGGCTCCGGGTTCGGAACAATACTCTGGTATGGGCCCAGATCCGCCAGTTGGATGTGAGGGGCATCAATCCGCACATCGCCTGACGCCCGGGATTCCCCGGAAGAACGGAGAACATCAGCCGGTTCCGCTTTTGCCTTGGCCATCTCGACTATCTCCCTCGCCGCCGAAAAGCCACGTTGTCCGATAGAGTCCGCGCAGACGGCAAGACCCCTCCAAATGTCATAATCGGCAGGGCGGGGAGGCAAACTGATGGGAACTTACTGGGCCCAGGTCCTATCGGGGGCCGCGAGGGAAGCCGCGTGGCCGGGGAAGACTGGGATGGATCTCAGTCGAGGACGCGAGTACCGGCCCGTGCGATGGCGTGGCAGACAGGACGGCGTGGCAGACAGGATGGCGTGGCAGACAAGAATGTCTGCCCTATTGGAGCTGGTCGATTGCCCCCTGGAGCCGAGACTTCGGCTGAACCCCCACGAAACGGTCAGCAACTTCCCCCCTATTGAACAGGATGAGCGTCGGGATACTGGTAACCCCATAACTGCCAGCCAAGTTCTGATTCTCATCCACGTTTACCTTGCCCACTTTGACCTTGCCCGCGTTCTCACTGGCCAGTTGCTCAACGATCGGGCCGATCATCCGACAGGGGCCGCACCAAGGGGCCCAGAAGTCAACCAGGACCGGCTCGGCCGACCGGAGCACTTCCGCCTCAAAGTTGCTTTCGGACAATTCAGGGACGCTTGCCATGCGTAGGATCTCCTTTCACGGTGCCGCCTCGATAGCGCACGGAGGCCTCCGGCGGCCGGCAGCGGGAAGGGCAAACAAGTTCGTCGAAGCCGCCCAGGCTTCTCGGCTGCGTAGATTATAAAGCCGGCCGGTCGGAGGTCAACGAAGCGATGGTCGGAGGATTGGATCTATCCGTCGCTCTTGGCGGTTTGGGCCGAAGGAATGAGGTTGCCCAAGACGTCGCGGAGCTGCTTCATCGTCAGCGGCATGAACAAGACCAACCGGTGCTTCGACGTGCGGGCCTCCGCTTTCCAAGCCCGCTGGTGGTCGCTCAGCAGGAGCACGGCGGGCAGGGACCTTGTCTCCTGTTCCTCGCCAAGCTGATTGAACGCGGCGAGCGCCGCCTGGCCGAGTTCTTCGGCGTTGAACAGGGCGCAGCCGACCAGTTGCGGTTCTTTGCGGAGCCGCTCGACGGCCCGCAGCGGATCGCTGGTCAGCAGGACCCGATATCCGGCCTTCTTCAGGCCGTCGCGGAAGATATCCTGGAGGCGCGTGGTGGGCTCGACCACCATCACGGCGCCCTGTTCCTGGGGCTCTTCCAGCGAAGACGCGGCGGGCTGGTTCTCCGGCTGGGGGCTGCCGCGGCCGTTGCTGCCGTTGGGCTCCTCGCCCAAACGCTTCTCGGCCAGTTCCAGGTCGGCAAGCATTTCCCCAGGGGTCTGGTAACGGCGATAAGGGTCCAGGGTCATCGCCTTCTGCACGACGAACGTCAGGTAGTGCGGCAACTGGGGAGCGATCTTCTGGACGGGAACCACGTCGGTAAACCGCGACTTGTTCAACCGCGCCACGCGATCCTTGGATTCCACCAGGGCCGGCACTCCCGTGAGCACGTGATAGAGCATGCAGCCGGCAAAGTAGATGTCGCTCCGGGTGTCGTCCTTGCGGACTCCGGTGTGCCGCTCCAGGGCCGCATAGTCGATCGCCCGCGTGTTGGGGAGCTCAAAGTCCTGAGTCTGCACGACGACGTCGTCCATGGCGGCCAGGCCGAAATCGACCAGCTTGGCTTGCCCGCGGCTGGAAATCAGCACGTTGCTCATCTTCAGGTCGCGATGGGTGACGGCCCGCTCGAAGGCATATTGCAGACCGCCACTGACGTCGATCATGATCCGCGCGGCCTCGATGGGCCGAACCAATCTGCGGTGCTTGACAAATTCCCGCAGGTTCTGCCCCTCCACGAATTCCATCACGAAGAAGTGCGTGGTCCGGGAAGAATAGACCTCATGAATGGGCACGATGTTGGGGTGGCGCAGCGTGCGACCCAACTCGCCTTCGCGGACAAACAGCCCGTATTGAACGGGATTGTCGCTGAAGCGATTGCGCAGGACCTTGACCGCGACCACCTGGCCGGTCTGTCGGTGCACGGCGCGGAAGACCCGGGCGAAGGTGCCCGTTCCCACGAGGTAAAGCACCTTGTAGTTGCCGAAGAAAAAGCCGCTCTTGTCGCCTTTCAGGAGCTTGTCCACCTGATAGTTGGTCAGCAGCTCCCGGCGCACGAGAAGTTGGACCAAGTCCTCCAAGGGTACGGACCGACTCCCTAGGGCTGCCCAGACTTCCTGCAACTGCGTCTCGCTCAGCAGTCCCAGGTCAAACGCCCGTTGGGCTATCGATTCGGCAGTAGGCCGAGCCATGCCGACAGTGCTCCCACATCTGGAGGGTCAGTTCAGCGGTCAGAGAAGTCCCATTTTGCAGGCTGAACTCAACTCCTATGGTACGCGAGCTTTCCAGCGACCGCAACCTGTGGGACGGATTGCCAATTCGCCCTACGATTAACGATTTCGTCCTCTAGGAGACGGATTGGCAATCCGTCAACCTGTAGGACGGATTGGAAATCCGTCCTATGACTGCGACTCCTCGAGTTGGCGGCGGTAGTCGTCACGTTCCCGGCGCGTGGCCTCCAAGTCGAAGACCAGGTATTTCATGTCTAGCCGCAACTGACTCAAGGCATCCTGCACCAGGCCGAGGATCCGTCGGCGGCGCCTGGTGCTCTCGACCACGCGGCTCAGTAGCGGTTCGATGCCCTGGCGGAACTGGAGGGGGAGTTTTTGGACGGCGGCGGCCAGTTCGCAGACCTCCGCAGGCACTTCTTGAATCTCGGACCGGGCATTGGGGGGCTGCTGGCTCATGGAAGTCATCTCCGGGTGCGGTAACTGAACTGGGTCTGTTGCACTTCCCATGCCGGAGTGTCCGAGTGTCCGGGGAACGACGTAACCTCTTAGTTGACAACAGGTTAGCAGTTTTTCTCCACCCGGCCTTTACAGCCCGGTTGAGGCGGAACCTCCCCGTTTGCTATGGATGAGAATCGCAAATCCTGATACAAGCACCTCTTACGACGAAACCGTTCCCTACCTGCACCGGTTGCCTATTGTAAACGGCCGTGTGTCGTTTCGCATCACTGCTGGCCTTGCTTGCGGTCCTTTCCGTGGCGTGGAGCCCCGGTCGGGAGGCTTTCGGCCAGCAATCCCCATGGTACGAAGGGTTTGAGTCGCCGGAGACCACGTGGCGATTGGTGGGCGGCAACGCCCATTACCAGGTGCAGCGGCAGCAGCGCGTGCGCGGCGAGGCCCATACGGGGGAGGGTTCCGAACATGTTCAGGTCGCAGGCATGGGGGGGACTGAGGTTTTCTTCAGCCATGAAGTGGGCCGCCCCCGGGTAATTGACGAGCTGCTTCCCACCGTCTGGGTGAAGGCGGATCGGCCGGGGATGCAACTCGTGGTCCAGGTCGTCCTACCCCGGACCTTGGACCCGAAGACGCAAACGCCGGTCTCGACACTTTTGCAGGGCTCGACCTACACCGCCGTAGGCCGGTGGCAACAACTCCGCGTCGAGGACGTTCCACGGCTCCTGGCACGCAAGAGTGCGGTTCTCCGTGGCCGGTGGGGGCCCCGGCCTGACCTGCAGGAGGCTTACGTCGAGCGCGTGCTCCTGAACGTATACGGAGGGCCGGGCGTGAGCAAAGTGTGGATCGACGACCTGGACATCGCTGGCTACGTCGGCCCGCCCCCTGGAAAGGTGGAGCCGCCGGTGCCGGTCCCGGTGCCCGATTGGTGGTCTGCGGGCGACCCCGCCGCCGCCGGATATGTCGCGGCCGGGAGCGACCGCCAGCCCCCTCCGTCGCTTCGCGGTCGGATCAGAATGGCGGGCTCGGTCCTCACGATTGACGGCCGGCCGGTGTTTCCTCGGATCATCCAGTATCAAGGGGAGCCGCTTGCCTTTTTGGAGCAACTTGGGTTCAACGCGATATGGCTGCCGCGGCTTCCTGGGCCTGAACTCCTGCAGGAGGCCAGAAGTCGCCGGATCTGGGTGATCTGTCCCCCGCCGTACGCCCCCCGAAGCGATGTCCCGGACAGCGCCGCCGCGCCCATGCCGGAGATCGGCCCGGAGTTCGATGGAGTGCTGGCCTGGGACCTCGGGGCCGGATTGGGCGGCCAGCAACTCCCGGGGATTTGCCGCCGGGCAGACCAACTCCGCGCCGCCGACCGGGCCCAGGGAGGCCGGCCGCTGGTTTGCCGGCCCGACAGCGAGCTTTGGGCGTACAGCCGCGCGGTTCCTTTTCTGATCCTCGGGCGATCGGTGCTGGGCACGAGCCTGGAGTTGAGCCAATACGGCGTTTGGCTCCGCGAGCGGCCCCGGCTGGCACTGCCGGACACGCCCATCTGGACGGCCATCCCAACGCAGCCGGCCCCGGGCCTCCGGCGGCAGTGGGCCGCTTTGGGCAGGCCCGATGGGCCAACCACATTCCCCGGCGAGCAGCTCCGGTTGGCGGCCTGCGCCGCGGTGGGCGCCGGGACGCGAGGCATCCTGTTCGAGTCGCACGCGCCGCTCACGGCGACCGATCCGGGCACGCGGGAGCGGGCGCTGACCTTGGAGCTCCTGAACCTGGAACTGACGCTCGTGGAGAAGTGGGCCGCCGCAGGCAACCCGGCGGACGTCGTGCCCGGCAGCGAACAGGGCGTGGTCGCCGCAGAACTCCAGGCCGAAAGGGCGCGGCTGCTGGTCCCCATCTGGTGCGCGCCCGGGAGCCAGTTCGTTCCCGGCCAGTCGGCCGGGCGAGGCGTCTGGTTCATGGTGCCCGGCGTTCCGGAAGCCGACGAAGCCTACGAAGTCCTGCCCGGAGCGGTCCGCCCCGCAGGCCGCAAGCGGGCAACTCTCGGGCTGAGAGTAACGCTGGACGAGTTCGGGCTCACCGCTTTCGTCCTCCTGACGCAGGACCCGAGGGTGATCACCGAGGTGACTTTTCGGGCGAAGGGAATCGCCCCCCGGGCCGCGGAGATCCAGCGGGAACTCGCCAGGGCAAAGCTGCAAACCGTTGCCGAAGTCTCCGGGCAACTGCGCGGGCGGATCGCGCCCGTACCCCAGGCGGACGGATGGATGGGCACGGCGCGCAAGTATCTGTCGCAGTGCGACGATCTGATGGCCGGCCGCGACCATGCCGGGGCCTACCTCAGCGCGGAGCGGGCGATGCGGTCCCTGCGTCTGGTGGAGCGGGCGCAGTGGGAGCGGGCGACGGCCTTCCTGTTCTCTCCCGTGGCATCCCCAATGGCGGTCTGCTATGCCACGCTGGCCGATCACGTGAGCCTCATGCAGCAGATCATTCGTGCGGAGCCGGGAGCGAACCTCCTTGCCGGGGGCGATTTCGAGGACGTAAGCACGCTGATCCAAACCGGATGGCGTCACTTCCAGCACATCACCCCAGGGGTCGAGAGCACGGCCGAACCGAATCCCGCCGCCGCCCACAGCGGCCGGTCCGGATTGCGCCTGGTCGCCCAACCCCTGGAGGCCAGCCAGTCACCCGCCCAGATCGAGTCGCCTCCGGTGTGGATGTCCAGCCCGCCCGTGCCGGTCGAAGCGGGGCAGTTGGTCCGGATCCAAGGTTGGGTGCGGATCGCCAGGCCGATCACGGGGAGCGTGGACGGGCTGTTGATCGTGGATTCGCTGGGCGGCGAGCCACTGGCCAGCCGCGTGTCCCAAACGCCCGGCTGGCAGCAGTTCACCTTCTATCGCGTCGCCACGCAAGCGGGCCCGATGACGGTCACCTTTGCCTTGACCGGGCTGGGCGAGGCGTGGTTGGACGAGGTGACGGTCCAACCACTCGGGAAGAGATGAGGGGCGAGGGGCGATGTGTCGGTTTTCTGCGTTCCTGGTGCGTGAAGGAGTTTTGTGTGGCTGAGACGCCCTTCGAGCCCACGCCGCGTCGTGGTTTTCTCAAGGCCCTGGCGGCCGGGGCCAGTCTTGCGTCCGCTGCCCTGGTGGCCGGCTGCGAAGGTGCTCCGGAGAAGGCCGCTCGATCCCTTGCTCCCGGCTCGCCGGATGGGCCGCAATCGGCCGCCGCTTCGGGTCCGCAAGACAAGCCGCAAGCGGCCGGGCGAGGTCCGGGCCGGCGGCTCCGCGTGGCCTTTTCCAACGGCGGCTTGCAGACCACGTGGTGCAAGCTCGGCCACGACACCGCCATGCTCTGGGCGGATATCTTGAACCTGGAGGTGGTCTGGATCGACGGCGAGCTGAACGCCGAGCGGCAGCGGAACAAGATCGAATCGCGCCTGGGCGAGGACTGGGACTTCTGCTGCTTCCAGGCGTTCCAGGGAGGCATCCTCGAGCAGCCCGTCCGGCGCTTGAAACAGCGGGGGATTCCGGTCATGTCGCTGGACACGCTCCTGGTCGAGCGGGAGCGGCTCCGCGACGTGGGCGTTTGGGTGCAGGTGGCCGCCAATCACGTCCAGATGGCCGAATCGAGCACCCGCTATCTCGTGCAGCGGATCGGCGGCAAGGGACAGGTGATCCACGTCGGCGGCGACAACGCCCATAGCGGCGCCCGCGATCGCGATCGCGGTTTCAAGAGTATCATCGCCAACTACCCCGCGATCCGGGTCGTGGGCGGCGGGGTGCGGTGGTGCGACTGGAAGCCCGAGAAGGCCCGCGACACGTTCGAGTCGCTCTTGACGATGACGAACGAGCCGATCGCCGGGGCCTTTTTTCACAACGACGACATGGCGCTGGCGTGCGTCCCGGCCCTGGCCAACACGGTCCACAAGAACATGGTGATCACGGCCGTGGACGGCCAGAAGGACGGACTGAGCGGCGTTCGCGACGGGCGACTGGCGGCCACCACGGTCAATCCCACCTGCATGATTCACGCCTGGTCGCTGGTGATCGGCCGTTTCATCGTCCTCAACCGGGAAACGCTGGAAGACCTGCCGCTGGAAATCCCCTGCCCGTGCCCGCTGGTGTCCAAGGAGGCGGGTAATCTGGACGCGATGTTCTACCTGTCGGACCCGAGGCACTGCATGGTGTAGGGGTCAGCGGACAGGGTTCAGGGTTCGGGGTTCGGGGGCCAAGTGTCAGTAATTCGAGATCACCCTGAATGGTGCTTTCGAAGCCAGGTTGGGTAGGTCTTCGACGACCAGCGGCGGTGTTTTGCGGACGGAAGTACCGGTGCCTCTTCTCTGTTTCGCCCTGGAAAACACGCATGAACAGAGAAGAGGCACCGGTACTTCCTTGGGTTGAGGTTGATCCATCGTGCGTTCCGGCAACCGCTGGCACTGAGCCTCCGATTGCCCATCCGGGGTGACCTCGAATTACTGACACTTGGCCCCTCACCCCTCAATCCTCACCCCTCGTCCCTCGCCCCTTTCCCCTAATTGACCGCCTCTCGACGTGGGGGTATACTCACCACCATACTTCGGCAACCCCATTAAACCGGTCGAGGGCCCAACACCATGTTCGTCGTTCCCAACTACGCGGTGGCGGTGTTGTTCTGCGTGATCACGATGCTCTGCTGGGGGTCGTGGGCCAACACGCAAAAGCTGGCAGGGAAACGTTGGCGATTTGAACTCTTCTACTGGGACTACGTCATCGGCGTCTTCCTGATGGCCCTGATCTTCGCCTTCACCCTCGGAAGCTCGGGCCAAGAGGGTCGGAGCTTCTTCGACGACGTGAAGCAGGCGAATCTCGTCAACATCGAAGCCGCGTTTCTGGGGGGGATCATCTTCAACGCGGCGAACGTCCTCTTGGTGGCCGCGATTGCCATCGCCGGAATGTCCGTCGCGTTTCCCGTGGGAATCGGCCTGGCGCTGGTTGTCGGGGTCCTGATCAACTATCTTGCACAGCCTGAGGGGAATCCGATCGTCTTGTTCCTTGGGGTGGCTCTGGTCACGGCCGCCATCGTGTTGGACGCGATTGCCTACCGCCAGATCCCCGGTCAAGCCAAAGGGGGCGGCACCAAGGGGCTCGTCCTCTCGGTGATCTGCGGCCTCCTGATGGGCCTGTTCTTCTACTGCGTCGCCAGCGCCATGCCCAACCTGAACGTGAAGGAAGTGGTGTGGGACGCGGGCAAGCTCACGCCTTACTCGGCCATGGTTTTCTTCGGGGTGGGCGTCGTCGCCGGACACTTCTTGTGCAACCTGTCTCTCATCCTCAACTGGCTGACCGGCACGACACTCCCCGTGCCCGAGTATCTCAAGGGAGGTGCCCGTGACCACCTCTGGGGCGTGCTCGGCGGCTGCGTCTGGTCGGTCGGCATGATGTTTGCCCTCATTGCCGCTGGAAAAGCGGGGCCGGCGATCTCCTACGGGCTGGGGCAAGGGGCCACGATGGTCGCCGCCCTTTGGGGCGTCTTCGTCTGGCGGGAGTTCCGCGACGCTTCGCTCCAAACGAAACGGCTGCTGATCGCGATGTTTGCGGCCTTCGTGATCGGGCTGGTCTTGATCGTCCTCGCGCGCGCCGTCGGGGCGAAGAGTCCGGAAGCGTCGGCTGCTCTGCTTGCAGGTCTCCTATGAAAAAGCCTCGCATTGTCGTCGTCGGCAGCTCGAATACCGACATGGTCATCAAGGGCCGGCGGCTCCCGGGGCCCGGCGAGACGGTCAAGGGCGGCCAGTTCGTGATGGCCGCCGGCGGCAAGGGGGCCAATCAGGCCGTGGCGGCGGCCCGGCTGGGCGCCCAGGTGACCCTCGTCGCCAAGGTCGGGGCCGACGTGTTCGGCCAGCAGGCCATCGCGGGCTACCAGAAGGACGGCATTTCCACGGACTTCATCTTCCGCGACCCGGCCGGCCACACCGGCATCGCCCTGATCCTCGTGGACGATAAGGGCGAGAACCTGATCTCCGTGGCCTCGGGGGCAAACAACGCGCTGATGCCGCAAGATGTCGAGAAGGCAGCGGAGCGCATCCGCTCGGCCGACGTGGTCGTGCTCCAGTTGGAGATCCCGCTGGAGACCGTTGAGTACACGGCCCGGCTGGCCGCCGAATCGGGCGTGCCGGTGATCCTCGACCCGGCCCCCGCCCCCGACGCCCCCTTGGACCGCGCGCTAGTGCAATGCGTCAGCTATCTCAAGCCCAACGAAACCGAGGCCGAGCGTCTGACCGGCATCCCGGTCACCGACGAGGCCTCCGCCCGCAAGGCCGCCGAGCAGCTCCTCCAAAACGGCGCCCGCAACGCAATCATCACCCTCGGGGCCAAGGGAGCCCTTTGGCTGAGTGCGGACCAGTCGGGCTTCGTGCCCGGCTGCCGCGTCGAGGCCCTCGACAGCACGGCCGCAGGCGACGCCTTCAGCGGCGGGCTGGCGTGTGCCTTGGCCCGCGGCACGTCGTTGGAGGAATCAGTCCGGTACGCCAGCTACGTGGGCGCGCTGTCGGTAACGCGGCTTGGGGCGCAGCCGTCGTTGCCGACGGAGAGCGAAGTCCGGGTTTTCACGGAGAGACAGGGATGAGGGGGTGAGAGGGTGACGGGGTGAAGAGGGGGAATGCTGGCGAACAGTGCAACGTGAGAAGTGCAAAGTGAGAAGTGCAAAGTGAGAAGTGCAACGTGAGAAGTGCAAAGTGAGAAGTGCAAAGTGCAAAACGACGATTCGTCCGCCAATTTGCACTTTGCACTTTTTATTTTGCACTTTGCACTTGTTCGTCACCCGCTCACCCCGTCACCCCCTCACGCGCTGAGCCCTAGCCTCCCGTATCACCATGACCGCCGACGCTCCGCCTCTGCTTCAGTGCCTCCGCGTCAGCAAGCGATTCGGCGGCGTGCAGGCCCTGGCGGACGTGGATTTCACGCTCTGCGCCGGCGAGGTCCACGGCGTCGTGGGCAGCAACGGGGCGGGCAAGAGCACGCTGATGAAGGTCCTCGCCGGGGCCCTGCCCGATCACGAAGGGACGGTGCTGCTGGACGGACGGCCCGTGAGTCTCTCCAGCCCGCAGGCGGCCTTGGGCCTGGGGATCGCGATGGTCTACCAGGAACTCTCCGGCGTCGGGCAGCTCTCGGTCGCCGAGAACCTCTTTCTGGGCCGCCAGCCGACGACCCGCCTCGGACGCATCGACTGGGGCTTGATGCGCCGCGCGGCCCGCATGCACCTTGGTGAGTTGGGGATCGACATCGACGTGCGGCGGCGGCTCGATAGCTACCCTCTCGTGATCCGCCAAATGGTTGAGATCGCCCGGGGGATCCACAGCGGAGCGCGGGTCCTGATCCTCGACGAGCCCACCAGCGCTTTGAGCCCGCCGGAGACGCGGCGGCTGTTCGACCTCATTCGGCGGCTGCGTGGCCGGGGAGTGGCCATCGTCTTCATCAGCCACTTCATCGAGGACGTGCTGGAGATTTGCGACCGGGTAACGATCCTCCGCGACGGCCGGCGGCTGGAGACGGCGGAAGCGGCCAAGTTAGATAAGCACGAAGTGGTGCAGACGATGCTCGGCCGGGAGGGCGAGGCTCCTGCCGAGCCGGACGGCGGCACCGGACCTGGG
>Ga0315280_10001192_pt1 | contig 45488 bp, 42 predicted proteins | sample YL17G06_40_MG_FD_203697 | JGI IMG/M metagenome (GOLD analysis project Ga0315280, IMG submission 203697) | Sediment microbial communities from Yellowstone Lake, YNP, Wyoming, USA - YL17G06_40 | ecosystem: Environmental > Aquatic > Freshwater > Lake > Sediment | place: USA: Wyoming | collected... | reverse complement strand
TCTGCATCCCTTCCCGAATCAACGCTTGATCGTCGTAGACCCGAGGTAAGAGCCGTATGAGGTAATGCCTCACGTACGGATCTGTGCGGGGGGCCGCCCGCAAGGGCGGTCCCTACCGCGACACTCAATTCGGGACCGAAATAAGTAGGTGTCCCCGGAATTCTCCAAGGACACCCAAAAGCAAGTGATTCATTAGAGCTTAATTCTGAAAAGGAACTGTCTCATTCGGCTTGACAACTTCCGTGCTGTCGGGCGTGAAGCTACGAATTGACGCGAAGTAATCCTTGTAATCGTCGTCTGCTTCAATTTCACGCGGATCTAAATCTAAGACCTCTGTATCCTCTGACCATTCCATAGCACATGAATAAAGACTCTGGATTAAGTCGGAGATGTATACTTCGGCGTCTTCATGTGGCAACGCCAACGCTCTGCGGATGTCCGAATGTCGTCGCGAGTTTTCCCTCTTATCCTTAGCCATATTTGCAGTATGCAAAATGCGACCTGCTATGGACGAACCTTATTGGCCCTCTCATGAAGAGCCACCACTTTGGGCCAGTGGATACGGTCACCTGTCTTTGCCTTGCCTCGTCTCATTTCACTCTCGCCCCTCGGGCTTCCGCGCCATCCCACTCCTTTCGACCTTTCCACGTCTGTCCGGCCCAGATAGGGCTCCAACCTCTTCGTCGCAGCTTCGTCAGGGGTGTTAATCTGGGGAGTATTATGACAGGTGCGTGCGGAGCACGCAAGGGAAAAGTGGCGGCGGGGCCGCAGAGGGGGAAGAGTCACCCGCGCGAAGGGTGCCAGGGGCGTAGCCGGAGGGCATACTTCGCTCCAGAAAGAAGGTATCCACAGACACACTTGCCCCTGCGGACGCAGGGGTCATCGGCGATTTTCGCAGATTTACCGCATTCCAGGGTCACGCATTCCAGCATCAGACCCACGCATTTCACAAACATGAGCTTTCGCACGTCCAGGGACGCCTGGTTCAATGAGTATACTCCGCCCCGCGGAATTGACATGACACAGAGGGCGATCCTGGAGCGGCAGATCGCGGCGACGGATAAGCAGATCGACCAACTGGTGTACGAACTGGGCGGCATGAGCAAAGACGAGACGAGTCCCAGCAGGGACGAAAGGGTGTGCACCGGCCGAATCGCGTTGGACTACAAAGCGGTCTTCCGTTTCGCGATCTTGTTGCGACAGATGTGCCGTTCGGGTTTCTTCCACCGCCTATTTGGCAGGGGCGGGTTTGGGACTATACTTTAGATGGGTGAGTGCCTCTCAGAGGTGTGGTCAAGTCACATCCAAATAGTGTCATCGACAGCCATGTCTCGTTCCGGTTGTGCTCGCAGGGCCCGGTGATCTGTCCCCCACACGGATGCGGTCTGTCTTTGGACGTGCTCGTGCGGTCGTTACTGCTATCTGTCAGTCGGTGCCGAGTGCACCAGGGGGTGACATCATGATTGGTACAGGTGTCGTGACGGGCAGGGGGAAAAGCACAGTTCGTTTCGTCGTCAGACTTTCGGCGGTCCTGATCGTGGTCGTGTGGTCCGGCGTGTCGGCTGCGGAGGTGTTCAACCCGAGTTTTGAGGTCACCTATCCCGTTCTGGGCCGTGCCCGGCCGGTGCCTCAGAATTGGTGGCGGGCGGACCATCCGTCGTTCACCTCGTATTGTACCGACCTCTGGAGCACGGACGGCGCTCTGTCCGCGGCCCTGCTCACTCGGGCCAACAAGACCGTCAATCGCGGCAACCACCAGAGCTTCTACCAGCTCGTCGATCTGACAGGCATGAGCAGCATTGTCTTCGATGTGGCGCTGACAGCCTCCCCGGCGGGCGCGTTCGAGCACTTCGAAGCTTCCTTCCTGGTCGATGGGGTCCCCGTTTGGAGCGCCAATGAGGAGGGCGTCTACTACGACCAGGAGGTGAGCGTGCTGGGTCTCTCGGATTGGCATTTCCTCGAGATGCGCCTCACGGCCCTGGACGCCGGTGCGTTCACCCTCACCTACTGGACCCTCTGGGACAACATCCGCCTGGTGGAAGCACCGGTGGCCATTCCGGCGGTCCTCGACCTCGACCCCGGCACGCTGAATCTCGGCAGCAACGGCCGGTGGGTCACGTGCTACATCGAGCTGCCCGAGGACTATGACGTGGCTGACATCGATGGGTCGATGGTGACGCTCGACGGCATCGGGGCCTGCATGGACGGACAGGGCTGGGCCACGCCGCAGGCCAATGAGGGCAATATCCTGGACCACGACGGCGACGGGATCCTGGAGCGCATGGTCAAGTTCGACCGGGGAGCGCTCCAGGCCGTCGTCCAGCCGCCCGAAACCACCATAACGGTCCAGGGCTACCTGACGGATGGCACGCCCTTCGAGGGTACGGCGGTCCTCCAAGTGCTTGCCAAGCTCGCCAAGAAGAAGTGACGCCCTCGCGCAGCGCAGCGACGAAACAACCTGGGTTCGGGTCCCCGTGTGTGATGTCTTGCACATGGGGACCCGACATGCCGCAAGACACAAATACTCGGTTCTCACTAGGAGCCTGTCCGAGTAATCGTTGCATGGGGGAGAGCAGGTGTTATAATGCGATCTACGGCACCTGATGGGCGACGCATTTTCGGAGGCTCACGGATGAGCAAGACCTATCGACTCTGGAATCCCAAGCAACCATGGCTGCTGCCGCCGTGTCCGCAGGACTGGCTGCCGCCGGGCGATCTGGTGTACTTTCTTCTGGACACGGTCAATGAGCTGGACCTCTCGGCCCTCCTGCAGAAGTACGAACAGGAGGAGCGTGGGTATCCCCCGTATCATCCTCGGATGATGGTGGCGTTGTTGTTCTATGCGTATTGCCGGGGGCTTTTCAGCAGCCGCAAGATCATGCAGGCCTGCGAAGAGCGGCTGACGTTTCGCGTGATCGTCGGGGATGATATCCCGGACTTTCGTACGATCAGCGACTTTCGCAAGCGGCACTTGCAGGAGTTGTCGGACCTGTTCTTGCAGGTTCTGCGGCTCTGCCAAGAGGCCGGTCTGGTGCGGCTCGGTCATATCGCGTTGGATGGGACGAAGATCAAGGCCAACGCCTCGCGTCACAAGGCGATGAGCTATGGTCGCATGAAAGAGGAAGAGGCGTGTCTGCAAGGGGAGATCCGAGAGCTTCTGGCCCAGGCCGAAGCGGCGGATGAACCGGAAGATCGGGATCAGGGTCGAGACCATCGCGGGGAGGAATTGCCCGAGGAATTGGCGCGTCGCGCGAGTCGGCTGCAGCGGATTCGCAAGGCCAAACAGGCGTTGGAGGCCCAGGCGAAGGCGGTGGCCGAGCAGACCCGCCGGGAACAAGAAGCACTCGGCGAGGGGCACAAGGACGCCCCTGCCCAAGGTGGGGGTCGGGCCCAGGAGGTTTCGGAGGTTCCCGCCGAGAAGAAGCAATACAACTTCACGGATCCGGAATCGAAGATCATGAAGGCTTCCAATAAGGGCTGGGATCAATGCGGCAATGCGCCGGCGGCCGTGGACGGTCACCGGCAGATCATCGTGGCCTGCGATGTCACGGACCAACCCAATGACAAGCAACAATTCGCCCCGATGCTGACGCAGGCGCAGGAGAAGGTGGGGCCCCAGCACAAGATCCAGCGGGCCTCGGCGGATAGCGGGTACTACAGTGAGGCCAATGTCCAATACGCCGAGAGTCAAGGAATTGATGCGTACCTTGCCACGGAGCGGCTCAAGCATGCGGATCGCGTAGCGCGATGCCCTCGGGGTCGGATGGCGAAGGACTTGACGGTCAAGGAGAAGATGGCCCGCGAGCTTCGGACGAAGAAGGGGCGCCAGCGGTATTCCCGACGCAAGTGCATCGTGGAGCCGGTGTTTGGTCAGATCCAGCGGGCCCGCGGGTTCGTTCAATTCTCCTTGCGGGGTCTGACGAAAATGCGTGGCGAGTGGTCGTTGGTCTGCCTGACTCCCAATCTGTTGAAACTGTTTGCCGCTCGGTGTGCGAGGGCGGCGTAAGGCCGCGGCAGGGATAAGCGTCGCGGTCTCTCGGGTGGCCTTTCCGACCCGTAAGCGGGTCGAGACCCTGTAAGGAACGGGTGACCACAGGTTCCGACGGGGAGCCGGAAACCCAAGGTCAGAACTGACGGGCGGGAACAAGAAGAAAGCCCCGCTCAAGTCGGTCAATTACTCGGACAGGCTCCTAGGAAATGTGTAGGTCTGACGCTTCGTTTCCGCGAATTGTGTTTCTCGCAAAGACGGCAAGATCGCCCAGGGTCTACGTGTTTGCCGCCCTCCGCCCTCTGTCCTCCCTCCTCTGTTCTTTGCGCCCTTAGCGTCCCCCGACTCGGTCGAGGGCAGGCCTTGGCGAGGGGCTTGATTTTGGTTGCAGCCGGAGGCCGCGCTGGGCCGCTTCACGACCTCCGATGTTTTCCGCGATGGGGTCGCCCATGACCATTTCGTCGGGCTCCCCCACGGTATCCCCTGGAAACTACCGATTTCTCCCGGAGAGGAAGAATATTTGACCTCGCCTGACCCACCGCTTGAACAATCCGTCCCTCGAGATCCGCGCCATTCATCTTGCTGATGGCCGTCCGGGCCTCACGCTCCACCGGCATGGACACAAGTCCTTTCAATTCGCCGGTAATCTTGTCCCCTACGATACTCACCGCTCGGACCTGGCCGAAGGCACTGAAAGCGTAGCGCAAGGCGTCTTCGCTCGTCTCCCGCGACAAGTTTGTTACACAGATGTTCATTTCGATTCCCTTCTGTAACCTCTAAACTCACACGCCTCGCTTCGCGATCTCGGCGACCAGATGGTCGCCCTGCGGCTGCATGCCGTAGACTCTGAGACTGCCGACCTTTCCAGCACGGAGCCCGCCGGAGGAATATCAACGGCCATTCCTCCTCGCAGGGTGGGTGGGGCTGACTTCCGGCCTCCCAACTCAGGAGCGGCGCATTCGTGATCTCGGCAAGACCATTTCTCTTTCCCAAGCGCGGCATAGGAAAATGGAACGGCGCGAAAAATTGGCCCTGACGTGATGCCAAGCTATACGAACAGCTTCCGTTTCCAGGCTTCGCTACAGGTTCGCCCCAAATCACAATGCTTCTGGCTGCTATTGTACCACGGTTTGCTTACGACACAAGACATTGTTTTCGTTCCACCGGAGATTTTTCCCAGCCCTCCTGGGCCCCGATTTCCTGGGAAACGCTGGCCGTGAGTCTCTCTCGTCAACGCTTGATTTGGAGCTGGCCCCCCGAAATCGTCGTACACGTGCTATCGCCCAGCGGTGGCGTGGCTCGTTTCGTCCGTTGGGAGTTCCGCGTTTGCGCGGTCGTGAGCCGCCTAAAGGCGGAACTCCGAACCGCGCCACCGGAACCGACTTTGCTCACGACGTTAGGGACAGTACCACTCGATGATCCGCTCGTACACCGGGAGCATCGCCCGGTCCACACTCTGGCGCACCCGTTGCATGCTCTCCGCCCTTTCTCCCCTCAGGGCTATCGCCTGTGCGCCTCTGGAGCCTTGCCCTCACCGAAAGATGGTGCGTGGTACGCACCCTACGGGTTGGGGGCCCTGCGTCCTTCGTAGGGTGCGTACCACGCACCGCTCCATCATGGGGTATCGAGGCTGACATGCAATTGCCCTGTTTCTCCCCCCGGTTCGCCTCATCTCGGGCGGCGGCCCAACGAAAAAGAGCACCGCCGCCATCACGCTCAGCCAAGGCCGGTCACGGCCCTCTAAGAACGTGAAAGGTCAGCGGTGCTCTCTGCAGACAGACTCTAAGCAAGAGCCCGAGCTTCATGCCGGATGACAATCTCCCCTCGACTTGGCCTATCTTCTCTGTGGGGTGGCTCGCCGGTTCATCCTGCGTCTTGTGGAAGTTGTTGAGCTCTTGACCGGTAGGACATTCTGCGGTCGCGGTCAATCCTCAGGCTTGACGAGCCGGTCTCCGCGCGATTATTCTTACTTTCTGTTGGATGTAGGTGGCGTCGGTTGCCTGTGGAGGACCCAATGACAGGCGTTTACGGAAATACAAAGCAATGGCCGAGACTCACGGGCATTCATCGGAGGCCTGAAATATGAAGATCGAGTCTATTCGGCTCAAGAACTTCAAGGCCTTCAAAGATGCCGAAATGCGGGACGTTCCTGGCCTGTGCGTATTGGTGGGTGCTAACGGAACAGGTAAGTCTACGTTGTTTAGTGTCTTCGGGTTTCTTAAGGATGCTCTGACGGAAAATGTTCACGTCGCCCTGACGAAGCTCGGTGGCAGCCGGGGCTTTCAGGAAGTCCGTAGCCGTAACACGGAAGGACCGATTGAAATCGAACTCAAGTTCCGAGAGAAGCCTTCCTCCCCTCTAATAACCTACTCCCTGACCATCTCCGAGGAGAACGGGCGTCCGGTGATCGAGCGTGAGATCCTCCAGTACCGCCGAGGAAGCAAGGGGAGACCCTGGCGCTTTCTCGATTTCTCGAAAGGTGCTGGGAAAGCGGTCACGAATGAGCCCGACACAGTTGCGGATGAGACGCAATTACAGCGGGAGGAGCACACACTCAAATCCTCCGATATTCTGGCAGTCAAAGGCTTGGCCCAGTTCGAGAAATTCCCTGCCAGCAAGGCGTTGGGTGAATTGATCGAGAACTGGCACATCTCGGACTTCCACATCCAGCGTGCCAGGCCAGAGCAGGAAGCGGGCTATGCCGAGCACCTGTCCAAGGAGGGTGAAAACCTCTCGCTTGTGACCGAGTATCTGTACACGAGACATCGGGATGTCTTCAACCGTATTATCGAGAAACTCACGCACCGAGTGCCAGGTATTAAGAACGTTGATGCCAAGACAACGGAAGAAGGCAGGGTCTTGCTGCGTTTTCAGGATGGGGCTTTCGAGGACCCCTTCCTCGCACGCCATGTATCTGACGGCACGATCAAGATGTTCGCCTACTTGGTTCTGCTCTATGATCCCAAGCCCCATCCGTTGTTGTGCGTCGAGGAGCCCGAGAATCAGCTTTACCCGAGACTCTTGGAGGAATTGGTAGAAGAGTTCCGCGACTATGCCAACCGAGGCGGTCAGGTTTTTGTCTCCACCCATTCACCAGACTTCCTCAACGCCACCTTGTTGGACGAGGTTTTTTGGCTGGTGAAGGAGAACGGCTACACAGTCATCAAGCGGGCCCGCGAAGACAAACAGGTCGCCGCGTACATGGCGGAGGGGGATCAGATGGGATACTTGTGGAAGCAGGGGTTCTTTGGGGGGGCTCATCCACAATGAGCGAGATGGTATTTTTCCTCGAAGAGCGCTCCGCCGAGGCCCTTCTCGACGGTCTGTTGCCTCGCCTGCTCCCGCCCGGAATCTGTTATCGATGCGTGGTCTTTGAAGGTAAACAGGATCTTGAGAGGCAGATGGTCCGTCGTATGCGCGGATACAGGACCCCTGGAGCGCGGTTCCTAATTCTGCGGGATCAGGATGCGGAGGACTGTTCGACCGTCAAGGCTACACTCAAAGCGAAATGTGAGGAGGCGGGACATCCCAATGCAGTCGTACGTATCGCCTGCAGGGAATTGGAGAGCTGGTATCTCGCCGACCTCACCGCAGTCGAACAGGCATTCGAAGCAAGCGGGATCCAACGGCGGCAAGGGAGACGGGTTTACCGCGCGCCGGATGATACCGTAGAACCTTCTCACCTCCTGGCTCGGATCGTTCCCCGCTATCAGAAGATCAGTGGTTCGAGGGCTATTGGCGCGTACCTGGATCTGAACAACGGACGATCTCGCAGTTTTGCCCACTTCGTATCGGCCGTTCAACGGATGGCGGTGACCGGTCCGAACGGGTAATAGGTCGAGGCGAATTCCGCGGCAATCAAAGGGGAAACCGGGGACGCACCTGTTCTGTATAGAACATGGCCGTGCCACGGCCGGCCATCTTTCTCAAGTGAACGTACAATGGTCTATGAAGACCACGAAATCAACTCTAACCGTTGCGCGAGAGGCGCTGAAGGCTGGGCAGGAAGACCTGCCTGACTATCGCCATCTCAAAAGCCCCAAGAAGTTCACCCTACCCCAACTGTTTGCTTGTCTGGTCGTTAAGGAATTCCGGCGCCTAGATGCCCTGCGGGCGCCCTGCAGGTTTCGTCAAAACCACAGTATGGGAGAGGCGGATCAGGGGGTGATCGGTCACGACGAAGCCTGCTTGCTGGGCAAGGGAGACGGTGTGGTCGAACTCGACCCGGCTCACGTGCTTGATCGGCTCCGTGAGCAGTAAGGGGACGCCGGGCTTGAGTAGTTGATGGATCTCGCGGAGGAAGTTGGCCTGGTTACCCACTTCGTGCAGCATGGTGAACGCGAGGGCAAAATCGAAGCTGCCCTCGCGACCGTGCAGGCCGATGGAATCATCGGTCGAGACGTGCGTCTCAATCCGCTGGGCCAAGCCAGCCTCGGCGGCGCGTCGGCGGAGGACCTGGAGCATTCGCGGCTGGACATCGATGCAGACGATTTTGCCACCAGGGCCGACCATCTCGGCCATCGGCAGGCTGAAGAAACCCATGGCACTACCCACATCCAGGACCATCATGTTCGGCTTGACGTAGGGGGCCAGAATCCGGTACGGGTTCTGCAGGAGCGTTCGGAGCCGGTTGGCCAGGAAATAGCCCGCCCAGTAGGGACACACGTGCTCAGCCATATCTCCTCACAAGAGCAAGGCAAAAAGGGCAGGCGTCGGCTGTTCCTGCGCTGCGACGCTTGCCCATTCGTTCTTCACGGCTGTTAGCTGCCATCGCCCAATTCTGCGATGGATTGGCGTGTGTGTCTACTCCTTGGCTTCGGTACAGAGTGTGATTTCTGCCACCACCGTCTCCTGTCCGGCGGGTTTGCTGCTCAGGTCTATGCCCTCGACATCGACGTAGATCTTGACCAGCGCCTCTTGGCCAGCATCCACGTCATCACACGACACCGAGGCTTTCCACGTTCCACCGACGCGCGGATAGGGGACCACCGTGGCCGACAGCGTCGCGGGGTAATCCGTGACGACTCCCACATACGCATAGCCGGTGAGCAGGTGTCTGCCACCGGGGCATTGCAGATCTCTTTTGAGCCGGACTTGTCTGCGGCCCATATCCACGGTGAGCTTGTCGCAGGAACAGGCGTCGGCCATGGCGGGCTCCCGGGGGGCGGCTAGTGTGAGGATCGGACAGTGGATATCGCCCTGCTGTTGCGGGCAGAGACAAGCCAGATCGGAGCGAGGGCCGGTCACCTGGAGCGAACCCTGCACGCGGACACGGTCTCCCCAGTGGAATTGCCCGGTCGGACTGATCTGCTCGTTCAGCAGGTCGGCACCGACAAGGTTGTACACTTGGCCGTCTTCCGCCTTCAGTAGGACACACTCGCCCTGGCCTTTGGTCAGGGCGCCGCGGCCATTGAAGCAGATGGCCAGACGTATGGCCTTCGTGTCCATCCATCGGGCGGACTTCAGGGGATAGCCGACGGGGCCGCCATCAGCATCCTTGCAGGCGTCGTGTATGCCGCGTCCATAGAAATGCCAAGCTACCAGGACCATCCCGGTGTGGCCTGGACCTTCCCGACCGACAATCGTGCCGCATTGTCCCCTCCGAAGCTCATAGCTTTTGGCCAGCGTATCGTCCATCAGGATGACGCAGACTCCTGGCGCCAGGTCATTCATCCGGACCACGACGGGGGCTTTGCCGGATTTCGGCGTCGTCCCCGTGCTTGGTGTGGGGGTAGGCGTTGGAGTTGGATTTGTGGGTGGGGCGGGGTTTGCGGGCACGGTCGGCACTGGCTCGCTGGGCTTCTGTCCTTCGCCTGCGCCCGTGCCCGTCGGCGGATTGCTCGTCTGCCCGGCGGTAGGGGCCTGTACCTGGAACGTGCCAATCTTGGCGAAGCCGCCAGCCTGCGTGAAGCTGACCCCTCGCGCATAGACCTTGTACGTGCCTGGCGTGAAGGGCCCGACAGTGGCAGTGAGTTGCCAATCGGTCTTGATGGCCTTGCAGGTGGACACCACGCCGTCTTCGGCGCCCGGCATCAGCATATCGAGATAGATGCAGTCTTCCTTGACCTCCACTTTGACCTTATAGGGTGGGCAGTTGTCGGACCAGGTCCCGGAGAGCTTCAGGGTCACAATATCCTGCGAGGTGGGGTTCGCAGGAGTGATGCCGAGCGTGTACGCCGACAGGACGACCTCCGCCTCAATGACGGCCGGCAGCGACGCCATCAGCAACAGGGCCAGGCAGATACCATGTACTTTCCTCCGTTTCATACCTACCTCCTTTGTAAGCAAGCACCTCGAGTTCGAAACCGCTCCGGTCTCTATGCACCGAACAATGGGGATACGTATACCGGTACGCCAAGCCGTTGGGTATCGTCAATGTGTAGGAGTCGTCGGTAGGAACGAATCGTGCGCGGGCGAGATCGAACGACGATGGCACGACTCGCGGCGGTTGCGTCAGGCGTCGGGCGGCGCCAGGTTTACTCGATCGTGATGGCGAGTTCGCCTTTGATCTCGCCGCCGAGCGGCCCAGTCTCCTGGGTCATGAGGACGGTGTAGCGGCCCGGTTGGACATTTGGTTCTCGCCACGAGAACCCACAGCTACCGCCTCAGCCATATTCCATAATGGATAAAAAGCTGTCTTGTTGAACGCGCTGCGCGTATGGTAGACTCTGGCGAACCGATGGGCACGGGCCTCTTGCCCGTGCCTGGAAAGACATGGGCGGGACGCCCATGGTACTGGGCCGATGACCAAAAGGAGTGAGTGTCATGAATCCGGATATTTTCAAGGCGTATGACATCAGGGGGGTATACCCTGATGATTTTAGTGAAGAAGACGCGTGGAAGGTGGGACACGCGACGGCGCGGTTCCTGCCGTCTCTGATCAAGGGGTACGAGCGGGGACGAGCGGAATCGACCGCCCTGTGTGTCGGCCGGGACATGCGGACACACAGCGAGCCGTTGGCAAAGGCCCTCATCGAGGGCATCCGGTCTGCCAGCGTGGGGGTGATCGACCTGGGGATGATTGACACGCCCCAGATGTACTTCGCCATCAACTTCCTCGGCACCAGTGGCGGCGTGCAGGTCACCGCCTCACATAACCCGGCTAGATATAACGGCCTCAAGATCTCCGGCAGAGGAGCCATTCCGATCGGTATCGACACCGGTCTTAGGGAAATCAAGCATCTCGCGACCGCTCTGCTGCACACCAAGGGCAATCCGACCGGGCCTCTGGAGCAACGGGATCTATGGCCCGAGTATAAGAAGCACGTCCTGCAGTTCCTTCGATCCAACATGAGGAAGAGGAAGGTGGCCATCGACGCCTCGAACGGCATGGCCGGCAAGGCAGTACCGCTGTTGTTCGGCGATGTCCCCCTGGATGTCGTCGCGCTCAATTTCGAGCATACGGGCAAATTCAAGCACGATCCCGACCCGCTGAAGGACAACAGCCTCGCTCAGGTCCGGGTGACGGTGAAGAAGGAGGGCTGTGCCTTCGGAGTCTGCTTCGATGGCGACGCGGACCGGATGATCCTGGTCGATGAGAGCGGTGCAACCATCAGTTGCGATCTGCTGACGGCGCTGCTCGTGCCGTACTTCCTGGAGAAGAAGCCCAAGTCGGCCATCGTCTACGACCTGCGGAGCAGCCGGGTGGTGATGGAAGAGATTATCAAGTACGGCGGGACGCCCCGCCGGGAGCGCGTCGGCCACGCCTACATGAAAAAGGCGATGCGCGACACGCACGCGGTCTTCGGCGGCGAGCTGTCCGGCCACTACTACTACGAACAGAATTTCTACGCCGACTCGGCCATGATCACGCTGGTGCACCTGCTCAACGTGGTGGATGCGGCCAACAAGCCGATGAGCGAGCTGATCCGGCCGCTGCGACGTTACGCCAGCAGCGGCGAGACCAATTTCAAGGTGGACAACAAAGAGGCCAAGATGGAGGAACTGGCCCGCCGCTACAGCGAGGGACAGATCGACCATTTGGACGGCGTCACCATCAGCTTCAAGGAATGGTGGTTCAACTGCCGGCCAAGCAACACCGAGCCGCTGCTGCGACTGAACATCGAAGCCAAGACCGAAGACCTGCTCAAAGAAAAGCTCGCCGAGATTGAGCAGATGCTGGGGACGCCGGTCTCATGATCGTCGAGCGGTTGCGTACGACAAGACCAGCAGACAATGTTATAATCTGGCAGTGGCTTGGGATAGATTCGGTGAACGAAGGTCCCATCAGTGAGTGCCGGAGACGATTGACGGGCCGCGCGACGCAACCGTTGGACGAAACGAGCTGCGGAACCGCCGGACGGTAGACGCGTGACGGAAACAGGGCACAGATTATGGAAGCATTTACAAAGGTCTATCCGACCCCCAACGGGCCGGTCGAGGGGATTCAGACCCGCTGGCCGGGGTTCAGCATTCTCATGGTCACCGGGACGAAGGGATTTCTTGCGTGTCCCGCGATCGACATCGAGGCGTGCCAGCGCTACGGGGCGGCGGCCGCCATCGTCGAGAGCACGCCGCAAAATCCGATCGGGACGTTGGATCGATTCCCCAACCGTAAGGTCATCAAGGTAAACGAAAAGGCCAGAGCCTTGGGTATTCACGAAGGCATGGAGGCCGTCGAAGCATTTGCCCTGATCGCCTAATGCATCAGGAAGGACTCGCTTGCGCTGTCGCGCGCTCGGGATCCGAGGCCCACCACGAACCATGGAGGGGAGTGTGTGTGTGGCTGCAGGGCTCGGCTTGGCCTCGACCAGGGTGTCCAGACGCGACGCGTCGCGTCTGGGTTCCCAAGCGGGGCTTTGGCCTTTTCTCTTTTGTAGGCAACCGAACGTCAGGACAGAGGAGTCAGGAATGAAGCAGGACCGTCTTTCACGCCGGGAGTTCTTGGCGTCAGCGAGCGTGGCGGCGGGAGCCGCCCTCGTAACGGGGGGCCGCACGAAGGCGGCCGCTGAGTCGCAGCCAGCCGGCGCGCCGAGCGCAGGACCCTTCAAGTACTGCCTGAATGCGAGCACGATTCGCGGCCAGAAGGTCGGCCTGGCCAAGGAGATCGACGTTGCCGCCCAGGCGGGGTATGCCGGCATCGAGCCTTGGATCCAGACGATCCAGGATTACCTGAAAGGCGGCGGCCAGCTTAGCGACATCCGTAAACAACTCGAAGACCGCGGCCTGGCAGTGGAAGGGGCGATTTCGTTCGCGTCCTGGATCGTGGACGATGACGCCGCGCGGGCCAGAGGGGTCGAGCAGGTCAAACGCGAGATGGACCTGCTGGCCCAGATCGGGGGCAGACGCATCGCGGCGCCACCGGCCGGCGCGAACGGCAACAATGCGGCCCCGCTCGATCTGATGAAGGCGGCCGAGCGCTACCGCGCCTTGCTTGACGTCGGCGACAAAATGGGCATCACGCCCATCCTGGAACTGTGGGGATCGTCCAAGAACCTGCACCGGCTCGGCGAATGTATGTTCGTGGTGATCGAAAGCGGCCATCCGAAAGCGGGGCTGCTGGGGGATGTCTACCATATCTACAAGGGCGGTTCGGACTTCAGCGGTCTGCGGACGATCAGTGCTGCGGCCATGCCCGTGCTGCACATGAACGATTATCCGGCGGACCCGCCGCGTGATAAAATCTCCGATCGCGACCGGATCATGCCGGGCGATGGTATTGCACCGCTGACGCAAATTCTTCGCGACCTGAGCGCCAAGAACGGCCGGACGGTCCTGTCCCTTGAACTGTTCAGCCAGGTCTACTGGGAGAAAGATCCCTTGGAGGTGGCCAAGACCGGCTTGGCGAAAATGAAAATGGCCGTTGCGAAGGCTCTGGGCTCCGCATAATCGAGGATCGTCACGTGACCAATCGAGAGCGTGTGTTGGCGGCGATTCGGCACCAGGCGCCGGACAAGGTTCCCTATGACATTCGATTCACGCAGCCGGCGCACGCCCGGATGGTCGAGTACTATGGCGATCCCGACTTTGAAGAGAAGCTCGGCAATTGCTTCACGTGGCTGCGGCCGCACCCGCCCGAGGCCCGCTATACCGAGGTTCGCACGGACCTGTGGCAAGATGAATTCGGCGTCCTTTGGGACCGTCGCATCGACAAGGACATCGGCGTCGTCTGCAATCGGCTGGTCACGCCCGCCAACGTCGACACCTTCGAGTTGCCCGACGGTCACGACCCGGCGCGATACGGTTCGTTCGATGGGACAATCGCTGCGAATGAGGGCAATGCCGTACTCGTCAGTCTGGGCTTCACGCTATTCGAGCGGGCGTGGACGCTGGCAGGCATGGAAAACGTCCTGATGGCGATGGTCGCGGACAAGCCCTACATCAATCGGCTGCTCGATAGAATCCTCGAGTTCAATCTAGCGGTCATCGAGAAGGCCTGTGCCCACAACATCGACATCTTCCGGTTCGGCGACGACTGGGGCCACCAGCGCGGCGTGCTCATGGGGCCGGACCTGTGGCGCGAGTTCATCAAGCCGCGCTTTGCGCAGATGTGTCAGGTCGTCAAGTCCAAGGGCAAGTTCACGATGCTGCATTGCTGCGGCAAGGTGAATGAGCTATTCCCCGACATGATCGAATGCGGCCTCGATGTCTTCAATCCCTTCCAGCCGGAAGTGATGAGCGTCTACAAGATGAAGGCACGGTACGGCAACGCGCTGACCTTCTACGGGGGCATCAGCATCCAGCGGAGTCTGCCGTTTGGGACGGTGCAGCAGGTCAAGGATGAAGTCCGGCGGCTCCTCGACGTCGTGGGCGAAAACGGCGGCTACATCGCCTCGCCCTCGCACGACATCCCGCGCGATGCTCGGCCGGAGAACATCGCCGCCATGATCGAGGTCCTCCAGAACCAGTGAACCCGGGGGGCTGTAGTGAAATACGTGCTCGCGGTGGCCGCTTTGTCATCCTGAGCGACAGCGAAGGATCTGGCCCACGAATGGGAGCCTTTTCTCATAGGCAGCCCAGATCCTTCACTTCGCTGCGCTGCGTTCAGGATGACAAGCACCGCGTGGGAATGGAATGTCGGCAGTGATCGGCACAAGCGATATCACGGTTCCGCTGGGCGGCGCCAAGCGGCTGCAGTTGATCGCCTGCAAGGTGATGCAGCGGGAGGTGTATTTCTGCGCGGCGCGATCGCAGAACGTCGTGGATATCGTCCTGATGCCGCAGGGCTTGCACAACGAGCCGGACCGGCTGCGCCGGGAAGTGCAAAGGGCACTGGAGCGGACGCGCGATATTCAGGACCGGCCCTATGATGCTGCACTGCTCGGCTACGGCCTCTGCAGCAACGGCGTGGTCGGACTCGGTGCTGAGATCCCCATTGTCATCCCCCGCGCCCACGACTGCATCACGCTGCTGCTGGGCTCGAAGGAGCGCTACCAGGAGTACTTCGATTCGCATCGCGGCGTTTACTGGTACAGCCCCGGCTGGATCGAATCGGGCCAGCAGCCCAGCAAAGAGCGCTACGATCTGCTGCTTCAGGAATACCTGCAGAAGTACGGCGAGGACAATGCCAAGTACCTCATGGAGGTCGAACAGACCTGGATGAAGGAATACCATTGGGCGACCTACGTGGATTGGGGCCTGATTGACGCCGAAGGCTACAAGGCTTTCACGCGGGAGTGTGCCGCGTTCCTGCGCTGGAACTTCGATGAATGCCAAGGCGACGCCGGACTGATGCAACGGTTTGTCGATGGGGTGTGGAGCGACGAGGAGTTCCTGATTGTCCCGCCCGGCGGGCGGATCGCGGAAGATGTCACGAATCGGGGGATCATCAAAGCGCAATGATTACGTTCTCACTCCGAGAAGTGGTCTCCCTGCTCCTCTTTGCCTCGGTGCTGCTCGTTGTTTACGGTTTCGAGGCGCTGCTGCTTACGCGCTATGCTTGGAGTAGAATGCGCGGGCGGCCCGGAAAGCCGGTCGCCCATCGTGGCCCTCGCCTTGCTCTGCACGTGTTGACCGCGGTCGGAGCCCTCTGCATACTCTATGGCTACTTCATTGAGCCAAATTGGGTCGAGGTCCAGGTGATGGCCATTCCCACGCCGAAGCTCAAGAGTACCGGTTTTCGCGTCGTGCACATCTCCGACCTCCATTGCGACAAGAGGCCGCGGAATGAAGAGACAATGGTGCGGATCGTCAACGGGCTCAAGCCGGACCTCATTGTCGCCACGGGCGACTATCTCAATCATCGCTCTGCTCTACCGCGTTTGAAAGACGTACTGAGCCGGCTCGATGCTCCGCTGGGGAAATTCGGCGTGGCAGGCAACTTGGAGATGGGGCACTGGCAACGGCTTGGTGTTCTCCAGGGCACCGGTTTCCGGCAACTCCATCGAGAGACGGCCATCGTGACAAAGGGGGAGGACCGCATCGCCATCTCGGGGTTGGACTTCATACGCTCCGACATCGCGATCGACCCGGTCGAGGCCCTCCCGGATGACTGGTTCAATGTCTTTCTATTTCATACTCCGGACCTGATTGAGGATGTCAGCGGCCGAGGTGTCGATCTGTACCTGTGCGGCCATACGCACGGTGGGCAAGTGACCTTGCCCTGGTATGGCGCCCTGATCACGTTCTCGAAGTTCGGTAAGAAGTATGAATCCGGCCTGTATCGCGTGGGCGAAACCATGCTCTACGTCAACCGGGGTCTGGGCCTGGAGATGCGTCCCGGACCCCAGGTGCGCTTTCGCGCCCGGCCGGAAATCGCCGTCTTCGATATTTTGCCGGAGTAGCGATGGAGCTTCTGACGATTCTGTTCATCGCCGTCGGTTTGTCGATGGATGCCTTTGCGGTCGCCGTCGTCACGGGCAGTGTCTACCAGGAATTCAAGGTCCGGCACGCGCTGCGCATGGCTCTATCTTTCGGCGGTTTCCAAGCCGTCATGCCGATCATCGGCTACCTGGCCGGTCTGGGCCTGATGGAGTACATCGCGGCCTATGACCATTGGATTGCCTTTGCCCTGCTATGCTTCGTCGGCGGCAAGATGATCTATGAGTCCTTCCAACTCGAAGCGGCCGAGAAGAACCGCAATCCCGCCCATCTTCCGGTTCTGTTGGTCTTGTCCCTCGCCACCAGCCTCGACGCCCTGGCCGTCGGGATCACTCTGTCCCTCTTGCAGATGTCGATTCTCTTGGCCGTAGCGATCATCGGCCTGGTCACCTTCGGCCTGTCCTACGCGGGCGTCTTCATCGGCAAACGCTTTGGCCATTTTTTCGAGAGCAAAGTCGAGGTCATCGGCGGACTGATCCTCGTCGCCATCGGCCTCAAGATCCTGGTTCAGCACCTCACGGCCTGAATTAGCAGGCCAAAAGAACTCTCCAGAACGCCCCGGGGCCCGTCGGACGTACCTCGGGAGGCGAATCGTGGGACGGCGTACGCAAACTGCAAACCGGGATTATCTGGATTTGTCTTCGTCCTTCCCTTTGTTCTTGCCTTTGTCTACGCCTTTGCCCCTGGCGTCGCGTGGGCTCTCACGCTCCTCGGTAGGCTTGGACGGGGTACTGACCTGCCGTCTGTTCTCCGTGGCCGGCTTGCCGACGATTGGCGGCCTGGGGATTTTCACGGTCTCCGGCTTGGTCAGCTTGACATCGCGGGGCGCAGTGGACCCCTGCATGTGCTCCGCCGTCGCGGGGGCCGAAGTCTTGCGCTCCGGGGGTGTCGATGCTGCCGGCGGGCCCGCCGGGGCCTTTCGCTCCACGGGTCCAGCCGCCGGCTCTTTGCGTTCGACGGATGGTCTGGCGGCCTCCTTGCGTTCGGCGAGGGGCCCAACGGTCTTGCGACTGGCGGCCGGGGCTTCCCAGCGGGTGCGTTGGTCGCCGAACTTGCGCACGTCGTTAGCCTGGCGGGTGATCCTCTTCTGCTCGCTGGTGCTCACCGGCTCGAACTTCAGCGGGCTGGCCTTGCGGGCGACGTCGGCCTTCAAGGGGCGGGCCATTTCGGCACTGCGGCGCTGGGACTCGGGCAACTTGGCCTGGCGGACCTCCATCTCGTGATACGTGCGTGGCGGACGGAGATCCTTGTCGGCCCGACGGAGGTCGTACTGATGGCGCTCGTTCTCCACCCAGCGCGGCTCGGTCTTGAGGTGCCGCCAGCGGTCATAGCGGTAGATGGGGTCATAGCACACGCGGATCCGCTCGCTCTCACAGCGCGGGAAGATGCCGACGCGGAGGTACGCGGCGTCATAGTAATCCCCGAAACAATAGTGGCTGTAGCGGGGATAGGTGAACAGGTTGACCCGCAACACCCCGAGATCGACAACGATGTTGAGCCGATAGGAGAATCCCGGTCGCTCGTGAATGTGGCGCGGGAAGCGGACCGGGGCGAACAGCACGCCGCGGCGCTCCAGGGCATAGTCCCAGTGCCCGGCCACGAAGACATAGCCGCGCGGCGTCCATGTATAGTGCGACGGTATCCAGATCCAGCCCGGCTGCCCGTGCACCCAGTACCCCGACCGCAGGATGTAGCGGCCCTCGTACCAATATCGACAGGGAGGCGCCCAAATGTCGTCCGGGGACGGCGGTGGACCGGGGGGGTCCACATCCTCGATCGCCGGCGGGGCGGGGAGATACTCAATCTTCTGAGCGCCGGCCGGGGCCCAGAAACCGGGGATCCACTCCCAACCCTCCGGCACGCGGGCCCAGTAACCTGGCACCCAATACGTCTTGGGCGGAGCGGCGCGCCAGCAGGCACTGACCCAGATGTAGCCCTGTTGACCTGCATCCCAGGCCCAGTAGCCCGGCACCCAGACAAACTGATCGCCTTGCGGTTTTTCATCGGGCGGGACTTCCTCGATCTGGGCCGGCGGCTCCTCCGGAACGGTCAGGCCCGCTTGGACCTCCAGATTGACGGGTTCGGCAAAAGCCTCGTGGACCGGTCCGCTGGTGAGCACTTCGGGCTGTTCCTGGTCCGGCGTCGGCGGTGGCTGGTCCGGATCCTGAGCATAGAGGGGACCGACGGCCAACCCCAACATCATCAGCATCGTGACGGCGATTCTCATTCTTCGTTCTCCAACGACAGGAGTTTCGGGCCTCAAACCATGAGTCAAGACTTCATTGGGGGAGCATTATGTCGGCTGCCGGCTACCAGGGCAAGCGAAAAAGCCAGCCGCAGTAGGGTGTAGGGTGGGTGCGGCTGGCATACGGGGGCGGATTCCGCTGGGTCTTGTCCGGGTGGCAGCGGCAAGCGGAGTCTTCGGAGCTTGCCGATGGTTCGTCGCATTCGCAAAACCAGCGGCAAACTGGCGCTTGCCGCTGCCACCCGGAGTCCAATGGTGGAGGTTCATCTTCCTGCCAGTCTGCGGCTTGTGTGTTTCGATGGGTCGCTGGCACCGTGTTCCGGCCGCACCCCTGGGATTTGCCGGGGCTGACAAAACCCGAGAACACGTGGAATTTCGTTTGACGGGCCATCGAACTGCTTGTATGATGATGAGGCAACTGAGTGGTAAATTGTAGATACCGAATAATGAATCGCAAATGCCAAGCACCCGGGCTTGCCTGGGGGCAACTCCAGGCAGTCGCGTGTGCTCCAGGGCAATTGCCTGTGAGCCTCGAGAGCCCCTGAGGGAGCGGTGCGTGGTACGCACCCTACGAAGGACGCATGGCTCCCAACCCGTAGGGTGCGTACCACGCACCATCGTTAGGTGATGGCAGGGCTCCATAGTCGCACATGCGATAACCCTGGCGTGTGCTCTTGATGGCTTGGGTGAGGCGGCTATAATAGGTAACGCGGTGCAGTAGGGAAGGCTTGCTGGGTGTAAGGAGATCTGTTGACTGCGAAAGTGTATTTCATCACGGCAGCGGTAGGTGAAGGGGAACGGACGATCTCTGAGAAGGCACGGCGACTGTTCCAGGCCGGCGGGTTCGCCGATTGCTTCCGGAAGAACGACTTCACGGCCGTCAAGGTCCACGTCGGCGAGCACGGGAACACTACCTACATCAAGGCTCCGTGTCTCAAAGGGCTGGTGGAAGAGCTGCTGAAGCTCAAAACCAAGCCATTCATCACCGACACGAGCACGCTCTACGCCGGCCGGCGGCACAACGCGATCGACCACACGATACTGGCCACGGAGCGGGGCTTCAGTGTCGAGGGGCTCGGGGTTCCGTTTCTGGCGCCCGACGGCCTGTTCGGGACGGCGGAGACGCCGGTGCGGATCGACGGGGAATTGGAGCAGGAAGTCTCCATTGCGTCCGATATTGTCCGCTGTCAGTCGATCCTGTCGATCGCCCACTTCACGGGCCATATTGCCACCTGTGCCGGGGCCACCCTCAAGACGCTGGGCATGGGCTGTTCCAGCCGCAAGGGCAAGATGCGGCAGCACGCAGCGCTCAAGCCGCAGGTGAAGAAGGGCAAATGTGTCCGCTGCGGCGAATGTCACAAGCATTGTCCCGCCGGGGCCATCTCGCTGGACAAGATCCAGGCCCACATCGACCAGGACAAGTGCATCGGCTGTGCCGAGTGCGTCGCGGTGTGCCGGTTCGATGCGGTCCAGTACGACTGGCAACAGGAAAGCGCGATCCTGCAAAAGAGCGTGGCCGAGCATGCCTTGGGCGTCATGAAGGGCAAAGAAGGCCGAGCCGCGTTCTTCAATTTTCTGCTGTCGATGACCAAGGATTGCGATTGCTTCGACAAGGCGAATATGCCTACAATGGTCCCGGACATCGGGATCATGGCGTCGACCGACCCGGTGGCGGTGGACAAGGCGGCCATCGATATGGTAGAGACCCGCGGCGGCAAAGGACTGCCGGAGCTGATCGGCAGCGGCGTGCTCGATTGGCGGCATCAGATCGAGCACGCGGTGAAGATCGGTCTGGGTCGTGCCGAATATGAGTGTGTAGAGGTGAGTTAACAACATCACAAAGGTGCAAAGGCTATGTCCCTCGGGCAAATCATCCGGAGTAAGCGCGAAGAGTTGAACCTGACACTGGACGAGGTCAGCAACCGGGTGGGGTATTCCAAGCCCTACCTGTCCACGATCGAGACGGGCAAGGTGAAGAACCCGCCGAGCGACGAGCTGCTGACGCGGTTGGAGCACGTCCTGCAATTTGAGAACGGACTGCTGCTGCACATCGCTCATATGGAGCGGATGCCGTCGGACCTGCGGGGCGCCTACGAGTCACGCGAGGCGGAGAACCAAAAGCTGCGGCACTTCGTCCAGCGAATTGCGGAGAAAGGGGTCAAGCCCAGCGAAATCCGTTCGGTGCTGGCCCAGACGAAACAGATGAAAGAGGGCAAGTCGCCGCTGTCGGCCGGGCGGCTGGTCCCGATCATCAACAAGGTCGCGGCGGGCTACCCGACGGACTTCAACGATCTCGACTATCCGGTGGGGATCGCCGACGATTACGTGCGCTGCCCCGATCTGCACGATCCGAATGCCTTCGCCGTTCGCGTGGTGGGCGACTCGATGGAGCCGCGTTTCTTCGAGGGCGACATCGTGATCTTCTCCCCGGCGGTGGAGGTGCGCAACGGCGATGACTGCTTCATCCGCTTCACCATGCCGCACGAGACGACGTTCAAGCGGGTCTTCTTCGAGAAGGAAGACAAAGTCCGGCTCCAGCCTCGCAACGAGCGCTATTCCCCGACCATCATGGACGGTCACCGCATCGACGGTATCTACCGCGCCGTCATCCGGTACGAGAGGCTCTGACCCATTCCTGGGGTTGGAACGGAATCAACAGGTTCGAGCCGGCGGCCGGTGTCCCATCAAGCCAGCCTCTGTCCGGCGACTGCCAGGACCAGGGCGTAGACCTTGTGGGCTCCTGCTTCCTTCAGGGCCTTGGCACATTCATTCAGGGTAGCGCCGGTGGTCTTGATGTCATCGACGAGACAGATAGTCCTACCGAGGAAATCGTGTCTTTCCCGGACGACAAACGCCCCGGCGACGTTCCGGGCTCGGGCGGCGGGTGTCGCCGCCTGGGGTTGGGCCTGAGTCCGGCGTGCGCGGACCAGATCCGTGCTGATTCGGGCATGCGGATGATGCAGGCGGTTGGCGATGAGGTGAGCTTGGTTGTAGCCTCGGAGGAGCCGTCGCGTCCAGTGGAGCGGGACGGGTACGAAGAGGTCGATCTTGTCGTAGAAGCTACTACCTTGTAATGCCAATTCGGCCAGTGTTGCTAGCGTGGCTGCGAGCTCACTTCGGTCGTGCTTGAACGCCAGGATCAGCCGCTGGAGCGCATCCGCGTACACGCCGGCGCGGGCGACGCCGTCGAAATGGATCTCCTCATTCCGGCACGCGGCACATGCACCGGCGACCAGCCCGTAGCGGCTGGCGTCCCGACCGCAGCGTGGGCAGTAATCCCCGGCCGTGCACGTCAGAAGCTCGCCCCAGCACTTTGGGCACAGGTTCCTATCTGTGTCGCAGATGGCGCTGTTGCAGACGTCACAGACCGCAGGCCACAGAAGCTGGATCACACCGTGCCAAGTCACGGTGGGTAGTCGCTTGGACCAGTCCGACAGGCGATGACGTTTCGGGGCTTCCATGCGGGATATTGTACATCGCGATACCGATCCGATTCAATGCAGATCGAAGAGGCTGTTGTCCACCGGCGCAAACCAGCCGAGCCTCAGGCTGGAGGACTGGACGCCGTACGCGTTGGTCGCGTCGAGATTCGCGATCGGCTCCGGCCCGACGCGGCCATCCGCCCAGCCGACGTTGGCGTACCCGCCATGCCGGAAGTGGAGGGAGGGAGACATCCGGAAATCCGTCATGACTTGGCCGCCCAGGACCGCGAAGGGCGGTTCGGCGAAGGAGTACTCGATCAAAGAATCCCCGCCGTTGGCCATCGCGGCGTCAGCGAACACCAGCGTTTGTCCCGGATTGGCCACTTCGTGAGCCGACGTGGTGCGCGCATAGGCTTGCTGAAGGGCCTGCGGACCGGTCAGGGCCGCATCCCAAAGACGGCTGCCGATATAGGTCATGTTGTATCCATAGCCTCCGCAGCCCTGCTCGAAGCTGGTGCTCCAATCGCTGCTCTTGACGAAGTTGACGTGGGCCGGGCATTCCTTGATTTGTCCCTCCGCCAGGTACCCAGCGAGCGGTCCCTTCGAGGGGTCGAACGGCTCGCCCAGACTGTGACGGACCCCGTGCCACCGATAGCGGCCGGCGTTGTCCCACAGATCCTTCGCGGCCGGGACGTAGAAGCCGTCGTTTTCCCCCGCATATCCCGTGGCGGCCAAGACAAGCTGGTGCACGTTGGACCGACAGACGAGGGTCCGGGCCTGCAAGCGGGCGCCGGTCAGGGCCGGCATCAGCAGGGCGAGCAACAACGCCAGGATGGAGACGACCGCCAGCAGTTCCACCAGCGTGAAGGCTTCCCTATCGGTCATTGCTCGATGTGGTCGCATCCGGTGATTTCTCATGACTCTTCACCTGTCCTTGAATTCGGCGCGCCAGGGCTCCACGTGACGCCATTGCGCCGCGAAGACTGCGAAATCTCGGGTGTTGACGAGCAAGTCCGCCGGTCGGGCCAGATCGCATCGGGCGTTCCATGTCTTATCTCCGAATTGGCAGAGCCAGGCCTCCGCGAAGGCCGCCAGGTCCTGCCCATCGACCCTCCCGTCCAGGTTGATGTCGGCCGAGAGCGCCTGTTCATGAAGGACGCCGATGGCCTCGAGATCGAAACCGCCGGAACCCCAGGTCGGCCACATGTCGTAGATGGGATGGTTTTCTGCGTAGGGGGCCCACTTGGGCCCTGTGCCGGGAGCAACGCACAGGGCGGCATCATCGAAGGAACTGCCGCTGCCCGGCACATCCACGATTCGCAGGTAGCGCACATCGTTGAGATCGACCGCGCCGGAGACCACCAGGGGATGACCTGCGAGATCCTCCAGATCGAAGGGTGTTCCCACGCACACGCCGTTGGCGTTGGGGTGCTTGCCCGCCAGATTGTGAACGTTGCTGATCTCGATGGTTCCGTAGGCTCCAACGGGGCCAGGTGTCAGGGACACGCAAGGAAAGCGCGCGAAGTCCCGCCCGTTCGTCGAGACCTCCACATAGGCTAGCTCCGCCAGCATCTGCCCCTGGGAGGAGCCCATCTGCGTGGTGAACTGAGAGAGGAAACTGTTCTCGAAGACGGCAAAATCGTACCCTTTTCCGTTGCGGATCGCCGCGGGATCGTCGGGAGCGCAGGGATCCCCGAAAGCGAGCGTGATATGCCCGGGGGCCAGGCCCTGCTCCATCTCCTTGCGGTCCAACTCGCCCAGGCTGACAACGTCGAAGTTCTGGCCGGTCGCGGGACCCAGGGCCTTGGTAGGATCGTTCCACACGCCCAGGCCGGACCAGGTTTGGTCGGCCGGCGAGTATTCCACGACCTTCGTTGCCCAGCCGCGAAAGATCGGATTGAGCACGGCGTTTGGGCCCAGGGGGTTGGCGGGATGCCATGTGACCAGATCCAGATAACCATTGACTCCCGGCTCCGTGTACGGACCGCCGAGAACCGTGAGAACCGCACCAAGGCACAAGAGAAGGCTTGTTATCATCATTCGTTGCGCCATAATTCATTTCCCCACGGGAGACTGACAGGGGACAATGGTGTCGATACAGAAGTAGGTCGGCGTATTCAGGCCCAGAGGACCTTTGTCGCTGGAGTCCAGTTGGAACTGGAGGGTCTTGACCTCCCCGAGCGTCGCCAGATTGACGAAAGCCCACGAGTCCAAGAGGTAGTCCTGGGAGCTGTCCGCGAAGCGAAAGTCTGCCAGGTAGAAATCGACCGTGCCGGTGACCAGCCCAGCGGCATCGAGGCCGGTGATCGTCAGCTTGAACCAGTCTGCGTCCTTCCCGGCAGGGCCGCCGAACCGCTTGGAAAAGGTGCTGCCGCGGAGCATGTCATAGTAGGTGTAGCTGTCGTTGGTGACGTACAAACCGCTGAGGACTTGCGGGGACGAGAGGGTCAGCGTGGGCAACGTTTCCCAGCCGACAAAGACCACGCCATAGTTGGCGGAGCCACCTTGGCCGGCGCCGGTAATGGCGTTGTACTGGGCCGGCAAGCCGGCAAGGTTGGGATCGGTACAGTTGGAATAGGCGAAGCCGTCCCAGAAGCCCCAGTCGGCGTTGTAATGGTTGACAAAGTGGACATCGCCGCTGGCAAACCCACCTGAGCCGTCGGAACCGTTCCAGTAAGATTCCGGAGCCAGCGTCAAGTTGTCGAACGTGGCAATGGGTGACTGGGGAATGATCGTATCGATACAGAAGTAGGTCGGCGTATTCAGGCCGAGGGGACCTTTGTCGCTGGAGTCCAGTTGGAACTGGAGAATTTTGACCTCCCCGAGGGTCGCCAGATTGACGAAGGCCCAGGAGTCCAGGATGTAGTCTTGGGTGTCGTCCGCGAAGCGAAAGTCCGCCAGGTAGAAATCGACCGTACCGGTCACCTGCCCAGCAGCATCTTTACCGGTGATCGTCAGCTTGAACCAGTCTTCGTCCTTGCCGGCAGGGCCGCCGAACTTCTTGGAAAAGGCGCTGCCGTGAAGCATGTCATAATAGGCATAGCAGTCGTTGGTGACATACAGACCGCTGAGGACTTGCAGCGTTGAGAGGGTCAGCGTGGGCAAGGTTTCCCAGCCGACGAAGACCACGCCATAATTGGCCGAGCCGCCTTGGCCGCCACCGGCAATGGCGTTGTACTGGGCCGGCAAGCCGATGAGGTTGGGATCGGTACAGTTGGAATAGGCGAAGCCATCCCAGAAGTCCCAATCGGCGTTGTAATGGTTGACGAAGTGGACATCGCCGCTGGTAAACTCACCCGAACCGTCGGAACCATTCCAGTGAGATTCCGGAGGGAGCGTCAAGCCGTCAAACGTGGCCAGCGCCGCATTCGCAGTACCTGCCACGAACAGAGCGAGGAGGCAAATCCGCAATCCGCAATCCGCAATCCGCAATTCCCTAGGTACCCATCCCATTCGCAGTGCCGTACATTCCATGTTTCACCTCCTTGGGGCAGCGGTCCAAGTCGCGAGGCCGTCTGCCGGACAATAAAAAAACCGTCGTTCCCGCGAAAGAAACGACGGCACTTGTCCATACTGCTCACCGGGTTGGCCCGGAGGGAATGGATGCCATCGCACGTGCGTTCCAAGTCGCGAGAACACTCACCATGCGTAAACGGCTACAGGCAGGTTTTCTGACTCGCATCTTACCGAGAGGCTCCTTCCCGTTCGCCCCAGGCGGACAGTGGACTACGCTTCGCGGATTTCCGAAGTAGGGGCAACCCCCAGTGGTTGCCCTGGATTGGGCAGGCACAGGGGCCTGCCCCTACTTCCAGATCAGATGCTCACAGCGGCGCGACCGTCGCGGATTCTCACCGCGTTCCCGTTTCGCTATCCCAAGGCCGGAGCCTTGAGACCTTGCAGCCGAGCTATGCACTTGGTAAAGAACTGATGGAAATGGTACCGGGCGACTCCCCCGACGTCAAGAGGAAAACCCAGAAAGAGTTGAACATCTGACGCCGACTAATGTAGACTCCTTTCTACGGAGGCCGTGCTGGCGTGCCGATGACGGTGGCCGTCGACAGAGAAACGGATATTTGACTTTGAGAAAGCCGCCGATTGCCCGGGGCAGGCCGGGGGTGGGCCCGATAAGGTTGGAGATAATACAGATCGTGTTCTGCGTTGCCGGGGACGATGGGGAAGGAGTAGTAGGTCATGAATAGCAAGTATGACTTTCGGGCTCTGCGTGTGTTACGCCGGCGGCTGGGCCTGACGCTACAGGCCTTGGCCAGTCGATCCGGGCTGACGTACCCCACGGTCGAGTCGATTGAGACCAATAAGACGCTGCCGTCCCTCAAGACGTTGGACGCCTTGGCGGGTGCCTTGCAGATCTCGACGAGCGATCTGGTGGGGCTGGCCGAGCGGCGGCTCGTACAAAGGCGCAAAGCCAACGTGGAGTCAGGCACCCATCTGACGCGGGCCGATCGGGGGCTGGAAAAGTGCCGGGTCGCCCGCTATGACAAAGGCAAGCTCATTCGCGTGGTGGCCGAGGTGGGCGATCACGTCCACGTGATGGGGCTCCACGAAGACATTCACGAATTCTGCTACGTCTTGAGCGGTCGTGTGGAATTGCGGATCGAGGACAAGACCTACCGGCTAGGGCCGGACGACACGATCCTTTTCGACGGTCTCCTGGACCACTCCTACACCCAGATCGAGGCGGGGGAGTATGTTACCGTCCATATCCCGAAGGACGTCCGCATCATCGAGAGACTGCTCGAAGCCAGGTCGGAGGACACCGTAGGGCAGTGAGGCCGAGGCGTGCGGGCGCGGGCCTTCTACCGGGAGCGGCCGGTGGTGCAGCCGCCGACCTGCTCCAAGCCGGCCGGGTCGGCCGGGAACCAGCGGCGCTTGAGCCATAGACTCACATTGACCAGTCCGATGAGCACGGGCACCTCCACGAGCGGGCCGATGACCGCCGCAAATGCGGCCCCGTGATGGATGCCGAATACGCCGACCGCCACGGCGATGGCCAACTCGAAGTTGTTGCTGGCGGCCGTGAAGGACAGAGTGGCGGACTTGGCGTAGTTGGCCCCGGCCTTTTTGCCCATCCAGAAACTAACCAGGAACATGACCACGAAGTAGATCAATAGCGGAATGGCGATCAGCACCACGTCACCCGGCTTGTCGATGATCTTCTGACCCTGCATGGAGAACATGACCACGATGGTAAATAGCAGCGCGATCAGCGTGATCGGGCTGATCTTTGGAATGAATCGGCCGTGATACCACTCTTTGCCCTTGGCCTTGACCAAGACGAAGCGAGTTATCATGCCGGCGAGGAATGGGATGCCCAAGTAGATAAAGACGCTCTGCGCGATCTGGCGGACAGTGATATTGACCACCGCCCCTGACAGACCGAGCATCGGCGGCAATACCGTGATGAATACCCAGGCGTAGATGCTGTAGAAAAGCACCTGGAAGATCGAGTTGAAGGCAACCAAGCCGGCGGCGTACTCTGTGTCGCCCTTGGCCAGGTCGTTCCAGACGATGACCATCGCGATGCAGCGGGCCAGGCCGATCATAATCAGGCCGATCATGAACTCCGGCCGGCCGTGGAGAAACAGCACCGCGAGACCAAACATCAGGATCGGGCCGACGATCCAGTTCTGGACCAGGCTCAGGCCCAGCACTCGCCAGTTGCGAAAAACGTCGCCCAATTCCTCATACTTGACCTTGGCCAAAGGCGGGTACATCATCAGGATCAGCCCAATGGCGATGGGAATGCTGGTCTGCGTCCCTGCCGGACGGAGCGAGCCGATCCAGTTGCCAAACGCCGGAGCGAAATACCCCAGCGCCACCCCGAAAGCCATTGCCAGGAAGATCCACAACGTCAGAAACCGGTCCAGGAATGAAAGCCTCTTTGCGATTCCTTCGCTCATATACATACTCCAGTCACGGATGCCTCTCGGAATGTCCGCAGACACTCGAGATCATATCTTGGCACAGGGCGTTTCCTGTCGTGCCCGTCCGGGAGAATTCGACTCCCGCGGGTCACGGGTCAATCGGCGCAGTCCCTCCACCCCGGTCGGCTCCTGGGATAGCCAGGGTACCACCGCAAAGCGATCCGTATACTGCCGGACCTCCTCGATGAACCGCTGCTCGTTGTTTTGTCTCGCCTTGAGCAAGGGGTGACCGAGGGCAAGTGGACTGAGACTCTGATTGATGACCCACGCAAAGGGGTGTATCCCCGCGCGTTTGAGATCCTCCTGCAACTGCGCGGCCTCATGAACAGGCGTCGCCTCCGGCAAGGTCACGAGGATCACCTTGCTGAAAACAGGGTCGCGCAGACGCGGCAACAGATGCCGGACGGCTTCCGGCAGATCGCTTTGCGTCCGCGACACCTCACGGTGGTAAGCCTCCGTGGCGTCGAGCAGTAGAAGCGTATGCCCGGTCGGGGCGGTATCCAGTACGACGAAACCATCGCGCCCCTGGTCCACTTTGGCGGCAAAGGCCCTAAATACCGCGATTTCTTCGGTGCAAGGGGACCGCAGATCCTCCTCCAGCAGCTTACGGCCTTGCTCGTCCAAGTCCGCACCCGCCGATGCCATGACTTCCTGGCTGTAGGCGGCCACTTCCACACGCGGGTCAATGCGGCTGGTCTGGAGGTTTGGCACGGATACTCCGACCGCGTGCTCGATGTGGGCCGCCGGGTCGGTGGTCGTCAGATGGACGCGGTGCCCACGAGACGCCAACTCCACCGCGATGGCCGAGGCTATTGTGGTCTTGCCGACTCCCCCTTTACCCATCGCCAGGATGACGCCATGACCGCCAGCCTCGATCTCACGAACCAGCGCGGACAGGGCCGGCCATTTGGCAAAGGACCGGGTTTCCGCCACCTTTGCCTCTGCGACCGCCGCACGAGCGGGATCGGTCACGGCCCGGACGGCGGAAAGCCCGGTCACATTGAATGGGAGGAGAGGAACGTCCGTGCGCGCCAGCGACCGCAGCCCTTCCGGCATACCGGATAAAGCCTGTCGCTGCCGCGTGCTCATGGCCACGGCGACCGCATCACTATCGCTATTGTCGAAAAGTCCGTTCAGTAGGAGCCGAATGTTGTTTATGCCCAGCGCGCCCAACTCCGATCGGGTGCGTTCCGCCTCAGCCAATGCGGAACGTTCCGCACGGCTGACCAAGGCGACCTGCGTGACCGCCGAATCGGCCAGGCGTTGCAGCGTCCTGGCATACAGCGCGTGTTGCTCGCGTAGTCCCGAAAGCGGTCCCAGGCAAGACGTCCCGCTCGTATTGGTATTGAGGAACTGGTTCCACGCCGCCGGTAGTTGAAGCAGACGGAGCGTGTGACCGGTCGGGGCGGTGTCAAAGACCACATGATCGTAGTCCTGGGTCGCTTCCACTTGGCCCAAGTAGCGAGAGAACTCGTTGAACGCCGCGATCTCGGTGGTGCAAGCACCGGACAATTGCTCCTCAATCCCGGCCACGGCCGCAGGCGGCAGGATACCGCGATAAGGAGCCACCACACGCTCACGGTAGTCGCGGGCCGCCGTCTGAGGGTCGATATTCAGTGCCCACAGCGTCAGCGCTGCCTGCAAGCGAATGGGCTTGGAGGACAACTGTGTACCCAGCACTTCGTTCAGGTTCGAAGCCGGGTCGGTGCTAATCAGCAGCACGCGGCGTCCACTATCCGCCAGGGCCACGGCTGTAGCACAGGACAGGGTGGTCTTGCCAACGCCGCCTTTTCCGGTGAAGAACAAAAAGCGAGGGGCAGCGCGCACGAACGCCTCAAAATCGTCGGTTCGTCGTGTCACGGCTCTGCCTTCCTCTCGCCTTCGAGGCCGGCCATCACGGCGAGGTCCTCTTTGCTGGGATAGCCGCCATAACTGACGATTTCTCCATCCGCCAGGATCAAGGGAAGACATTCCATGCCCTGCGTGTTGATCGTATCGACGACCGTGGCATTGCCGACGAACGCGTCGTATTGTTGGCTCGGGTTGTAGCGCTCCACCTGAACGCCTTGACCGCGCAGCCATTCCAGCGTGGCACTGAACTGTACGAGTCTCTTATCCACGTTCGGTCCGCACACGCCGCTGGAGCAGCACATGGGCGGATCGAATACTTGCACAAGTTTTGCCATCTTGATGTACCTTCCCTGCTAAAAGGACGCCAACAGATACAGACCCGCGCCGGTCAGCAGAACGCCAGCCACGGCTCGGATCGCGGCGTCCACCTTCTGCATCTTGATGGACGCCTTGCCAAATGACACACCGAAGAGGATGGCGGCCAGCGGAAGGCTGAACCCGACCCCAAAGGCAGCCATGAGGACCATGCCCCACACTATGCGGCCCATCAGCACGCTGGCGCCGATGACGATAAAGATCCCTGGATTACAGGGCAGGGAGCACGCCGCCACGCCGCCGCCCAGAAACAGCCCCCCCAGTGCTGCACCCATTTTGGCGCCGGAGGCGGAGGGACTGCCATCTTTCCCAGCGCGTTTCGGCAGGCTGATGGGAAGCAGCTTCAGAGTCGCCAGCCCCAGAACCACCGCGACGGCTCCCGCAAACACTTTCCAATACCGTCCCAGGAACGCCTGCGCCGTCTGGCCGACGAGACCGGCGACAAACCCCAGTACGATCAGCGCCAGCGTGGTTCCGATCAGGAACCAGATCGCGGACGTGAATGCCATTCGCCGGTTGGTGTTTTCCCGCGTGCCCGAGTAAGCCACGAGCATGCCCATCGCCGGCAGCGTGCAGCAGGCACTGGCGACCGCACTGACCAGTCCCAAGAGGAAAGCCAACGGCAATGCGGCCGGCCCCATGCTGGCGGCTTGGAGGGCGTCGGTAACTTCCTTGAGCATCTTACTTGACCCTCCCCGGCCCGGCGGGCATCGTCATCATCTCTTGGCACATCTCCATCATGACCACCGGTTTGTCGGGGATGTCCCCCAGCTTCGTTCGCTGCTCGGGCGTCAGGAGGGCCAGAGCCTTTTGGCGACCCTTCTTCTCGATCTCACCGAGCTTCTGGCTCTGCTCTTCGGAGAGGCCCAGTTTGTCCTTTTGGACCTGCAAGGCGGCGGGGCTGTCCACGAACACCCCCGTGCGCATCAACAACTGCATCTGGTCCATCCTTTCCGGCTTCATGCCCATCTGCTTCATCATGTCCATCATGTTCATCATATTCGAACCCATCTGCGCGAAAGCAGGTATGGCCGGTACTGTTGATGCCACGCGGTTCTTGACCATGCCCCGTGCCGCCAGCATGACGCCGATGAGTAGCACGATCAATCCCAGAATCCGGTACTGTCGTCCCGACAATTCAGGGCCGTGGTAGGCGCACCCCGGCGCACAATCCGAGACTTGCTGTTTCAACAAGTCCATGTTGTCAATCTGCTTTCGGTCTTCGTTGGGCGAGTTCATGGTCATTTCTTCCTCATGGTAATTCCCACGAACAACAACTCTTTCCATCCGGCACTGTCTTGCCGGCAGGGCGAGCTGACTCACCCGGCACGGGCGTCCCCTTTAGGGAGGGGCGTCCGTAACTGCCTTGAGCGTACTATTACCTTACCGGTCCACACCCCGCCGGACCGCAGCCGCTTGGCCCACAGCCGCCGGCACTCGATGCCCCCACAAACGCCTGAATGAGTTTTGTTTCGGTAATGTCCCCGGAAGCGGCACTCATCCCTCGCCCTTTGACCATCGCCAGGACTCCTGGCACCGACATCTGGGCCGCGATCTGATCGTAATCACGAGTCCCTGCCTTCAGCGTGAAGAAGCCGATCTTAGCTCCCTGGGACCCAATCCTCTTCGCCGCACTTTGCATGGCCGTCGCGGGCGGATTGCTGGATGACCCGTTCTTCCCAGGCACGTAGACAAAGACAGCATCGCTCGCCGCAGCCACAGTGTTTAGCTCGGCAAGCGCCCCGATTTCCTTCGCGACAAACGTATCCAATGCCTTGGCTGTTGCCACCGGTGGTGTGACCGGAGCAGTATCGGCGGGAGGCGTCTGTGCCACGATGGGCGAGGTAAAAGCCGCCGCGTCCGGCTGGCTTGGTGCCCCATTCGTCTTGATTACGGCCCTTGCCACCAGTGCGACAGCAACGAGCAACACGATCGTCCCCAAGATCACACGCTTTCGCCCCAATGATCCAGTGCTGTGGCAGGCGCACCCTGGCGCACAATCCGACGCCTGTTGTTTCAACAACTCCATGTTGTCAATGGGTTTCTGGTCTTGGTTCGATGAACTCATGGGTCATTCCTCCTATCTTAGGTTTCACGAACAACAACTCTTTCCATCCGGCGATGTCGGGCCGGCACAACACGCGGAATTATTCTGTGTCGAAGAATCCAACACACCCTGGGCAAAAACCGTCATGGCAGACATCGATCCCTTTTCCACCTGATGGCCAACCGCGACAGCCTCTCGGATATCTTGCTCCGCAATCCCCATCTCCCTGGCCTTGCCCACGTGATAGGTCAGACACGGTTGGCAGTGCGCTGTGACAGAGGCCCCGACGGCAATCAGTTCCTTGATGTTGGGTGCCACTGTCACGGCCGGCTTGGCTGCCGCGACTTCGAGGCTGGTGACGTAGTCTCCGGCCTTCGCTCCTTTGGGCAAGCTCTCCACAACCTTGCGGAAGAGCGGATCGTTCCAGTCCATCATGGAATCGACATATCCTGGCTTGGGTCTCAGTTGCAGCTCGACCAATCCTGCCGCCTCCGCCATCGCGCGGGTTTCATCCACGAGCACGGCCCCTGCGATGCAGCCGACGAGAGACTCGACCATGTCCTTGATCTCTGGCGGCAAAGGTTTGAGCAAGGCCAGATCGGAGATGGCCACTCGCCCACCCGGCTTGAGTACCCGCCCGATCTCGCGCCAGACCTGCGGCTTGTCCGGTGAAAGGTTCAGCACGCAATTGGAGATCACCACATCCACGCTGGCATCGGCCAACGGCAGGTGTTCGATCTCGCCCAATCGGAACTCGACGTTGTCGAGGCCCGTGTGCTTGTGGTAGGCAGCGATACCCTGACGCGCCTTGCTTACCATATCGGGCGTCATGTCCACGCCGATCACCCGTCCGGTCGGGCCAACCTTGGGACCCGCGATGAAGACGTCGAAACCGCCGCCACTGCCCAAGTCCAGGACTACCTCATCGGGCTTGAGCGCGGCTATGGCTGTTGGGTTCCCGCAGGAAAGGCCCATATTGGCCCCCTCCGGCAGTACGGCCAACTCGGCTTCGCTGTACCCCACGCTCTTGGCCACTTGCTCGGCGGCTCCAGAACCGCAGCATGAAGGGGAGCTGCATCCTGACCCGCTCTTGGCGATCTTGCCATAGCCGTCGCGCACGGCCTCTCGGATCTGCTCCTTCTTGTCTGGACTGTGCTCACCAACCATTACTGATTCCCCTTTCTCAGGTTCTTCCGCCCATCCACTATCTTCGACTATCTTCGACCGGCCAATTCCTGGTGGATCTCCTGCTGGCTGATCTCTTTCAGCCACGACTTGATTCGTTGCTCGATCTGATCGCGCACCTGCCGGAATTTCGCAAGTCTCTCTTCTTGACTGCCCTGGGCCGCGTCGGGATCTTCAAACGGCCAGAACAGTCGCTCATGGACTCCCGGCCAAGTGTACGGACATTTGCTGTTGGCCGTCTCACATACGATGATGAGGTAGTTCACCAGGAGCTTGCCCAGATACGTTTCCACGCCCTTGGCAGACTGGCCCTCCAGATCGAGACCGGCTTCCTGCATGACTTGACGGGTCACCGGGTGGATCTCGGTGGGTTCCAGGCCGGCGCTGTACACGTTGAACTGGTCGCCCGCGTACTTTCGTAGAAACGCCTCCGCCATCTGGCTGCGGCTGCTATTGCGCATACACAGGAAGAGCACATTACGTTTTCGTTCCATGATTTGGACTCCTTGTCTGCTCAAAACCCTCCGGCAACGATTCGACGAATCGGCGAATTTCGTCCCTGACCCGTCGATAATGGCTCAGGGCCTCGTGTTCGTCCTTGGCCTGCTTAGCCAACCGTGGGGGATCGTCAAAGCCCACATGGATCACCTTCGTCCGGCCGGGAAACAGCGGACACGATTCGTGGGCCTGGTCGCAAACAGTCACCACATAATCGAACTGGATGTCTTTCAATTCCTCGACGTGCTTGGAGTGCTGGCCGGAGATGTCAACGCCGACTTCGGCCATGACCTTGACGGCATTCGGATTGAGGCCGTGAGTCTCAATACCGGCCGAATAGGGCTCAATCACGTCGCCCTTGAGATGCCGGGTCCAGCCCTCGGCCATCTGGCTCCGGCAGGAATTGCCCGTGCATAAAAACAGCACCTTCAGCTTTTGCACTTTCCTTTGCACAACTCTTCCCGGTCGATACTGAGGATTTTGTCGAGCTCCTTCCTGTCCCGCACGATCTCCGGCGATTCGGCGAGATAGTGCCGCACCCATGCCACGGCGTCCTTGACCGCCTTCGAGGCATCGTGATCAGGCAAACGGTAGTACATCCAGCGACCGTCCTTGCGGCTTTCCACCAGCCGGGCCTGTCGCAGGATGGACATGTGCTTGGAGACCGTCGAAGGAGCCAGTTGCAGCAACTCCACGATCTGGCAAACGCACAGTTCGCCGCCCCCCAATGCCATCAGGACGCGGAGCCGATTGCCATCGGCCAGGGCCTTGGTTACATCGAGAACATCACGCATATACATCCCTTATACTTCGCCACATAGCGAAGTATACTACAGCAAAACTTACGTGTCAACAGCAAAAATTGTTCACTATCAACTGCCAGTCCGCACCAGCTTGAGAGCCACCTCGGCGATGCGGCGGCCGAGGTTCTTGGCCGTGGAAATGCCGAATTCGTCGCTGGCGATGCTGTCCTTGCCGTCGTTGACCAGTGTGGCTCCAAAATGCGCCGTAGGCCGGCCGTCGCCGATAATAACCATCTCCTGGCATAGCAGAGCGGCATGGACGGATTGGATCGCCAGTTCCTGGCCGCCGTTGCGGGCGGCACCGACGGCGACGATTCCGGCGACCTTGTTGCCCAAGGCGAATTTCTGCTGGCGGAAAGCCATGCAGTGATCGAGGAACGCCTTGCACAGAGAGGTCATGTTGCCGAAGTAGACCGGCGTTCCGACGATAATGCCGGCCACGCCCGGGTCCGACAGGACAGGAATGAGGTCCGCGAAACCGCCCTGGGTAGCCTTGGGATTGGCTGGGTCGAAGATGCCGATGTTGCGGCCCGCCAGTTCGATCAACTCTGTGGTCACACTCGGATCGACGGCTTGGGCGGCTTCCAGGCAGATGTTCAATGCGGCCGCCGTGGTCTTGCCCTTGCGGGGGCTGCACGAGACACCGATGATCTTGACGGCCTTGCGATCCCCAGAGACAGCCGCCATTGAGGTCGCCGATCCCGTTGTACCCGCCGCCAACGAAGTTGCCAGGAATTCCCTTCGATTCATAGTCTGTCCTCCTTTGCCGAGGGTTAGTTGATGTTGCACAGGATTGTTCAGCTTGCTCTGGCCGCGAGTCTCAAGGCAGCCTCGGCGACACGGATGCCGAGCTGCTTGGCGGTCTCGATCCCGAACTCGTCCTTCATGATGTCGTCTTTGTAGGCATTCCAGAGTGTGGCGCCTTGATGAGCCCTGGGTTTGCCGCCGACCACCATCACCTCATGAACCAGCATGGCGGTCTGGATTTCCTGGATGACCAATTCCTGGCCGCCGTTGCGATAGGCGCCGGTGGCGAGCACACCCACCGGTGTGTCGGCCAGCAGGAGCCTGGGCTCGCGGAACACCTGCAACCGCTCCAGGAAAGCCTTGCACAAGGCGCTCATACTGCGGAAGTAGCTCGGCGAGCCGATAATCAGACCGGCCGGCAGCCGAGGGGCCTTCAACACCGGCAATACTTCCAGCTCGAAGTCATCCTCGGGCTGCTTAGCCTCGGCGGAGGTCGCGCCGCCCAGCGAGCCGGAGATCTGAAGACCACCGAGGTCGATCAGCTCGGTCCGGATGCGCGGATCGACAGTCTTGGCTGCATCGAGGGCGACTCGGATGGCCGTGGCGGTTGTCTTGCCCTTGCGCGGGCTGCACGATATGCCCACGATTCGGATCGCCTTGTCGTCTTGAGCCGCCCCGGCCGTCGAAGCCATTGAGGCTGTGGTGCCCGCTGCCAGTGTGGTTGCCAGAAACTTCCTTCGATCCATGTTCTTTCCTCCTTTGTCAATCGTTGCACGACCGGGTTGAAGCCTTTGATGATCACGGGGCCGCGTAGATCAGATACAGCCCGCCCAATATGACCAGGATGCCACAGACCTTCTTGACAATGGTGGTGCCCTTGGACTTCTCACTCCAATTCAGATAGCGCTGGACGAGTTCGGTGCTGGTGCCCGCCAGGACGATAACCGAGCAGTGTCCCACGCCGTAGGCAAGGAGCAGGATGATTCCGTAGAGCAGGCTGGTGGACGCGACTCGGAACGTCACACCCAGCATGGGGGCCATGTAGGCAAACGTGCAGGGTCCCAGGGCGATGCCGAAGACCAGACCAAGGATCAAGGCGGCGAGCAGCCCTTTTCGCTTCATCCCGACTTGGCCGGGGCCGGACCAGGGCATCGGCAGAATATCCAGCAGATATAGCCCCACGAGAAAGAAGATGACCGCGACGAAGTAGTTGCCATACCGTCCGACATCACCCATCATCCGGCCAGCGGCCGCCGTGACGGCTCCAATGGCCCCGATGGTCATCAGGATGCCTACCGCGAACAATGTCGAGATGAAAAATGCCCGCCGCGTGGACATCCGCCCCTGCTGGTCGATGAAGCCTACGATCAGCGGAATGCTCGACAGATGGCAGGGGCTCAACAGTATGCTCAAGATGCCCCAGGTGAAGGACGCGACAATGGCAATCGCCGGCGTGGCCTCCACGGCTTTTGTCAGTGTGGTGAAAAGCTGTTCCATCTATTGTGTTACCCCCATTTCCGCCAGCTTCTTCTCGATCTCTGCCTGGGGCCAGAAGCCGACGTGGCGGAATACCTCTTTGCCATCCCTGTCATAGAAGAACTGCATCGGAATGCTCTGAATGCCATACCTCGCGGCAAGAATCTGCTCCTGGCCGACGTGGATGAATAGCACGTTCACCTTGCCGGCGTACTTGCCTTTCAGGGTCTCCAGGATAGGAGCCAGCATGTCGCAGGGTCGGCAGCCGGTGGAGCCGAAATCCACCAGCGCGGGCTTGCCGCTGGACCGGGCCTTATCCACCGGGTTGTCCTTAGCCAGTACGGCCTGTTCCTTCGTCCAGGAGGCGGAGACCTCGAGGGGCATACGCTGGCCCAGCGTGCGGACGTGCTCATCCACCAGGTTCTTTTGTTTTTGCTGGAGGACGAGTTGTCTCAACTGGTCCTTGACCTGCTCCAGGGTCGCCCCGGCGCAAGCCTCCTTGTTCTCTTCGTAGAACGTGACCACTTCAGAATCGCTTGCCTGCACGTTGGCGACCAAGTCTCTAACGTATCGTTGGACCAATTCCCGCTCATCAGACGACGCGGCATCCTGTTGCTGCGGCCCTTTGGCCTTGGCCTGGAGGGCCAGGAGCCGACGTGTCGCCAGATTCTCCAGCAGGAAGAAACCGTTCTTTTCAAGCTGAGTACGCATCTCTTCGGGGGCTTGGGCGACCTCGTCGGCGACCTCTTTCTGGCTGATGGTAAGTCCCTCCGTTTTTAGGACCACGCCAGCCGGTAGATCGGATAGCTTCGCATAGGTCAGGCTGCTCGATGCCAAGGCGGGATAGACCTCGCGCACGAGAGCAGGTTTCTTCTCGATTCCGGTCTTGGGTGCCGCCGATTCACCGGCTCGGACACAGAGGGCAGACAGCCCCAACAAGACAATTCCTGTAAAGACACTTTTTGTCGTCATGGTCATACCCTTCCCATGCGAATCCATACCCCGGTCATTTCGGTGCACATTCGCCAATCTTGCAGGCTTTCTGGATTTGGTCGGTCGAGAGCTTCATCTTGTCGGCCAAGGCTTGGCTGATGCTGATGAGCCGGCCCGTCTCATAGGGGTTCTGCTCGACCCACTTCTTGAGGTTGTCGGTGCTCGTGAAGAAGCCCTGGTGGAAGCATCCGGCGGACGCCCAAGTGCCATCAGGCTTTTTGCGTTGGCCGAACCACGCGACTGCTGTCGCCGGCTCCAACGAGGCGACTCTGCCATCGAGCGTCTTGACGACAATCGCTTGCTTGGTCAGGCGGTCTTTCTCCTGCACCTCGATATTCTTACCGGTCCGCGCCGCCACGCCCAACGCGCAGTGTGAGCAGCAACCCCAGGTGTGTACCCCGCCTTCGACGATGACCTCGGAGGCGTCCTGCGGATAGCACGCCCGGTCGCAGAACCCGCAGCGATGGGACAATTCCTTCTGCTGGAGTGCCGCAAGGGCCAGGACACTGCCGCCACTGGCGGCTCGTTCCGCGATCGCAGCATCCCTGCCGGCGAAGGCTTTGATCCAGGGGCTGCCAGTCGCCTCGTCCTCACCATAGAGGAATGCGGCTTCCGAGATCGGGACTGCTTTCCCAGTGGCCCAATCGGTGACGGCGACCTTCTTCTCAAAGTTGGCCTTGTCCTCGGTCAGGCAGGAATACATGATGAAATAGCAGTGGGGACTGCACAGCCGGACCAGTCCCTTATCCGTCTGAACGGTCACGAGAGTCTTGGGATTGATGTCGCCATCGCACATATAGCAGACGCTCTCCTTCGGGCGCTCATCGGGCTCGGCAGGTGCGAGCCGTTCGAAGGCGGGCGCGGCGGAACTGGGTCCCGACAGGTCCACGCCGAACTCTTTCCACTTGGCCAAGATGTCTTCCTTGGAGAAGAACCCCTCGTGCCGGAACCGCTCCTTGCCCGCAGCGTCGTAGAAGATCTGCGTCGGAATCATCTTGATGCCGTAGGGCTGGCCGGCTTTCGGATTTTCCCATACGTCAACGAAGACTACCTCCAGCCGGCCCTTGTACTGTTCCTTCAATTCCTCCAGGATCGGGGCCATCATCTTGCAGGGAATGCACTTGCCGGCCCCCAGGTCCACTAAGCGAGGCAGGCCCGATGCCGCTGGCGTGGCAGCGACAGCCGGCGCGGACAAGCTCTGGACGGCGTCTGGCTGTTTGCTTTGTTGCTTGATACGCACGATGGCTGCCACGGATAGGATCAGACCCGCGACGACCACGATTTTTATCGCCTTACTCATACCATTTCCTTTCGATTTCAATACCGAGGGGACCCACACGAAGAGGCACCACATACCTACCGCAGTAGCCAGCAGAAGCACGGTATTTGCCGGACCGGGACTGCAACACTGTGCCAGCATCATCGCTCACCTACCCTGTGCCGGACTCAGGCACGCAACGATTTCGTCAACCAGGTATTTCGAGAAAGCGTCCGGGCGGTCCATGAATCCCGACAGTTCATCCAGTTTCTTGGACTCTTTGCACACGCCGTTCTCCATGCGGGCCAGCACCAGATCACTGGCCCGTACATTGAGTTGATTGAACTGCTGTCGGAGAACCTTGCCCTCCGGCTTGTCGATATTTACGGGCATCCAAACCACCCGCCCCGCCTGGATCGGTTGGGCGAAGTTCTCCTGGATCGCGCGGGCGGCCGCCTCCTCCATCATTTGGCACGAAAGGCAGCGAAAAGTCTGATGGAAGTAGTAGGCGTACACGACGGTCTTGGCGGCAGAGGCTTGGGTACCGGCGGCCGGTGGGTCATCTGCCAATGACGCAGAGCCTTTGGCATTCGACGGGGCCGCGGCGCGACAGCCCAGGCAGGACAAGCACGCCGCCATAACGAGAAAGCATCGAAGGGTCATGCGTGATCTCTCCTACGAGCAAATCATTGCCGCCGCCTGTGCCGCCACTTTGTTGATGCTCTCCTCCGTCGCCGGGCTCTTGCCTTTCTCCAGCCCCAGGTCCGCCACTTGCAGATGCTTGAAGGCTGTGAACCCCGCCTGCTCTAAGCTGGACTTCACACAATTCAGCGGACAGCCGTCAATAGCAAGGACTCCCTCGGCGGCCTCCGTGGTCTTGAGAATACCGCTGATCCGTCCGCCCAGCCCGGCTGTACAAAACATACGGCCCGCCCCGTCGCGCGTCAACTTTCGGGCGGCCCGGTCGGCAATTTCCCCTACGTCGGCCGCACCGCTGCACGCGAAGATCAATCTTGGCCCGCCGCCGCACCCACAGGATTGCTGACTACCCATCGTTTATCCTTTCTCCTTTTGCTGCTCTTGCTCATGCCAACATCTTCTTGATCTCATCCGGCGCGGGCACCTTGCCGACCACCTTCACCTGGCCGTCGATGGCCAGCGCCGGGGTTATCATCACGCCAAATTTCATAATTTCGTTGATATCAGTGACTTTCTCGATGCTGTACTCGACGCCCAGTGCCTTGGCGGCCGTCTCTGTGTTCTCCGCCAACTTCTTGCACTTGGGACATCCGGTGCCCAGAATTTGTATTCTCTTCACGGTTCTACTCCTTGTTTCTGCATAGCTGCTTCATTGTCAGCGTCCGCACCGTCAATCACGCCCAAGCCCCGGCATATTTCGAGTAGCGCCGGCCGCAAATGGGCAAAATCCCCTGCAAAGACCGGTCGGCACTGCGAAAGCTGCCCGCCGCCGGACCAGAGCTTCACGGCAAAGGCCAGGCAGGTCAGTTCCCCACAGGCCCGGCAATTCGTTCGAGGCAACCGCTTGAATATCTCCAGCGCCGGGGGCTTCTCGCGCATCTCGGTGTTCAGATACGGAAAGACCTCGGTGAGGTCGCCCGAAATATGGGCGATCAGCCGTATCCGGGCCGGATCGGCCACGCAGGGAGCCAGGACCATGACCGCCGTTTCCCCGAAGCGGTCGTCCGCGAAGCTCGCCGGCTCCTGCTCCGGGACCTGGATCGTCGCCGGGCGATACGTCACCCACCCGGCGGACGTAAACACGTCCGCGCAGCGGGCGTACAAAGCCCGGTAGGCATCTTCCTCCAGAACGAGCGAAGGAACGCCTACTCGCCCGAAGCCCGGCTCCGGCGAGACGAGCCGGTAAGACAGGGACAGACCTTCCAGCGCAGCCCTGGCCTTCTCGAACTGGGCACGATTCGGAAATGTCCCTATATAATCGGGATCAGGCGTCTTTTCGTTCATTTGGCTTTCTCCGGAGTTGCCGGTGCGGCGATGCGCACCGTCGTGCCGCCCATCAGCGAGTCGGAGGGATTGAGGATGACGCGATCCTTCGGGCTGAGCCCCGCGAGAATCTCCACCTCCTGGCCAAAATCACGACCCAGCGTCACGGAGCGCAGCTCGACCGTATCGTCCTGGCGTACCACGCCCACTTGTGGGCCTTCGGCACGGAATAACAAGGCGTTGCCCGGCACTGTCAGGGCCGCCTCCCCTTGGGCTTGGGCAAACCGTACTTGGGCATAGCTGCCGGCCAGAAGTTCGCCGCTGGTGTTGTCCACGTCGAGTTCCGTCAGCAAGGTGCGGGAATCGGCGGAAATCGCGCCCGCCGTACTCGCCACCTTGGCTGGGAAGACCTTCTTGGGCAGTTCCGGCACCAGCAAATCGGCCGTCCGGCCGGGGGCGATGCCCCGCGCGTGAGTCTGAGGGACCCGAACGTATACGCGCAGCTTATCTGTCTGCGCCAGGCGAAACAACTCCTTGGCTCCGCCGGCGGCAATCAAGTCGCCAATGTCGGTCTCACGCGCCGTGATCGTGCCGGCAAAGGGCGCCGTGACGCGGGCAAACGCCTGGAGTTTCTCCAAGCGGCGGACACTCGCGGCGGCGGCTTCGGCGGTCGCGGTCTTCAAAGCAAGATCGGTTTGCTTTTGGTCATTCTCCTCGCCCGGGATGCTTTGACTCTCCGCCAGCTTGGCCGAGCGTTCGGCCAGGATCTTCGCCAAAGCCGCCGAGGCTTGGGCTTGGGCAAGTTCATAACGGGAACGCTCCAGTTCCTGATCGAGTTCGGGGGTTTCGATCTCCGCCAGCAATTGGCCCGCCTCCACGTGCGCCCCGAGATCGACCAGCCAACGCTTCAGGTAGCCACTGGCACGGGCATAGATCGGTGTCTCGATCCAGGGTTTGACTTCGGCCGGCAGTAAGAGGCCGGGCGGCGTCTTGGCCGGAGCGGGCGAGACCACCGCGACCGTAGGAATGGCCAAGTCCTGCGTTTGGGCCGCCAACGCGGTTTGCTGGCGCCAGCGCGGCGTCAACCCTGCCCAAAGGGCGACGACGATGACAACGACTGCCACGCCCAGCAGACCCAAGAGCTTGGCTGCCGTCGAGCCGTTGGAGGGTGAACCGGCCTGTGATTCGTTTCGGTCCGTTTTGAGTGCGGTCATGACAAAAACACCTCAGTTCGATTTCGCAGGGGAGAGGATCGCATCGAAATCTTCCACGCTCTTGACCTTGGCGCGCCGGTGCAACAGACGGAACACCACCGGCACGAAAAACAGCGTGGCAAACGTGGCGATCACCAGGCCGCCGATCACGGCACGGCCCAGGGGGGCGTTCTGCTCGCCCCCTTCACCCCATCCAATCGCCATCGGCAACATGCCGATAATCATAGCGAGCGCCGTCATGAGCACGGGGCGCAGGCGGCCGGTCCCAGCTTCCAAGGCGGCGGTCAACGGGTCCATGCCCTGGCGCAGGTTGTTTCGCGCAAAGGTCACCACCAGTACGGAGTTGGCGGTGGCAACGCCCAGGCTCATGATCGCGCCCATCAAAGCCGGCACGCTCAGGGTCGTGAAGGTGAGAAAGAGGCCCCAGACGACACCCGCCAGCGCCGCCGGCAGCGCACTGATGATAATGAACGGGTCCAGCCAACTCTGGAAGTTCACCACCAGCAGCAGGTACACCAGCGCGATGGACATCACCAGCCCGACGCCCAGGCCGATGAAACTGGAATTCATCGTGCGCGCCTGGCCGCGCAGAACGAGAAAACTGCCGCGCGGCAATTCCCTTTCCGCCTGCGCCAGCAGCGGTTTGATATCGCGCAGCACGCCGCCCAGATCGCGGCCGTTCACGCCGGCCAGCACGTCGATGACCGGCATCACGTTGTAATGATTGACGATGGGCGGAACGTTGCCGCGCTGCAGCGTGCCGAGATTGGCCAGCAGTTGTGCGTCTCCCTGCCCCGTGCGGCCGGCGTCGGCCGGCAGCGCCTGGAGCGCCGCCATCGAATCCATAGCATACTGCGGGACGGAGACGTTGACGAGATATTGGACGCCGTTGCGCGGGTTGAGCCAATACATGGGCTGGACCTGGCTGCTGCCGCTGAGGCCCAAGAGCATCGTATTGGCCACGTCACGCTCGGTCAGCCCGAGGAGCGAGGCCTTGGTCCGATCCACCGCCAGTTGCAGCCGGGGCAGGTCGGCGGGTTGCTGCACCCGCACGTCCGCCACGCCGGAGACGCGGCGGAGCTTTTCTGCCAGCCGCGCGGCGATGGCGCGATTCTGCGCCTGGTCGCGGCCGACGAGCTGAATGTCAAAAGGCGCGGGCAGACCGAAGTTGATCGTCTGGCTCACGATGTCGGCGGGCAGGAAATAGAACGTCGTGCCTGGAAAATCGCGGTTCAGCCGCACCCGCAGCCGTCGCACGTACTGTTCGGTCGCACGGTGTCCCGGGCGCAGGGAAGTCAGAATATCGGCGTCGCCGCTGCCCACCAAGCCGTTGTCAATGTAGGTGAGCGGAATGCCCCCGAAGGGAATCCCGATGTTGTCGAGAATGCCGGCAATCTCCGCCGGCGGGATCTCCTGGCGGATGGTCTGCTCCACCTGGTCCGCCAGCTTGGCGGTTTCCTCGACGCGCGTGCCGCTGCGGGCGCGCAGATGCAAACGGAACTGACCGGCATCCACGGTCGGGAAGAAATCCTGGCCGAGCCACGGAAGCAGCAGGCCCGTACCGAGACAAAACGCCAGGAAGACCACCGCGAAGGCGAGCCGGTGCGCGAGCACGGCGCTCAGCCGACGCCGATACCCTGCCCGGAAGCGCGCGAAGCTGCGCTCGAAAGCGCCCTGCACCGCCACAAAGGGCCGCGCCCACAGAGTGACGCGGCCGACGTCGGCCAGATGACCGTGGTAGGCGGTGTGCCGGTAGAACCACATGACCAGCGTAGGCACGAGCGTCCGCGACAGGACATAGCTCGCCAGCATGGCGAACACCACGGCCTCGGCCAGCGGCACGAACAGATACCGGGCCGCCCCGGTCAGAAAGAACATCGGCACAAAGACGATGCAGATGCAGAGCGTGGAAACGAACGCAGGCAGAGCAATCTCCTGCGCGCCGTCGAGGATGGCTTGGACCGTCGGTTTGCCCATCGCCATGTGGCGGTGGACGTTTTCGATCTCCACCGTTGCATCGTCCACCAGGATGCCCACCGACAACGCCAGTCCGCCCAGGGTCATCAAGTTGATGGTCTCCCCCAGCGCGCTGAGCACGGCGATGGAGGTCAGCACCGACAGGGGTATGGAAATGGCGATAATCAGAGTGCCGCGCCACGCGCCAAGGAACAGCAGCACCATCAACGCCGTCAGGGACGCCGCAATGACGCCTTCCTTCAACACGCCGTCGATGGCCGTCCGAACGAAAATGGACTGGTCGGCGAATTCCTGGGCCTTGAGTTCCGGCGGCAATCCGCTCAGCACGCGCGGCATGGCGGCCTTGACGCCGCGCACCACTTCGAGCGTCGAGGCCGCGCCGCTCTTGAGCACCGTGAGCAACACGCCGCGAACGCCGTTCAAGCGGACAATGTTCTGCTGCGGTTGGTAGCCGTCGTGGACCAGCGCCACGTCGCGCACGCGGAGGACCGCGCCGTCAACGGTTTTGATCGGCAGGTCGTTAAGCTCATCCAGGACCGCCGGGCTGCTGTTGAGGGCGACATCGAATTCGGTCGCCCCGATTTTCGCCGAGCCGCTGGGCAAGACGAGGTTTTGGGCGTTCAGCGCGTTGACGACATCCGTCGGCGCGAGATTCTTCGCCTGGAGCGCCGCAAGGTCGAGGTCCACCGCGACCACGCGTGGCTTGCCCCCGTAGGGATACGGCAGCGATGCGCCGGGGACGTTCA
>Ga0315280_10001191_pt1 | contig 45515 bp, 30 predicted proteins | sample YL17G06_40_MG_FD_203697 | JGI IMG/M metagenome (GOLD analysis project Ga0315280, IMG submission 203697) | Sediment microbial communities from Yellowstone Lake, YNP, Wyoming, USA - YL17G06_40 | ecosystem: Environmental > Aquatic > Freshwater > Lake > Sediment | place: USA: Wyoming | collected... | reverse complement strand
CCAGGGGCTGAGCGAACATTTCGGCGGAGTGTGCCCTTGTCACATCGCTTTGGGACCCGTGTCAAGGCTTGAATCGAGAGGCCCAGTCTCATGTGCAGTGAACCCCGGTCGGACTGCGAGACGTTTCACGACCGCTGAGTCCTCTAGGAAAACGCTCTGTCATCGAACTCTCCGAGCACGTCCGAGGCGGAGACGTTTCGATCCCAGGATGTTTTCCTCCACCACCACGAAGGCATACTGGCGTCGAAATCCCGCTACCTCGTCGGCATCTCAGTCCGCAGGAGGCCGGTCTCAGCCCACCGAATAGGCAGAGGCAAGGGGCCCCGAGAGGCCGAAATGGGGGCGGAAATAGGTGACTGGCCCCACCCTCCCCAAACGGGAGAGTCCCGGCCTCGGATGGGAGAGACGCGATGCGGAGGATATTGGCGGCTCTTGCGGTCGTGTCATGCCTGACTATCGGTTCCACGCGCCTTTCTGCGGACCGCGCGTCTGCGGACGCCGCCGCGGCCGCCGACCTCGCCTACCGCGCGGGGAAAGACATACTCGAGTGGGCAGGGGTAGGCAGCGTCAGCCAGCGCAGCCCGCAGCAGATCGAGGAGGCCATCGCTTGCTTTGAGCGGGCGCTCAGCTTCAACCCGGATCACGTCGCCTCGTTGAACAGCCTGGGTCACTGTCACTTACGGCTTATAATGTTGGCAAGCCCCTACGGCCCGCGAACCGTAGACCCGGCGACCTCGCCCTACCACGTCAACGCCGCGCTGTTATCCTGGAAGCGCTACTTGGAGATCGGACCGCCGACCAGCAGCATCTGCTACCTGATAGGCTGGCTCCACTACAACCGCGGCGATTATGTGCAGACGGCGCATTACTGGGAGCGGGCTGCCAAGATGAAGGGCGCACCTCCAGTGCTTGATCCCTACGAACTGGTGGAACTCTACGAGGTGAGACTGAAGGATCTGGGCAAGGCGGAGGCAGTGCTTCGAGCGGACTTGCGGCGCCAGCAGGCCGCCGCCAAACCGGGCCTGCAGTGGGAGGCGGAACAGCGCCTGGCGGGCTTCCTGTTGCGGCATGGCCGCACGGAAGAAGGGCTCGCGTTCTACAGGCGCCGCGCCGAGCGCACCCCGACTACCTGGTCATTCGCTGAGATGGGAAGAGTGCTCGAATATGCCGGGAGGCCCGCCCAGGCCCTGATCTGGTACTACCGCGCGCAGGAAAGGAATCCGCCGTTCGACAAGTACCTGGCCGAAGCGATTGCCAGGGCGAGGGCCAAGTTGGGCCCACAGCGTGGTGGGGAGGCCGCGCCTCCTCCTTGACCGCAGCTAGGGCGGCCGCCGCGTCGGAGCGCTGTTGTCCCGCCTCGTGGAGGCGCGCGGCGCTCGCTGACGTCCCCCAGCCATCTTGATGGCGCTCGCCAGCGCGGTGCTCGTCGTGACTATCCGCGCTGCCGAAGGCGATGACTGTCGCCACTGCATTCCCACGCCTGCCTGCTCGTCCAGAACGCTGCTGGTAGTTCGATCGGGCCGGCGGCAGATTCCGAAGGGCGACTCCAGATAGGACACCAATGTCGATACCGACTTCCATCGTTGTGGTGCAGGACAGCACATCGATGGCCTTGCGTGGCTGGCCAGAGTCGTCCGGTCCCAGATCGACGTCCTGGAACAGAAGCTCGTACTCCTCTGCTCTCGAGAATACCTCAGCCACCTGGGCGGCGTTCAGTTGGGCAGTGTGTTCTGCGGCGACGAGGGCCATCGGCTTCTCAGGGGGGTGCTTGAGCACGGCAACAGCGCTCTTGCGGTAGTAGCCCTTGCGGGCCACGAACACGGGGTCTCCTTCTGGGTCGATCTGCTCGGCGGTGCCCCTCCCGCATCTGAGGCACGCACTGCGACCAGAGAACGGCCTCTGGACAGAACGACAGGTTCCACAGTATGCCCATTCGCCGCCAATCAGAAGCGATAGTTCTGATCCCCTCAGCCTGAACTGGCCAGCGACGGTCCGCTCGCAGAACCACCCCAGGAGCCTGGGAAGCCACTCGTTGCGGAACAATCTCCTGGCCGGAGCATCGGCAAGCAGCCTCTGCACCGACTCGAAATTGCCGCTCTGGTGTGACTGGACCTCGTTTCCGTCCCAGTCGCTTGGCATTGTGTTGAGCCAGAAACCGCTGGTCTGCCAACAGGAAAGCCAGGGCGAGCGACTCCAAGCCGTAGTGTTGGTGAGTGAGGCACTCGAAGATGCCCGACAAGAGGGCATCGGGCGGCCTTTCGCCGCGCGCGGTGATGAGCAGGTTCCTGATCTCGTCGTCATCGCCGCTCTGCAGCAACGCCGAACGCACCGCGCGCTCGACGACGACTTCTTGGTGGAACGTCTCTCCCGTCTTCAGCTTCGGTCGGAGACGCACGCCAAGAAGGTGGCCGGCGACGAGCGTCGCCAGGTACACGTCCTCGAGTGAGAGGATCGGTCTCAGGCACTCAAGTTCCTGCAACTCCCGGTAGCCGAACAGCAGAAGTGGTCGCAGAACATCCTGCATCGAGTACTTCTGAAGGTTGGGAGCCAGGCGAGCAGCTGTCTGTCGCGAGTCGGAGAACACTAACACCTTCCGGCCGCGTAGAGGGGCAAAGGGGGTCGACTCCCGCGAAGTTGGCGGCTGCACCTGCACCTGCCTAGCGACAAGCGCCTGGAATGGTTGGTCTCCCTTAGTCTGGTGATCCTGCACATAGGTCCGACCAAAGCGCTCTGTCCTGCCACAGACCCCACACGGCTTGAACTCGCCGGGCGCAGGATCGCCGCTTGTGGGGTGACGGTCCATCCGGAGGTATACGGTTCGCGATCGCACACCAAGTTCCGGGGGATTGAGTCTGCCTGTTAGCAGGTCAAGGTCGGCTGGCTCGACGCTGCTGGTCGTCGGTTCCTCCAACAGCATATCGAGCGGCTCCAGAGGGACCGTTCTCCCGGCGGCAGTCAGGAGTTCGGAGCCTGGCTCGGCCCAAAGGAAACTCGGCTCCTCCACACTATCGGTATATGCGCGTGCGTAGGCTGTGCCGCAGTTGCGGCATGTGAAAAGTTCGAAGACCCTCGCCCCGCAGTCGCAGAACTCCCGAGGCTGCGCATAGAGCCTTCCCGCCACTCCCCCCTTCTCCCCTTCCAGCAGTGACCCACACTGGGGATCCAGGCAGACCCATAGGCCTGGGAGTCCCCGATGGAACGAGTGAACGCGGCACGGCAGTAGGCCGGGCTGATCGGGCTCACGACGTGCGATGCTCCCCAGTGGAGCGAGTGTCATTACCGCTCGACCAGCAGTCAGGTCGTCAGTTTCACTGAAGACATCGCGCCCGAGTGTCTCAACTCGTCTGGCTTCCTGCATCGTCAGGTTTATGAGCCGGTTCATCGGCCGGAAGGCTTCGAGGGCCTGGTACAGAGCTGCTGCCAGGTTGTTTCGCGAGCCGACCCCTCGGTAGTCCAGAAATGAGGAAACGACATCAAGCCGGGCCTGGTCAGACTCCGCGTCATAGAAACGGGACAGGTCGATCCGGCCTAGCGCTCACTTGCATAAATCCGTATGCGTTTTCTTGAGAGGCATGGGATGCACGATTACCTTGCGCCACTCGAAGGGAGTCGCAGTGGCGTCGTAAGCCGCGATGAAACGGTCGATGGCCTCTCGGACCTGGCGCGGCGAGGTGACGCTCAACCCGCGCAGGGCCGCTCGCCACAGGATGCTGAACCAGATCTCCACCTGATTTAGCCAGGAAGCGTGCGTCGGGGTGAAATGGAACTGAACATTGGACTGCCGCGCCAGCCAGCGGTCATGCTTCGGCTTGTGAGTGTTCAGGTTGTCGACGATGACGTGCAGCGGCGTATCGTGCGGGTAGGCAGCCACTACCTCATTCATGAAATCCAGAAATTCCCGCCGACGCCTGCGCTTGTAGTGACCAGCCTTCAGCTGCCCCGTCGCCACCTCCAGAGCGGCGAAGAGGGTGGTAGTGCCATGTCGCTTGTACTCGTGGCTGAAGCCGCTCAGGGCCCTGCCGTTGGGCAGCTTCAGCCAGCCCTGGGCCCGCTCCAGCGCCTGAATGTGGGGTTTCTCATCCACGCAGATCACCACGGCGTTCTCCGGCGCAGCCAGGTACAGGCCGATGATATCCGCTGCCTTCCGGCCAAACTCTGGGTCGGTGCTGACGCACCAGGAACGCCTTCTCTGCAGACTGATGCCGCGCCGGCGCAAGACCCGCCACACGTAATCAGTCGAGACATCTCCCATCTCCTCGGCCAGCAGCCTTCCGTTCCAGGTGGTGTAGCCTTCGGGCGGAGACCGATCCAGCGTGGCCAGGACCCTTCGCTCCGTGTCCTGGGTATAGCGAGGAGGCTTGCCGGGGCGAGGTCCGTCCTGCAAACCCATCCATCCGAGGCGGGCAAAGCGCAGACGCCACTTGCTCGCCGTCTGCGGATCTACCCCCAGCGCCCGCCCGATGGTGCGGTTGCTCTGGCCGCCCGCTGCAGCCAGGACGATGCGCGCCCGCAACGCCAGCCGCTGCTGCGTTTTCGGCGTGCGAGCCCATCGCTGAAGTACCTCTCTGTCCTGAGAAGTGAGGTGAACAACCGCCGCGTGTTTTCCCATACACCGAGCATAGCATAGAAAGCGAATTTACGCAAGTAAGCACTAGGGGGCCTGGCTTGCCAAATAGCGACGAGGATGGGCAGCACGACAGCCGCACCAAGCGGTCCACACTCCCACCCGATGTCCGCTAACGCGTTAGGCCGCGGCGGAACGCTCCGCGGGGCCGGAGCGACACCCGCCCAGATGGCGAACGCCTGAAGTCCCAGGTATCCCGCCTCGTACGAGCGCAGCGCCGCGCGCCACAGGGCTGCGCGGCCGTGCACTCTCCCGTCGCGCCCGGCCTCCGCGCCAGCCCCCCGCCTTGCGCGCTTCTCGCCCGCGTTCCCACTCATGTCTGGACCCACCGGACCTTTCCGGGGCTCGGGGGTTTAGTGTTCTATCAGGGGACATTTGAGACTCACGATCGGGCTTGAGCGGAGGCCTTGAGTTGTTTCAGCCGATCGCTGAGATCCTCCATGTCCAGGTTGCCGGTAAAGCCACTGTCGTAGCTTTGCTGTGCCATGTAACGGCTGGCGGGAGTAGTCCATTTGATGCCGGAGTGCAGACGGTGGTAGTTGTACTCGTCTCGCATGCGGTCAAGAGCCGCCTGGGCCTCTGCAAGGCAGGTGAAGAACCACCGGTCCAGCAGCTCCCGCTCGAAGGTCTTCCAGAACGCCTCGATTTTCCCGTTGGTCTCCGGGCTCGCTCTTGCGGTGGGACGGAGCCTGATTCCCAGCTCCATGCACAGCTTCTGCAGGGGAGAAGGCGGTTCGTGCGGGCGATTCACGAATTGGCTGCCGTTGTCCGTCATGAGCTCCCGCGGCTTGCCGCAGCGAGCAACGGCCTCCGCCACCAGGTCCGCAGCAACTTGAGGGTCTTTGCGCCGCATGAACCGAGCCGCCAGAGCGAAGCGGGAGTGGTCATCGAGAACTCCCACTACATACACCCGCCCCTCTCCCTTCAGATAGATAGGGCCCTTGGCATCCACGTGCCAGAGGGCACGCCATCGGAAAAGCGTGGCCCTCCTCAGTTCATGCTCGTCGGCCACCTTCTCTGCCGCACGGCCAATTCCCTGGGCCGCCAGCTCCTTCGCGATGCGCTGCACGCCCCACCCGGTGCCCAGCCGCACCGTAAGCACCACCTGCGCCACCCTCACTCGGCCGGCATCGGGCGCAGGCTCCTTGCGGCGGCTGGCGAGGGTGAGAATCTGAAAGTTGGGTTCTGTTCCGCCATGCGTCCTTGCTCGCCAGCGACCGAATCGAATGGCGTATCGCATAGGGCCTCCTGTCCATCCGCCTCCTGGCGGATTCGACAGGCCCCTGCTCAGCCCTCAATCCAGTCTCATATGTATCCTGACAGAACACTTAGCCGGGCTCAGAAGTTTCCCGAGGCGGCTTCCTTAAGGATCGCATTGTCCAGCGCCTGGTCCGCCACCAGCTTCTTCAGGCGGGTGTTCTCTGTTTCCAGCGCCTTCAGCCGCTTGGCCTGGCCCAGCCGCAACCCGCCGTACTCGGCTCTCCAGCGGTAGTACGTCTGGTCCGTGACCCCGATCTTCTTGCAGGCCTCTGGCACCGTCGCCCCCTTGCTGAGCTCGACCTCCGCTTCCCGCAGCTTACTGATGATCTGCTCCGGTTTGTGCCGCTTCCCATTCATCTCCCTTGCTCCTTTTCTCGGTCCAGGCCTCAAATACTAACACATGACCTGGACTCGTTTTAGGGGGCAAGGTCAGCTCCATCTCCGGGCTGATCGCAGGCGGGCGGCCAGGTTTCCGCCTGGACAGGAACCTCCAGTGTCGCCGTACGATCGCCCGGTGCCAGCCCACCAGCGTCTCGGGCTTCACGATCAGCAGCGCCTCTGTCAGCTTCTCTTTGCCCAGCAGCAGGCTGGACAGCACCAGCGCCAGCCGTTCGCCCTGCAGCAGCGAGGGTCGCTTGCCCAACTGTCGCTGCAGGACCAGTACCTGGTGGTGGAGCGCCAGGCGGGCCTGCTGGCTGCGGAACACCAGCCCGAACATCAGGTAGAGGGGAGAAAACAGCAGCAACATCATGTGCCAGAACATGGCAGAAACGATGCCGTAGCGAGGGCGAGAAGTCAACATCGAAGGTTCCCAGGAACCGAGTCTCCTGGCCTCCTGGATGCGTCAGATTAGTTCTGGTACACTACGCCCCATTCCAATGGTGCGGTGCAGGGAAGCCTTCCGGGCGCGGCAAAGGGCCCGACAGGTGCGGACGGTCCTCGCCTGGCGCGCTGGACGCGACGGAGCGTGCGGGCTCTCGCGTGTCGAAGCAAGAAAGGGAGTGACGGTTATGAGATTTGCCTGGGTCATGGTCGCCTTGTTGGTGACCAGTGCTGCGGCGGACGCACAGCTTGCAGCACTCGAGCGGCTGTGGGAGGCATCGGTTCCGGATTTCGTGCAGGTCGCGCCGCTGGTGGCGGACTTCCAGGGCAGGGGGCAACCCGGCATCGTCATCGTGTCAAAGGACAGGGGCATGCTGTGTCTGTTCGACGGCGGCGGCAAGCCGCTCCGCACGCTGCGTTTGTCGGGCGAGATGAACGGCGGGGCCGCCGCGGCGGATCTTGACGGCGACGGCGCGACCGAGGTCATAGCGGCCGACACGGCCGGCAATCTGAAGGCATGGAGCCCCCGGCGCGGAGTGCTGTGGCAAGCGCGGCTCGATTCGGGCATCCAGCGGAGCGCGCCGCTGGCGGTGGACCTGGTAGGTGACCGGCGGCCGGAGATCGTGGCGGGCACGACCGGGGGCATGGTGTGGTGTTTGGGCGCGCGCGGTCGGGTGCTGTGGAAGCACGAGGTGCCTGAGGGATGGTGGTCGCGGTGGGGCTTGATCGCAGCGCCGATGGCAGCAGCCAACGTGGCTGGCGCTGGGCGTCCTGAGATTGTCGTGGCATCGCGGGAGGGTGTGATCTGTTGCCTGAACGCCGATGGCCGCCGGCGGTGGACGGCGCGGCTGGGCACTTACTGCAAGATCGCGCCCACCATCGCCGACTTCGATGGCGACGGCCGGCTGGAGGTGATGGTCTCCTGCTACAGCCCGCACCAGAACCTGCCGGGCGGCAAAGCATATCTTCACTGCCTGGATGCGGCGACCGGCGTCGAGCGCTGGCGGGCCGATGTCGGCGGCGGACTTCCAGGGCCGGTGTTGCCCATGACGACCCGCACGGGCAGCAGGGCATTGGTCGTCTCCGGCGACGGCCGGGTGGGCATCCTGTCCAGGCCCAACGCCACCTGGATGTGGGGCGATCCCTATCTGTTCCTCGGGCCATTCGCTGTACGTCCCACTTGCGATCTCGCCGGGCCCAACGTTACCTGGGTGTGGGGCGATCCCAAGCAGAACCGCAACCAGGCTGCAACCCCGGGGGCTGTGTTGGACTTCGATGGCGACGGGCAAACCGACGTCGCACTTCTGACCCGGTCGGGGGAGCTGGTCGTGCTGGACGCAGACGGCGCGGAGCTGGCACGGGTTGGTACGCGGGTGGTGCCGCACACGCCGTGCGCGGTTGCGGATATCAACGCCGACGGCCGCCTGGAAATCGTCGTTGTCGGCTACGGCGGGCGGATCGAATGCTACCGCCTGCCGCCGGGCGCGCGGCCCTGCACGGGCACGGCAGCCTACTCCGCCGAAGCGGCTGCGAAGGCTGGATGCCGTGCCTTTACTGGCACCCCGAGCGGAGCCGAGGGGCGGCTCGCGCCGAAGCCGCGATGGCGCCAACAGCCGGCGATTGTGGCGACGCCATCTTGCGCGCCGCGCTTGACCGGGGTTTCGCTCAAACCCTTGTGGTGGAACCAGCTCGCGGCGTCACCCGCGGTCGTCTTTACCAATCACACAGATGGCGGCCGGCACGTGGAGTATGACCTGAGCCTTGAGCACCCCGATGGGCGGCTGGCGAGCAAGACGGGCACGTTATGGCTGCCCGCGCACGGCCGGTCCGCGGTGACGGTTCCCTATATCGAGCTGCGGCCCGGCCGCTGCGTGCTGCACTGCGCGCTGCGGGAAGGCGACCGGCGGCTCGTCGTAACCGCGACGCATAACGCGCCTATGGTGGTGGAGTCAAGGCTGCCTGCGTGGCCGCCGGCAGCGATTGCTCGCCAGGATCCGGCTGTAGCTTCAGCGTGGCGCATGCCGCTGGTAGGAGGCAAACACTTCTGGCACCTGGTTAGCTATGAGCCCGAGCTGTGGAAGAAGCTCGGCCTGGCGGAAGAGCCGTTCATCCAGCAGGCTATGCCGCGAGTGTACTCGCCGCCGCCCGTGTTTGCGCGGGATTTCGCGCTTGACTCGCCGGTGCGCAGGGCGCTGCTGGCGGACGGCAAACCGATCATACTGCACAACCAGTGGTTCGCGCCGGTGAGCCGCGAACTGTATGAGGCGTTTGAGCGCGACTTCGGCGATCGCTTCATTGGCTTTGCGGTGCACGAGTGGGCCTATGGCGCGGTCACCGGTTGGGCCGACAACGGGATCTCGCCGTGGACGCGCGCGGAGGCGGCGCGGCGTCTGGCGGACACGCTGCACTATTACATGGGGTTGTACTACGGCAGGCTATATCCGGGGGAGGGCTACCGCCTGCCCTATCATCTCGCCTTCCGTGAGGGAGCGGCGGCGGCCTATGCCGAGGTCGGGTCGGGGGACATCCCGGCCACGCCGCTGCAGGTGGCGGTGCTGCGCGGGGCGGCGCGCCAATACGGGCGGCCGTGGGGTTACTACATCGCGGCATGGTATCACAACTCGGTTACGACCTATGACACGGCTCGCGCTGAAGGCGTGGAGAGCGATGACCAGATGTACACCGGCCCTGATGCCGGCCACAGCGCGTCGCTGATGGAGCGGATGCTTTACCAGGGCTATCTTTCGGGGGCGACCTTCGTGCAGCACGAGAGCGATGCGTTCCACGGCAGCATTTGGGTGGAGGACTACGGCAGGAAGGGCAACTACCGGATGTCGCCCATGGGCGCCGCGACCAGGCGCTGGTTCGACTTCACGCGGCGCCACCCCGACCGGGGGGTAGCATACGCCCCGTTCGCGGTCATGATTGATGCGAATCACGGCTGGTGCCCGGCGGACGACCAGGTCTGGCGTGCGCTGCCGCCCACTGAGGGCGAGCGAGCCATGAGCCAGGTCGCAAACCTGTTCTATCCCTGGCAGTTTTCGACGTTTGGCGAGCGCGGCTTCCTGACCCATGGGCGGTTCGGCGACACCGTGGATTTCGTCAGCCACGAAGCTCCACCGGGCACACTGGCGACCTACCGGGTGATCATGCTGCTGGGCGACTTGCCGATGAACCGCGAAGTGGCTTCGCGCCTGCGGACGTACGTCGAATCCGGTGGGACTGTTCTGGTGAGCGCGGGGCAGAAGCCGGGCCTGTTGGGCGCCGAGGTTGGGCGCGCCTTCCACGGCGCGCTGGATTGCACGTCGGGAGCAAGGCGGGCGGAAGACGCCGCAGTAATGCGAACCGCGCCATACGCCTATTGGTCGCTGCGCAAAGGCGTAGGCCGCGCCTGGTGGACGACCGGGGATGGGCGGCCGCTGGTGACCGAGATCCGACTGGGCAAGGGGCGCGTGGTGATGATTGCGGCGCCACACTCGCTCGACCTGACGGGCCGGCCGCTGCCGCTGCTCGAGCAGGTGATCACGCGCCTTTACGACGGGCTGCTGCCAGTGCGGGTCAAAGGTGACATCGAGTTCACGCTGGCGCGCAACCAGGCAGGCTGGGTCATCGGGCTGATTAACAGCAAGGGCGTCTTCAAGACCCCGTGTGAACCTGCGCAGACGTTCGGCGCGGGCGCTCAGGTTGAGATCACAGCGCCCTGGCGGGCGGGCGCGGTCCGGGAGTGGACCGCGGAGCGGCCTCTGAAGAACTTGGCTTCGCAGGGGACGAGAGTGTCCCTCACGATTCCGCCGGGCGGGGTGCGCGTGGTGTTCCTCAAGCGGGGATGATGGAGGGATGGCAGCGGCAGGGGCACGACATCCGGCCTTCGCAGCCGCTTCGGCGGAGTAGGCTGCCGTGCCCCCACTCGTCCGACCGATCCCCGCTGTGCGCAGTTACACCCCCCACCCGTCGCGGACAATGACACGCACGCGTTGATTCAGCGAAGCCAAGTGATAGCGGTCAGCCGCGCTTGCCTCGGCCACGACCGCCGAGGCGCAAGGTCTTGATCTCCCACGGCTTGACCTGGAGGCGCACCTGGGACGCGTCGGCATGAACGACTGTGCCCGTCGGGGCTTCCATCAGTGTGACCTCAGTCGCACCGCTCCAATTGAACCCCGGCGCCACCCGTGCCCGGACATCTGCGCCTTCTGACTCATAAAACCGCAGGATGACATCCTGCGAATCCTCGGCGCACTTGAGAGCGGTGACGATGAGGCTGTCCGGCTCCACGCACAGAAAGGAATAGCTTGTCGGGAGCCTGCCGGGATGCGCGCGCTGGACGACCGGGATGAGCGGGTTGTTGAGCTCATAGCTGCGGCGCACTGTCTTGGCCTGTCGCCAGCCGCGCGCGTGCGGATACAACGAGTATGTGAAATGGTGTTCCCCTTCATCCGGCCGCGGGTCCGGGCTATACGGGCAGCGCAACAAGGTGAGCCGCATCACAGTCCCGTTGACGTCGTGACCGTACTTGCTGTCGTTGAGCAGGCTCAGCCCGTATGTCAAATTTCCCGGGGCGGTTCCCGACAGGTCAATCCACTTCTGCGCCGGCACCTCGTGACCATCGGCCGGGCGGACGATGCTGCCGAATGGGATCTCGAAGGTCGCCTCCGCGCGAGTCAACGCCGCCGGGAACGCGACCTTGATCATCGGGAAGTCGGCCTGCGGCGTGCCGATCTCGTGCCAGTCGGCCGCGGTGACAAAATCAATGCGCTCGACGCCGGCGTACAGCGTGATGTGCTGGGTAAAGGTCGAGGCCCGCCACTTGCGGGTCACGCGAATCGCGGCGCAGGCGGGTCCGCGCTGAAACACGCGCACCTCCGCCGGGCCGTCGAGGTTCTCGGTGCCCCTGATCTGGCCGATGCTCCAAGCCGACATGCCGTGCGGCTTCTCAAACAGCGCCTGGAACACATTGGCGCGCTCGCCGGGCGGGATCAACTGGAGGCCCTTGCGCTTGTCATAGATGCTGATGACGAGGCCAGTGGAAGTGTCCACTTGCAGCCGCCAGAACTCGTTCTCGAGGCGGCCCGAGTCGTCTGCCGCAGCGCCGCCACGATACGCCTTACCCTTTTCTGCGGCTTCGACATGGAACACGCGATAGCCCAGCGACGGCGCGTGGGCCGTGAAGGTCACTCTGAGCTCGCCGCTCTCGGCCTCGCGCCCCACGATCTGCGCCGGGACCTCTTTTCCGCGATCATCGGTCACGCGCACGCCCGCAAGCCCTGCGGGCAGGTCAACGGCCGCGGTAACGGTATCGGTGCGGTCCCACGCCATCGGGTTGAACACCACCAGCGAGGCGCCTTTGCCGCGAGTGTCCACGCGCGAGGCAAGCACCCGCAGCGCGCCGTTGAGGGCGTGGCTGCCCAGCTTGTGGGTCTCGTCAAACAGCCCGCGCGAGTAGTCATATGCTCCGTGAATCGCCGAGCCGTCGAAGATGTCGTGAAACTGGTTGAAGCACGTGTTGCGCCATGCCGTGGTGAACCCGTCGCGCGGATAGGCGCGGCCGTACGCGGCGGCGAGCGCCGAAAATGCCTCCGCCGCAGGCAGGAGGTTCTCGCTGGTGCGATTCCATCGCTTGATATCCGCGTGTGTCGTGTAACAGCCCTCGAAGGTGAAATTCAGTTCATCGCGCACGACCGGAAACTTCGTGGTTTGAGACAGCGCCCGGTCGAAGAAAGCCTGGGCGGTCGAGAACTTGACGCGCGGGAAGACAAGCCGCCGCTGGAGCTCGAGCGCGGACTCGACATCTGTTCGCGTGGGACCGCCGCCGTGGTCGCCGACGCCGTACACCTGCATCGAGTCGGCGACGCCGTAGGTGCGAGAGAACTCCAGCGGCAGGTTGCCGATGCTGTCATTGATGCCCCCGCCGTACCCATCCACATTGTAGGCGAGGACGCGCGAGCCGTCGGGCGCTTCCCACCAGAACATCGGGATGCCCTTGCCGCAGCGGCAGAAGTAGTAGTAGTCAATCCCCGCCTTCTTCAGGATCTGGGGTATCGTCCACGCGTGCCCAAACGTATCCGGTTCCCAGGCGATGCGCACGTCCACGCCAAACTTGTCGCGAAAGTAGCGCTTGGCGTAGAGGATCTGACGCGCGATCGCCTCGCCCGAGGCCATGTTCATGTCGCCCTCGACCCAGGTGCCGCCGGTGACCTCCCAGCGCCCCTCTTTTACACGTTGTCCGATCTCAGCGAAGATATCGGGATAGTTCTGCTCCACCGCCACATACGTGCTGGCCTGGCTCTGGGAGAAGGTGAACTCCGGGAACTCTCTCATGAAATCGAGCGCCCCGCGAAAAGTCGAGCGGCAGACCTCAACCGTCTCCGGCCACAGCCACAGCCAGTTCATGTCAATGTGTGCATGGCCGACGAGATGCACCGCGAAGTTCTTGAGCTCCGCGGCAACCGGCCGCAGTGGCTCGCGCGCCGCCCGCAGCGAATCGAGGAACGCCTGCTTGTTGCCAGCGCCTATAGCGTCGAGGTTTACCGCGGAGACAGAGGTGGCTATGGCGTCGCGGCGGCCCTCGCCACCCTCCACCAGGTACTGCAGAGTCGCCCGGGCGAACCCCAGGTCATCCAGGTAGGCGCCTACGTCGCGCTGCAAATCCTCCAGGGATTCCACCCGCAACTTCGCGCTCAGGAGCCGGCCGGCGCCGGGGCCATTCATGCCTTTGACCGCGATGAGGAAGTCCGCGCCCGGCGGCGCGCTGTCCGTTAGCACCACGCGTCCCTGGTCCCGGTGGAACTTCTGCCGCAGTATCCCATTGACATACACCTCGCCGTCGTCATCGACTCCCACGAGCGGGATGATCGGCGATCCGGATACCGGCAACCCCGCGATCGTGTCCGGGATCGTCACCTTCTTGCGAAACCAGGCGATGGAGCCCTCTGGCCGCCAGGACATTTCCGGGCTCGCGAGCGCCCACGACGAGTCATCGAAGCCCGGCTGCTCGGCGCCGGGGGTGTCGCCTTGCTTCCAGCGCAGGTCGCGAAGGGGAATGCCGAGGATTTCGCGGAGCTCGGTTAGCTTGCGCTCGATCGTCCTGGGAACCGGCTTCTGACCGGCGCTGACAACATCCAGCTTGGACTCGGTCGTTCCGCCGACGGCAGTGGGCCGGCCCGCCGCATCCAGCAGCTTTGCATCAAGTGCGCGCACGCCTGGCTCGCCCTTGGCCGTCAGCACGAGCGAGTCCTTCGGCGCGACGTCAGCCGCTTCGGCCAGAGCCCACGCGAGCGCAGCCAGGCAGACGAATGCGACTATTACCACTGTTCGTCCTGACACAGTACCACCCATCCTTTCCGCCAACGAGTAGTGTAAGAAGGACGTCGGCGTCAGCGTTCGCGGGACATGTCGGGCGGTGAGTCAAGGTGCAGTCCTGGTATCCCCGCTCTTGGATCTTGTGTGGTCCCGACAAGTTTGCGATGGTTCTCGCGCCCGGTCGCCAACGTCCGAATCCGAGGAAGCTCTTCTGCGCGCCAGGACCGCTTCCCTGGCCCGGAGCTGGTACGGTGGGAAATGCCAGAACATGAAAGCAGGGTGGCGGCGGCACTGGTAGAAGTCAAGCCAAGCCTGGACTGGTAAAATGACACGGGATTGCGGCCCCTGGGACCAAGGATTACTTTTGGTGCACCACGCCATTCTCAACGTGAGTCGGGAGAGGACGCCAGGCTTGGTCTGGGAGTTCACCGCCCGTGAACATCACTTCGTGACATCATGACCGACCGGCCTCATATCATAATACTCATGGCAGACCAGATGCGCGCCGACTGCATGAGCGCTGCCGGCCATCCGCAGATCCAAACCCCCAACCTCGACCGCATTGCCGCCGAGGGCGTGCGCTTCACCCGCGCGCACACTGTCAGTCCACTTTGCATGCCCGCGCGGGCGTCATTCATCAACGGCCTCTACCCCCACAACCACGGCATGTGGGACAACCGCGGTCAGATGCCCGCCGGCGACGAGACGCTCTTCCACCATCTCCAGGCTGCGGGCTATTACACCGGCCATATTGGCAAGTCCCATTACTACGCGCACGGCAAGGGGCACCTGCGCGACCACGAGGAGTACATGCACGCGCGCGGGTTCGACTACGTGCATGAGACCACTGGCCCCTGGGCAACCCTTACCACCGATTCCTATCTGACTGACCGCTGGCAGTCGCTCGGCCTGCTCGAAGCGTTCAGGTCAGACTACCGCGATCGCCAGTCGTCCCCACGCACTCTCGTCAGGCCAAGCCCGCTGCCCGTCGAGGAGTTTCCCGACTCATACGTCGGCCGCCAGGCCGTCGAGTTCATAGATGGTTACGATCGAGACCAGCGGATGGCCATCTTCGTAGGCTTTGGAGGCCCCCACGAGCCATGGGACGCTCCCGGCCAATACGCCGCGATGTACGATCCGGCGCAGACCCCTCCTGCAATTCCCCGCGGCGAGCCGGGAGAATGGCTCCCCGACTTTGTTCGTCAGCGTGAGCGCGACGGACTCCAGGAGGACATGACCCCGGCGCAGATTGCCGCCATCCGCGCCAACTACTACGGAAAAATCACCCTGGTTGACTTCTGGATAGGCCAGATGTGCCAGGCGTTAGCGCGACGCCGGTGGCTCGATTCGGCCTTCATTGTTTTCTGGTCGGACCACGGCGAAATGGCGGGCGACCACCACCGGCTCTACAAGAGCATCTTCTTCGACTCCGCGGTCAGGGTGCCTCTCATCATCCGCTGGCCCGGCCGAATCGCTCCAGGGCGAACTTGCGAGGCGCTTGTCGAGATAGTTGATGTCTTCCCCACGCTGCTCGCGGGATTGGGCCTGGCCCCTTCAGCGCGCTCGCTCGGTCGCTCGCTGTGGCCCGTGCTGGAAGATACCGGTCTCCCTCACCGCGACGCGGTCTTCTCCGAAGTCGCTACGCAGCACACCTACGGCACAATGATCCGCACGGATCGCTTCAAGTATGTCGTTGACGACCGCGGTCGGGGTTACCAGTTGTTCGACCTGGTCACCGACCCCGAGGAGCGCGGCAACCTGATCGGCCACCACGATTTCGAACCCATTGAGGCCGAGCTCCGCGACCGTGTGCTCCGCTTCCATCTTGAAGCTCAGGCACATCTCTGACGGTCACTGCGTCACCTCGTGGGCCCCTTTGTAGCGGTTAGGCACGCGTGAGACCAGCCTCGCCAGCAGCGAACCGCTGTATCTGGTCTCATAGCCGCCTGACCGTTGACGCTGCCTCACCCCAACCTCGTAACTACAGGCTCAGCCAGGCGTCGCGGAGCCGGCGACATACAGATAGTTGAACCGCCCGTTCGGGGCGCTATCGCCGTTGAGCGTGAACTCCTCAATGCTGTCCTCGTTCTGGATGCTGTCGGCCCACTTGAACTCGAATCGCACCGGCGTGTCGCCGTCGGTGAGCCCGAGCACCTTGCGAGGAACCGCGAGCATCAGTTCGTTGCCCTGGACACGATATCTCACTTTGGCCCAGGGCTCCCAGTTCCAACCGTTCTTCGTGCGCTCGACAAAGGTGGTGGCCGCGTCAGCGACTCTGCGGTTCACCACGAAGTCATACCCGTGCCAACCGGTGGTGTGATCGCAATCGCTGTTGATGAACAGCATCATCCAGTTCGGGTCCGTGTGCGGCGTGATGGCCTCTCTGGTTCGGGCATAGAAGTAGATATGCTCCGCATCGCGACCGACCTTCATCACCGTGAGATCATTGCGGCCTGAGGTGTTGACGTACCGGGTGACGCTGTTGTAGGCGGGATGGTCACGATGCGCCGTATCACCGAAATCATCCCGGAACTCGGGGCCCACATCCGCCCACTGCCCGAAATCGCCGTCGAGATGGATCGTCTTCGGCGATGCAGCAGCGGGCTGGGGCCGGACGCCCTTGAAGCGGCGGATGTAACCGACCAACTGGTAATAGTAGTTGTCGCCATGTCCGCCCTTCATGGGTTCGATGTCGCGGCTGTTCTCCTGGTTGAAGGTGTCCACGAACATCGAGGGCATTTTGACCCCCAGGAACTCGGTGTGCCGTCCGCCGAACCACTCATTCCAGCCGGTGACAAAGACGAACTTGGGGTCCTGCCGCAGCGCGTGCTCCCACTGTTCCGCGAAGTTGTATCCATGGAGCACGGCGTCCGGTTCCGTTGAATGGGCGCCGCCATGAAAGCTGCGGCCCAACGCGCCGGGTTCGCTCAGCGTGCCCAGCCGGAGTCCGTTCGCGTCCTTCACCGCATTTTGGCCGACCCCGACCGACATCTGCTCCCTCTCCCCGCGCTCGTTCGGAAACACATGCTGCGGGTAAACCTCGAGCCAGCTCCACATGTTCGCTTCAGTGGGCCCGGCGAAATAGTCGGGCTGCGGACGCCTGAAGGTAAAGAAATCCAACAGCTCTGGATTCACCTGTGCGGGGTTGGCCAGAATCAGCGGCTTCCCGTCCCAATGAAACCAGAGGTCTGAATGCAGGCCTTTGGAGTACAGCTCGTCGTAAAGCTGCTGCACCGTGCTTGCGGGATCCCAGAAAGGCGTCAGGAACGCAACCTGTGGCGTCCTGTTGCCTCCACGCCGCACCTCGGCGAAGACATCGAGGAGGGCGCTGTAGTTGTCCCTATACGTGATTCTGTTACTGGTATCGAAGATCAGCGTATCCACACCGGCGTCAGCCAGCATCTGGGCGTGCTTGCGCAGGACCCACTTGTCGTCACTCAGATAGTAGCCGAACAGCGACTCCCCCCAGTGGTGTGGAGCGAAAACAGGCCCCCAGAGCGGGCTGTCGCCCTTCTGCATCGCGTCCGGGTCCTGGCGGAGGATCCTGGAAATGTCGTAGGGCCCTCCATTCACGTGGGCGCCGTGCCAGATGAAATAGAAAATGCCAACCCAGCGGTCGGGCCGCGGCGGCCCGACTTGCTCGTGGGTGGGCAGCGCTCGCCCCAATGCATCCGTGGCCACCCAGGTGTCACTGAAGTTATCCCAAAGGCCTGACGAACGGCGCCTGTTGGCTTCCGCTGCACGCACGATTCGTTCTCCGCAAGACCGGTCACTCAACATGTTGTCTCCCTTCCTACCGGGGTGATTGAGGCTGCAGCCCGTGAGCTTCAGCCCAACCGGATGTACCCAGGCGATAGCGCGACCGACAACGGTCACCAGTACCACCGGGAGAGACAGGGTGAGGATCAGAACGCTACACATCGTGCGCATGAATGTAGGCCCTCCGCAAATCGAGATCGGTTATGGCCCGCCGCATGGTCTGACCCTTTCGTGCCTGACCCCGGTGCCTGCACGACAGATCTGGAGGTCAATCGCGCGCACTTCTGGCGTTCACACCCTGGACTGTGACTGCTCGCGCCCGTCCCTCGGTAGTGCCCACCCGGCTACAAGCGCCCTCACAGGGAAGGGCATTCGCAACGCCCGAATGGCTTCCCTCCGGTTCGCTCTCGAAAGCGACATACGCTTGCATGAGGAGCGATACCTGCCAGCAGTGCCCGGCTCCACGACGCGTGACTGCCACAACGGGTCTCAAGGGCGCGTGATCGCTGCAACCGACTCATCCACCTTCCGCAACGGGTGAGAAGGTGAGGTTGCCAAGCGGCTTGCCGGCGGCATCGGTGAAGCGCATGAAGAAGCCCCACTGTCCTCCGCGGTTATAGACCTTCATGAGAATGCGGCTGTCGCCGACGGGCAGGCGCAGCGAGACGACGTCTGAATCCCAATGCACCCCGCGCGGGCCGTCGTGCCGCCATACCTGCCGCTGGTTGAGCCACACGATCGCGTCGTCATCGGACGAGAATCGCATCTGCACGTGCTGCTCGCAGGGGCTTGTGACTCCGCATGTCGCGTAGGCGACGCACTGCGCGAGATGCTCCACTGGCCCATACAGCTCCACCAGGCCGATTGCCCCGGCGGCCGCGCGCTGCGTCATCCAGCGAATCGCGCGCCCCTTGCCGGGGTAGCTCGCATCGAGATTGACCTCCCGCTCCGGCGGAAAGACTGCGTCAAGCATCTTGCCTTCGATGTCAGCGAACGGTGCAATGACGTGCCAGGCGGGGACGACGCCCGGGACTTCGCGCGGATGCACCCAGTGCCCCGTCGGTTGGAAACGCCGCCGCGCCAGCTCTGCCGGTTCGGCAGATATGGTCAGTTCTCCAGTAGCGGCGATCTCCTGATTGACCTCGCGGATTACCCGCTGCATCTTCTCGTCGAGGTTCCACCCGCCGAGGGACCCTTCGGGCGCAAGGTAGAACGCAATGAGTCCTGATGCGCCCTCCCGCACGAAGTCCTCCATTTGCTCGCGCATCTCAGCGCAAGTGAGCGGCCGCTGCTTGTTCCATTCCCCGCCCCAGAACGCCTGATAGATACCGAAGAAGGGGACACCCGGGGCGCGCGTGCGAGCTTCCATTAGCATCCACTGCGTCTCGACACTCGTCATCGTCCGGTCATACCCGGTCTTCAGAACCGGATAGTGATAGAGAAGCAGCACGTCGGCGGCGTCCTGCGCGAAGTTGTGGAGCGTCGTGGCGCCGGAGTACCCACCGCAAACCGGGCGCCCTGCGCCGTCCGTGCGCTTGACGATGCGGTACATCGCGCGCAGCGCCGACAGCGCGGGGCCGGTGGTGTCGTCGAGGACATAGTAGCCGAAAAGATTGGGAGAGTCCGCAATGTCGGCGACCTCCGCGGCGAGCGGTTCGGGCCAGAAGAGGATGAGCCCCGCGCGGTGGGACGCTGGGCTCGTGCCTTCCGCGCCGCGTTCGCAGCCGAGGAGTGCCGCATGCGTGGATTCGCGGTAGCGGATGCGTTCATCGTCAATCTGCACCAGCCCCGGGCCGGGAAGCGGAGCGCCAGCGTGGATGGGGATCTGCGTCTGGTTCGCGCTGATGTCGTCGCTCAGACTCGGCCAGCCGTGGACGTGCCCGGTGAGCGGGTACATGACTTTGATCCCGTTCTCGAGGCAGAACTTTCCGCGCGCCGTCTCTGCGTCAAGGAGGTCGGCCCCGCCGAAGACGAGATTCATCCCGACCTCTTTGGCCAGTGCCAGGGCTTCCAGGTCCGTTCGCCCGTACGTGCCGAGCACAGGCTTGCCGTTGATGGTGAACACGGGATGCAGTTTCATCTGGTCTGCTGTAACCTCCAGAAGGTCTGTCCCGATGTCTCTGGGCGCTTTCCTTCACCCCTGAGCACCCGCTGTCCTGCGCCTCAATTGTGGGGACAGGCACGATATTTCTGAATTGTTGCACCTGTCCCTGTATTTGCTTATTGCACGGCAAGGTCGAGGAAGACGAGCTTGATCGGTGCGTCTCCCGCGGTCATCGCAATCTCGATGGCATTGATGCCATCCTTGAGCAGGGATGCCGGCACGGTCCATGACCGGTGCTGCGCCGGCGTGCCGAGCAGCGGCGGGTAGGGATTGCTATACGGCTCGGCGCGGTCGGCCGTCTCCGCCAGGTCCGCGCCGTTGAACCGCGCGGTCCACCGGCTGTTGCCAAGGTCTGCGTCGGCCTGAATGCGCAGGCGTCCGCCCTGCCGCCATCCCTCCTGCGGCGGCGCCAAGTCGAGGGTGAAGGTCGCCGTTTCTCCCGGCGCGATCGGCCGTGCCTCCCAAGGCTGCGCCGGGTCGTTCAGCGGTCGCAGCGCAGGCGGGTCGTTCCATGTGGGGGCGAGGAAGTAGTGCTGCGGTTGGCGGGCCACGAACGCGGGGTCGGCGCAGCCGCGATGAATCTCAAAGGGCGGCTCGTTGAACGGCCCGCGCGCGGCAATGCCGTGCGGACGATAATAGACGAAGTTGAAGGTGCTCACCCCGTCCAGCCCGCGTGCATAGGCCAGGTGCGCGGTGGTGTAGAACTGTGTCGGTGTAGTGCGGCGGTAGGTGAACAGGTCATAGCCTGAGCGCCACTTCGGCGGGGGCATATCATCCCTGACGTCCGGCCCTGCACGGGTGGTGTGACACATCTCCAGGTACATAGCGGCTTGCGGAGCCAGCTTGCGGATGGCGGCATGATCGCCGAACTGCGCGGTGAAGAAATAATGCGAGAGGTTGAACATCTCCGCGCCAGCCTCGGCAAAGGCGCCCACATCGATGCCCAACGCGTCATGGGTGCTCAGGATGGCGGGGATGCGGACACAGAGCCAGCGGTGCCGGCCATCCCGCGCCTCGCGGCGCTCCAGCACGGCGCGTACTTCGCATACGAACGAGCTCATGATTGCCCGCCGCTCCTCGCGGGTGGTCTCCTCCTGGCGAAAGAACTTGCAGTGGCGCATGAAGTCCAGTTCCAAACCGTCGAGGTCATACCCCTCGATGAGCTCGCGGATGAATGCGAACTTGTGCGCCCGCACCTCCGGAATGGCCCAGTTCAGCACGCGCCCGCCCCAGTCGTCGAGATCGGCGGACAGCCGCCACTCCGGGTGCTCCACGTGCGTCGGCGACAAGGCTTGCCACGCCCAGCCCGGGATATCTGCGCGGCTCATGCCGACGAACTCGTGCCCGTGCGAATCGTTGAGCCGCAGGGAGACGAACGGTGCCAGCCCGCGCCGCCGGCAGCGGCTCACGAACACGTCCACCATGTCACCGCCGGCCGCCGTGTAGGCAGCCAAGGGATCCGCCGCGGGGTCCATGCCGGTGCGCGCCTTCATGAAGCGGATGTGCTCCTCGAAGGGATAGGCGGCGCTCTTCCACCACGCCACCCAACCCAGGCCGGGCTGGAGCAGGTGGGCGTTGATCCCCACGCCGGCGGTCTCGTCCACGCTGGCTTCGAGCATCTCCGCGGTGAATGGCGACGGGCGGTAGGTCCGTTTCCCCGTCTCCGGGTCCGGCTGAGCGCCGGGTCTCGGGTTGAACGGGCTCTGGCAGGTCAGGATGTTCGAGGTGTCGTTGCTGTATAGCACGCGGTAGGGGGCCTTCCCCATTTGGACCTTCCTTTCAACTGAGAGACGATGATCGAAACGGGCGGCGGATCTTACCCGGCCTGTCTCCAATGAGCTGGCATCCCTGTCCGGCCTCAGGTGGCACGAGAGGGGAAGTTGGCCTCACCCCTGGCGACGCAATGCTGGATATCACTGCCAGGAAGTGTCCCCGCCCCTGTGTTTCCATGACCCAATACCATCCCTGGCACGCCTGACTTCTGGCGGGCTTCCGGTAGTGCTCCCGCCTGGCAAGCAGGGCCCGGATCCGCAGCTCTCTTCTCCCAAGAGGATGGCTTCCCTCCTCCCGAAGCACACGTGTCCAGGCAGAATCGCCGACTGCCTGGTGGAGGAAAAAGACCTGGCATGCTTCGACTCCGCTCAGCACAGGTGGTTCGGCTTCCCTTCGGCTGCGCGCCCTTCGGCTCCGCTCAGGGCAAGCAGGGTTCACCCGCCAGAGGCGGGTAAACGCTCACCACAGGTCGAAACCGCCGAGATGTGGACGAGGTCGGGGCTTTCGATGCAGGACGCTTTGCTTGAGCAGACTCCACTCACGTGCACACACTACGGGACTTGGTCACCGTCGAGAAGTTCGGGGGTCTTCCCGATAGTATCGCAGGACACCGGAATGAGGCGAGGGTGATGCGGTGCAGCGCATCCCATCCCATCATCTCCTTGCCCCCGTCAAGGGAGTGGAAGATAGTTCCCTTGCTCTTGCGAACCTCTCTATTGGAGCCCCAACATCGTCCTGGCGGCCGCGGCAATTCTGCTCGCATCCGGCACGGCGAAGCGCTCCATTCGCGGGCTGGCAGCGATGGGAGCATCGTAGGTCGCCACTCGAGCGGGCGGCACCTTGAGGAGGTCACCGTGCTTCTCCGCGATCTCCGCAACAATCTCTGCGCCCCAGCCGCCGCGCCGAGTGTCCTCTTCTATGATCATCAGTCGCCCAGTGCGGCCCAGCGATTCGCAGACCGTGTTGTAGTCGAAGGGAACAAGGGTGCGCGGGTCGATCACTTCAAGTTCGATTCCAGTTGCCCCGAGTTGCTCCGCAGCCTGCAAGGCGCGGTAAAGCATCAAGTGAGTGGCGACTATGGTGATGTCTCGCCCGGGCCGGCGAATGACTGCTTCCCCGAAGGGCACGACGAAGTCCTCGCCCGGCACCGGCTCGTCCACCTGCACCGCATTGTCCTCTTTGCGCGCCCCACTGGACCCGTAAAGCAGCTTGTGCTCGAAGACGAAGACCGGGTTGTCGTCGCGGACAGCCGCTTTCAGCAGGCCTTTTGCATCATAGGGGGTGGAAGGAACCGCTACCTTCCAACCGGGGGTGTGCACGATCCACGCCTCCGGGCACTGCGCGTGCTGCGCGCCGCGGGTGCTGGCACCCACCGGCGCGCGCACCACCAGCGGCACTTTAACCCGGCCGCCCGACATGAAGCAGATCTTGGGCGCCTGGTTGATCAACTGGTCGGCGGCGCAGAACATGAAGTCAGAGTACTGGAAATCGGCGATCGGCCGTAGGCCGGTCAGCGCAGCCCCGATGGCCGCCCCGATGAGCCCGCATTCCGAGATGGGTGTGTTGCGGATGCGCTCCAGGCCGAACTCACGCTCCAGCCCCCAGGTTACGGTGAAGGCCCCGCCCCACCCGCCTGGGATGCCTATATCTTCGCCGATGCAGATGACCGTCGGGTCGCGGCGCATCTCTTCGGTGATGGCCAGGCGCAGGGCCTTGGCTATGGTCATCGGGATTCCTCGTAGAACACGTGGAGCAGAGCGTCCTCGCCAGCGGGCTGGGGCGCCTGCTCGCCATGGTCGAGTGCGGCCTGCACTTCGGCCGCGGTTGCCTCGTCAATCGCCTGGAAGTCCGACGGTGCGGCAACCCCGGCGTCGAGCAGCCGGGTGCGCGCCAGGTCAAGGGGATCGCGCGCCAGCCAGAACTGCTCTTCCTGCTTGTCGCGGTACTTGTTCTGGTCGCGCCGCGAATGGCCGCACCGCCGATAAGTCAGACATTCCAGGAAGGTCGGCCCATCGCCCCCCCGCGCACGCGCCGCCGCCCGCCCTGTGGCCTCGTACACGGCGAAGACATCATTGCCGTCCACTGTCTCGGTCGGCATACCGTAGGAACGCGCGCGCTCGGCCAGGCGCGGGTTCTTGTTCGCCAGGGTCACGTGGGTGGAGGCCGCGTAGAAGTTGTTCTCGCACACCAGGATTACGGGCAGGTCCCAGATCGCGCACAGATTGGCCCCTTCGTGGAACGCGCCATTATTGAACGCCCCGTCGCCAAAGAAGCATGCCACCATCGCGCCTGGCCTCAACATGCGGCAGCCCAGGCCCAGGCCAGCCGCGATCGGCACCCCACCCGCCACGATTGCACTCGCCGGCGGCATGCCGTATTCCGGGCTGCCCATGTGCATGGAGCCGCTATAGCCGCGGCAGCAGCCAAGGGTGCTGCCGAAAAGCTCGGCCGCCATCTCCTGAAGGGGAATGCCCTTGGCGATCGCATGTCCGTGGGGGCGGTGCGTGCTGGTGACATAGTCGGTGCGCAGCAGATGCCCGCATATTCCGGCGGCCACCGCTTCCTGCCCCTGGTATTGATGAACAGTGCCGGGGATACGCCCCGCCCGGAAGTACGCGAACACGCGATCCTCAAACTCGCGGATCCGCCGCATGGTGCGGTAAAGGTCTAACGCCTGTGCGCGCTCCGGCAGCGGCGGGGGCCGACCGGATTGCGGCAGGTGAGCCGCGGTCAAGTCTGGTTCCCTCCGGTCAGCAGTCGCCGCGCCAGCCGCACCGATTCCGCGCCATCCCCCGCTTGCAGCACCCTTTCGATCTCCTCGGGGCGAGCCTCCTCGATGATGCGCAAAAGATCCGCTATCCAAGCGAAGGACTCCCGCGCCGCTGCCAGGCCCTCCTCGCGATAGGGGAAGACATCGAGGGTCAGCCACCCCCGGTAGTCGAGGCGCCGCAGCCAGTAGAGGAACTCCATCAGCTCGATGACGCGCACCGAGCCGACGATCATGTCGTCGTCCCACAAGCCATAGTTGTCGTTCAGGTGGACGTAGAAGAGGCGCTTGCGCCCGTTGCCGTGCAGCAAGGCGGCCGCTTCGGCTGCGTTTTCCCCAGCGGCCAGGGCATGGCCCGTATCCAGCAGCGCGCCAAGATTGCCCGCCCCCACCGCATCAATCAGCAGCAGAGTCTTGGCCGCCGAATTGACGTGGATGTGCGTGCGCGGCTCCTTGAGCTTATACTCGATGCACACGGGAACGTTCGGCCGGTGGGCCGCAGCGGCCCCCACCCCCTCCACCAGCCACTGCCACGCCGACTCGTAATCCGATTGAAACGGGTAGTCGTAACCGTCCTGGCCGAACCACAGGTCAACGAACACGTTGCCCATCGCTTCGGCCCATTCGATGACCTTGCGGCATTCGGCGACCGCCGCCGCGCGAGTCGGAGCATCGGGCGCTGCCAGGCTGCCGCGGGCCCATTTCGCCTGCGTCCACAGGTCGGCGGTCAGCATGCAGGCCGCCAGCCCGCGGTCGGACAGCTCCTTGGGCATGCTCCCGATGTTATCGTCGTGGATATGCCAGTTGCCGACCAGCTCGACACCCTGCAAGCCCGGGCACTGCGCAGCCAGGTCGAGCATGCCTTCCAGGGTGCTCGCGCCCCGCCCATAGCCGGACAGGCAATAGCGGTCCGCGCACGACCCGAAGACGGGCAGGCAGGCGCCCAGGCGATAGCGGTTCTCCGTTTCCTGCTTGGCTTGCATGGCTGACCCTCCTGGTCTCAACCGGTCTCGATTCTGATGAGTCGCATGTCGGGCACATCCATCGAGACCCGCCAGCCCCTCCCCGATCCGACGCACTTCACCGGCCATCCGCCAGCCGGCAGCTCCCCGACTCGCGGTTTGGGGCCATCCACCCCGATCATGACATGCCGCACCTTGCTCGCGTCCACCATGGCGGCTTGGCATCCGCCAGCTAGCGGATCGGGCTTGGTGATGCCGTCGTTGTTGACCAGCATCACTGCCCAGCCGTCGCGGGTGCGGTTGATGAGCGTCCTCACCTCGCCATCCACCCGGAACGGCAGGAACCTCGCCCAGATGCCGGCGGCGCCGGCCAGTGTCAATGCGTTCGTCATAACTCCCTGCTGGCAGCCTGGTCGCGGGCCTGAGCCCCGCGTCACCCGCCGCGCGTGGTTCTGGGATGGAAGCGCGGGTCCGCGCGCAGCCAGTGGGTGCGGGGCCTCTGCGGGATGCCCCACTTCTCGATGGCCGCGCTCAACTCTGGATAGTCGCCGGCGGCATCATTCAGCGGGCGGCCGGACATCACCACCTCGATTGCCTGCTGCCAGGCCTTGGCGCCGGCCGCGTACCCCATGGGATGTCCCAGCATGCCGCCTCCGGCGGGGATCACAATATCCGTGCCGTATTCCTTGACCAGGATCTCCGTCAGCCCGGGATAGACTCCGGCGCAGGGCATGGGCCACATCGGCTTGATGTGCTGCCAGGGGGCGAGCTTTACCTGGGCGGTGCGCAGCCCCTCCTCGAGGCTGACCATGGGAATGCTCGACCAGTAAGTGGGCGTGAGCATGAGGTCGGCGCCGCACAGGCGGCAGAGCTTGGCGAACACGGGCCAGGCGATGCGCGGCTGCGCGGCAATCATATGTGAAGCGTGCAGCAGCACCGGCACCCTGACATCGGGATGTGAGGTGAGGACGCGCAGCGCCGACAGCCCCGAGGAATAGGTCAGCAGCAGGCCGGTGGCGCCCATCTCAATCGCCCGCAGCGCCTTGGGCAGGATACGATCCACCTCATCGGTGATGCTGACGAAGTAGATTGGCCGCTTGCCGGTCTTCTGGGCCGCCCGGTCAACCGCCTCCAGCACCGCGCGCAGGCGATCCTCGAACTTGCAGTTGAAGACATCGGAGCACATCTCGTCATCTTTGACCATGTCCACGCCGCCCAGGCACGTCTGGTGGACCTGCTCGGCGGTGTCCTCGGGAGTCATTCCCATCTTGGGCTTGATGATGTGCAGCGACAGCGGCCGGTGCGGGATGCCCATCGCCTCGCGAATGCCCGGCACCCCGAACTTGGGGCCCTGAAAGAAGGCGAGCAAGTCGTCAGGAACGGCGACGTCGAGCAGGCGCATGCGCGGCGAATATGCGAAGCAGTTGCCCGCGATGGACAGCAGCATCATGGGCACATTGGGCTCCCATGCGTCTATCGGGAAGGCCAGTTGAATGACCGCGCGCTTGGTATCGGTCTCCGGCGAGGGGACCTCGTAATAGCCGACCAGCTTGCCGGACAAGCGCGCCCGGACCTCGGGTGTCTCCTCTTCGACCTTCTCCCAGGTGCCGGTGGAGCCTTCCAGCACTAAGCTCTGGATGAGGTTGAAGTGATCCAGGAAATCCTCACCCGGCACCCGGTCCTCGACATAGTATGTCGCGACCAGGCAGCGTTTGCGATCAACGCTATCCAGCATGTTGTGGAAAATCACGGGGTCATAAAGTGGGGTGACGGGGTTGGACTCGGTCATTTCCGCGTTGCCTCCGCGCGCCGCCCGGTCCGCGCGCCTGCGGCCCGGGCCATCATGCTTTACATCTTCGCCAAGATTATATAACATGATGAGCATGATGGCAAGCGGCGTCGGAGGTGAGGCATGGCGCGTAAACGGCTAGCGCACACCCCGCCGGCGGAAGCCTATCCCGGGCGGCTGCTGGGAACCAAGGTCGCGGGCGCCTACCCGCGTTTGCAGCCGGCCGAGCGCCGCGTCGCCGACTACGTGCTCGCCCATCCCCACGAGGTCACGGGCCTGCCCATCGCTGCCCTCGCCCGGCACTGCTCGGTGAGCCAGCACACGGTCAATCGTTTCTGCCGGTCGCTGGGGATCAACGGTTACCCGGAGCTCAAGCTCGCCCTCGCCCAGCAGCTCGTGATCGCCGCCTCCTCCCTTTCCGAACAGGGGGAAACCCCCTCCGGCCCCGAGGGCATCATCGCCGAGACCTTTCGCCTCAACGCCGAATCCCTGGCGGCCACCCAGGACCTGGGGCAGACCGCGGAGCTGCTGGCGGTCGCCCGTCTGATCGTGCGCTGCCGGGCGGTGCGTTGGTTCGGGATCGGCGGCTCGGGGGCGGTGTGCCTCGACGCCGCGGTGCGCCTGCGCCAGCTCGGAATTGACGCCGCGGCGGTGCCCGACCCCTTCAACCAGGTGGTGGAGGCATGCTGGCTGGGCCAGCGCGATGTCGCCGTCGGGGTCTCGCACACCGGCGACAGCCGCCCGGTGGTGGAGGCGGTGCGCTTGGCGCGTGACTCGGGCGCAGCGACCGTGGGCATCACCAATTTTCCCGCCAGCGCCCTCACCCGCGTTGCGCAACACGTGCTGCTCACCGCATCTCGCCGCGAGCTGACCGGCGCCAGCACGACCATGGTCGCCTCTCGCATCGCCCAGCTCGCGCTGGCGGACGCGCTTTACGCCCTGGTCGCGGTGGAACGCGCCAAGCGCGCCGGCCAGGCGATTGACCGGATTGACGAGTACGTGGAGGCGAACCTGCGGCTGCGCGGGAGCGGTGCAGGGAAATCCCGCGCAGGCTGTAGGGGCGTGATTCATCACGCCCGCCCAGATGGAGCGCAATGAATTGCGCCCCTGCACGATGCATGATCGGGAGGAGACAAGATGGCCCAGTCGGCAGTGGCGCTGAACCTCAGGGATCACCGGGCCCGCTGGATCTGGACCTCGGACCCGCGCAACCTGCGCCATTATTTCATGTTCGCCCGGCGCCGGTTCAACCTCGCCCGCGCCCCGCGGAAGGCGACCCTGTTCATCAGCGCCTGCGATCACTACCGCCTCTACGTGAACGGGGGCTACCTGGGGCGCGGGCCGCAGCGCGGCGACCCCAAGTGGCAGAGCTATGACACCTATGATGTCACCAGGCTCCTCAAGCCCGGCGCCAACGCGATCGCCATCCAGGCCTATCGCTACGGTGTCATCAATATCCTGACCCGGGACACGCCGGGCGGCGTATTCGCCCGGCTCGAGATCGAGTCGGAGCAAGGCCGGCGCCGGGTTATCGGCGCCGACGGGACCTGGAGGGTGCGCGCCGCCAGGGGCTGGGATCGCACAGCGAGAGAGGTGACCTGCGTCGGCGTCACCGAGGTGCTGGACTCGCGCCTCGACCCGCCCGACTGGATGGAGACCGCTTATGACGACCGGACGTGGGAACGCGCGACCGTGATCGCCCGCAACCGGGAACCGTGCCCGGTGCTGCTGGCGCGCGACATTCCCATGCTGGTGGAGAAAGAGGTATCGGCGGGGAGGATTCACAGCCTCAGCGAGTCCCTGGTGCTTGACAGCACCGCGGTTGACATCCCCGAGTTCCTGGCGCGGGAGATCCACCAGCCGCTGCGACACTGCAAGGTCGAGAACCCGCGCGGCCTGCTGCGCGCCGGCGGGAAGCCGACGGTGGTAACCCTGCCTTCGCTGGCGCACGACGCCGACGTGTTCGAGGGGCACTTCAACCCCCATATCGTGCTCGACTTCGGCCGCCTGGTGAACGCCTTCCTGCGGGTGGAGGTGGAGGCGTCGGCGGGGACGATAATTGACCTGACCTACGGCCAGGAGCTGATCGGCGGGCGCATCGCCCCGGTTAGCGGGGTGGGGCGCTTTGGCGACCGCTGTGTGCTGCGCGGCCGACGCCAGGTGTGGGAGACCTTCGAGTACCGGAACTTCCGTTACCTTCAGCTCACCGTGCGCGGCGCGGCGGCGCCGGTCAAGATCCACCGCGTCAGCGCCAATACCTATCGCTACCCCATGCGGCAGCGGGGGCGGTTCACCTGCTCGGACCCCGTCTTGACCAAGACCTGGCAGGCGTGCGTCACCACCGCCGACCTGTGCGCGGACGACGGGTACATGGACACCTCGGCGCGCGAGAAGCGCAACTGGCTGGGCGACGGCAGCCACGGGGTGCCCGCCATCTATGCCGGCTTCGGCGAGGTGGCGCTCACCGCGCGCTATTTCCGCATGACCTGTTGGGGCGGGCTGGGGGACGGCATGCTGCGCATGTACTACCCGGGCTCGGATCATCTCCCCGAGGGCTCCGAGACCCCGTCGCTCATCCCGCACCACACCCTGGTGTGGGCTACGCGCTTCCGGGAAAACTGGCAGTTCTTTGGCCGCCGCGACATACTGGAGAACGCCTTCCCGGTCCTGGAGGGGCTGGCGCAGTGGTTTCGCCGCAACCGCGACGCCGACGGCCTGCTGTCCCATCTGCCGTACTGGAACTGGCTCGACTGGACCCCCGCCGACCTGCGCGGCCAGAACCTCGCCACCAACGCCTTCTACGCGAAGCTGCTGGACGACCTCGCAAGCATCTCGGAGGTCCTGGGGCAGTCCGCCAAGGCGCCGCCGTACCGCGCCGAGGCCGAACAAATCCGCCGGCTCGTGCGCGCGCGTTTCTGGTCCCCCGCCCGCGGTCTGTTCCTCGATGGCTTTTTCCGGGGACGGCTCACCGGTGTGGCGAGCGAACTGGGCAACGCGCTTGCCGTGCTCTACGGTGTCGCCGATGCACGGCAGGCGGCCCGGGTGATGGCCCACCTCGCGCATCCACCCGGCTGGATCGCGCCCGTCACCCCGCTCTTCGCCTTCTACGTGATGCAGGCGTATAGCCACGTCGGCGACCGCAAGGGGCTGATCGCTTTCATCCGCCGCCGCTACGGGCCGATGGTGGCGATCTCCGACACCATCTGGGAGGGGTGGGATCGCTACGCCGGGCGCGGCAACCTGGAGCCCTCCCATACCGACGCCCCGGACGTGTTCCCCGACGGTGTCGTAACCTCGCCGTGGGCCGATTATCGCCCGGGAGCGGTGGCGCTTGCTCACTGCGGCGGCACTCCCGCTGCGTTCGTCCTCTCGACCCATATCCTCGGCGTCCGCCCGCTCGGCCCCGGCTTCGAGCGCTGCCGCATTGCGCCCGCCATAGACCTCCTCCAGCAGGCCAACGGCATCTTCCCCAGCGTCAGGGGGGACATCGGCGTGGCCTGGCGGCGCACCGCCAGGCGTTTGCACCTCCGGGTCGCCCTGCCGAAGGGTATGGAGGGAGAACTGGTCCTGCCCGCCTCCACCGTCGCCGGGAAGTCCATCCGGGTCAATGGTCGCAGCCACCCCGGCGCCAAGGCGGGAGTCGAGGCGGTGATACCCATCAACCAGCCGACAACCGAGATCCTCATCGCGCCCTGAACATACGGAGTCACCGTGATGTCCAGCAGCGATACCTTGCTTGCCATTGACCTGGGCGCGGAAAGTGGTCGCGCGGTGACCGGGCGTTTTGACGGCAAGCGGCTGCAACTGGCGGAGGTGCGGCGCTTCGCCAATCAGCCCGTAGATATCGCAGGCACCCTCTACTGGGACATCCTGGGCATCTTTGCCAATGTCGAGCTGGCGCTGGAGGCGGCTCGCGCATCCGGTCGGCTGCGCTCGGTAGGGATTGACACCTGGGGAGTGGATTTCGGGCTCCTCGATCGCCGCGGGCGCCTCATCGCCAATCCCGTCCACTACCGCGACCGACGAACCGAGGGCATGATGGAGCGAGCGTTCGAGATCGTTCCGCGCGAGGCCATCTTCAACGCCACGGGCAATATGTTCCTCGAGTTGAACACCCTCTACCAACTGCTGTCATTGTGCCTCGCACAGGACCCGGCGCTGGAGATGGCTGAGCGAATGCTCAACATCCCGGATCTCATGCATTACTGGTTGAGCGGGGAAATGGCGCACGAGCTGACCATCGCTTCAACCACCCAGTGCGTGGCCGCCGACCGCAAGGACTGGGCGCGGGATCTCCTGCGCGGGCTGGCGATTCCTGCGCGTCTATTCGGCCAGATCGTCGCGCCTGGCACTTGCTTAGGGCCTCTGCGCGCACACAAGGAAACCAAGGTGATTGCCCCGGCAAGCCACGACACCGGTTCGGCGGTGATGGCCGTCCCCGCGCGCGGCAGCAACATCGCGTGGATAAGCTCGGGCACTTGGTCGGTGGTAGGTATTGTGACCGACGCCCCTGTCGTGACGCTCGACGTGTTAACCTTCAACTTCACCAACGAGGCTGCGTGGGGCGGCCGGAACCGTCTGTCTCGCAATGTCATGGGCCTGTGGATTCTCCAGGAGTGCCGCCGCCAGTGGGCAACCGGCGGCGAGACCCTGTCCTACGACGATCTGGTGGCGCTTGCGCGGCGCTGCGAGCCCCTGCGCAGCCTCATTGACCCTGATGATGCCCGGTTCTTCCGCCCCGGAGCGATGGTGAGCACCATCAGGGAGTACTGCGCGTTGACCAATCAGCCGGTGCCGCAATCGCCGGGCGAAATCGCTCGCTGTGTATTCGAAAGCCTGGCCCTGGCTTACCGCAAGGCGCTGGAGTGCGTGGGGCGGCTGGCGAACGCCGAGATCGAGACCATTCACGTGGTGGGCGGCGGCTCGCGCAACGCATTGTTGTGCCAGTTCACCGCGGATGCGACACGCCGCCCCGTGGTCGCCGGGCCCGCGGAAGCGACGGCGATCGGCAATCTGCTGGCGCAAGCTGTGACCAACGGCTGGATCGGCACAGAGGAGGAGATGGTCGAGGTCGTCAGGCAGTCCTTCTCTGAGCAGTGCTTCTCGCCCAGCGGCGGCGACGCGTGGGAGCAGGCCTTCGTGCGATTCCAGGGGCTGGCGCCAGGCGACGCCGGTGGTAACACCTCGTATCCCGGGGACTCCCGCGCATAGCCCGACCCAGCGGGCTGCGGGTTCGTGCGCAAGGGGAGTGAGCGCCGTCAGACCTGCAATGCGCCGCGCCTGCACGGTCGAACGGCGTGGGAGGCATCGCCCAGGCGCCATGCAGTGAAATCCTCTCGTGTCGCACGCTGAATGCCGTTACCGATACCGGCCATAGGTCTTGCATACCTCAACCAGCTTGAAGATATTCTCATCGGGGGTATCCCGCCCGCACTGGTCGCCGGTGGACAGGATGAATCCTCCGCCCTCCGCGGCATCGTCAATGCACCGCTTGGCGGCGCGTTCGACAGCATCAACCGTTCCGCGCAGCATGACGTCGGTGGTATGCAGGTTGCCCATGAACGCCATGCGATGCCCGAAGGTGCGCTTGAGCTCCGCCAGGTCGCAGTCGCCCATCGGCGGAACCTCGACCGGATTGGCGCAGTTCAGATCGGTTTCATTCGCGCACATCTCCACCAACGCGCACTCCTTGCCGCAACTGTGCAGCATGGTGGGAATGCCTGCCTCCTTCGCCATGCGCGTCATCACCTTGATCGAGGGCAAGCTCAATTCCCGGAACAGCTTCGGCGATTGCAGGGTGATACTGCCGGAGCCGCCCAGGAACACGAAATCCGGTCTTGCGTCCAGCGTGAGTTCCATGATGCGCACCGCGCGCCGATGCTCCATCTCGCGCCATTCCTCGATGAGGTCGTGGTTATCGTAGTAGGCGTAGGTCAGATCTTCCAGCCCGCCCTGCACCATAGTGTACCAAGTCTGAAACCCGGGATACGTCACCGTGGCTCCGAACGCGCCGAGATCGCCGACCTCCGCGCGCATGGCCTCAAAGGTCGCCGCATCGTACCCGGCGATCTCCGGGTACAGGAACTTCAGCTTGGCGAAGTCCGCTTCCAGGTTCTTCACAATCTTGCCTGTGGGTGAGGCAGAATCGGCTGCGAAGTAGGTCGTTTCGCCGTGCAGGTCGCCCGCCGGCGTTGAGTGGGTGAACGCGACAACGATGCGTTCCTCGGTCTGGCTGACGATACTCCTCGTCGTCTGGATCTGTGCATCCGCGTAGATGTAGCTCAGCCCGCCGTATATGAACCAGGCATCAATACCGAAATAGGGCACGGCGTCGATGTAGGCTTTCCACAGCGGGGGATTACCGTGCAGTTCGATCTCCCAGAACGGCTTGCCCGTCAGCCGCTCGGGAATCATCGTCGAGATATCCGGCGCGCACGGCACGCGGTCGGGCTGGCCATTTTGCATCGCGATCAGCATGCGTTCCTTGCCGGTCATGGCGCGCGCCGGCTATCCGCGTTCTCCAGCCTGGCGGTCTAAATCTGAAGATTGGGCATTCCCTCTCCAGATTGCCGCCAGCGCGAGGGCGGCCGGTTTGGGATCTCCATGAAAATCGAGGATGGACGTGTTGATCGGGATCGGAGAGGTATCGTGCCCGGTCCAGAGCAGCACGCCGCCGATGCCCGGGAAACGTTCCTTGCAGCTTCGCACGGCGACGGACAGCAACTCGGCCTGGCGCGCCTGGCTCCACTGCACATATTCCTCCAGGTCTTTCGGCTCGCGGCCGTGCTGCACTGCCAGGGCGGGCCAGTCAATCCACCAGTTTGTAGGGCGGCCCCAGTAAGGGTTCTCGGCCGTCGCCGGGAACTCCCCGAGGTCTCCTCTGTATTGCCTGATGATGCTGGCGGGACTGGCGCCTGCGGCGCATAGCTCCGAACGGAAGAGCGCGTCGTCATGCTTCCAATACTCGTTCCACCCTTCGACGGACAGCGATCCGACGTAAGGCCCATGAACATCCCAGTGCAGCCCCTTGCCCCACTCCTCCGGGTTGGCGGAAGCTCGCGGCCCGCTGGGAGAGGTTGGAATGTAGCGGCGGCCCGGATCGAGTTTCTCCACGACCTCTTTCAGACGCTTGAGCATCGGGTGAGTCGCGTCGCACGGTTTGCCTCCGCCAGTCTTGCGCCCCTCGAGGTCGCCTTGCAGCTCATTTCCTCCGCTCCAGAGCGTCAGGGAGACGTGGTGCTGCCGCCTCTCGATAAAGGAGGCAGCTATCTGCGCCATTTCTTCGATGCTCGTTTCGTCCTCAGGCGGCCAGTTCTCAATGCCGGAGGAGGTCAATGGGAATTCCTGCCAGACCATAATTCCCAGCTCATCACATAGGTCATAGAACCAGGTATTTTCCAGGAACCCACACGCGTTCAGGCGAAGCATGTTGCAGCCCAGGTCCCTGTAAACCTGGAGCCGCTTGCGATAGTCCTCGTACGCGAGATCGGCGTAGTTCGCACGGATAGGTGGGAAGTTGACTCCCTGGAGGAAGACCGGCCGCCCGTTGACCACGCAGATCCAGGGATCGGCCTCGGCGCGTGCGCCCTCGCACGGCCTCCACTCCACGTGCTTGAAGCCCACCCGGCGAATGACCGCGTCGAGGACGTCGCCCTGCGCGTCTAACAATTCACAGCCCAGATGGTAAAGCGCTTGCCCCCCTTCGAGGTTGGGCCACCACAACTCGATCGGCAATGACTCCCAGTGAACGCCTTTCTCGAACTCGGCGATGGAGTAGTCCTCCGCCCGGATCAACTCCTGTCCCTCGATCAGGGCAACGCGCACGCGCTGCCCCGCCTCACCCTCGACTGCGCCGCCGAGGTCGAGGATACCGGTACTGGCATGCGGATCGGCATCGGTCGTGCAGCGGATGCGCTGAATCTCGTTCCCGTCCGTCGCCACCAGGAGCAGATCGTCCCACATGCCGACTTGCACCAGACGGGGGACCCAATCCCAGGTGTAGTTGAACCGCGGCTTCCATTCAGTCATCTGCGAGGTGTAGCCAAATTGACCCAGCCAGCGCGGCGGCAACTCGAAGACGACTTGCAGCACGTTGTCCGCCGGTTGCAGGTGAGGCGTGAGATCGAACACGTGCGGCACGTGAGAGCCGACGAACGCGGCGATTTCCCGTCCGTTGACGAGGATGCAGCCGCAGTAATCGAGCCCCTGGCAATGCAGGCTAACCGTGGCCTTCGTGTCGAGCCATTCATCAGGGATCTTCGCTCGATAGACCCAGTGGCGGTTCTCCACCCATTCGCACGCGCGCGAATTCATCCCGATCTCCCAATCCGGGATGATGCCCGCTTCGCGCAGCGCGGCCTGCACCGAGCCGGGCACCCGGGCGGGGACATCGGCGATCTCCGCGCTCGGCGTTCCGCCCACCTCCATGCTGCGCATGAAGCGCCAAACGTGTGGGGTATAGCCCGATACAGTCCATGCCAACTGCGATAGATCGTATTGCCTTTTCAAGCTTTAAGCCTCCCTCGCTGGCCCGTATCCGGCGGTAACCCGTACTCTTCCGCTGCCTCGGTGAGCGCCGCGAGGTTTTCGAGCGGCGTGCCCGGACACACATTCGCGCCATCGCCCAGCATGACGCCGCCGCAGGGCGCCATGGCGGAGAGTGCGGCCAGCGCCTCGGCTTTCACTTCCGCGTGCGACCCGGTCCGCATCAGCATCGGATTGATGTTGCCCCACAGCGCCACGCCCTTCTCACCGAGGTTCTTCGCCGCGACGCCCGGCGGCACGCGATAGCCGAAGAGATCCATGGAGGTGATACGCAAATCCTCCACCAGCGCCTGATGCAGGTGGGCGCTGTCCCCGCACATATGCATACCTCTGCCCCAGGGCTGGTCGCTGCCCAACGTGTCGTACAGGCGTGCATCATAAGGCGCGCAGAATTCGCGGAAGGCGGCGGCGGACATGATCTGCGCGGTGTCCTCCGCCAGGGCGAGCCCGCCGCGCGGCCGTGGATCAATGGTGCGAAAATACGCGTCTGCTTGCAGCATGGCGGTGGTGATCTTGTCGAGGAAACGATGGCAGGCTTCCGGATATTCCACCTGCCACCAGTAGAAATCCGTCCCGACCAAGTCAACGGCCGTCATGTGCGGACCCATGCCGCTGATGCCGAGCGGATTCATCGCCACGCGGCCTTCCTGGCCGTTGAAGGTCAGCTTCGTCTCGTCGGCCAGCTCCCGCATCGCCCGCCACCACTCCGCCATGCGCCCCCATAGGCCGCAGGTCGGCGCGGGAATCTCGAAGCGCTCCATCTCCTCCACGGTGTGAATGGTCGGCCGCGATTGCAGGGTCTCATTCTCAGGCCAGATGACTTCGGCGCCCATCGCGTCGGCCTCGACCACGTTGTCGAAATACGGGCCGACGTGGATGGCCGGCCCGGCGCAGAACGCGTCCTCAGGGACCTGCTCGATACGGCGCTTGGCAAATTGCAGTTGCCAGTAGAACTGGGTCTCGGCATCCGCGAAGAAGTCGCTATACCGCATGCCGAAGAGTGGCGCGAAATATCGCGGCGCCAGGCAGAAGCCCACCGGCACGCGGTCAACATACTCGAAGCGCCATCTGGCCTCGATCCGCCGCCGATTCCGTTCCATCCTCTCGACGGGATAGTCAATCTCGATCGAGAACCACATCGCTTGGCTCGCTTTCCAACCCCGTCCTTTCGGCGGAAGTGTGGCACGGGGGCGCTGCCCCGATCAATCGTGGATCTGTCCGCATCGCCGCCTCTCAGGCCTTGCCCGCACTGCCGTAAACGGCCAGGCGGCGCATGACTTCGGTCTTCACGCGCTCTTTTCCGCGCTGGAGGATGTCGCCGGCCTTGCGCGAGCCGACCGCTTCCTGAATGTTCAAGCTACCTGGCAGTGCGATCAGGGCGTCGCGAATGCCGTCCAGGTAGAGCTGCTTCATGACCGTGCCCACGTTGAACTTGGCCACGCCCAATTCGATGACGCGTGGAACGGCGCTGTCCGGGAAACCGGTGCCGCCGTGCACGACGAGCGGCACCTCCACCGCCTCGTGCAGCCGCGCCAGATGGTCAAGCTGAATGTGCGCCTCGCCGTCTATCAGGCAATGCACGTTGCCGATGGAGACGGACAGCGCATCCACCCCCGTCTCCGCCACATATCGCGCCGCCGCGTCGGGGTCGGTAAGGGCGGAGGCGTCCGGATCGCCCATGGCGCCACAGGCATCCGGGACCCAGCTGCATTCGCCCTCGACATCGGCGCCGATCGCATGCGCCGCTGCGCAGACGCGCCGAGTCGTGGTGATGTTTTCCTCGAAGGGCAGCTCGCATGTGCGCAGCATAACCGCATTGAACCCCCAGGCCAGGCCGCGTGTGATCTGTTCGAAGGTTGCGACCTCGTTCAGCAGCAGCGAGACCGGAGCCCTGGTGCTCTCGGCAGTCGCCCGACCCAGGGCAGCCAACCGACGCAGCCCGCCGCTGTCGTACCACTGCTGGTTCATCAGTGCGCCGCCGAAGCCGAGGATGACCGGCGAGCGCGACGCCTCGGCGGCCTCCAGCACGGCTTCCAGCGAGTACTGATCCCACGCCTCGAAGTAGCCGACGACATACTTCTCCGCCAGGGCACTTGCCAACAGGTTGCGCATCGGAATCAGTGGCACAGCACGGTCATCCTTTCACGCACTACAGGCTATCCCCGCCGCATGTGCATCCTCCGCGTCAGTGGGACATTTCGGGGAGTGAGTCAAGACGTGCCTCGGGTGCCCTTGCTCCTGCATTTCCTGCTCTCGCCATCATCTGACGATAGCGCTCCCGCCCGGCCATCCGCCAGCCGGCGGATCCGCACATCCGGCGGTTTTCGGCGAGCCGGAAGCGCTTCCCGGCGGCTGAAGTGCACATCGTGCGGGGTGACGCTGCGCAGCGCCTCGCGGTGGTGCGCGCAGCAGCAGGATGGGTTGGGTGTCCCGCTCCAGCCAACTGTCTGGGAAGCACCTCGTGGTGGCAGGAAGAGAGGCTGCGCACAGCCAACGCGAAGCAGCGAGTGCGAGACCGCATGGCGTGCGAACGCAGTTGTCCACATATTGGAGACTGCGACTCACGGTCTCCTCGCTGCGACCGTGATCCCGGGCAGAGGCGCACCCTTCAGGTCGCTGATCCGCAGGTACATGCCCCAGTTGCCGGTAGTCTGCGCCACTTTCACGAGGATTGTTGACCAGCCGGCGGGCAGCGTGACGGGGGTGATGTCGTCATCAATGATCGCCCAGCGGCCTTCGGCCGCCTGGTAGTCCAGCAGGAGGCGTCCGTTGAGCCACAACTTGATGGAGTCGTTGGTGCCGGTGCGGATCTGGGCTTGCTGCCTGGTCTTCGAGTGCACATAGCAGAGGGCGTAGGCCACGGTCCAGTCCTTCGGCTGCATGATCCGCGTGAAGTCGAGGTAGCCTTGGCCTTCGCGGAGGGTGACCTGCTGCCAGCGCGCCGGGCCGGTCAGGCCCTCGTAGGTCGCGCTCAAGTCTATCTTCTCCTCTGGCGGGTAAACGCGGGCATGGCCGAGCCACCGCTCGTTGTTGAAGGGGCCGATGACGTTGAAATCACGCACCAGGTTTAGCTGCTTTGTCTCCCGTTCTCGCGCACGGGCGATCATCCGAGAGACATCGAATCCCAGGGGTTGCCCTCCGGCCAGCTTTTCTCTGGCGGACACCACCGCTTCTTCAAGGCCTGGCGGGATGTTCTTGTTCAGCCACCAGTTCATCTTCTCGCTGTATAGCCACACGTAGCAGTCGCTGGTCGAAAGCGCCCAGTAGCAGTTGTGCTCGAACCAGCGCGCTCGCTCCCAGGGGCTCATGAAAGCGCCGATGTCCACGCGGTCGCCCAGGTTGAACAGGTGGTCAACGTAGAGGGCCTGGGCGCACTGCACGTGCGCGCGGTATTTCGCGCGGTTCTCGGCAGCGACCAGGGGGCCATCCGCCGCCCCGTGAATCGCGCGGCAGGAGTCCACATACTGCCGCTCGTTTTCATAATGATACGAGCCCTCGTTGCCATCGGTGATCACGGTTCCAGGAACGGCGGCGTCGAGCATTCCGTTGAGGAAGGCAGGCAGGAGGGCGTAGTTATCGTGCGGTGCGGGCCTTCCGCGAAGGGGGCTCAGCAGGAAGAATGTGTGCACAACCGGCTTCGGCATGATTTCCTGGACCTTCGCCATGAACTGCGCCCCGCGGCGGCGCGCCATTGCCTGGTAGTCCTCGAAGGTCTTCTCCTTGGCGTGCGCCTGCGTCGTATAGCACCAGGGGTTGTTGACAGGAGCCTCGGGATCGAAGCAGAGGCCCTTGCAGCGGCCCAGACTCGCCGCCTTCGCGCACAGGCCGACGTTGTGCAGGACATTATCCCAGTCGGCATCGCTGAACCAGTCCATCGTCGAGGCTGCATGCATCAGGATGAAATTGTCCGTGAACTTATCCCACTTGATCTGCTCCAGGGCCTGGAACTCGGCGGCCACTTCGGCCTCGTCCCATTTCTTGTTCTCGAAGATGTAGCCGGTGTTCCGCACGCGCATTATCACACCATCGAACGGGCGCTTCTCCATCTCGCGGATGTGCTGGGCCACGAAACTCGGCAGCGGCTCATCCGCGCCGAACTCGATGAGTTTCTTTTGGCGCGCCTGCGCGGCACCTACGGCCGCAGGCAGAACACACACAACGAGCATGGCAATCGCGGAACTGCGCTTGCTCATTTGGCTCTCCTCTGGTTGTTTGGAGATACGGTTTTCTCGAGTCGTGCATCCTTCGCGTCAGCGGGACATCTCGGGGAGTGAGTCAAGACGTGCCTCGGGTGCCCTTGCTCCTGCATTTCCTGCTCTCGCCATCATCTGACGATAGCGCTCCCGCCCGGCCATCCGCCAGCCGGCGGATCCGCACATCCGGCGGTTTTCTGCGCACCAGAGTGGCCTGCCTGCGCCCGAGGTGTGCATCGTCTCGCGTCAGGTTCCCGAGCGCCTTCTCCGACAGCACCTCTGCGCCGACACGCCTTGGGCGACGGCATCGCACAGGCCATGCCGTCGGTCATGAGTTCTGAGCTGACGCTTGAGACCAGGCGACATCGGTCATGGCTTCCACAGCCTGCCACCTGGGCGCTGCATGGAATCTCCGTCTCGATCCGCTGACGAGGCCTCCCCTTTACGCCTCACCAGAGGGTGCCACATCCTGCGCCATTCTGTCGGATCCCAGAGAGAAAGTCCCTTCACTGGCTGTTTTCTCGCGCCGCTCAGTCATCAGTTCGGCTCCCTTCGGGAGCCTTCGCTCTTGGCCCGGGGAGCGGAAACGCCCTGCTCAGACCTCCCTCACACTCCGACATCCCCAAAGTCCCATTTCCGCTGAGCCTCGACACGTTGGCCGGCCTTGAATAGTGCGTGCGGCGTCCCCTTGGCTTACAGCCAAACTCGGGCCCGGGCTTCGCCCTACTTCTCTTCTACCAGGACAGTGCGATCGCCGGTCAAGTCGGTCAGCGTCTGCTTCTCCCCGCCCGGCCATTTGACGATAAGTTGGTGGACCTTGGTGCTTTTGCCGAGACCGAAGTGCTGGATGAACGGATCCTGTTGGTGCCCGCTGCCGCCGCTCACCTCCCGCATCTGCGTCAGACCGCCTGCCTTGAGAAGTAAGCGCGCGCCGATTCCGTCGCGGTTGCTCCGCGTTCCGACCAACTTCACCTTCAGCCAGTGGTTGCTGCCTCGGAGGTTACGAAATAGGCGGCACGGGCTGCGAGAGACTGCGACGAAGATGTCCAGCCACCCATCATTGTCGTAGTCAAAGAATGACCCAGCTTTCGCGCCCGGCAGAGGGGGCAATCCGGCGTTCGCCTGTTTGAACCTGTTGCCCCCCTGGTTGCAGAAGAGCGCTGTCTCACCTGCCTCTGTTGCCATGAAGATGTCAAGCCGCCCGTCGTTGTCGTAGTCACCGACGGCCAAGGCGTGAACGAGGTCAGGGCCCCGGTACAGCCCGTTGTCCTTGCCGATCTCCTTCAGCCGGCCGCCGCGGTTTACGAAGTAACCCCATGGTACCCAGGACCACTCGTCGGGAGCCACGAGGTCTAAGTGGCCGTCGTTGTCGAAGTCAGCGAACCTCCCTCCTTGAAACGCGCCCTCCCCCAGCGCGGTCTTGGCGCCAATGTCCTCGAACACTCCGTCTCCGAGGTTGTGGTACAGCCGGTTGACTGCGCCGCCGCCAGGCAAACTGGATACGAAGATATCGAGCCTGCCGTCCTCGTCCCAGTCCACAGTTGACATGAACTGCGAGCGGTAGCTGTATGCCATTCGACTGCGCACGCGGTCGTCGCGGAATGTGCCATCGCCGTTGTTGTGGAGAAGCAGGGGTGTCGTGCGGGATGCTCCGGCGAATATGTCCAGCCACCCGTCATTGTCGAAGTCTCCCACCAGCACCCCATGACTGTTTGTGGGCGGAAGGTCTGAGATGCCGGCCTCCGCGTTGGCATTACGAAAAGTCCCATCCGCGTTCTGCTCGAACAGGGTGTTGGGGGTGGGCGCCTCATCATTCCAGTTTCCCACGTACAGGCCGAGTCGCCCGTTTCTGTCGAAGTCCCCCCACGCATTACCGTGCAGTTGACCGGCCTTGACGACCACGCCTGCGGACTCTGTGACATTCTTGAAAGTCCCGTCGCCGCAGTTGTGAAGCAGCGTCGAGTTAGCGGGGTCCTTGGTGGCAACGTAGATGTCAATGAATCGGTCGCCATCGTAGTCGTTGACTGCCACCCCGTGCCCGTCGCCGACGATCCTGACTCTCGCCTGCTTGGTGACGTCGGCGAATCGGACCTGTCTCCTCTTGGGCGCCGACGCCGACGCGAGACAACTAACGATCAACACCACTGCGATGCTTCCGCCGATCAACTTGCCCATCATCTCTTGCTCCGCTCCTTGCCCTCCGAGACGAACCGGTAGGGTCCCATAATGGATGCAGGCACCGTTTCGCTGTGAATGGCCTGCCTCCCTCTGTGCCGTTGAAAATAGCTGGGAGGGGCTGCCGCAATGGGGTGTGGGGCGGAAATAATCCGTCCGCGCTGAATCCGGCCGCATGCGCCTGTCGAGGCCGGCGAAGTTGGTGTTGCTCCGTGAGGACGATGGAGACTCGCACGCGTTCCGAGTGCCCCGCGCGCTTGCTCACGCCTCTCCGCGCAATGATGTCTCGGTGTTCGACCCGAGTCAGGATCTTACGGCGTCACGCCGCAAAGGGGAGGCCTTCTCGCCCGAAGTTGCTCCTATGTCCCAGACACGAGATACCGGTGATGTAATCCGCCGCAGACTGGCGTGCCGAGCAGCGGCACGGTGGCATCGAGAGGCGAAGCGAGATGATGACTTTGGATGGGTGTTTGCCCGCCAAGCCCCTGATGCGCTCGCGCTGGATGATAGTAGTGGGTGGCGAACTCGTCGAGTAAACGGCACAGGTGGCGCTCATTGAGCACGATCACATGATCCAGAAGCTCCCGTCGCAGTGTCCCGATGAACCGCTCCACATAGGAGTTTTGCCAGGGCGCCTGGCGGGCGATGCAGATATTATTGATCCCAGAGGACTCCAGGAAGCTTCTCACCTCCTGACCAAAGATCCCATCGTTGTCGTGAAGAAGGTATCGTGGTTGCTGGTCAAAGGGCGTGGCTTCGCGCAGCTGCTGGACGGTCCAGGTCATGGTGGGGCGTTCAGTCACCGCGATATGGAGGGCTTGTCGCCGCGCGTGATTGAGGATGACGAACACATAGAGGATCCTGGACCTCAGGGTCGGCACGGTGAAGAAATCCATGGCTCAGGTGACGTCCAGGTGGTTGTTCAGAAACGCCTTCCAGGTCTGGCACTGTCCTTCCCCACTGCCCCGGGGATGCCGAATCATGTGCTTTCGGATCATGTCAGGGCACGGTGGGCAAAATCCCAGCAGCACCAACTGGTGATGAATCCGTTGTGGGCCCCAGAGGGGATCCTCCCTGTCCAGACGCCTGATCAGGGCTTGCATCTCTCGCGAGACGGGAGGGCGCCCCCGTGGCTTTGATCTTCTGTGCCAGTACCAGCGGAAAGCAGTTCGATGCCATTTCACCACAGTGTCCGGTTGCACCAGGCACAGGGCAGAAGGCCAATCCCTCCAGAGACGCGAGAGGAGCACCCAGAGCCACCGAACGGCAGGTGATAAGCGCGGCTTTGGCCGTTTCCGGTTCAGGATCTGCTCCTTGGCAAGCAGCCAGGTGGCTGCGCAATGCCAGGTTCTCACAGACAAGGGGCGTGGTGTGTGCGCCAGCCCGTGATCGCAACGGTGACCAGGTAGCCCAAGACATGAACCGCGAAGGCCCACAGGTCCGCGGGGTGGGAAGCGAAACAGTAACCAGCCTTCATACCAACAGGCTATCACAGCCACCAGAGACAGCCCCAGATCTGGTAGAATCGGCTCCGGACGGATTTTTTCGGACCCCACGGCTGTCTCCATCGTCCCCTGAGCCTTCACGTCCCAGAAGGTCCGCGGGATTACCCGAAAGAAGGCGAAGTCACCTGCCGCACCGTGCTTGGCGGTCTCGTCAACGACTACTATCGCACGGCGGCTTGAGCCCTCTTCTCGTCTTGAGCCCCTGGCCACCCTCTCCCTGGCACCTGCGTCTTTTCCGGACCTCGCAGTGGACAGGACACCTTGTTGATGTTCTTGCATTATGGGAACCCGCGAGCCGGCCTCCGCGGCGTTCTCGCGGTTCCCGTGATACAAGGCGCTCATCAGACTGGTGGCATCTGTCTGACCGATTATCACCCTGCTGCCGGACTTGGATCACAGCCACCGCAAGGCCTGGCTCATCCCCTGTCAGCCCAAAAGAATTCCTGCTCTTCGCCCGCAAATGGTCTTGACTTTCTGCGCTTTCAGAGGGACTGATGAGGCGGGAGGTTCATGGATGTGCCGTCGGGCGTGGCCAGGACGACAACCATCGGTCCGGTCCTGCCCAACCTGAACGTCCGCGAGCGGATGGAAACTGCATCAAGGCGCCAAGACCACAGACGTTTCGGCTGGGGCTAGCCACATCCGAGCGAGGCCGCCAGCCTGATTCACGTGGAGGAGAGACTGCGAGAATGGGAGAGATTTCATGCAACGAAAAAGCCGAACAGTAGCAGCAGTACAACGGACGCAAGCGCGCCCAGCCAAGCGAAGAGAGCGACCCCGAGAGGCAGCGCAGCAACCCGAACGAACGGGTGGTCAGCGCCGCGAAGAGGGAACTGGCGAGGCGCACGCCCGCGCCGGACCTGAGCCCTCAACGCAGCCGCGCATAACACGCAGGCCGCAGCCGCAGGCGCACCCTGATCTCCTGACAGTGGCGATCCGCGGGACCCTCGCTGCGAAGATGCGAGCGCTGGCCCGCAGCAGCGGCATGAGTCTGGCAAGGCTGCTCAGCGATGCCCTTCTGGTCTACGAGAGCCATATGGAGACGGGCTATGAGCCGGGCACGAGCCTCCAAGCTTGGCAGGAGCGCACGTCTCAACCTGAGCAGGCCGCTTGAAGCTGGTTGCTGCCGGACTCTCGCGCGGCCTGGCATCGAGCGGACGACCGCCGCACGTGGGAAATACGGGGCAATATGGGCGCAGGCGCAGAAGGCGTACGCCGGAGAATGAGTCGCCGCTGAGGACCAGTTTTGGGATGCTATCGAGCATCATAGGAGGTCGGCGAGATGAACTGCATCGCTGGTTGTCTGAAGGAACTGAGGATCGGGGAACCGCAGTCTCACTGCAACCTGACCCTCTTCCCTCTGTTGGACGGAAAAGCCTCAACTCTGGAATACCTTTTGCTCGACGAGTCACCGGTCACTCCGGGCCGCCGCCTCGCGCCGCCATCGAGACGCGGGAGGGGAGACTCACCCATTCGGTTTGGGGGCAGCTCAGACCTGCCCGGCGGCGCAATGCTGATCGAAGACGGCATTTGACCTTTCCTGGGCCGCAGAGTGATGAATCAGCAGGCTGACGGCCCAGGTCAGTCACGAAGAGGGAGACAGAGATCATGGCCAACAAGGAGTGTCCAGACTGCAGCGGAACAGGGCGGTGCAAGCACTGCCGGGGGACAGGGAAGTATCCTTATGGTGTCTCCTCGGCCAGTCCGTGCCCCTACTGTGATCGCCGGGGTAACGGGGTGTGCCGTCGCTGCCACGGAGAAGGCAAGGTCTACTATTGAGTTTTGAGTTATACGGTGACACTCATGCCGCGATGATGGTATACTCATGGCATGACATCGCAGCCAAGTCGCAGTCGAGATTTCCAGGCCCTGGAGCACAGGAGATTGACCGCAGCCCGGTGGTTCGCCGAAGGGAAGTCCCAGGCGCAGGTGGCGCGGCTCC
>Ga0315280_10001190_pt1 | contig 45652 bp, 67 predicted proteins | sample YL17G06_40_MG_FD_203697 | JGI IMG/M metagenome (GOLD analysis project Ga0315280, IMG submission 203697) | Sediment microbial communities from Yellowstone Lake, YNP, Wyoming, USA - YL17G06_40 | ecosystem: Environmental > Aquatic > Freshwater > Lake > Sediment | place: USA: Wyoming | collected... | reverse complement strand
GGAGGCATCCGCCACGGCTCAAATGTTTGGGGTTAAAAAGTTCCCTAACCATTTTTCTACGTCTCCTTTTAGGAAAGGGTTTACGCTATTCGTCCCGCACTTAAGAGATTTGGAGTTTCTTGTTAACTATCTGATAATTCCCCCTTGCAAATAAATTCAGGGTTTTCTTGGAGGGTAAATATGAGAGCCAATGGTTAGGCTTCGTGTTCCGGCGACTAGGTTTGTGATTAGTAGCTTATTGTTATGGTGGTTAGTGTTAGTTTCGTTGTTGTTCTTAGGTCCATGAAGGTGTAGCGTTTTGTTGTGTGTCGTCAGCTTTGGATGTGTAGTGGATTGTGATTTTTGGGAATGTTTAAATATTAAAATGAATAATTTTAATACAGAGTTGGTTTAAGTGCCTGTTACTGTTACCACGAGGGTTGAGGAAGAGCTTGCTAAGATTATAGATTCTATAGCGAAAAAGGAGGGTATGGATAGGTCTACGGTTATTAGGCGTTTTTTGCTTAGGGCTGTGAAGGATTGGTTGATTGAAAAGAGTTTGGATGAGTATGAGGAGGGTAAGTTAACTCTTTGGCAAGCAGCTGAAAAGTGCGGCTTATCTCTCTGGGAAGTGATTAATGAAGTTAAGAAGAGAGAGATTCATGTTCCATACACTTTGGAGGAACTGAGGGAAGACTTGAAGGCTTTTGAATGAGCGGTGTTGTTTCCAACGCCACGCCTTTAATATACTTGGCTAAGATAGGGAGGATAGATTTACTCAGGAAGGTTTTTGGAGAAGTATTTGTTCCTGAAGAGGTTAGAATTGAGGTTGTAGATAAGGGAAAGCAGTTAGGAGAAGGAGATGCTTATGTCGTTGAGAAGGCAATTAAGGATGGCTGGCTTAAAGTCTTAAGCGTTGAAGCCTTGGAGATTCCGATAAAATTGGAGCCTGGAGAGATCGCTGTTCTCTCACTTTCTAGGAGGCAGGGACTGAGAGAAGTTTTGGTGGATGAGATTTCTGCAAGAACAGCTGCAAGGTTGATGGGACTGATACCTAGAGGCACAATTTACGTTTTGCTAAAAGCTTTAGAGATTAGAGAGGTTAATCTAAGTGAGTTTTTGGATGCTTTAAATGACTTGGTGAAACATGGCTTCCGGCTAAAGGAAGAGGTTTATTTGGAGGCTGTGAGAGAAGCAAGGAATATTGCGGAAAAGGCTGAAGGCTAGCTTTGGCTGGGCTTTAATGGGTTCATTTACTGAGAACTGGAAAACGTTTCTTAAGGTTTCGGTTTGTCGTGGCGAGGCAGAAAGCTTTTGTCGAGACAATTGAGCCATCTGAAGAAGCCTTGAGCATGGAAGAGGTTGTTAAGCTTTAGCGCGCGCTAAAAAATAGGGGGTAAGTTGCAAGGATATGGGTCGCGGATCGCGTATTTTTGCGGTGGCTCGCGCGCATGCATGCTCTGCGCTCACTATTAACAGTATGTCCGCGATAATCTGCAAGCTATCCTTATGCTTACTCATCTAAACAATCCTCACCGAAGTTATCGATTCATGCCCTGGAAGATTCGTAAGAAGACTTAAATATCGAATCATTCTTTGTTTAACAATAGAGGCATCTATATGGGCATAGTAAAGCTTTCACCAAAATTCCAAGTTGTGATTCCCCGAGATGTCAGAGAAAAACTAGACCTAAAGCCAGGACAAAAAATCGTCGTGATTGAAAAAGGCGGCGTCCTTCATCTAATTCCTCAAAAACCAATAAAAGAAATGAAAGGTTTCGTAAAGGGCATAGATACAAGCAAGCTTAGAGACGAAGAGGATCGATTTTGATCCTGATAGACTCATACGGCTGGATAGAATACTTCGCCGAAGGCCCACTCGCAGACAACTACGCCACATACATAGAAAAAGCCAACGCCGAGAACACCATAACGCCCACCATCATCGTCTACGAAGTCTACAAAAAAATCAAGACCACAAGAGACGAGCAGAAAGCACTGGAAGCCTACGCTCAAATCTCACAAACCAAAATCATCGAATTAACTAGTCCCTTATCCCTAGAAGCCGCCGACATAAGCCTAACCGCAAACTTAGGAATGGCCGACTCCATCATCGTAGCCACAGCAAAAGCCTACAACGCCGAAATAATAACAAGCGACGAACACTTAAAAAGCATGAAAGGAGTCAAATTCATAAAGAAATGAAAAGTTTTGGGGCAACAATCCTCAAGCATATTTGATGCCAAATACACGGCGTGCGCTAGACAGGCTGTAACAGAAATAATGGTTTTGACTGTGGTTTGGTCTTCTGAGCCTACGTTGTAGATTTCGACTTGGTTTTCTGTTTTTTCTAAGCTAGGAGCATGGCTTCTATGCAGCCGCTTATGTAAATGTACGATTTGTTTTGGTTATGTTATTATTTTTTGTTAATGAACTAGGCGTTAGTATAGCTGTGGGCAATAAATTGCTCTTTTTGTTCTTGTCTTTTTGAGGTTCTAATATGTCAAAATTCTATGCGAGGTGTTTTTCTAAGTTCTTTCAATGCCTTTTCAAAGAGGTCTACTGCATCCCATCCGTGAGTTTTGGCCCAGCGGGTGAGTTCGGTTAGTCCATTTTCTAAGGTGATTGCCGGTTTGAAGCTTAGTAGTTTTTGCGCTTTGGTTGTGTCGCGCGCGCTGTGGATTAATTGTGAGGTGAGTGGTTTAGTATAAATGTTGTATAAGAAAAGTTTATATTTTATTTTGCATCGTCTTTAGGGTGGTGGAGTTTATGGCGAGGACTGAAACGGTTATAGTTAAGCTGAAGGGTATGGCGGCTGATGTGCTGAACAGACTGATTGAGACGGGGTTTTACACGAACAAAAGTGAGGCGTTGCGGGCGGGGGTCATTCGTTTGGGTCAAGAATATGGCTTGGTTGATCTGACTGAATACTATGAGAAGCGGCTTGATGAGGCTCTGAGAAAATCTGGAAAGAAGCCTACGTATGAAGAAGTCATGGAGACTATCGAGAGAACGAGAAAGGACCGAGTCCCCGCATGAAACGTGTCGCTTTTAGGCTTTACCTTGACACAAACGTTTATGTTTTTGGGAGGGCTCTCGGAAAATCAAACTCGAAGATCATACTTGATTTGGTGAAAACTGGCGTCGTAACCGTGGTAGTTTCCGATGTTCTCGTCAGTGAGGTCAGAGAGGTTTTTGCAAGGTTGTATGGGCGGGATGCTGGGAAATACGCTCGATTTTATGTTGAAAGTTTTTCAAGGAGGCAGAAGATAAGTGCATTAGAGATCGCTGGAGAGAGAAGGAAATATGCTTCATTTGTGAAGAAGGAAGACCTTGATCATTTAACGGCGGCCAAAATAGGTGAAGTGAACTATTTTATAACGACGGATAGCGACTTTCGAGAGTCTGGGGCAAAAAGCGTGGTGAAGATATTAACTCCCAAGGAGTTTGTGGAGCTCGTTGGAATTGAGCCTTACGACACGCCACACGACGAATAAGGGCGTTTAGGTTGGCTTTGGCTACGTCTTTTACGTGGATGAAATTGCAGGTTTGGTTTCCGTCTTCGAAGATGTAGGGTGGTTTGTTGTTTAGTATGCAGCTTGGATAGGGATCGATCGATCTGAGTTAGCCGTAGTCTATGTTTCTTTTTATCCCAATTTCTGAGTTTTGGAGCTTGCAGAGAAGATTGAGTTAACATCGATCGATTCAACTTTAGTGGTAAGCACGCGCTTTCCGTGCCAGTCAGTTTTCACTTAACGGATCTTTGAAGGTTAAGTGGAAGTTTTTCCATGAAAGTTTTTGCAGAGTTAAGAGTTCTTGGTCATGAGTGTAGATGATGGAAACTTTGTTTGCCAGGAAGTTAGCTATGATTAGGGCGTCTCTTCCGCCGAGTTTGTGTTGCACGGACAAGTCGAGCGCAATAACGGAGGTTTTCTTTGTTTGGCTGAAAAATTCAATGTAGGGATGCTTTAACAGCATTTTTAGCCTTCTTCTCGCTTCGTTGGGAACCCATTTTTGGCCGAAGACAAGTGTATGATAAGTTTCGTGTAGTGTTGTGGGGTTTATAGCCACGCTGTTTTCTTGAGACAAGGCGATCAGCAAGTTCTTCAGCTTTTCGTGTTCAGGGTATGCAGGGTCAAGCGCGTAGCATAGGATGTTGGTGTCTAGCCCAGTGAGCATGCTATTTTGTGCTCCATATTGATTTCATTTTTGATGGTGGCCAATTCTCAGGTTTGCCTGTTCTAGGAGGCTCGGAAGCTATGATTTTTCGAAACTCATCTAAGAAGTTTGTGGGCTGGCCGGGCATTAGTAGGAATCCTTCGGAGGTTTTCTTGAGTATAACGTTGTCGCCGATTTGTTCTCGTATTTCTGGCGGAATGCAGAGTCTTCCTTTTGAGTCTATTTTGAGGTGAACTTGCTCCAATTTCCCACCCATATAAAGTGGGATAAACGCTCATTTAAAACTTCCTATTGGAGAAATGAATGCTTCTCTCATGTCATCTGTATCTGGCTTGAATGCTAAGCCAAGAGGTAACTATTCTAGAACTTGCAAAGAAGATTAAGCAGTTGACCAAATGCAGCGCTCCTTTGACTTTTCATCCACTGCCGAAAGACGACCCGAAAAGAAGATATCCAGACACGAGTAAACTGGAAAAATTGTTAGGGTGGAAGCAAAAAATAACCTTTGAAGAAGGGCTTAAAAGAACAATTACGTGGTTTTCACAAAAAAGAACAGCGTGAACCGAACAGATCTTTATGTTGATTCAATTTTTGGGCGTTTACATCAACTTTAGACCCAGCGGTTTCAATCTCTGAAAGTGTTCATCTTTTGTTTCTAGCGCCAAGTTGTAGGCTATTGCTGTTGCGGCGATGAGGAGGTCGGCGTCAGGTATCAGTATGCCTTCTTTTTTGAGTTTGTCGTATAGGGTGCAGTAGGTTTCTATGGTTTTGTTGTCTATGTTTAATAGGTTGAAGCTCTCTTCGAGCAGTTCCTTCACTTTAGGTCTCTTTTTTGTTTTGATTCCCCTTAGTATTTCGATGAGTGTTACAGGGGAGATGACTCCGGCTCCGTGTTTTTTCTCTTTGATCATTTCTATTATTATGCCTGTGTCGAGGAGATTCATCTGAACGCGAATCTCTCCCTGAACTCTTTGCTGGATTCTGTCATGGTTTTCAGATCTTCTTCGGTGAGGATTTCAGTCAGCTCCTTGAAGGCTTTTTTGCTCTTTAATCTCCGTGTCTCAGTGTATAAGTTTAGGATGAACTCGCCCCATTCCTCTTTGCCCTTAGCCTTTTCTAAGAGGCTTTTGACGTCAGCGGGAACCGATATTGTTGCATATTTTGTCAAGGTTAACACCACATAACTACATAATTACATAGTGATTTATAAGCTTTCCGCGGCCACCTTCTGGAGCACATATTCAAAACCGGCTTCTGAAGACGTTTCAGGGGCAACTCTCTCATTAAAGGGGAAATGAAAACGGATTAGACGTTGTTGACGTTAAGGCTGTAGGTTTGAGGGAGCACCGCATGGGTATTAGTTGTCCGAAGTGTAGGCGGGTTTTTGGGAAGCCTTTGATTATGTTAGATTTTGGTGATAGGAAGGCTAGGCTTGTTAATGTTTGTCCTTATTGTAATCATGTTTTGGTAGGGTTTGGTGTCTGAGGAAGTGTGATGCGGGTTACACTTCGCCGTGTGGGTTTGGAAGCCCATATGTTTCTAGGCGTTGTGAAAAATGTGAGTGTTTTAGGGGGAAATGCATGTACCCTGTGTTGAGGGGTTTACTCGAAAATTTAGTTGAGTTGGTTAAGGTTAGAATGCGGGTCTTAACCAGACGGTTGAAGTAAGTGTTGTTCACCAACAAGTGCGTCACTGTGGTGTTATTGGGCTCAAAACCTCGTTAAGGTCTTCAAAGGCATCACTGTTCTAAGACTCTTCAAAAAGTTCCAGAACTACGAAACAAGTATTGGAAGGAAAACTGTGAAGTCCAAGCTACTAGGAGCAGCAGGACATGTCTCAGCCGAAACAATCCAACGCTACATCGCAGAACAAAGCTGCAATTTATCCACTCTGCAGTAGGGTAGTCTTCTTGCACAGAGATTTATAAACGGGAGTGTTATATTTTATGTATGGCTGGTAAGTATGGCAGATGCAAGCTATACAAAAAATGTAAGAGCTGGACTGACTAGAAACGAGAGTCTACTACTGTCTTCTCTATCTGAAAAGGGCAAGGCTATCTTCAAAATAGAAGATGTTGCAACTGAACTGAAGTGTTCTTATAACTATGCGAAAGTGCTTGCTAACAACCTAACGAAGAAGAAATGGGTAATTATCCTGAGAAGAGGGGTCTACCTCATCGTTCCATTAAGTGCAGGAGTAAGATCACACTATACTGAGCATGAGTTTGTGATCGCTTCGCACCTTGTTTCACCCTACTACATAGCATATTGGAGTGCCCTTAATTTCCATGGATTTACTGAGCAAACACCTTTCACAGTCTTTGTGGCAACAACGAGAAGAGCGAAGAACAGAGAGGTTCTAAACGTCAAATACAACTTCGTAACATTAAGCAAAAGAAAATTCTTCGGGTTTGAACCAGCAGCAGTTAGCACATACAAGATCAATATTTCAGATCGTGAGAAGACGCTAGTGGATGCGTTAGACCATCCTGAGTACTGTGGAGGCATACCTGAAGTAGCAAAGTCTCTGTTGAATGCTAAGGAAAAGGTATCGATGGAAAAGATTGTCAATTATGCAGAAAGAATGGGAAACACTGCAATAGTCAAGAGACTTGGACATCTAGTAGAGAGTTTAAACATAAATGTAGATCCAGAAATTCTTTCAAAGATGCGGGGAATGATTTCACCGGGAATGTCTGCTCTTGACCCTACATGTTCCAAAAAAGGCACGTACAACACGAGATGGAACCTTTTATTAAATATCTCCAAGGAAACTCTTGAAGAATTGAGGCGGAGCTTTTGATATTAGCAGAGCAGATAAGGAGAATCGCAAGAGAAGAAAAGCTCACGGCTGGCGTTGTGGAGAAAGATTACGCAATCACATGGTTACTGAGAGGATTCTATCTAGTAAACAGCGGTTTGGATAATATTTTTGTTCTGAAGGGAGGTACTGCTATTAGAAAGGTGTATTTTCCTCAGACTTGGAGATTTTCAGAGGATCTAGACTTCACTGTTGCCAATGCTGTGGAATCCGGAAGCATAAAAGAATTTATGCAACAGGTATTCGAAACACTTCTCCTAGAAAGCGGAATTAACTATTCGTTTGAATCGTTCCACCCGACAGAAGGGTCAATAATAGCTAACGTCCAGTTCCTTGGCCCATTGAATTTCACAAATAGAATCAGACACGACATTAGTTTGAAAGAAAAAATGGTACAGGAACCGGAACGCCGACCTATCAGGACCAACTATTCGGATTTACCCAAGTTCGAAGTACTAGTCTATCCTCTGAGTGAGATCCTTGCAGAGAAGATTAGGAGTATTATGCAAAGAGGTTACTCGCGCGATTACTATGACGTTTGGAGATTATTGAAGGAAAACCAATTCAAGGATTCTGAAATCAAAAAACTTCTGAAAAGGAAATGCGAATTGAATAGGATAAAGTACGAGCCAAGTTTACTGTTTGATGAGAGAAGATTAAGCGAGGCGCAATCATTTTGGGAAAAAGGATTGCTGCATCTGACCAAGGAACTACCTGAGTTCGAGACAATCATTTCCGAGATAAAAGAGAGGCTAAGTTTTCTACAAGAATAACAGATCCTAACCGATTCTTGTCTGCGCCTAACTTTCAGATACCCCTACCCCCTACGTTTTTTCTGGGCATTCTTCTTTGTTTGTGGTCGGGCTTATGGTTGTTTTGTCGCTTGCCTCTGTGTGAAAAAGTGTCTTTAAGCTGATTATGGACTACATTGTTTCGGACGCTCAAAGCAACAATTCAGTTACCAGATGTTTGGTGGCTTTTTTATGGCTTGTTGGGTGTTGTGTTTGGGTTTCCATCCTAGAATTTAAGCTTGCTGATGTCAAGTTGCATTTTTAGCAGTTTTTATGGGAGCGGTTTAAATAGGGATGTTATGTTATCTATTGTGTGGGGTGTTTTCTTGACTGAGGTTGACGAAGATGTTCGGTTTGAGAGGGATTCAGAGTGGCTTTCTAAACATTATAGGGATCTTCAGGTGGATTATCCCAATAAGTATGTGGCTGTCTTAGATGAGCGTGTTGTGGGTGTTGGGGATGATGGTGAAAAGCTTTACGTTGAGGTTGTAGGGAAGCATGGTCGGGATCCGGTTATTGATTTCATTAAGGATACAAAGACTATTCAGGTTGGCAGGCTTAGAGCGAGAGTTCTTGTATGAGCTTTAAGGAATGGAAGATTTCCTCCACGGTTATAGAGCCTGTGGAGCTTGTTGGGGAAGTATTTGATTTAAAAGCTGTTGCAATATTTTTTGATAAGTTTGAGAAAAAGTATAGGAAAAGGATGCATGTCGACACCAAAAGCGACGTAACCATTATACCGTTATCATTTGCCGAGCTGCTTGGGCTGAAGTTTGAAGTGAAAGCAATAGTCAACGGTTCAGAGGTTATTTGTCGAGGGTTAAAATGAAGATGGGTGAAAAAGAATTCGTTACAACCGTATTTTGCGAGAGTAAAGGTAAATCCTATATTTTGGGCGTAAAGACTCTTCAGGAGTTTTCCAGAATCGAAATCGACTTCAAAAACAAACTATTGAGATTCCATTATTAAACACTCTCAAAGGGAAATGTTATGTCCCGATATGGTTCGCCTTCTGGGTTTGAGAGCCCATAGAACTGGAATCTGGATAGAAACAGTATGCATATGGTGAGGGTTGTTATTGATATTGTGGAGCGTGTGTAGAAGAGTTTTTGGGCCAGAATTCTGATGTGTCAAAATTTTTGCGAGGTATCTTTCTTTTTGTTCTTTCAAGGCTTTTTCAAAGGGGTCTACTGTATCCCATCCGTGAGTTTTGGCCCAGTTGGTGAGTTCGGTTAGTCCTTCTTCTAAGTGATTGTTTACGTGGATGAAATCGCGTGTTTGGTTTCCGTCTTCGAAAATGTAGGGTGGTTTGTTGTTGAGTATGCGACTTGTGAATATGGCGGCGTATCCTGTGTACGGATTTGATAGGGCTTGTCTTAAGCGTGTGCTAGGGGATGGGGTCTATTACTTCTATGCCCTCGATTTTTTTGAAGCCTTCGTCGTGGCTGGCTATTCTTTTAGTGCCCGTTGCTTTCATTGTTGCAAGGATTATGCCGTCTCTGCCGCCGATTCCAATTTTAGCGTATTTTATGAGTTGTTCAAATGCAAGTTCGGCTAGATTTAAGTCTAGGTTAATGAATGTTAATGTGGCCAAATTTTGTATTGTATGGAGTTTTCTTCGGAAGTTTTCTTTTGGTAAATGGCGAAAATAGTGTGCAACTTCCATGAGTGTTACAACATTTAAGACGATGCCTTCATGGATGGCAGTCCTCATAGGTTTTAGGACATGTTTATGCTCGGGTAAACGTTGGTCAAACCAGTAGATCCAATAGTTGGCGTCCACATAAATCATAGTTTTTCCCAGATTTTCTTGAGCTCTAAAGGATTTATCTTGGGGACTGGAGAGTCTTCTTTGATGCAACCCTCCATTTCGTGAATGAATTTTTCAGGGGTTATTGGTTTCGTTATGAGTATTTTTTCCTCTTCTAGTGTCAACCTAACTTTGGCTCCTTCGTGTAATCCGAGTCCTTCACGTAAATGTCTTGGGATGACGATCCTACCTTTCTTATCTATTAATGCCTCTTCAACCATAGTCCCACCAAGTATCCCACTACATTTTGAAATACTTAAACGTTGTTATTGATATTGTGGAGCGTGTGTAGAAGAGTTTTTGTAGCCAGAATTTCAGGGTGATGGTGTACGTGCCTGTTTTCATCCTTGCCAAAAGATGACCCAAAAAGACGGTACCCCGAGACAAGCAAAATGGAGAAATTGTTAAGATGGAAGACGAAGGTTGGTCTGGAACGGGGTTGAAAAGGACTATTGAATGGTTTGGGAAAAGGCCATGTTTAGATTAAGTTAGAGTTTGGTTACTTTTAGTTATTTTTTGTTGTTTGTGGTTGGGGTGAGTTGATTATGTGGGGACAACTTTAATGTTTGTCTAGGGTATTTGGTTGCTTTAGTTTGTTTAGAAGTAGAAGGCGGAAACGCCTTTAGGACTTCTTCTTCTGGTTTGTGTCCGTGGAAGTTGTTGGTTGAGCGCCTCTGGTAACAACAACTTCTTGTGTGAGTAATATTAGGATATGCCTATACCTCCGAGACCTGCCCGCTCTAGGTTTTTGGGGGTTGAAGGTAGGAGACTTTTTTTTTGGAGTAGGCGCTTCTCTTGGTTCGATCAGTAGCACATGAACTCTTCTTAGGTTAGCGCGCATGGTTGTTCCTAAATTCGTTCGTGTTGTGAGTTTTTATTCTTATTTGGCTTCGTGTGCGGATGGAGGCGTGGCTTGACGTACAATCCTCTGTTAAGAAGGGGCGGCTCCTGTCGCGGTTGAGAAGGAAATGCATGGTGGCCCGTCAGAATTTCTCGCGTTGTCGGTGTGCGTGTGCTCTGACAGCCCTCCCCCTCGGGTCTAGTATATGATCCAAATATGATTCAGCAAAGAGCGTACACCTTATAAGGCCCTATTTTCATCGTATGTAGAAAAAAGAATTTAGGAACACGCATGCGCGCTAGCTTCTAGAAACTTTTCTGTGTGCGTGTGTTGATAGATATGCTACGGCTATCATGAAAATTATTGTTGTGGCTATGAAGACATATGTTAGGCTTCGGATATTTTGTCAACTTTTTTCCTTGGAGTGAAGTTGCTGGTCAACATTAGTTTTTGCCGTGGCTTTTCGAGATGACTTCCTCCATAAACTCTCAAGGTTCTACGTGGAAAACTACGACCTAATAGCTACTGAAAACCTGAACATAAAGGGCATGGTCAGAAACCACAACTTGGCTGGAAGGATCCTAGACGCCTCCTGGGGCAAATTCCTTCAAATGCTATCCTACAAAGCTGAAAACGCTGGTGGGATGGTGGTGAAGGTAAATCCAAGGGGAACATCGAAAGAATACAAGTTTGGAAATTTGGACAGAGACTATAATGCGTCTCTAAACATCTTGATGCGGGGATGGGATAGCCCTAAGACGCCTGTGGAGATGGGGCCTCTACGGGAACTCACCCAAGTTCCCGTAAGCTCTGTCGTTGAAGCAGGAAGCCCTCACCCTTCAGGGTAGGGTAGTTCACATACTTATATAACGTTTATAAACTATCGAATAATAATGCATAAATGCATGCATGCAATAATGTATAAATGGAAGTGAGAGGAAAATGGAAGATTCCCAGATTTTAGAAATTCTCAAGAAATCTGAAGAAAACGCAAGATGGTTTAGTGTAAATTATTCTGAAATTCTAGAGAAATATGAAGGCAAAACTGTTGTCGTTAAAGACCAAAAAATAGTAATGGTTAAGGCGAGCTTAGATGAAGTTTTAAAAGAATTTGAATTAAGAAAAGAAGATATAGGGTCAATCTACATTGAAACCATCCCAGAAAAGGCAATAGCTTTTATATTGTAATAATCGTATATTGTTTTTTCATGAAAATTCCTTTGAGGATACGTAAACAATTTGATGAATTAATGACTGTTGTTAATGCAACCATTAGAGCCCCTCACATACGACGATCAATTCCTATAGAGTTTTGGGTGGATACCGGGAGCCCTTGGATAGCAATAGCCCCGAGAGATGTGAAGAAGTTAAACATCTCAATTCCAGCTTTAAAGAAGCCTGAAAAGTTTGTCACCATACTTTTTGCTGGGTCGAAGTTCTGGAGATATTTATTGGGAAATGCTTCCATGTATATGTTTGACGAAACAGGCAAAATAGTGAAGGTAGATTTGCCTACTGTTAGCGTTTTATGGCCGACGAAGGGCAAACCTGGAGAGTTTGACTCTATACCAAGCGTTTTAGGATGCGACTTCTTGACTATCGGAAATTTTCAGCTACATTTTAATCCAAGAAAAATGATAGGCTTCCTAGAGAGCAATACTTAACCTTTAAAGTTCAATAAATTTATAATATTAAACCTCATTTTGCAGCAACTCAGAGAAGCCTAAACCTTAATTTGCAACACAAACCTCATCTACGCAACAGAACCTTAGATTCTAATATTCGCTGCTAAAAAGGGTTGAACAGCTAACGGGTGGTACATCTCCTATTACGTTTTATCTCTTGCGGAAGATGGTTCCGAAGCGTGCGCACATGAATCTCGAGTATTGTAGCCAAATCTTTTTCATCACGTGTGCCCTAAGATTTCTTAGCTTTTAGAAGCTTTTCTGTGTGCGTGTGTTGATAGGTAGGCTGCGGCTATTATGAAAATTGTTGTTGTGGCTTTCAGCGACCATTCGGACTTTGACGGTTTAATCCTATTTCATGGGTGATTTGGGCTATTTCAGTTACGGAGATTTAGTCTCCGGAGCCTACGTTGTAGATTTCTACTTGTTCTGTGGTTTTTGGAGTATTAGGGGCATGGCTTGGATGCAGTCGGTTATGTGGAGTCTAATCTTCTTTTTGTTTGGGTATCGATTTTTCGGAAATCCTTTTTCATGAGCAGGACTCTGCTGAGGCGTTGGGGGATCGGCGGGGCACGAAAGGTTTATGTATTCGAAATGTATACAATTTAGTGATGGTCTTTATGGAAGAGATAATAACATCTCGATTTTCAGAGGAGCTGGTGAAAAAGGTGGATCAAGCAGTTTCTAGGGGTCACTTTAAAAGTAGGAGTGAAGCTTTGAGGGTAATTATTGAGGAGTATCTAAAGGAGCATCCTGAATTATTTTTAGGCGACGGGGTTCAAGAGCTGATGACGAAGGCACCTGTCTTGCGGGATGAGGAGTTGGAACAGATTGGATCTAAGCTCTTTAAAGGTATAAGTGTGGCTAAACTTGTTGCTGAAGGCCGAGGTTAATGTTGCTTTATCTTGACACAAACATCATCCTCGCAAGGTATGCACCAGACGAACCCCAGCACGACGAGGCGAAAGATCTCCTAAGTAAAATAGAAGAAGGAGAGCTGTCTGCAGTGACTTCTATACTGACCTTAGTTGAGGTGGTGTGTGCTGCGAGTAGGGCTTACGAAAGGTTCGCGGATAAAGTTGGATCGTTGGGGCGAGAAGAGGTCGCGGGGGCCTTCCTTCGAAGAGTCGTAAACATCAGGAATTTGGGTTTTATTTCGATGGGTGGCGAGGTCTCGGTTAACGTTATGGAACGACGGGTGAAGCTTCCAGCGTTATTTGCAATGGCTCTTGAGATGGGTTCAAAGACCGGCGTCAAAACCTTGGATATCCTTCATCTGGCATCCGCCTCTATAGCGTCACGGATTTACGGACATAAAATTGATTGTTTCGTAACTTTAGATGAGGACATTTTAAAGCGCCGTGAAGAATTAAGTGGCTTAATAGAAAGCAGGGTTCTTACCCCAGCTGAAATGGTCTGATGAAGAATCTATCTTTGTAGGATTTAAGAAACAGTTTTGGAAAGCATTTGAAGCCTAGGGAGAAAGAGCGAGATGGTGATGTTGAAGTTGTGGATTTACAGGAAACTGGTTGAAGGCGGTGAAGCGGGTTTTTAATTGATAGGGGCTCCCCTGTTCCGATGTTTATGGTTTGGTAGTCTACGTTGTTGTGTTCTAGTGAGCTTAGGTTGGCTTTGGCTGCGTCTTTTATGTGGATGAAGTCGCGTGTTTGGTTGCTGTCTTCGAAAATGTAGGGTGGTTTGTTGTTGAGTATGTGGTTTATATAGGGTGTTTGTGTGCAAGATTTGATAGCCCCTATATTTGTCTTCAAATAGTATGGTCAGAGCGATATTTGTTTTGAATTACTAGGTAGGAAACTTGTATGCTTTAGATAACTTTGTATTTGTCTCTTTCTTCAGTTTGTCGCCGATTTCTCCTATCTCTCCAAGTATTAGGTCCTTGGATATTGTCGCTACTTTGTCAAGCCTTATTACTGATGATGTTTTAAGCCCAGTTAATTTGGATTCGGATGCGTCTCATTGATTATTATCTCTGTTGGTTCAGTTCTCTGCGGTATTCTTGAAGAGATGAATGCCACTACTACATCTCTTTGTCCTTCAAATAATACTAGAGCAGGCCTTAGTTTTGTTGTTGTCAAATCTGTAAATGGAAACGGTATGAGAACGATCTTACCTTTCACCGGTATCTGACCTTTATATCATCGATTGAGTAAATCTCAGGCTCTTTGGAAAGGAATTCCTTGAGAGATTTTTCAGCTAGTATCATTAGTGATAGGGTTTCTCTAGTCTCAATTAACGTGTCTAGTTTTTTATTCAAGGCGGAGAGCAGCTCCTTGATTTCTTTGACGTCGACTTCAATGGTCATATCTATCCAAAATTGTTTTTGGTAAACTGCTTATTTAACTCTGTCGGCGGGAAGTCCCCTTGCGAAAGCTGGTGGTAGTTCACTTGTATGTGATAGACCTTATTTTTCTATATATCCCTCCTAGGTTTTTTACTTAGCTTTTGTTTAAATAGTGGGGGTTGTGGCTGTTATATTTTTACGAGTTTTATTTTTCTTTTGTAAAAGTGGGCTTTTTCTGGTGATTGTACATGAATTTCGAATGGTTCTTTTATTCCAGCTTTCCAGAGTTCAGCGTGTATTTTTGCTGGTTTTAATTTTGTGATTATGAGAATGTCTATGTCGCTTGAGTAGTTGTGTTCTTTCTCTGCAACTGACCCGAATAGGTAGGCTTCTGCGTTTACATCGAGTTTTTTGATTGTTTCTTTGATGGTTTGTAGATGTTTCTTTAGGTTTCTGAAAGCCTCCTGTCTTTTTAGAGCAGTTTTTATTAAGATTTCATGTGACATTTTTCATTATTTCCTTCACTGCAGTTGTTAGTTTTTCTGCTTCTTGTTTGGTGAATTCTCTCATCACGTATCTAGATGTTATATAGGCGTCTTCTAGCATGCCCAGTTCCAATAGATAATTTTTCAGTATGCTTTTTATAATAGGTTTTTTATTTTCGGGAACTAGATCTGACAGTATTTCTAGGAGACCTCTGACACTGTGTGTTCGGGGGTAGTTAATGCCTTCTGCTAGCACTTTCGACTTTAAAAACAGTTGTAGGGCTTGTTCGAGGCTGAAAACTGCCAAGTCATAAAAGTCTTTGCTTGTTTGATATTCAGCAGTTTCCAGAAATTCTTTCGATCTTTTAATTAGGTGTCTTTCCTCCTCTTTTCGGGTCACAGTATACCCTTCTTTCTTTGACATAAAACTATTGAATATAAATATTTAAGTATGTGACTTTTTTGTTTGGCTTATTTGGATGCTTGTATTAGTTTTAACTCCATCGGCGGGAAGTCCCCATCGTTTACGGTGGGGATGAAAGCCGACACGCTTATGTACTCTTAGGGTATAGTTATTTTTGTGTAGCCTAATGAAGTACAAGCTTGACAGGTCCTCGCATGCTGTGTTCTCGCTTCAGTACCATTTATTGTTGATTATCAAGTATCGCCGAAAGGCTCTATGTGATGAGGTCATTAGAGAAGGCTTGAAGAATATCGTATGGAATTTAGCGAAGCAGCTTGGCGTAGAAATAATCGCTCAAGAGCCTGCTGAAGACCACATTCACATTCTTTTCAAGGCTAAACCGAGCACAGACCTTGTGAAAACAGTAAACACCCTGAAAGGTGTGACGGCAAGGCTTCTGCGTAAAGAGTTCCCTCAACTAAAAGAGTTGCTATGGGGCGACTCGTTCTGGTCTGATTCCTATTTTTTGGCAAGCACAGGACAAGTTAGCCTTGATGTGTTGAAGAAGTATGTGGAGGAACAGCGGGATGTTGAGCCAAAAGTTTAGGCTGTATCCTTCCAAGACTGTGGAGAAGAGGCTTGAAGAAAATCTTGAATTGTGCAGGTGGCTCTATAATCGGTTGCTTGAGGAACTGAACAAGGCTAAGGCTGAAGAGCGAAGGCTCACGCAGAAAGATACCCAAGCCCTAATAGTTAAGATGAAGCGGGAAAAGCCAGAGTTAAACATGGTTTACTCTAAGGTTTTGCAGATGGTCAACTACCAGCTTTGGAGCAATATTCGTGCTTTGGCAGGAGCTAAAAGGAATGGGAGGAAGGTTGGCAAGTTAAGGTTCAAGGGTGGCTGGTTCAAAACTCTCAACTTCAACCAATCAGGGTTCAAAATTGAAGGGAAAAGGCTGTATCTTTCCAAAATCGGAGCTATTAACGTGAAGCTTCACCGTGCGCTCATGGAAGAAATCAAGGGAGTCATCGTTAAGCGAATGCTCTCTGGAAAGTGGTACGCTGTTTTTCAAGTTGAAAATTCAGTAGTTAACTATCTGCCTGAAACTGGAAAGGCAGTAGGCTTAGACATGGGTGTAAAACATTTTCTGTCGGACAGTAACGCAAGACAGATTGAAAACCCAAAGTTCTATGAACAGTCTCTCGCAAGACTGAAGATTGCGCATAGGGTTTTGTCAAGAAAGAAGAAAGGGTCAAAGAACAGAGCAAAAGCGAGGGTTAGGCTTGCGAGGATTTATGAGCGGTTGGAGAATCAGCGGAATGATTTTCTGCATAAGCTTTCAAGGTTCTATGTAAATAACTACGATGTTATTGTAGTTGAAGATTTGAACGTTACTGGCATGGTTAGGAATCGTTGTTTAGCCTTGAAAATTCACGATGCCTCTTGGAGCAAGTTCTTTCAGATGTTATTCTACAAAGCTGTGAACGCTGGTAGGATAATTGTGAAGGTGAATCCGAGAGGAACAAGTAGAGAGTATAAGCACGGCGAATTGGACCGTGACTATAATGCTGCGCTCAATATTTTGGAGCGTGGCTTAGCGGGGTTGGGACGACCCTTAGAGCCTGTGGAGATAAAACCTCTGTTGGTAGCGATACCCGCAAGCCTTATCGTTGAAGCAGGAAGCCCTCACCCTTCAGGGTAGGGTAGTTCACTGCTTGGTAACCAACTCCTAATTAAAGGCGTGGGATTCTGATGGTCAAGACACTTTGCTTCGGTATGGTGTGGGAGATAAATGTTAAAAGCTGAATGGGCGAGATTATTGAAGTTAAGTGATGGTGAATGAATGTTTTGGTGACTGGTGGGGCGGGTTATATTGGTTCAGCAGTCGTTGAAAGGCTGGTGAGTGAGGGATACGGGGTTGTTTCGATTGACAACTTGTCGCAGGGAGACTATAAGTATTTGGTGAAATGTAGGGAGAGCCCCCGAGTGAAGCTTGTGGTTGGGGACATTTGTGATTCCGATAAAATTGGAGCCAGGAGAGATTGCTGTTCTCTCACTTGCCAAGAGGCAGGGACTTATAGAAGTTTTGGTTGATGAAATCTCCGCAAGAACAGCGGCAAGGTTGATGGGATTAGAGCCGAGAGGCACTATTTTCGTTTTGTTGAAGGCTTTAGAGGTTAGAGAGATTAGTTTGAATGAGTTTTTGGATGCTTTAAGCGAGTTGGTAAGACATGGCTTCAGGCTAAAGGAAGAAGTTTGTTTGGAGGCTGTTAGAAAAGTAAGAGAGATTGCGAAAGAGACCTAGTAATTAGACTGCGCTTAGAATCCCACATGCTTCGACCGTGGGAGTGTCAACTTTGAGCTAGTGTGCTTTCAAGGTCGGTGTAAGTTATCGTTTTCACGAACTTGCTTGCTGCTTTTCGTAGCTTTTCATCTTCTGTTACTAGGATGGCCTCTGTGCTCTCGGCGGTTGCGATGTATGAAGCGTCATAAAATGTCAGCCGTTCTTTATAGGCTCTCTTAAGTGTGTGGGAAAAATTTAGTTTAGCGAAATTTATTGGTTGAATCACGTTTTTCACGGCTAAGTCTTTGAGCGTTGTGGCAACGTTTACAGCGTCTTCTAGAGATATGGTTTTCAATAGTGTTGCAAGTTTCCAGAGGCTGTTGCAGGCTTCATATATGGCGAGGTCTGTTGTGACTAGATTTTCGCGGGAGGCTTCAACTATTAGCTGTTTGCCGCGTCTAGTGACTAGTGGTAGGAGTGCTGATGCGTCAAGAAGATACTTCACCGTATTTCCCTGTCCTCGCGCACAAGCTTGGCTACCAATTTTGGATCTATTTTGTTGCTCAGGCGTTCTCTTAACAACTCGAGTCTTTCCGCAAGATTCTTCAATTCCAACTCCACAAGATATTTATCAAGCAGTTTTCTAACTGTTTCACTGACGTTAACGTTGTATTTTTCCAACTTTTCCTTGATTTCCCTCGCAACTCTAATGGTGATAACGCTCATCTGAAGCACCGTATTACGCAATGTAATACGGAGTTTATAAACGTTCCCGCCGCGGAATTAGGTTACAAAGTTAAGTCGGCTGAAGTGTTAGTTATAAATCTTTAAAGCCGCAGTGTTCACTCAGTTAATGTTTCCGTAGCCTATGCCTATATGTTGGTCGCCTTTTCCATAATTGTCATGTACATGCATATCCACAATTTTATCTGCAAAAGTCGTTAAGAAACTTTCTATTTGCCCATTAATGTTTGCGTGTCCTACATCTAAAACCAAGCCTATGTCTTCGTTAACTTCGCTGTAAAATCTTTTGAAATCTTCAACGTTTTTCACTCATGCAAACACTTGGGGTGTGGTTGGTGTCTTAGCGGTTTTCATATTTATTCTCTCGAGTATTGTAGCTAAATCTTTTTCATTACGTGTGCCCTAAGATTTCTTAGCTTCTAGAAAGCTTTTCTGTGCGCATGTGCTAATAGGTAAGCTGCGGCTATTATGAAGATTGTTGTGGCTATGAAGACATATGTTAGGCTTCGGATATTTTGTAAACTTTTTTCCTTGGAGTGAAGTTGCTGGTCGTGATGAAAGGGGTCAAACGCTGAAGGATTATGATTCTCCGATGTCTTTTAAAATCTTTCTTACTAGCTTATCTTCGATGTAGTAGCCTTCCGCAAGCATGTCGTTAATTACTTTTCTTACTGATCGAACCAAACCACGCCTTTTGGCTATCTTGAGTAATCCTAGTGTGCCTATCACTTCTATGTTTAGTAGCTTTGCATATTTTCTTGCTTTAGCGTCGTCTATTAGTAGGATGACGCTTAACTCTCTTGCAAGGACAATCGCCTCAGCTTCCCCTCTGTCAATAAGCTTCTCTAAGAGGGCAGTCATCTCAATGTTTCTGGCACTTCTGACTTTGATCCATTCTAATTTATTAAAGATTAGTTTGTCATGTTCTTTGGCGGTTATCTCTTTGTATACAGTCTCAGGAACGACGATTTTTTCGAAGAGTTCCTTTAGAATTGATAGTTTGTTGATTTTCAGTAGCACTATTAATGGGCTTGCGTTTGATACGATCACTTTATTCGCCTTAACTCTTCCTCAAGCTCCTCCTCGGTTATGTTGGTGAACCCTATTTTGTGTTTGCCTAGCTCATACATAAAGTCTGATAGTGCTAACCCAGCTAACTTAGCTGCTTGACCCATTGAGAGCTTCCTCTCCTTGTAGAGCATTATAGCCAAGTAAAGCCTCAGTTCGTTCTCGCTGATTTCCTCAATTAGGGTCTTGGGAAGGTTAAGCTCCAATCAATTCACCCTATTATCTCCAATGTTATAGGTCGTTTAAATACTTATTTAGATTCTAATATTCGCTGCTAAAAAGGGTTGAACAGCTAACGGGTGGTACATCTCCTATTATGTTTTATCTCTTGCGGAAGATGGTTCCGAAGCGTGCGCGCTACTACGTCTTTTTCGCTCTCAAGCAACACTGGCGCTGGTCTCAATTTGGTTGTGGTTAGCAGCCCGCTAATTGCATGCATGCATGCTTGGATATAAAAAATGCTGTTATTATAAAACCTTCCTCGTTTAGCTCTCGGTAGACGACGCAGAGATATTTTGGGCTTTTAGGGGATGTTTCACAAAATCTTGAGGCCAGATATTTGCCAAACCATCCTGAAACTATGTAATCTGGGTTTTCTACAGCTCTCTTAACTTCATTCACGTACTCTTCTCTTGCGCCAAACTCTGGGTGATTTATTAAGCGCACGTCTGGAAGATAAATGTTAAAAGCTGAATGGGCGAGATTATTGAAGTTAAGTGATGGTGAATGAATGTTTTGGTGACTGGTGGGGCGGGTTATATTGGTTCAGCAGTCGTTGAAAGGCTGGTGAGTGAGGGATACGGGGTTGTTTCGATTGACAACTTGTCGCAGGGAGACTATAAGTATTTGGTGAAATGTAGGGAGAGCCCCCGAGTGAAGCTTGTGGTTGGGGACATTTGTGATTTGGAAAAATTGGAGGGGGTTTTGAGAGAAGGTGAAGGTGTGAGTGCTGTTGTTCATTTGGCTGCTGTTTCGGGGATAGAGATGTGTCAAAGAAATCCTAGGGAAGCCGTATTGACGAACGTTTATGGGACACATAATGTTCTTGAGGTCGCTAGAAAATATGACATCGATAAGGTTGTGTTCGCGTCTAGCGCGGCTGTGTATGGGAACCCTGTTAAAACTCCAGTAGGTGAGGATCATCCTCTGAGTCCTACGAACTTGTATGGTGTGACTAAGTTGGCTGCTGAGGGGCTTTTGGAGTCTTATCATGCGAGTTATGGATTGGGCACGGTTGTTCTTCGTTTTGGAAATGTGTATGGTGTTGGAGTGTATACGCATTGGGAGAGTGTTATTCCGAAGTTTGTGAGGCAGGCATTAAGTGGTGAGGCTTTGACGATTTATGGTGATGGAAAGCAGAGTAGAGATTTCATTCATGTGTGGGATGTGGTTGAGGCTGTTATTTTGGCGTTGAGGGGTGAAAGGGGAGTAGTTGCTGGTGAAAGTTTTAACGTGGGGGTTGGGAAGGCTACATCTGTGAATGTGATAGCTGATACTGTGTCAAGAGTATTCTATGCTGAGTATGGGAAAAAGGTTAGTACGGTGAATCTTCCGCCTAGAAGGGGTGAGCCTTATGTGCCGAACTTTTGTTACTCGATAGAAAAAATCGGGGGTAAACTGGGCTTTAAGCCGGAATTGTCTATTGAAAAGAATGTAAGGCAACTCATAGAATATGGCAGGGAGAATTTATAGTTTAAAAGAGAGCATCTTTATGCTTTTCTTATCACTTTATGGTTGCGGAAAAAATTGGTTTAAGTCTTTTTGTATGGAAAATCTTTTATGTCAATAAAGTTGATATAGACGGTTCATTGATGTGTATGTTTGCTCTTGGGGAAAGAAGATGGTTATTCAAAATCTGTATGCAGGATGCATACGTGCTATTAAAGTGTGGTTTGGCTGAAAGGTGGTTTGGCGTAGATGTTGGAAAAGACGGGTGGTGAAAATAGGGAGTTGACGCAGGTTCAAGTTTTAAAGCAGAGTCTATGTGCGCTCTCGATTGTTGCTGGTATTCCTGCTTATAATGAAGAAAAGACGATAGCGGAGGTGGTTTTGAAGGCTGGGTGTCATGTTGGTAAGGTGTTGGTTTGTGATGATGGGTCGAAGGATATGACGCAGATTGTAGCGAGAAAGAATGGGGCTGTCGTTGTGTATGTGGTTATAGGGCTATGACAGCTGTTGCTGGTACGACGAGGGAGGTATGTTTATTTTACTGAAAATTGAAAAACGTTTAAGCGTTCAGTTTCATTTGGGGTTTGGCTTTGGTGTAGCTGCCGGTCATAAGTGATGTTTTGTGTTTTGGTGTTAGGCGAGCGGAAGGTTTATATTACCCAATTAGTTGGGTAATATTGTGGTTGATATGGCTGAGACTACTTATTATAAGGATAAGGTGTATCTTCCCCGTGAGGTGCGGGAGAAGTTGGGTTTGGTTGATGGTGACGTATTACATATTGAGGTTGTTAATAGAGGGGTGGTGAGGTTGATTGTGGTGCGTGGAAGTGATGCTGGTAAGAGAGTTCTTGAGAGGTTAAATAATCCGCCGAACCTTGGGAGGTTGAAGGGAAGACTCACTAGGGAAGAGATCTATGAAGATATTACTTGATACGAACATTCTTGTGCATTCACATAACAAGGCATCTCCTTATCAGAAAAGAGCCAGCAACGTTATTAAAAAGGCCATGCAAGGTGAAATTGATGCCTACATAACTCCGCAAATATTGTACGAATTTTTTGCAGTAATTACGAATCCGAAAAGGGTTGAACACCCACTTTCATCTAACGAGGCTTCGGACATATGCCTAGACCTCTGGGAATGCCGCGAAATTGAAAAAGTGAATCCGACGTCAATGGCTCCAAGAGAAGTTTTTAAGCTGATTAAGGAATTGAAGCTTTCTAAGGGCAGAATTTTTGACTGCGTGTTAGCCGTCACTGCAAAAGAAAACGGTTTAGAGATTATCTATACTGAGAACATCGACGATTTCAACGGCTACAGCTTTCTCAAAGCCTCAAACCCGCTAGTTTGAACATGAAACGCTTAGCGCGTGCTGAGTTCGGGTTTCCCTCCTCTAATGATTTGAGTTTGCTCTGACGTCTAGGAGCATGTTTTTGACGTCGCCTTTTCGGCCTCTTTCATTATAGAACCCCTCGTCCCTTTCATACGTTCCATTATCTCAATAAGCTTTGGATGCGTCAGTTTCCTTAAGGAGGCCCTTACAAAATGTGAACCGATCTCTGGTGTTAACTTCTATCTTCGATAATTTCAAGTGCTCCGTCCTTTATGATTAATAGTTTACCCTCATAATCCTTAACTTTAGCTAGCAACGATTCCATTTCTTTAATCAGTTTTTCAGCTTTTGGAGGGTGGATGTGAAGGACGATTATGCCATGGAATTGTTTTGGAGGAAATAAGATTGTGTTAGCGAAGTCGTAATCTCTGGTTAACAAAATGTATCCTTTGCTGAGGGCCAACAATGCTAACGCCCTATTTTTCACACCTTTCGGCGAATATTCGACTATATAACCCTTGGATTCTAGAAAATTTTTGACCAGCTTTGGAATGTTTTCGTCAAGCAGGAACTTCAGCGTATTTGACGTAATGTTCGCCTCTTATAATTTTGGCAGCCCAACCTAATGCTTCTTTAATCATGTCCTCGTTTAAGCTGGGATAATAGTCTCTAATAATTTCCTCAATAGAAAGGCCGGCGGCGAGAAGTTCGATTACATCGCTAACTAGAACCCTCGTGCCCTTAAAAGTAGGTTTTCCATGACAGATTTCGTCGTCGACAACTATGTATTTACCAACCTCAACTCTCATAAGAACTCACAATAATTTAATAAGCAACCATATTTAAAAACTTTCTAGACAGTTTACCTTAACACTCCTTCTAGCGCGCCAACCTCCAGAGACTGTCGGTTACCAAAAACTATAGAGTTTTTCGGCGAACTGGTCGGGATTATATTAAAAGCGTGGTTCTTTTTCGATGTCTCAAATAGCGCTATTGGGCAAAATGAGCCGAGGTTGTTAGGTGTTTGATGGCTTTTCTTATGGCTTGTTGGCTGTTATACTTTGGTTTCCATTCGTGGGTTTTGAGTTTGGTTGTGTCTGTATAACAGTGGCGGATGTCGCCTTTTCGGTATTCGTTGGGTTTGCGCGATTGAAAGACTTGTCTTGTTTATGGTTTCCTCAACTTTCTTCGGACTTTTTCTGCTAGTTCCATAGCTTTTACGTAGTCTCTGTGCTTGAGTCTGAACTCGGTTTCAATCAGCCTATTGTAATACCTCTTTAATTCTTCAAAGGTTATTATGCCTTGGTGCATAGCTTCGATGATGACGCCTAGTAGCCCAATGGTTTTTATTCCCCATACTCTCGCTACTATTGTGCCGCTTCTTTCGTCTATAATGAGCAATCTGGCTTTTACTTGTTTAGCCAGTGCTATTGCTTCGGCTTCTCCGACACTGATATCTTGAGTTCTTGTTAAAACTTCGATTTCTGCTTTCGCCCTCTCGTTCAGTTCAACTATTTGAAGATGGCCTTTCATTACCGCTTCTTCTATAACTAGGGCGTCTGCGGCTTTTTTCTTAGCGCCTTTTTCTGCAACTTCGTTGTAGACCGTTGGGGATATAAGGATTTTTCCGTAGAGTTTCTCCATGGCATCGAGGAAACCGATTTTTGCTGCATAGATAAGTGGTGATGCGTTGCTGACAACTTTAGGTGTCAATGGTTTTCCTCTTAGCCAGCAACTCGGTTACATATTCTTCAAGAGCCTCGAGGTCGTATTGGTATGGGATGTCTCTAGCCTTAATTGCTTCCATCATTTCTCTAAGCGAAACACCTGCCAATTCGGCGGCTTTCCATAAGGTTACTTTTCCGTTTCGGTATAGGTTTAATGCCTTCTCCATTCTATATTCCTTTAAACCGATTTGGAGTAATCTCTGTATGGCAGATGACCTGTCAATGGATTCCTCCTCAGCGATTTCTTGTATTTCCCTTAGCAGTTCCGTTTTTAAGCGAGCTGTAACTGCAGTTGAACGCATCAAGTTCGCCTGTACACAAAAATTAAATAACGTACACATATTTAAGGATGATGCTGGAACGCTCGATCCCCGAATAAGGTGTCAGTTCATAGGATAGAGGAATAGATTAACTCGTCAGGGTTAGACTTGAAGAGTTTCTGAAAAAAAATAGCATAGGTTACTCGTTTGTTTCTAAAAATGATTAGTTGCGAGGTGTTTTTCTCTTAGTTCGTTTAGTGCTTTTTCGAAGAGGTCTGCTACATCCCATCCGTGAGTTTTGGCCCAGCGGGTGAGTTCGGTTAGTCCATTTTCTAAGGTGATTGCCGGTTTGAAGCTTAATAGTTTTTGCGCAGTCTTATTAAGATGCACCAGCAAACCTTGATGCTTCCATAATCATTAACCCTGCGACCTCTCCCTGCTCATCTAAAGAAGCAACTATAAGTCCTTCATTATCCAACGACTCATTGTCTACTATTCTCACGTGTTTAAACTTGACATAGAGTATGTCAGCCTCTTCATCATAATCTATAGACACTACCCTTCCAGAAATTCTTGGTTTCCTAGCACCAGCCAAAGCCTTCCCCAAAACTCTGAACGGATCTATGGCCATTCTTACTTTAATCTCCGCCATAACCTAAATCTCCTACTAAGTCTCTTATCAGACATTACGAGAGCCGTTAATATAAATCCATTGGGCGGCGAAACCTCCTTATAGTGAACGACAATATTTCTCGCTAAGCCGAATTCAACAACTCGAGCAAAAACTTTCACAGCAGCAAAATTCGGTTCTAGACTCGGTGGCGAAAAATAAAGTTTGTGAGGCAGGCATTAAGTGGTGAGGCTTTGACGATTTATGGTGATGGGAAGCAGAGTAGAGATTTTATCCATGTGTGGGATGCGGTTGAGGCTGTTATTTTGGCGTTGAGGGATGAAAGGGGAGTAGTTAATGGTGAAAGCTTTAATGTGGGGGTTGGGAAGGCCACATCCGTGAACGTGATAGCTGATACTGTATCAAGAATATTCTATGCTGAGTATGGGAAAAAGGTTAGTATGGTGAATCTTCCGCCTAGAAAGGGTGAGCCTTATGTGCCGGATTTTTGTTACTCGATAGCAAAAATTGGGGGTAAGCTGGGCTTTAAGCCGGAATGGTCTATTGAAAGGGATGTAAAGCAACTCATAGCGTACGGCAGGGAGAATTTATAGTTTAAAAGAGAGTTCCGTTATGCCTTCTTAGTAACTTTTATGGATGTTATTCTCTCAAGGTGTTTCTTCATACGCGTGCATTCATTGTAATCGAGATTGAGTTAAACTTAAACATTCTATGCAAAACGCAGATACATTCGCGGCAGGTTTTAGGTGCACTGTATTTTTGATGTCGCTTCTTTCGTGTGCCTCTCTTTGACAATTTATAAGCTAGGAAAGCGATTGCTACGGTTGCCGTCAACCCTAATGCCACCTTAGTGATTGTGTCCATGGAATTTGCCTTTGGCTCGAGGTATGTGAAGACCAGTTGTGGACTGTACTCGCGCATCTCCCGAGTTGTTTGGTCTTTTGAGGCGTAAAGTGAGCGTGCCGTTCCTTCGAGTGGATCTTCAACCTCTAAAGTTAACGTTATTTTTTCATAGTTTTCTTCCATTGCTTTGCTAACGAAGTTAGTTACTTTCTATTCGTACCACTCATTACTGGTGACTTTGACAACGCTTTCAGGTGCGGTTCTGAAAAATCCGGCGAATGAAGCAAAGGTTAGGTTTTCTTCGTTCCAAGTGTTGTTTACGCACCAGTGCACACCAACGATGTGGGGAGAAGCAACATTGAAGCAGTAGAGTCGCAACTTTATTTCAGAAGAAGCGTTAAGAACGTGTGAAACTTCTGAAAGGTCAAACATTAAGGAAGCAATACACAACCCGCTCGCGTAATCTGAAACTTCTAAAGAGTCTCTATCTCCATAGGCGGAATTAGCATTAAAAGCGTCGACGTATGTGTCTGCTAGAGGCGTAATAGTTTTTGGTTCGGAAGCGTTTGCAATGAGAGATGAGGAAACGAGGAGTATTAGAAGAATTGGAGGTGTGAGAATTTTGTGCTTCACGTTGCATCCTCTTCAAACTTGTACTTGCCTTTTCAATGAGTTTTTCTATTTAACGGGGATAGCAAGCCTGAGAAAACCTAGAATAATGAGGGCGAGATTTGAACGTGATTTGGCATAGGCACGTGTTCAAGTAATCTTTTTGAATTAATGCAAATGCTTAAAAACGGAGTGGATGCATGCATATTAGTTAGGGTGGTAATGTTTGAAGTATATGTATCGTATGCTGATGATTGGTTTTGGAGCGGGTTTGATAACCCTTGGATTTGTTGGGACTGCACTGTGTAATTATATGGCGGTTGAAAGGCGAGAAGATTGGGTTTTGGTGTTTCAAAGAGCGGGGGCATCTATAACATCTTTTACTTTGAACCTTTCAAGTGGACGGTACTTTCTGGGAGTTTCCGTGTGGGTTCATAATTACGCAGAAGGCTTTTACTCAGTTTTAGATGCCAACAGAACCCAAGTAATCATACTTCGCCTAGCGAACACTGATCAGTCAAGCGAGTGGAAATATAACGAAGAATATTTCGAAGTAATTGATTCTGGATATTACACGTTTGAGTTGGTTAATGCTACCTTTTCGAGTGTTCGTTCCACTGCGCAATTGCTTCAGAGAAGGTACATAGACGAATATGTATATCCATATCGAAGTTTCCTTTGGGCTGGAGTTTTCTTTCTGGTAGTAGGGGTTCCATTGGTGGTTGTAGGATCGGCAACCTCGTTACTTCCAAACCCTAAAGACTGATAACGAGAATTGTGTGCGCATTACTTTATTTCACGGGTTTTTTCTAAGGTTTTTGTTGCTAGCGGGGCTACTTAAAAACAGATCTGAATCTTTTTGCATGGAAAATCTTTTAAGCCAATAAAACCGATGAAACAGTTCATTGATGTGGATGGTTATTCGGAGTATGTACTCAAAATGAATAAGTCTTATTAAGTTATGGCTTGGCTGAAAGGTTGGTTTGGGTAAATGTTGAAAAAGATAGATGGTGGAAATACGGAGCTGGCGCGTGTTCAAGTTGTAAAACAGACTCCATATGCACCCTCGATTGTTGCTGGTATTCCTGCTTACAATGAAGAAAAGACGATAGCGGAGGTGGTTTTGAAGGCTGGATGTCATGTTGGTAAGGTGTTGGTTTGTGATGATGGATCGAAGGATATGACGCAGATTATAGCGAGAAAGAATGGGGCTCATGTTGTGGAGCATAAAAAGAATATGGGCTATGGGGCAACTATGCAAACCCTATTTATAAAAGCGAGGGAATTGGGTGCTGATGTTTTGGTTGTGTTTGATGGGGATGGACAACACGATCCAGATGAGATTCCCGAGTTGGTTAAGCCCGTTTTGGAAGGAAGAGCGGATATAGTCATAGGTTCTCGTTTTATAAAGGGTGCGAGAATAAATGTTCCACTTTATAGGAGAATGGGTATACTTGTTATTACTTTATTGACGAAAATTTTTTCAGGTTATCCGATAAGTGACGCTCAAAGCGGTTTTCGAGCGTTTAATCATAGGGCTCTTGAAGAGTTGAAGATGACTGAAGACGGATGGGGTTCAAGTGTAGAGGTTTTTTTCAGGGCGCATGACGTTGGATTGAGAATAGTTGAGGTCCCCGTGAATTGTGATTATAAAGATTATCCTAAGGTTTCGAAGCGTGAGCCTCTAAGACAGGGAATTTCTATAGTTGCTTCGATTTTCAATTACGTGATACACAAGGGCTTCTAAGCTTGCGGCGGATCACTATTGTATGGTTTTTCAGCTGGCGTATGGGCTGGAGACGGTAGTTTTGCGTGTGTTTAATGTTTATGGTCCTCGGCGGGGGTTTGGTGAATATGGTGATGTGATTGCTCAGTTTGTGAGGCGTTTGCTTGTTTGGGAGCCTCCTGTTGTTTATGGTGATGGAATGCAGACTAGAGATTTTGTTTATGTGGATGATGTGGTGGAGGCGGTGTTGATGAGTTTGATTAATAGTGATGTTGGGGTGGGGTGTTTACTATAGGATCTGGGAAGCCGACCGCGATAAACGAATTGCTTGAGCTTCTTCTTCGGATTACCGAGGAGGAAGTCGACCCAATTTACAGCGAGCAGAGGTTAGGTGATATAAGGCACAGTTATGCGGATCTTGGGAAGGCGCACGCGCCGCGAAAATTGCCGGACGCCCTAACCGTAGCAACAGCCATCAACAAAGGGGCCGACCTCATTTACTCCCAAGATGAAGACATCCAACGATTCGGTGAAGACGTCAAGATCTCAAAAATAGAATAGTGCACAGCTTTTCACCTAAAATAAAAAAGGCAAAAATCGGCCAGTTAAAACGTTTTGGACATTTAGCAAATATAATGGTAAACCTTTTAAAGGTTAGGGCATCAAACAACTATAATTTAATGTTGTGAGGGGCCATGATAATAACCCGTGAATTTTTGGCTTCGGTTAAGCGCCGGGCTTTCCGTAAGCGCGACTGGTTTAGGGTTTTAGACCCTGCCGAGCGAGCTGTTTTAAGCCTCACCATCAAGTGTGTGGAAAGGGTTAAAAGCGCAAAGCTGGCTAAAATAGTGACGGCCATTGTTGAAAAGCTTGAAAATGCCATGAAAAGCAAGGTGGAGAGGCTTATGGAAACTGTTGGAAGCCCGCTTGCGTTTAGGTTGAGCATGATCGCCTTGGGCTGGGGCAACCCTTCGGCAAGTTGGTGGTCCCATGACCGCGATTTCGTAAGGTTTTTGGTTGTGAATTACATGAACATGCCTGATGGTTATCGTGGGGCTGGTTCGGTTTGAGGATGCGAGTTACGAGTGATTTCTGAGGGCGAATTTGGAAAAGTTTACATGTAGTAACCAAGCTGAGTTAGAGAAGTTGAAAATCGACGTAGGAGCTCGTCGTTGAATTATCATAGGGTTCTGGTTACGGGCGGTGCAGGCTTCATTGGTAGCCATCTGTTGGATGCGCTGATCAGTGACGGGTGTGAGGTATGTGTATTGGATAATCTTTCGACTGGTAGGGTGGAAAACATAAAGCAACACTTGGGCGCGCGTTCTTAAGGCTTTAAGAAATCGATGTTAAAATGAAAAATATACTCTCGATAGATGTTGAAGAGCTATTTCATACGGAATATGCTGGGCATGCCAATAAAAATCACATCAGTTACAGAACCTTGCATAACATTTCGTTTGTGCTTGAATTACTTCGGGAGCAAGGTGTTACTGGAACCTTTTTCATAGTCGGAGAGATAATCGAAAAAAATCCAGAGATAATTGCTATGATAACAAAAGAAGGCCATGAGGTAGCGTTTCATTCATTTGACCACAAACCTTTGAGGGAGAAAAACCCAAAGCAACTTTATATAGAAATAGAGAATTTTAAAAAAATGTTAAAATCGATGATTGGAAAGGAATGCGTAGGTTTCCGAGCCCCATCATTTTCATTAGATAACAAGACCATATGGGCCTTGAGGGTCTTGGAGAAGACAGGAATGTTATATGATTCCAGCGTTTTTCCTGCATGGACACCACTTTACGGAGTTCCCAGTGCGCCAGTTAAGCCGTATAAGCCTTCGAAGGATGATTTAGCTGTGGAAGATATTGATGGTGATCTCTGGGAGTTCCCGTTGGCTGTCTATTCGCTTTTTGGGTTGCGAATACCGGCGGCTGGAGGCTTTTATTTACGATTTATGCCGAATATCGTGCGAAGGGCGGTGAAAAAGATAAATAAGCTTGGGGTGCCAGCGGTTATATTTGTTCATAATTGGGAGTTGGACCCTGAAACTCCGAGGCTAAAGCTTGGTTTTTACAAGTCATTTGTAACCTATTATAATATAGAGAAAACATTGGTAATGTTTACGGATATCTTGCGTGAATTTGAATTCACAAGTTTTGCTGAATACATGAAGGAGAATGGTTTAAAATAAATGTCGGTGAAGGTATATCTACACATACACACTAAGTATTCCTTTGATTCTTTTCCTGAACCTAAAACTATCATTAAGCTTGCGTCAAAACGTGGTTTGTCGGCGATAGCCATAACCGACCATGATACCATTAAGGGAAGTCTTGTCGCAATGCAGGAGGCATCATCAGTTAAGGATTTGGTGGTAGTACCAGGTATTGAGGTTAAAACCAATTTAGGCGGTATAATAGGACTTTATATCCAAGATGAAATAAAAGCAAAAGAATTCTATAGAGTTATAGAAGAAATTAAGTGTCAGGATGGTCTAGTGGTTTTGCCACATCCGTATAATGGACATGGGGAAATGGAAGAACTTGGCAGTTGTGTGGATGTAATTGAGGCGTTAAACGGTCGATGCTCTCATACTAAAAACGAAAAGGCTCTTAAACTGGCAGATAACTTAGATAAACCTGCAATTGCCTGTAGCGACTCACACCTCTCTTTCGAAATAGGGCATGTGGAAACTAGGTTTTATTCAGGTCCATGTAGCTTGAAGAATTGAGGAAACTTATTCTTAATGGTAAGAGGGAGTTTATTGGACGAGAATCCCCGTTTATAGTGCATGGTTTCAGTTTTGCAACCGAGGTCGCCAAACGATTGGCGAACAATATTTATCGGGTTAAGCATTGTCCAAGGTTTTAGTTACTGACGCGTCAGAAAGAGCCGCTCTAGCGGTTATTAGGTCTTTGGGTGTAAGGAATATAGAAGTCGTAGCAGCTGATAGTAGGAGCTTTAACGCTGGTTTTCTATCGAAATACTGTAGACATAGAATAATTTATCCGCCTCCCCAAAATAATAAAAGCAGATTTGTAAAGTCAATTTTGCATCTCGTCAAGAGAGAACATTTCGATTTGTTGATACCGATAACGGATTTAACCATGATTCCAATCCTAGAACATAAGGATGAGATCGAGGATTATGTGAAAGTGGCGGCTCCGTCCTACGAGACAGCAATTAAAGCCTTTGACAAGGTTCAGACTATTAAAATTGCTGAAGAGCATGGTGTCCCTTATCCCAGAACGTTTCTTCCTGAAGACTTTGACGATCTTAAAAGAATTGTTAGTGACCTTACGTACCCAGTTGTAATAAAGCCGAGGATGAAGGTTTTTTGGGTTAATGATAGAGCTGTAATGTTGAAAGTAACTCATCAAAACTACGCATATAACAGTGAGGATTTGATGACAAAATATGTAAAAATAACGCAGTTCAATGGATTCGATATTCCGCATGACTTTTTCTTAATACAGGAATTTGCTGAGGGAGAAGGCTATGGTGTAGAAGTGCTAATGCATAACTCGGAGCTGAAGGCCATATTCATGCATAAGAGGCTTAGGGAATATCCGATTACGGGTGGAGCGAGTACGTTGCGTGTGAGTGTAAGAAACGAGAAATTAAAGAAATATGCTGTTGACCTGCTTAACGCTATGGATTGGCAGGGAGTTGCAATGGTGGAATTTAAAATGGATGAAGAGAGTGGCGATGCAAGGCTCATGGAGGTTAACGGAAGATTTTGGGGGTCGCTACAGCTGGCAATAAATGCGGGAGTGGATTTTCCCTATCTGCTATATAAATCAATGGTAGAAGAAAATGTTGCTTCGTGCCACAGCTATAGGGTCGGTATTATGCAGAGATGGCTCATACCGGGCGACCTACTTTGGTTGTTTGCTTCTCTTCAAGATAGCCAAGGAAGTAAGCTACGTAACTTCATGGAATTTCTCAGTTCCTCGCAGATACCCGATGACATTATTTCATTGAATGACATCTCTCCCACATTTGGAGCTATAGCTGAGACACTACATTACTTCTTTGATGTCATTAGAGGGAACCGGACGGTCTACGGAGAAACTGTGTTTATAGCCACTTAATGAGCTTACTTGAGCTAGGGAAAATGGAAACGTCTCAAAACGAAGTTTTCGTTTACACCACCTCACCTGCCACTCTGAAGAAAGATATTGAATGGATTTTAGAAAAATCGAGGTTGACGAAGTGTTACGATGTGAAGAAAAAGACTTTAATAAAGATAAATGCAAACTACGATAGAAATTATCCGGGGTGTAATACATCTACTTGGTTTTTAGATGCGTTGTTAACAGCATTAAGAAAACTTGGATTTACTGACTTAACGGCTGTCGAAGGCGACCTGAAGTTACAGCCTGCGGAAAGGACCATACGGGTTATAGGCGTCAAAGAAGTGCTTGAAAAGCATAGTATTCCTTTCTTACCTCTTGAAGGGTGCCCCCGTGGTAAAGATGAGCTACCATTCTTAATCCATGAAGCACAGATAATAAATGTTCCAGTTATTCACACGCATACATTTGCTGTGATATCGTGTGCGTCTAAAAATCTCTTCGGTTTGTTTCCTGTAAATAGGGAGAAGTACCATAACGAACTCTCAAAGAAACTCCTAGAATTGGTGCAATCGGTGAATCCATGTTTTACTATAGTTGATGGCACCGTAGGGCAAGAAGGAAGCAGTATGAGGATGGGGGATCCGAAACGTCTAGATCTTATTCTTTCTGGTTGGAATCCGTTAGCGATAGACGTAGTCGTGGCTAAGATAATGGGTTTCTCTATGGCTGCCGTTCCCCTCCTTCGATTAGCGAAAGAAAAAGGATTACTTCCAAAATCCATTACTGTCACAGGCGACTACAATTGGGAGAATTTACCGATATATTACTTCAAGTACAAGAAACCGATTTTAGGTCGATTAGACCTGTGGCTTAGGAGAAACGTCGTCACAAAAGTTTTCTTTGAATACAACAGTTTTCTTGATCAGCTTGCACAACGTACAAGAAGAACTTACTTGTCTATTAAGTTTCACTACAAGAAGAAGAAACTCTACAGTGGTCCGTGGATGTTGTATTCGCAACAGAGCTCTCTTCATCAAGGATTAACGCGAAATAAGGCCGAAAGTAGTAAAGTCTATCGATTCACAAGGACCATAGAACCCTATGATAAATCCTATTTTCAGAGACGTTATAAATCAAAATTGAAGGAGAAATTGAGGAGGCGTGTTTACGCCTCAGAGCTATCTTTGCTTGGCACGCAGGGAAAACTCCTCGATGTAGGATGTGGGAAAGGTGTACTTGCGCAAATATGTCTAAAAGATAATTGGGAATATATCGGCATAGATTTATCACTTTTCGCTATAAGCCAAGCGTCCAAAAATGGATTTCAAGTAATATGTGCAGATGCTCTTCACTCTCCCTTCCAAGAAGCGTCCTTTGACGCTATAATTTGTAATAACATAATTGAACATCTGAATAACTTCCAATCAAATGTCTTGTTTCACGAAATTCGTCGTATGTTAAAAAGGGAAGGCATCGTCGTTATTAGAACTCCAGACTACCAATTAGTTCAAGAAACATTTTTTGACGACCCTACGCACACAACACCTTACACTTCAAATGAGTTATCGAGGGTGCTCACTAATTGCAACTTGCATGCTACTCTTATATTGACAGATTTGACACATATTCTGATTCCCTTTAAACTTGGCAAAATGGTCGAGCCTTTGATGCGAAGGCTTCTCAGAAAATTCAAGATTGGCAATATCATATGTCTAGCAAAGAAGGTTCATATGTCTAGCAAAAAAAGTAAAACTGGCGAATTTTAATAAGGGGAAAAAATATCACAATGAACTGTCAGAAAGACTCCTGGAACTCATACAATATGTTGACGCGCGCGCTTTAGATGTTGGATCGAACGTTTTGGCAGGTGCAAACCCTGATAGTATTATTGAAAAGAAAGTTTATATACAGTAATAACAACGTTTGGAAAAATCCTTTCGGAGACGGTAAGGCTGGTAAGAGGATAATTGAAATACTGAGGCATGAATTTGACTAAAGAAAGCAAGGAAAGTTTTGGTTTTAGCACAATATTTTTCTTCTGATATGGGTGGCGGTAGTGCTAGGGCATCTAATGTTGTTAATGGTTTGCTTGGTGAGGGTTGTAAGGTTACTGTTGTTGCTGTGGTTTACGTGTTTTTACTCTTTAGGTTGTCCTAAGAGCTATGGAAATAGCTGCTGATTTTCATATTCACGTTAGATATTCACGCGATTCTCTGTTGAAACCTAGAAACCTTGTGAAAGTTGCCTCTCAAAAAGGAATAGAAGTATTGGCAGTAACCGATCATAATACCCTAAGAGGTGGATTTGAAACTATTAAAGAAGCAAAGAAAATTCACTCGGAAATCATCGTCATTCCAGGAATTGAAATATCAACAAATCTGGGCCATATAATAGGCATATTCATTCAGGAAAACATTAGCGCTCGGAATTATGTGGATGCCGTAGATCAAATTAAAAGACAGGGTGGACTTGTAATAATTCCTCATCCGTGTAAGAAATCACAAAAATTCAGCGAAAATGAAATTGCTAAGGCAGATTTGTTTGAGGCATTAAATGGAAGGGCAACAAGCAAAGAAAATGAGTTAGCCCTAAGTTTAGGAAGGAGCTTGGGTAAAACTCTAGTTGCAGGGAGTGATGCTCATTTTGCATTTGAGATGGGTAGAGTTCGAACCATTCTACCGTGGAAGCCGGCTAATGACGATGAATTGAAGAGGATGCTTCAGAATGGCTCTATATTGGGTATTGAAACGAAAGTAGATTCTGTGAGCCCTTACGTTGCTCGTTTGTTAAGTTGTTCATTAGAGATGTGTAGACGATTAATGTGGGTTCGCAAATGAAGATTGTAGAAGCTAAGTACTGGCGTCTGTTTATGTCTTCTTTGCCTTTTATGTATACATACATCACGCGTCTAGGAACGTTATTTCGATTTTCGCAGTTTTTCGGCGAAATGGTGCCGATAATGATAATGACGTATGCTTTGGTAAACAATTATCATTTAAACGCTATATTAAGCATTAAATTTATGTATTTTGTGTTGTTTTCTGTTTTTATGTACATCACTTTCTTTACACTCTACGAAATAGGCTACATAATCAATGATTGTGTTGCAACAAAATATGAGTCAAAACCGTCTATGCGTTATGTTGATTCTATTTACTGGAAATATCTTGTGGGCTCTAAACTCGGATTTTTCACTTTTCTTACAGCATTAGCTTGGGTGATATTTCAAATAGATATTTTTCTTTTCGTTGCTTACGGTACTCTTACCATGTTTTTGTTTTTGCTGCATAATAGGTTGCCACTTCAAGACCGAGCGTTGTCATATTTTTGGCTGGAGTCCATGAGGCTCATGATGTTGCCATATACAGTGATTCATGATCAAAGTAAAATCTTGATTATGTTCGTGTTGATTTTTCCAGAGCTTTTTTGGCGTGTTATTAGGTATGTAAGAATTAAGTATCTGTCGTATGATCGTAAGTTTTCAACTTTTGATTTGAAAGTTTCGCTAGTTTCTGTTTTTATGGTTTGTATTTTCCTTTTTCAGTTTGATATCAGCTTAATTCCAGTGTTAGCTTTAGCATACCTAATAATTATAATAGGAATTATAATCTCGATACATTTATATGGATAACAATGCGACATAAATTATATTGGTTTGACGATGAAACATGACTCCTCAGAGTCAAAGTGGCTTTTGCTTTCTAGGGCAGTCCGCATGCATACATGCATGTGATTATTCATCGGTGCCTTCTTATGTCTCGCTCTAGAGTGGTCTTGTTTGTCGATATCTTCCCTCCCAGCATGGGGGGTGGTGCAACGCGTGCATTGTGTATAGCACAGAGCCTAGCCGCGTTAAAATGTGATGTTACTGTTGCCACTACTTCTTGCACTTATCCCGTTGGAAAGTCAGTTTTAGCTTTAAGGTCAAGTAAGGAACGGCAGAACAATGTTGAAGTGGTAAGAGTGCCATCGCTTAACTTGCCTTTTAAAGGGTTACTAAACAGAATATTGAACTATTTGTCTTCTAGCCTTTTTCTTTTGGCGATGGCTCCTAAGCTAAAGAAGGTTGACCTAATATTCTCGGTAGGTATGCACCCCTTCACGGACCTTGCAGCCTATTTTGTCAAACTGATTAATCCTAAATCCCGTCTTGTGATTGATATTTCCGATCTGTTTCCAGAGATGTCACTGTTTAGAATTGTAAATCATGTTATTAACAAGATTCTTCTACAGCTGTCCGACTCTATCACGGTTCATAACGAGAGAATGAAAAAGATTTTCGTGTGGCGATATAGGTACACTAAGGAAATAGTAGTTGTGTATAATCCCGTTGACACTAATGTGTTTCGCCCGAATAATCTATCGCGAAGGAAGAAAGAGGTTCTAAGTGCACTTTGCGGTCGACCTTTAGTGAACAGCCTTGTAGTCTGTTATTTTGGAGTTTTTGGTTCCAGTAAAGGTCTCGATAACATATTGAGAGCCGCAGCGGTTCTTCAAGATGGCTTGAATGACATGGTATTCTGTATAATAGGTGAGGGCGAAGAGAAGCGGCGGCTGCAACAATTGGCCTTTAATCTCAAGAACGTTTTCTTGCTTCCAAAAAATCCGTGGAACTATCCGCTGCCGCGAGATAAAATCGTACAGATTGCCACTGAGGCAGATATTGGATTGGCTCCATTAGTATCAACTGATCATCTCGTAGTTTACGTGAACTTGCCATCAAAAGCTGCGGAATTTCTATCTAGTGGTGTACCAATTTTTGCTGCAAAAGGTAGCTTTGTTGGGCACCTTATTTCTGAATGGGATGCTGGTTACGAAGTAGAATTTAGCAATATTGAAGATGTATGCAATATTCTGCGATGCGCTTATACTCACAGAGACGAATTGGCAAAGAAATCGGTAAACGCTAGATCCTTAGCCCTCAATGTTTTCTCGCTTGAGGCAGTCCAAAAATCTCTAATGACACTAATTCAACAGTAAATTTTGCAAGGATAAAGCTGAGTTTACAACCACCTAATAGCTGACTCTACGCCGCTTGTAGACCTCTATGACTTGGAGGCTGAATGGGGCTTCACCCGTAAGGGAGTTTTCAAAGGGTTTAGGCTTCACACAGTGGTCAACCAGTTGAGGTTGCCCTTGAAGGCTGTGGTTACGCCTGGACAGACATGACTCATCGCTACTCCCAAACCTTCTAGACGATTTGGAAGCCGAATACGTCTTGGCTGATGCAGGCTACGACTCCGAAAGCTACCTCAAGGCTGTTAAGGCCATCGTGCTGAACCAGTCATAGCTCCCAACCCCAGAAGAGGTGGAAAGAGAAGGAGGCTTAAGCGTGGTGAGCTCCTCAAAGCCAAACGTTACCTTGTGGAACAGTTCAACGGACTAATCAAAAACCATGTCTTAAAGGGATGCTGGACAAAGCCTAAAGGCATAACCAGCTACAATGTAATTCGTCAATTCTCTGATGTGCCTAGCATTATAACGCTAAGAGTGCAGGATATGCCCGGATTAACTCCAGCTTCCTGTAATTTGCGGTACCCTGCAAGCGCCCTACTAAACATCCTACGTCCTGCCGTATCAACTCTAGTGTCATTATGGAATCGTCTAGGTCCGTCGATGGATACAGATACGTGAGTTTTAGTTTCCAAAACAACATTAATTGTTTCGTCATCCACGCTCTCATTCGCATTGATAATCGTTAGGTCAGGGACCTTGTTCTTCCCGCTAACTATTACGAGGGATTGAGGATAACCGCGAATTCACCCGAGTTGAACTTGGAGCAGACTTCGATGATGTTGATGGCTTCATAGGGCGGAGCATCGGAGAGTCATCTGCGCAATAATGCCGTAGGTATTGGCGATTTGTTCCTGTTCTTCGGATGGTTCAAAAAGACAAAAAGAGAAAATGGCAGGATCGTCTTCGATCACGCCAATGATCCTGCGGGTAAGAATGTGATTTTCGGTTACCTCCAAATTGGCCAAGTGTGGCAGTATTTTTTGGTTACAGAAGAGAAAAACACAAGGAAAGAAAAAAAGGTTATTGTGTGGACCGTTTGGTCTCCATGGGGTTCTCCTTTTGGTTCCTCACCTAATCTTAACAAAAGCTAAAATGGAAGCATGGCGCATGTGCGCGCATCTTCTGACTATTCTAAACACGCTATTCTTTTATGGATAATACTTCATAGCTCTTAATGGTTGAAAAATATGAATATGGCACTCTTATCTTAAGCTATTTACTAAGCCAACGACTAATTAAGGCGCAAGCAGTATGTTCAAAAAATGATGAGGGCTAAGACAAATGAAGTATGATCGAAAATTTTATGAGAAACAAGTTGCAATTCCCACGCCTTGCTGGCAAGCTCGGGGTTCGAGAATACTTCAGGAGCTTGATCTCACACCAAATGACTCTGTTTTAGACGCTGGTTGTGGGGTGGGCTATTATCTTCACAAAATCAGCCCTCTAGTTAGCGGAGTATGCGTAGGAGTTGATTTGTCCAGTAAGGCGGTAAGACTGGCAAATAAGCAAAGAACTAATGGAAATACTACATGGATTCTTGGATCAATCGAGCATCTCCCCTTTAGGGACGAAGTTTTTTCAAGGATCTTATGTGACAATGTCATCGAACATGTTCCAAAATATAGAGACGCAATATTTGAGGTGGCACGAGTCCTCAAGACCGATGGAAAACTTTTGATGACCACTCCAAACAAGCAGATGTACTTCCCGTTTGAGGTGATTGTTAGATGGTGGATTGATCCAAAAGCTGGGCATTTATGGCGCTTCAGTTATGGGGCATTGAAGCACTTTCTAGAAGAAGCAGGTCTAAGTGTCGACAAAGTTCATTACCATGATCATATTTTCGGAATTCTACATCTTGCGATTAGCTATGCGATCTCTAAGATGCACACCGAGCCTTATGATCAAAGAGTTTGGCAGCGTGCGGCGCACCTTTTAAATATTTTAAATATGTTAAATGAGCGCTTTAATAACCCTAGGCTTGTCCATTTTCACCTCATAGCTACTAAGCATGAGATCTAATTAAGTTCACATTTACTTTAAAATCGTTGTTGGTTTACGCATAACGTTGCTGGAATTTCTTTCTAGGTAAAGGTTTGCCTTCTATCAACTTTGATACCTACTGTATGCTGGTTTTGCCTTTAAGTCAACCGTTACCAACCGAAGAAATCCTCTGTGCTTGTTGGGTATCTAAAGACGTTCGTCGCATCACCTAGCCCAAGAAGACCGCGATGGTGACAGCTGGACTCATAAGTCTCAACGCAACGCCCATGAATCCTCTACTCCAAAGCAAAACAAGCCTGAAAGCCGTGAGCCAGTACTGGGCTTAGGCCAAGAACAGAAAAATGGTGAATTCGGGCTAAATCCAGACTGCTCATGATCGTGTATAGAATGCAAGCCGTCAAATTTAAGTTGTGCACATCTCTGTATGCATATTAAGCACATCGCGATTAAATGGACCTATTTTGACACCACATCATTCTTTTTTTAATGCAAGATTATAAATATGTAACATTGCACACAATCGAAAGGATGGTAGATGCACACAAAAACCAGATTAAACCTTTGAAAACCTCTTGAGGGTGTCAAATGGATAAGAAGCTATTCACAATTGGGGAACGCCGTTATTTTGCTGGTTATGTCATTACAGCAAGCGCTCTGATGATACTGATTGTGCTGTTGCAATACCTTAAATATAGGCTGTTTGGAACGACGCTTCTGTTAGGATGGGATACTCCTGCATACGTTTGGATGGCAAAGTATGAATATTCGTCAAGGGAAAGAGGATAGAGATTGTTGAGGGGTTGAGTTTTGTGGAAAGAACTATCATTCTAAACGTTAAGTGGGGGAAAGAAAAAACATGGAAAAGACTTTTGCGTATTGAAAGAGCAATTAGTATCCTATACGAGACGCTTACAAAACCTCTTAGTAAATACGCTACAAAAATTATTACTCGTTTACCGTTCTCTAACTTCTTTTTTCGTCCATTATTCTTAAATGAGATTTACATGGCTTTAGGGCTATGGGAGCCTTATGTGCGTAGAAATCTGTCTCTGAATAAAGGTGATGTATTTGTCGATATAGGTGCTCATATAGGTTTATATACTGTGTATGCGTCTCAAAAGGTCGGGAAAAATGGGTTAGTCATCGCAATAGAACCTGACAGGCGAAATTTGGCAGTCTTACACAAAAATTTGGAAGCAATAAAAACAAATAATGTGCTTGTGTATGAAGTTGCTGTAGGTTTTAATGGTTTTCTTTACTTAAGTCCGCAAAAGAATCCCCTATTCACTAAAACTTCAAAAAGTATGGGTGCAAGTGAGCAGAATATGGTTCCCAGCATAAGTTTAGACAGCCTCTTGGAAGAAGTAGAAACTAAGGAATATGAATCTCATTCCATAGTGATAAAAGTAGATGTAGAGGGAGGAGAATTAGACGTGATCAAAGGGGGAATATCGTTTCTAAACTATTTATCGCCAATTCTGATTGTTGAAACCTGGAACCCTGATGAATTGAAGAGAGTTCTAGAAAAGCTAGGATACGTTTGTAATCAACTACTCGCACCCTACTACATTTGTCATAAAAAAGGAGCAAGTGGTCAGGCTGGGGGAGTGCATGAATGCAAAGGGAAAAAGTCAGGTTGAAAAATCATAAATCTTTTGAGACAAATGGGAATGAACGTCGCTTCTTTTTCACTTGCGTAATTGTCGCTAGTGCTCTGATGGTAATAATTATTCTCATTCAATCTTATAGACATAAGATATTCGGGACTAATTTAATGTTGGGATGGGATACTCCTGCGTATGTTTGGATGGCGAAGTATGTTATAGCCAAAGGTCCAATAAATATGGCTTATGCATGGAATTACCCTAGCTTATATGTGCAACTATTAGCGTTCTTCGGCTACTTAACTGGAAATGTGGTAATAATTGAAAGGACGTTACCTATACTTTTTTGCATACTTTTAATCTATGCAAATTCGGAATTAACGTATAGAATCACGAAACATGTTTATATCGCTGGTTTAGCAGCCTTCCTCACCGTGCTTTCAGCAAACGTCTTGCTGATTTTATCCAGTCTTCACAGGAATCTTATGGCATTGTCGTTGAGTTTTATAGTGCTTTTATTGGTCCCAAATCTTCTTGATGAGGAAAAAAGGATTCTGAAAAAGAAATTGGTATTTCTCATTCTTATTCTGCTTGTAATAGCTGCCACGCAGTTCGAAACCTATTTTGTCTTGGTCTTATCTTTACTACTGTATGGATTTTTAACTAAAAATTTGAAGAATTTGATAATGCTCACTTCTTCTTGCACGATTCCAATTGCGATCTTAGTATTGCTATTTCCAGCATACTTTTTCCAGTATATAACTACGATAGTTGTTTTTGAACGTGAGCTAACCATTGGTGAAGTACTCATGTGGACTGGGGGCTCCTGGGTGCTTCTCGGATTTTTGATCATAGGAAGTTACTTCTTTTACAAGTCAAAACTGCGAAACTACAAACTGGTTTCGCTCATTTTTTCATGGTGTCTCACGATTCTGCTTATAGTAGCTTCAATTGGTATAAAACTTGCTCCATTCTCAAACGAGTTTGCTTATCGTTCCTTGCTCCTTGTGCCTGTTCCAATCCTCCTTGCTTTAGCCACTTCAGGTTGCAACGATTTTTTAAATCATTGGCAATCAAAACAATCATCATTATCCGCAAAGAAAAAGCGTTCAATCGGCCGACTATTAATATCCCTTATTGCGTTATGTTTGATAGTAAGCTCTGCACCAGTAGCAGTTCGATATGCAAGCGAGTTTTTGACTCCGTATATCCCACGTTCCGGATACGAAAAAATCATAATGGTTAAAGACTACCTTGCGGATAATCCTTCATCAACTCCGGTTTTTGTTTTTCGTGGTGATCCACCAGTTTGGTATGTGGGTCTATATAGAAACTATTTGGGGGCAGAGATAGGTGAGCATTTTGCTTATTATGGAGAGGTTGAAAATCTGTTTCGCTTGCTCCCTTCAGAATCAAAGATTAAATACGATTTTTACTTATCTCAGGTTGAAAAATACTACATAACCTTTTATTTTAACGAAATGTTGGGAAATTTTAGCGGTCCACCACCTCCTATGTTCCTTCATGATTCGTACATAATTAATGTAACAGAGTTGATGTCTCATCCCATAGTCATAATCACCCCAGAATTCTACAATCAAGAAATACCCTACTGCATCAAACCCTTCCACATTGGCGACGGAATCTATGTCATTCCACCAAACTCACAAATCGATTTCACCAAAATTTCATATGGACCCGAAATAACGGTCATGAGAGACAATATACCATTCAAGATAAACTGCACATATCTACACATCGACCCAGAAGACCCGTCAATAGTCTATGTCAGCGTAAACGCCTCCCACGGATACGCATCCTACAACTTCACTAATTTCCCATCCAACTGGGTTTTCCAGAGAATTGAACAAGGCGGCGACATAAGCTTCCCTGAGGTGGATCCAAGACGAGTCAACGGCACCAAAGCCTCTAGTGGAAATGACCCAGCGGATTCAATGGTAGATTGGAGTTCGACGTGGCCGGAGCAGGATGCAACTTTAGAGATTGACACATCCACTAAGAAAGAGGGGTACGCGAGCCTACAGATTACTGGCAAAACGGACTCATGGGGTTGCCTCAGAGTCAGGTATGATACTCCTGGAACGTGGAACCTAGCTGGATACTCTTCAATCAGCGTGTGGGTGAAATGCAACGAGTCTGCGCTGTTCTCTATAACCCTCGTTGATCGTTACGAAGGTTTCAGAACTTTCTGGGCTATAGAAGCTGGAGATGGTTCAGCAACTACGGGTTGGAAGAGATTCGTCGTAAACCTCACAGATTATACTTCTCAAACGCCTGGATTCAGCATCAACTCGGTTGATCACATCGACCTGTTTGTCTATTCAACAGTGGGGAAAAACTTGTCTTTCTGGATCGATGACTTGACGGTTGACACATCTGTCGCCTTAGAGAAGGCTGTCTATAAAGATCGGGTTCCAGTTGATGAAACACTAGTTGCCTATTTCTACACTCGCATAGAAGACAAGTAACTCATTGCGCTACATGTGCATGTAGCATTTTGGATCGATGACTTGGCTATTGACACGCTTTTCAACCTCGGTGTATACGCTGTGCGTATGTTGTAGGTAGGCTACAGCCATTATGAAAATTGTTGTTGTGGCTATGAAGACATATATTAGGCTTCGGATATTTTGCGCGTGCCCCAATAAGAGAGAAGTATAATTTGCTTGCAGCTCAAAATAATCCAGCAACCATTCCTGATAAGATGCATTCAATATGCTGTATCTTTCTAGTAGTTGGCTGCCTAGAAGCGTACCAGGTCTTGTCCTGCGTAGTCACTCCAGTAGTTGCCTTCATCGTCATCATTCCAAACATTCACCGAATCACTCCACACTTGGTCTGTGTTGTTGATGAAGTTGTTATGATGAATAGTGTTATTGTTGCTGGAATAGTAAAGGTAGATTTCATACAAGTTGTTTGTTATTGTGTTGTGGCTTATGTTGTTGCCACTTGAAATTGCGTAGATACCACTATCCGAACTGGTTGACCCACTGTTTTGTATGGTGAAGCCATTGATGTCCACGTTATTAGCCGTTACAGAAATCACGCTGCCAGTTCCTCCGCCATCAATAATTGTCGAGTGTCTGTCTTCTCCAACATGCGCGAGCGCATGCCTTCTTCGTCACACCTTTATGGATGTTATTCTCTCAAGGTGTTTCTTCATCCGCGTGCATTCATTGTAATCGACATGATTGAGTTAAACTTAAACATTCTATGCAAAACACAGATACATTCGCGGCAGGTTTTAGGGGCGACTGTATTTTTGATGTCGCTTCTTTCTTGTGCGTCTCTTTGACAATTTATAAGCTAGGAAAGCGATTGCTACGGTTGCCGTCAACCCTAATGCCACCTTAATGATCGTGTCCATGGAATTTGCCTTTGGCTCAAGGTATGTGAAGACCAGTTGTGGACTGTACCCGCGCATCTCCCCGGTTGTTTGGTCTTTTGAGGCGAAACGTGAGAGCGCAGTTCCTCCGAGTGTATCTTCAACCTCTAAAGTCAACGTTATTTTTTTATAGTTTTTTTCCATTGCTTTGCGAACGAAATTAGTTACATTCCACTCATACCAAGAGTCTATAGAGGTAACTTTGACAACGCTTTCCGGGTCGGTTCTGAAAAATCCGCCGAATATAACAAAGGTTAGGTTTTCTTCATTCCAAGTGTTGTTTATGCACCAGTGCACACCAACGACGTGTGGGGAATCAACAGAGAAGCAGTAGAGCCGCAACTTTATTTCAGAAGTAGCGTTAAGAACGTATGAAACTTTTGAAATGTTAAACATTAATGCAGCAATAGACAACCCGCTCGCGTAATCTGAAACTTCTAAATAGTCTCTATCTCCATAGGTGGAATTAGCATTAAAAGCGTCGACGTATGTGTCTGCTAGAGGTATAATAACTTCAGGTTTCGAAGCGCTTGTAATAAAAGATGAGGAAACGAAGAGTATAAGAAGAATTGTGGGCACCAGAATTTTGTGCATCATGCTACATCGTGTTAAACTTGTACTTGCCCTTATTAAGAGTTTTTCGGGCTGTGCAAGGTTATTCTTTTCTGATTCTTCTTATGAGATTCATAAGTGCGTTTTTCAACGATGCATACAAAAACATAGACTTACGTAAAACATAGGAGACATAGAAGAAATAGGGAAGGTTAGGTTTGTTGTCTAGGTTTAGGTTTTCGTAATGCAGAGCATATACGCGCACGCGCGAAGTAAATCGTTGTTGCGATAAAGACTATTGTCATTTCAATAAAGACGTACATCAAGTTAAGGCTGCTAGCTATTTCGCCTGCAAATTCGTACTTTGACTTTAGTTCATTGAAACTAGACTGTAGAGATGTATAGTTAGAGAGAAGGCTATAGTAAGTAAAGTTCAGAGAATCATAACTTGTTTGCAGGTTGTTATAGTCTTTTAGCAGTTTGTCATAGTTCGTTTGAAGAGCGCTATAATTTGCTTGTAAGTTACTGTAGCTTTTTTGTAGATTGTTATAGCTGGTTTGAAGAGCGCTATAATTTGCTTGTAAGTTACTGTAGCTTTTTTGTAGATTGTTATAGCTGGTTTGAAGAGCGTTATGATCTGCTAGCAGTTGATTGTAACTACTTAGTAGTGAATTATAGTTTGTAACTAATTGATTATATGCTACCTGAAGCTTTTCATAGGGGTTGTTTCTTAAGTAAGTGACTCTAAATACACCATCGTTAGACTGACTCTGCCACGAGGACTCACGCCAAACCT
>Ga0315280_10001189_pt1 | contig 45654 bp, 32 predicted proteins | sample YL17G06_40_MG_FD_203697 | JGI IMG/M metagenome (GOLD analysis project Ga0315280, IMG submission 203697) | Sediment microbial communities from Yellowstone Lake, YNP, Wyoming, USA - YL17G06_40 | ecosystem: Environmental > Aquatic > Freshwater > Lake > Sediment | place: USA: Wyoming | collected... | reverse complement strand
ACCGGCGTTCTGCACGGTGAGCTGGTCGGCTTCGTTGAAGGTGAACGTCGTGGTCACGCCGCCGGTCACCTTTGTCATCCGGTTCCCCACCGCGTCGAACGTGTAGGTCATGTCGTACGCGTTGTCGCCGGAGCGCGCCTCGCGCGTTAGGCGCCACGCGTTGTCGTAGCTCCAAGTCACGCGGTCATTGTTGCCCTCTAGCACGCTCGTGCGCACGCCCGCGTCGTTGTAGGCGTATTCGTACTTCGCGACCTGCGTGTCGTCCGACTTCGAGTGGCGGATCAGTGTCACCTGGCTCGCGTCGTCGTATCCCATCGTCGTGCGCGTCCCGTTGGCGAGCGTGATCGTCGTCGCACGCCCTTGCCGCCTGGATGGTTAGCTCCAGGCTGTGGTGTTTATGTGGCGGAACACCCCCAAGCGCGTCGTCTAGCGTGGCCTCGTCGAGACTCTCACACTCATAGACACTCCTACCCGTAAGAAGTGTCGTTGCGACTGAGCCGGCGGCAATCGTCGGCCCGCACCCGTGACACTGAAACGCTACATCCGTCATTATGGGCCCATCGAGATTCGCCTGCAACTTCATGAAGTTGCCTTGGAATGGGACTCCGGCGAATGGCGTCGCCCGAGTCCGCCTGGGTGTTCGCGACGGCCCCGAAGTCCCTAACGCTGAACACGCGTGGCTCCGCGGCCGACGCGACCGACCCCAACGCGAGAGCCGCGAATGCCGCGGCGATGAGCACCGTGATCGAGCATCCCTGCATCGTGCCATCATCCCCTCGCTCCGGGAGCGGCGACCGTACCATCCACGAACCGCCCGCTTCGTTGCCCTAAGTGATGCCTGCGTGCCGTGTGAAGCAGCCCAAGCCTCTCCGCTCGCCCTTCGTCCCTTCGACCCTTCGACCCTTCGACAAGCGGAAGCGCCCTGCGCCGTAGAGCATCTCTGTGCGATCCTAACCGCGAGAGTGGGAGGCACGCCAGATCGCCAGGCGAATCCCGGTGCATCGGTGCGTTGGGACAACCTGTGGGTGTTGAGGTCGCCACGAGGGAGCTGCCTGTGAAAGCTGTAGCATGTGCGTTGATCTTAGGTGCGAGTGCTTTGGGCGTGACCGCAGGGACGGAACCCGAGCCGCGCACCGAGGTCCTGCTGAAGGTGTTTCTTGCCGACTTCGAGGACATCCCTCGCCCTGCGAGCTACTCACGAGAGTACTTCGAGAGTCTGTTCTTCGGACTCGGCGAGCCGCGCCAGACCCCGGAGGGGCGGGGGCTGTCCGGCAGTGTCAGGGAGTACTTCCTGAACGTCAGCGAAGGCCGGCTGGACATCGCGGGGGAGGTGGTGGATTGGGTGCGCATCCCACGCAAGATCACCCAGATCCCCCACTGGAAGGGCGGCATGGAGCCCTTCGGTGAGAGCTGGCCGGTCATCGTGGCCGAGACCCTCCGCGCCAACGGCATCATCGGTCAGGATGCGCGCAACAAAGTGCTGCTAGGCGATGGGCGCACCCCTGATCTGCTCGTGTTCCTGAACACCGACTGGGGCGTCGGCGGCGTTAACCGTGGCTGGGGCCACCTGAAGGACGTCCTAGGTATCATGAAGCTGGACGACCTATGGGACGACGCGTGGCCGGGGCTGCCGTCACCTTACAGCAGCTACTCAGCCACGCTGTGGCGCGGCGCGCCCGGGTCCGGGCCGGACGGTTGCATCGACCGCGTCTCTCAGGAGTCGGATCTGGAGCTGTTCCCGCTGTCCATCATGATGCACGAGATGGGGCACCAGCTTGCCGGGTGGCCTGATCTCTATGGACCGGCATTCGAGCCCTGGGGCGTGTTCGACCTGATGGGCGGCCCCGCCGCGAGCACACACTACCCCATGACCGCGTCGGCGTACCTGCGCGAGAGCAGCGGCTGGATGCAGTTCACCGATATGCAGCGCCGAACGCAGCGTGAGGTCGAGCTGAGGCCGCTCGAGACGCACAAGGTGGCCCTCCGATTCCCCCAGGGCCCCTCGCAGGAGAGCATCGTCGCCGAGGGCCGGTCGTATCTGACATACTCGGGCGACTTCGGCGCGCCGCCCAAGGACCTGGGCCGCAGACTGCTGCTCTACCGGCTCGATCCCGCGGGGCGAAGATGCGTGATGTACGGCGACCAGCCGCAGCGCAAGGTGACGACGATCATCAGGCGCCCCGAGCACTATGGTGAGGTGTGGGGCGAGGGAGCCGCGACCGAGGTGACGGCCGAGACCGCGCCGTCGAGCCGGAACTCGCTGGGCGAGCTCTGGTGGGAGTTCCGCAACATCCGCCCCGGCACGGGCGACGAGGTACGCTTCGACGCTGAGTTCGCACCAGCCGACCTGGTAGAGGGCTACGCCGGAGCGGAGTGGACCAACGAGGCGGGCGAGACGGTTCCTGCAGGCAGGATGGGCGGGCCGGGCGGGCAAGTGGCCATCGCGTGGGTCCCGCAAGCCGACGGGGCGCAGGTGCGGCGCCTGCTCATCCGCACCGGGCCGGGAGGGACGATCCGAGGCAGGTACCACCTGCCGGCCGCGGAGCCGCGGCGGCTGTACGCGCTGGTCAGGCTCCCCGACGGGGCGGAGCATTCTGTCGGCATCTCCCTCACCCCCGTCGGCCATGACGACGCGGTGACGGACGCCGAGCTCGGGCCGGAGCAGGCGGGGCACACGACTGCCGTGGTGGCTGAGATACCGGCTGCGGTCGACGATATCGATCTCGTGGTTCGCGCAAACGGCGACCAGCCGGCGTCGGTCGAGATCGAGCAGGCGTGGCTCGTCGCTATGCCGCCGACGGTGGCGGACTTCGCCGAGGGGACGCCGGTGCAGTCAGCGCTGCTGCGCGACGGCGGCTGGTACGGCCCGCACGTAAGGACGATACCGCTGTCGGGCGACTCGCCCGAGACATGGCGCGGCGAATGGCCTGTGAGCGTTCCAGCCGAGCCGACGACGCTTCACGGTCTCGTTGGCTTCCTTGACGACGCGCCGGCAGGATCCAAGGCTACCGTCGGCATCAAGCTCGTCACCGCGGACAAGGAATGGCCGCTCGTCGCGAACCTGGAGGTGGAGGCGCGCCCCGAGGACAGCGACAGCCGACAGACATCCCGAGCGAACCTGCTCACCGTGCTCGAGGCGCCGCTTCCCAGTGAGGTCGCGGGGGCGGACGCGAAGCTCATAGTGGAAGCCACGACCGCCGCTACCGAGGAGGGCCTCCGCCTCGCCGTGCCGGCTCTGCGCATCTGCTCGAGAAGCGCGGCCGGCGGAGGCTGACGGGAGAGGGGGTCGAGTCCGTCAAGTTGCGCGAACGGAGTAGCTGGCATCTCCGGAGGGCCGTCTGGCCCATACTCGATCCCCGCAGCGGCGCGAGGGGCAGGGAGCCTTCGCGCGGAACCATTACCCGTAAGGTCCGGGGAGTGCGATGGGGCGCGATCTCCGGCCGCGAGCCGGCAACAGGGCAAGGGGCGTGACATGGCCTGCACACTATGGAGCGGTATCGTGGCGATGGTTCTCGGCGCTTCGTCCGTCTGGGCCGCTCAGCCGCCGGCAAACCTACTGGCCAACAGCGGAGCTGAGGACGAGGCCGTCGTCTGGCAGTTCGGCGACACCAAGGAGGGGCACACCTTCGAGGTCGCTGACGGTGCAGGGCGCGCCGGCGGCAAGGCCTTCCGCCTGTCCGCCCCCGCGGGGGACACCGATCTTGTGGGCATCTCCCAGGCGGTGGCGGTACCCAAGGCTCATCGGCTCGCGCTCTCGTTCTGGGTCCGCACAGAGGGCTTCGTCGGGGCTGCCTGCGCGGCAACGTGTGTGCAGATATGGTCCGCTGAGGGCGAGATGGTGGGCTTCGGCACCACCCAGGGATCGGAGCCGGTCCGGCGTGACCAGGGCGACTGGTCTCGCTCTCAGACCGAGCTGGTGACAACGACCGATGCCGCACGAGCGAACGTGATCCCCTTCGTCTTCGGCGGAGGCACTGCGTGGTTCGATGACATTACGCTGGACGACATGGGGCCGGGCGTTCCGCCCGAGCCGCCGCTCAAGGGCCCGGCCGTCGTCCTAGCCCGTGGGGCCTACGACTTCCGAGCGACTGAGGACTCGGCGGGCTTCACAGTCACGTCTCCCATCCCCGTCGCGTTGCCGGGGCAGATGCCCTTCTGGCTCGGCTGGTCGTGCGATCCGCCTCGGGCGCTGGTCTCCGCACGCGTTGTGGCGCGCGACGACGTGAACCACGTGCTTGAGCTGACTCTCGCCCCACTGAAGAAAGGCGAGAACGCACGAGTCACCGTGGAGGCGGCCGCGTTGCTCGACAAGGTGGCGTACTCACTGGAGGGGCAGGACTTCCCGAACCGTGAGGCGGTAGCCGCCGACGTGGCGCCCTGGCTCGCGAGCACGCGATGCGTGCAGTGCGATGATGCCCGGGTCAGGGAGATGGCGGACAAGGGCCGGGCCGAGGCGGGGAGCTTCGACGCCTTCATCCGATGGGCGGCGACGGCCCCGCAGCGGGCCAAGGGCGACCACATCATGTCCCTCGACGCCGCCTCCGCCCTCTCCGGTCCGGGCTCGTGCACCAGTAACGCGAACCTCGTGGCCGCGCTACTCAGGGCCGAGGGCATCCCTGCCAGGATCCTGGCCGGCTACCCGACGTGGTGTGGGCCGCTGCAGACCCACTACATCGTGGAGTACTGGACCCCCGCGGGTGGCTGGACGGCGGTGGAGAGCTCGCGTGGCGAGGTGCCGACGCAGCCCTTCAAGCAGATCGAGGTGTCTCTCGTGACACCGGATGACGAGAACCGCTCGTTCCGCTCTGAGACCGGGGTCGGCCTGATGGCCGCGGACGGCGTGCCCTATGGCTCCCTTCTCGAGGGGGTGTTGCCGAGCGGAGTCCTTCCGGTCGGGATCGTGAAGGAGGATGCGTTCTGCGACCACGAAGCGAAGGAGCTGCTCCGGTTCGACCCTGAGAAGGACGCGGCCGTGCTCGATGAGTTGCGCCGGAAGCTCCCGCACACGTGGTCGATCTACCTCATAGCCCCGTCCCAGGGCGGCGCTAACGTCGAAGCGGACGCGGAGTACGTGCGCGCCCTGCACGCGCACACCGCGGAGGAGTTCCTGGAGGCCATCAACAGGGCCGGCTCGCATCTGCCTTGGGACTGAACCGCTCCCCCCGGGAGAGGTGTTCCGTCCGCTACCTTCCCGCTTGGGTCGCAGGCGCTAGGGGTCCGGGGGTAGAAACACCACTACGGGGTGTGGGTCCGCCGGCGATGGAGGGGTGACCGTGGGGCTCCTCAGCCAGCCCGGGCCGCGTGGATTGGCCGTCGGTCTCGGCGTCACTGCGTTGGTTGTCGTCCTGCTGATCGCCCTGCCCCGCCGACCGGGCCTTCGGGTGCCCCGCGCGCCGGACGGGAGCCCCGACTACGCCGCGGCCAGGAATCGCATGGTCGACAGGTTCGTCCGTGAGCGCCTGCTCGAATCCGACCCGGTGATCGCGGCTATGAGGAGGGTGGAGAGGCACCTATTCGTGCCCGATCGGCTGCGATCGGAAGCCTACCTTGACACCCCGCTTCCAATAGGCGAGGACCAGACGATCTCAGCCCCCAGCATCGTGGCCAAGATGACCGAGCTTCTTGAGCCGGCGCCGGACCACGTTGTTCTGGAGGTGGGCACCGGATCGGGGTACCAGGCGGCCGTCCTAGCCGAGGTCGTGGACCACGTCTACACCATCGAGATCGTGCCGACCCTCGCCGCGAGCGCCGAGACCAGGCTTCGGGAGCTCGGCTACGCGAACGTCACGGTCCGCTGTGGGGACGGCTACAAGGGGTGGCCCGAGCACGCGCCCTTCGACGGGATCATCGTGACCTGCGCGCCCGACAAGGTGCCCGAGCCGCTCAAGGAGCAGCTCAAGGAGGGTGGGCGGATGGTGATTCCGGTCGGCGAGGGGATAGGGCCTCAGTGGCTCCACGTTCTGACCAAGCGCCAGGGTGCGCTCGTCGACGAGGTGACGCTGCCCGTGCAGTTCGTGCCGATGACCGGAGAGGCGCTCAAGCGGGGCCGGTGAGCGAGCTTGTGCCGTCCTCCCCGAGCCGGCGGCCGGTCCAGCCGCTCGCCCTTCGTCACGCTCGCCGTCGCGTAACTCGGGCTCGCGGCTCAGGGCTGACGGAGCATGGGTTGGAGGTTGCCGACATGCTCTACTCAACGCTCATCGTCGCGATGTCGCTCCAGTTGCAGGCCGAGGTGAAGGACCATCTCGGGTCGCCTACGCTGTTCGTGGGCGGCAAGCCGCGCGTCCCAATGATATTCTTCGGGTTCGCCGGGGACATGGGGCCGCAGCCGGTTCAGATCGGCCCGGAGTGGCGGGAGCTGCACGTCACCTTCCGGGTGCCGGAGGACAACCCAGATCACTTCGGCGTCCAGTTCCGCGTCGGGGGCGGCCCGCCGGGCACGGTGTGGGTGGACGACGTCCGGGTGTACCCCGGCGCGTGGCGCGAGGAGGTCGACCCCGGCGAGAACCGCCTCAAGCAAGGCGGCTTCGAGGGCTCCCTGGAGGATGTCTCCGCCGCCTGGATCCTCTTCCAGCGCGCGGACCAGGGCGCCGACGTGAGTTACGCGCTCGACACGACGGAGAAGACCGAGGGCAACCAGAGCCTGCGCATCGACATTCGCGGCGGCGGCGGAAACCCGATGCACGCCCACTTTTTCCAGACAGGCATGACCGCGCGCAAAGGCGAGGTCTACACCTACGCTCTCAAGATGCGGTCCGCGGAGCCGCGCTACGTCGACTTCTTCGCCCTACACCAGGGCGAGCCGTACCGCATCTACTCATCGGCCGACAACACGCCCTACACGGACCAGGTGAAGCTCGCTGCCGCGGCGGGAGTGCACATCCACTCATTCGGGATACCCATGCCGTGGCCGAGGCCCGGCGAGGCGGCGGACTTCTCCGGCGTCGATGCGGCAGTGGACATGACCCTCGACGCCGACCCAGAGGCGCTGCTCCTCCCTCGGTTTGGCATGGGTCCGCCCGAGTGGTGGCATGAGGAGCACCCCGGCAACCGCATGGTGTTCTCCGACGGCAGGGAGGAGTACTTCTGCGTCGCGTCGGAGGCCTGGCGTGCCGACTTCCCGGAGCACCTCGCCGCGCTCGTCCGACACTGCGAGGACAAGTACCGCGATCACATGCTCGGCTACCACCCGTGCGGCCAGCATACGGGCGAGTGGTTCTACGAGCGCTCGTGGGAGCCGGTGGTATCCGACTTCTCACCCGCCATGCGCGACGGCTTCCGCGCGTGGCTGCGTGAGCACTACGGCTCGGACGAGCGCCTTCGCGAATGGTGGCGCGACCCGGCCGCTGAGATCGACGCCGCGGAGATCCCGACCGCGGACGAGCTGACCCACGGGACCTTCGGCCTATTCCGCGACCCGGCGACCGAGCGGCGGATCATCGACTACTTCGAGTTCAAGCAGCTCGCGATGGAGGAGCCGCTCGAGGAGATGGCGCGGGTCATCAAGGCCGAGACGAACCGGCGGAAGCTCACCGTCTTCTTCTACGGCTACATCTTCGACATGCACGGCATCCCGATGGGCCCTCAGCACAGCGGCCACCTCGCGATGTCGCGGCTGCTTGAGTGCCCCGATGTGGACATCCTCGTGTCGCCGATCTCCTACCTCGACCGCGAGCTCGGGGGCGCCGGGATGTTCATGTCCGCGGTGGACAGCGTTCGCGCGGCCGGCAAGCTCTGGCTGAACGAGGACGACACGCGGACGTACCTCACGCCGGCGGACTCGGGCTTCGGCCGGGTCGACACGCCGCAGGGCACGCTGTGGGTCCACCAGCGGAACTTCGCGCAGCTAGTGCCTCGGCGGCTGGCCTGCTGGTACATGGACCTCGGCGGCATCGGCTGGCTGAACGGCGCGGACATCTGGGGGAACATCGGGCATCTTCGCGACCTCTACGAAGCTGAGCAGGATCGCCCCGCGCAGTGGACGCCTGAGGTCGTCGTGATCGTCGACGAGTCCGCGCCGTGGTTCACCGGCGCCGGCCGGGAGCTGCACTCGCCTCTGGTCTATGAGATGCGCAGCCAGCTCTTCCGCATGGGCATGCCGTTCGAGATACGGCTCATGAGCGACCTAGTCGCCGGACGGGTGCCCAAGGCGAAGGGCTACATCTTTCTCAACGCGTTCCACGTGGATGCCCACGAACTCGGCGCGATCGTACGAGCGACATATGGCGCCGCGGCGATCTGGTTCTACGGCGCCGGGCTGCTCGACGACGGGCCGGCCCGTGAAGTCAGGGCCGGTTGGGACATGCCGAATTGCGGCTACACTACCGGGCTGCCCATGATCCGCGGGGCGAACCAGCCCGGCCGTATCACCCCAGTGACAGGCGAGCCGTACGGGACGGACCTCGTGCTCGACCCGCTCCTGGCGGTGCGCGAGCAGGAGGGCGTGGAGGTCCTGGGCCGATACGCGGACGGCTCGGCGGGAGCCGCGCTCGAGGAGACGCAACAGGGCCTGCGCGCTTACATCGGCGCGGTCCACTGCCCGGCATCCCTGCTACGCGCGATTCTTGTTCGCGCCAGGGTGCACGTGTGGTGCGACTCGGACGATGTGGTACTCACCGACGGCTCATTCCTGGGTGTCTCGGCGACCCACGCCGGCGAGAAGACGCTCCACCTGCCCGAGCCTTCGACCGTCACCGACCTGCTGACCGGCGAGGTGCTCGCGACCGACGCCTCGTCCCTGACCCTCACCCTCACCCTCGGGGAGACGCGGCTGCTGAGGGTGGCTGAGTGACCCGAGGCAATGGGCTTCAGCCCATTGCTGACAATGCCGATGTTCAATGGGCTAAAGCCCACTGTCTAGTGGCGACCCTAGATGGGCCGCATAGGCGCCGCGTAGCGCCGGGCCCCCAACCGGCCCTCACCGTTGAGCCGCGAAGCGGCGGCATTTCACAGCCCAGGTCGCAAGACCTATAGGCGGTGACTCAGCGCGTGAGTGGGTCCTAACCAGACCGCTCATCCCGAGTAGCCGCGCCCCGTGCGGCGTAACCAGGGACTACTCGTTCTCTCACTGTGCAACCGGATGCGTCCCTCGTTATGTCGCACGCACACTACGCTCGCCCCTACTCGGGATGAGCGGGGTGGGAGTGGCCTGGCCCAGGCTTATGTTGCCGCCTATGGGGCGCAACACCTGGGTGATGTCTCAGCAGGGGGAGGGCCGCCGACTCCTGCGGGGGCCTGACCGTGCTCAGAGCTTGGGCAGGCCGGGGTCGTAGAGCCCGGCGCGTCGACGCCGGGTGTGCCCGGAGCCGGGGAGCGGGAAGCTCCGGGGAGTCGGATACTCCATCATCTCGGGCAGGGGGACGACGCGGTCGCCTACAGCGACAACTCCTGTTTTCGCGCCCGCTCGACGCCACCTCGACTCTTGACACCTCTCCTTGTTGGGGCGAGAATGACAACGTTGTCTGCAAACGTATACATTCCGGGGTGAGGAGGCGCTGACAGCGCGCCGGCGCTCCCTTGCCAGGGGAGTGGCGTGTCGTGACCATCCACGACGTGGCTCGCGAGGCAGGGGTGTCGATCGCGACCGCTTCGCGCGCTCTGAGGGACCGTCCGGAGGTCAGGCCCGAGGTCAGAAAACGAGTCCAGGAGGTGGCCAGCCGCCTGGGCTACCGCCGCAACCTGGTCGCGCGGAGCCTCAAGGAAGGGCGCACCCGGACCATCGCCCTCCTCCTGCCCGACCCCGCGGGGAACCCCTACTACGGTATCGTCAGCGAGGCTGCGCGGACGCGCGGCCACGAGCTGGGCTACGACACTTTCGTGGCCTACTTCGCGTTCGACCTCAGCAGCTTCCTGGAGGCTGCACTGCACGCCGACCAGCGCCGGTTCGACGCTCTCGTGCTGTATGCCCCGGGCGACTACTGCCGTGAGTTCCGCAACAGGGCGCCCGACAACGGCGCTCGCGCGGTGAGCCTCGACGAGATCGCGAACTCCGCAGCTCCCACCGGAGTGCCGTTCGATCCCGAGGTCGGCATGATCGCGGCAGGTCACCTCTTTCAGCTCGGGCACCGTCGCATCGCGTTCCTGTGCGCACAGGCCCCGGTGGGTCCCGGCACGCGCGAGAGCGGTTACGAGGCCTTCATGCGGGAGGCCGGCCTCCCGCGCCGGTTCGTGGACAGCCCCGAGACCGTTCGCGGTGGCCGCGCGGCCGCGAGCGCCGTCCTGGCCGACCACGACAGGCCTACGGCGATCATCGCCCGCAACGACGTATCGGCGTTCGGCGTGCTGCGCGGGCTCCACGAGGCGGGTGTCTGCGTTCCGGCTGACGTCTCCGTGGTCGGCTGCGACAACATCGAGCTGTCGGCCTACTCGCGCCCGTCACTCACCACTGTGGACCTGAGAGCCGGTGAGGTCGCGCGGCTGTCTGTCGACTTGATCATCTCACGCATTGAGGGCCGCTCCCTCGGTGTTCCCGAGGGGGACCTGCCCCGACCGTTCCTGGTCGCCCGGGAGTCCTCCGGCCCAGCCGCCGGGCCGGTAACCTAGCCGTCGCGTGCGCGACGGATACAGGCGCCACGTGGCGCCTTCCAAGGGAGGTAGAGCATGCGCAAGAGACCAGTCGGCTTCACCCTCATCGAGCTGCTGGTGGTCATCGCCATCATCGCCATCCTCGCAGCGATCCTCTTCCCCGTGTTCGCCAAGGCCAGGGAGAAGGCGCGCCAGACATCGTGTCTGAGCAACGCCCGGCAGATCGCTATCGCCTGTCTGTCCTATGCCCAGGACTACGACGAGACAATGCCCGTCAACAATGAGAAGTTCTGGTCTTCGGGCTGGCCCCCATGCCCGCCCCCGCTCGGCGCCGGAAGCAACTGCGGCCAGAGCTACACAGTGCTGATCATGCCCTATATGAAGAACGACCAGATTCTGCGGTGCCCCAGCGCGCCGCGGAACGCGAGCATCTCAAGGTTCGGGGTCGTGTTGCCCGCCTTCGCGGACTACGACCTGGTTGCCTGCATCAGCTCGCGGGGCTGGACATCGCTTGCGGCCGCGGCACGCCCGGCCGAGCAGTTCATGCTGGGCGATACTGAGAACACGATGCACTGCTGCAAGGGCGGAGCGTGCATCATCAGCCTGGCGTACCCGAACTGGCTCGCCTGCAACTACTGCAGCGTGATGAGCCTGCCCAACCGCGACGCCTATACCCGCCACAACGGCGGCAGCAACATCGCGCACTGGGACGGGCACGCCAAGTGGTACAAGGCCGACAGCATCGCCGACTTTTCCCTCTGGAACAAGTACATCGGCTACAACATCTTGTAGCTCCGCGTCGGCCGCGCGTCTTTGTCGAGGAGAGGATAACCACATGCAGCGCGTAATAGCCAGGCTGGCGCTGTTAACCGCGGCAGCATCGTGTGCGCTCACGCTTGGCGCTTGCGCCAAGAGGATCGCCAAGACCCCCGCCGACACGTCACCGCCTCCGACGGGCTACCCGGGCACGACCGCCAGCAAGGAAGAGTGGCGCGAGTTCAGCAAGAAGCGAGGCGCCGAACTAGGCAAGCTGTCGCCTGGTCGCGGCGCGCCACCCAAAGCCGGCGAGCCCACTGGTCCGCCCACGGGCGGGCCCCCGGGCGGCGCCGCGAAACCGGGGCGCTAGGCGCGGTCCGGCCCATCTCTCCGGCACGGCGGCTCTGGTCGCCGGCTGGGCTACCAGAGCCGCCGTGCCGTTCGTGGAGCCTGCGAGCCGCTGCGCGACTCCGGCATGAGGGATCGAGCATGAGCGTTCTCACCGTGGCGGTGCTTACCGCGCTCGCCGTGGGCGCGCCGGGCGCCGGTCTGCCGCAGGTCGCCGCGGGGTGGGGGCCTACGACTACGCACGACACCTGCCGGACGTGCCCCACGCTGCTCAATGACCCGCCGCGCGTCGCGGGGCGGTCGCCGGACGACAGAGAGGACGCGGTCTCGATGAGTGGCATCACGTGCTACGTTGACACCACGGCCGGCAGCGACGAGAACGCGGGCACGTCGCCGGACCACCCTTGGAGGAGCCTCGAGCGCGTGAGCCGGTCCAGGCCCGGCCCGGGTGCCCGGATCCTGCTGGCGGGCGGTCAGGTCTTCCCGGGTACGTTGCGGCTCAACAAGCTGAGCGGCTCCGAAGACGCGCCCATCGTCGTCTCGTCGTTCGGCCACGCAAGATCGACCATCGACGGCGGCCGCGGCGATGGCATCGTTATCACGGACTGTGACCATGTCACCGTGCGCGACGTGAGCGTGGTAGGGTGCGGCCGCGGTGACGGCAGCGATGGTGCGGGTGTCATACTGCTCCGCACCGCTCACGTTGTGCTCGACGGTCTGGACGTCAGCGGCTTCCGGGCGGCAGGTGTCTCGGCGGGTGGGGACGTGGGCACGCGCATTACCTCCGTTCGCTCTCACGACAACGGGTCCGCGGGTATCACCGTGAACGGCAGATACGAGGACGTTCCGCGCAGCCGGGACCTGTACATCGGCCACTGCGTGGTCTACAACAACCCGGGCGATCCGCGCAACCTGGACAACCACAGCGGGAACGGGATCGTGGTAGGCGGCCTGGATGGTGGGCGGATCGAGTACTGCGAGGCGTTCAACAACGGTTGGGAGATGCCAAGAACCGGCAATGGTCCCGTGGGTATCTGGGGATGGAACTGCGACCGCCTCACCATTCAGTACTGCATCTCGCACGACAACAGGAGCCCGGGGGAGGATGGCGGGGGCTTTGACTTCGATGGCGGCGTGACCAACTCCACGATGCAGTACAACCTATCCTACGACAACGAGGGAACCGGCTATCTCCTGTGCCAGTATCCCGGCGCGCCCCGATGGCACAGCAACATTGTCCGCTACAATATCAGCATAAACGACGGCTCCCGGAGCTTCCACAGCGGGATCGGTCTCTGGCTCGGCGACACGGGCATCTCCGACGCCCTGATCTACAACAACACCATCGTCAACGCGGTCCACGCCGTGGCCACCAAGGGCGATCTACCCGGGTTCGTCTACCGCAACAACGTCTTCGTGGCCGGGCAGGCTCCGCTCGACGGCTCGTTCGTAAGCTCGCGCTACGAGGGTAACCTCTACTGGCGCGCGGGACCGGGCGTGTTCTGCCGCGACGGGGAGGCGGAGCGCAACACGCTGGAGGACTGGGCCAGGGCAACGGGGCAGGAGATGGTCAGCGGCTGGCTCGTGGCGCTGTGGGCGGACCCGATGATTGTCATGCCCGGCCCGGGCGACGAGCTGCCCCGCGATCCGCTCGACCTCGCCACCATGCCGTTCGGGCGGCTGCGATCGGGATCACCGTGCGTAGGCGCCGGGGTGAGCGTGCCCGACAACGGCGGCCGCGACCTGTTCGGCAACGCCGTGGCGGCGACGGGGCGACCGTCCCTCGGCGCGTGCGAGGTGCCAGTCGACGGGTGACGCCGAGGCACGCAGTCAGCGGCCCAGGGTGCGCGACCTTTTGCCGTCGACGCGCGGAACCACGACCGTGCCGTCACCGCGAGCACCGATGTCCAGCGTACCGTGGCCGTAGCACTCCTCGACATCGGCAGCAGGCTCGGTGCCGCTCGTGATAGCACCCGGCGGTCCGAGCCCATGCTCGACGGGGCAGGCGGGCCTTGCGCGATCGTCCGCCCGTATGGGCTCCTGCGGTTGGGCACGTGTCAGTTGTCAGCGCCGCTAACAACCCGCCCGCGTTCGGTACGCTCAGTGCACTTGGTGCCCGGCCGGCGAACGGCGCTTCGGCGGCCGCCCTGGGCGGGCTTTGCCTGGGGAGGCGAGCCGAGGGGGCCGTCGTTCAGCCACACGATGGGGCCTAGCCGGGCCAGCGGGCGCGCTGCTCCGCGAGGATGTCGCCCGGCTATGTGGCGCGGCCCTGCGCCCATGCGCTCTGGAACACTTCCTCACCAGCTCGCTGCCTCGTCGCCGCGAGCTTGGCGGAGTACTCCTCAGGTGGCGACCAGGCGACTGCGGCGCCGATCTGCTCACGCAGAGCTTCGCCCGCCGCGAAAAGCCGCACCGCGTCCTCATAGCACCCGAGGTCGTGTTCCAGCACGGCCAGCCCTTCGAGGCACTTGGCCCCGTCCGGCAACCGGCCCTGCTCGAGCGCTACATCCAGTCCCTGCAGGTAGAGCTTCCGCGCCTCGTCGTGGCGCCCGTCACTGGCAAGGCAGACGGCATAGGAACACAACGCTTCAGCTAGCTGCCGTCGGACCCCGGTTGTCGCCGCCATCGCCAGGTAGTCCTCGAAGGCTGCCGTCGCCTCCGCCCGCTTCCCTTGTGCGTAGAGGACCCCTGCCAGGCTCCAGGAGATGCGACCGACATCGGGAATCGCGCCGAGCGGGCCGACGACGTCCAACGCCCGCCTGTACAGGTCCTCGGCCTCGGCCATGTCGCCTTCACCCTCCGCCACAACACCCAGATTGCCGAGTGACATTGCGATGCCCGCCAGGTCGCCGAGTTCCTCTCGTACAACCAGGGCACACCGGTACAGATCACGAGCGCGGACGCTGTCTCCCGCTCTGTACGCCAGGTTGCCGAGGTTGTTCAGAATGGTCGCCTCGCCGTAACGATCCGCTCGGTCGCGATAGAGGGCAAGACACTCCTCATAGTGCGCGTGCGCGGTCGAGGGGTCGCCACGCTCCTCAGCGGCTAGCCCGAGGCCGTGTAGCGCTCCCGCGACGATGCGTAGAGACCCCAGCTCACGGCCTATGCAGAGGGCGCGGCTGTAAAGACGCTCCGCGTCGTCGTAGTCGCCTCGGAACACGGCGGAATTGCCAAGGGTCACCAACGTCCCAGCCTCGCCTTCGCGGCTACCACACGAGCGGTAGAAGTCGAGCGCCTCAGCGACCGCGGCGTCCGCCGCCACCAGGTCACCTCGTCGCCGGTGTAGGTTCCCCAACGCCAAGAGGGAGCCCGCGCGAAGCTCTACGGCGGAAGCAGGGCACAGCGGAATGAGCCTCGACAGCCAGTCCAGGGCTTCGGTCCAGTGTCCTCGCATCATCCAGTACCGGCTGAGACGATGGGCCAGCTCGAGGCCCGCGGTCACGTCGTTATCCGCGGCCCACTCCAGCGTGCGGCGGAGGTTGCTCATCTCCGCCTCGACATGGGCGAACACGGTGATCTCCTCGCGCCAGGGGAGCACCCGACTCGCCACGTCCGCCGTACCCAGGAAGTGGCGCGCGTGAGCGGCGCGGACGCACGCCGCCTCGCCCCATGCCCCCAGTCTGTCTACCCCGTAGGCCCTGAGGGTTTCGAGCATCCAGTAGCGGTCCTTGCCGGGGATCATCAGTGACTTGGACAGCAGCTCGCCGACAAGGTCGGCAATGTCGCCTGAGCTAATGCCATCCCCCGAACATACCGCCTCTGCGGCATCCAGCGTGAACCCACCGGCGAATACTGAGAGCCTCGCGAAAAGCCGCCGCTCCTTCTCGGGCAGCAGCTCGTAGCTCCACCTGACCGTCGCCTCGAGCGTCCGTTGGCGCGGCAGGGCCGTCCTGCGGCCTCCTGTGAGCAGGCGGAAGCGCTCATCCAGTCGCTCCTCGATCTGCTCAGGCGACAGCATGTTCGCGCGAGCCGCCGCAAGCTCGATCGCCAGCGGGACGCCCTCCAGGCGCGCGCATATCTCCGCCACCGCCGGGGCGTTCTCGTTGGTCATCGCGAACCCCGGCTTGACCTTCATGGCGCGGTCGACGAATAGCCGCACCGCAGCGTACTGCGTGAGCTGTTCCGGCTGCGGTTCAACGCCGGGCACTCGGTGCGGCACTGAGAGTGACGGCACTCGCCAGACCGTTTCGCCTTCGGCTCGCAGGGCCTCTCGGCTGGTCGTGAGGATCCGCACGCCCGAGCAGCGCTGCGTGAGCTGCTCCGCCAGAGCCGCGCTCGCGTCCACGACGTGTTCGCAGTTGTCGAGGAGGAGCAGCACTTGCCGTCCGCTCAGGTGGGCCAGCACCGTCTCCGCCAGCGCCTGCCCCGGCTCCTCGCGAACGGAGAGCGCGGTCGCGAGCGCCTGCCACACCAGTCCGCCGTCGGAGAGCGCCGCCAGCTCTACGAGCCACACGCCGTCGGGGTACTCGTACAGCATCTCCGCGGCTGCCTGTAGCGCGAGCCGGGTTTTCCCCACGCCTCCGGCCCCGGTGAGCGTCAGGAGTCGCGTGCCGCGCAGCAGCTCCTTGATCCGCCCCATCTCCTCATCGCGCCCGATGAACGCGCTCACCTGGTACGGCAGGTTGTTCGGAGCAAGGTCGATCGTTCTCAGCGCCGGGAAGTCGGAGGGGAGCGACGCGTGGAGAAGCTGGGACACGCGCTCCGGCTCCGCAAGGTCCCGCAGCCGCTGGAACCCTAGGTCGCGCAGGGCCATCTCCTCGGGAAGTGTCTCTCGCACGAGGCCCGCGGTGGACTCCGAGACCAGTACCTGGCCCCCGTGCGCGATGCTGCGGAGCCGGGCGCATCGGTTCACCGCGATGCCGTAGTAGTCGTCTACGCCTAGGTCGGCTTCTCCTGTGTGCACGGCGATGCGCACGCGCAGAGGGGCTCCCTCGGGCCATTGCTCGGTTGTCAGGGCTGTCTGGAGTGCGCACGCTGCGGTGACAGCGTCCGTCGGCCGCGCGAAGACGGAGAAGGTACTGTCGCCTTCACCGCGCGGTTTGATGAGGAAGCCGGAGTGCTCGCCGATAGCAGCAGCGGCGATAGCATCATGCCGCGCGAGGGCTTCGCGCATCGCCTCCGGCGCTTCGGCCCACAGCCGCGTGCTGCCCTCTATGTCGGTCATCAGGAACGTCACTACGCCGGACGGGAGGTCCATGGATAGCGCCCCCTTCCGAGCCAGGGCTCACAGCGCGCCGAGTGCTTCGGTGCCCCAGGCCTTGCCTCCTGGGGGGTACGCGCGTTGCTCGCTCGGGCGCGGAGGTGCAGATCCCGGCGTATGAGGCGATGCAGAGCGATGAGCGTCTTCGGGAGAAGCTGTGCTCGATCCTGATGCGCGGTGTGAGCACGCGGAACTACGAGTCGGTGCTGCCGGAGATGGCGGAGACCTGCGGAGTGTCGAAGTCGAGCGTGAGCCGCCAGTTCGTGGAGGGCAGCGCGGAGAAGCTCCGGGAGCTATGTGATCGCCGGTTCGACGAGCTTGACCTGCTGGTGGTCTACATCGACGGGATCAGGTTCGGCGAGGACCACCATGTCGTTGCGGCCGTAGGGATTGCGGCCGACGGTAGCAAGCACGTTCTGGGCCTCGCGGAGGGGGCGACGGAGCATTCGGAGGTGGTCAAAGGGCTACTGGTGGACCTTGTGGACCGAGGCGTGAGCCCGACTCGCCGCCGGCTGTTCGTGATCGACGGGTCAAAGGCCCTACGGAAGGCGATCCACGAGGTCTATGGCTCGGAGAACCTGATCCAGCGGTGCCGCCAGCACAAAGTGGAAAACGTGATGGGGTATCTTCCGGACAGCTTGAAGAGCCAGGTGAAGACGGTGATGCGGGCCGCGTTCCGGCTCGATGCCGACGAGGGGATGGCTCGTCTTCGGAAGCAAGCGTCGTGGTTGGAGAAGGAGCACCCATCGGCGGCCGCGAGCCTTCTGGAAGGGCTGGAGGGGATGTTCACAGTTCGCCGACTCGGCCTGCCGGCTCAGCTTGAGAAGTGCCTGTTGAGCACGAACATCATCGAGAGCACGTTCAGTGGGGTACGCTACCGAACCGGACGGGTGACCCGCTGGCGGGACGGTGCGATGGCTCTGAGGTGGTCAGCGACTGCGGCCCTGCAGGCCGAGAGGAGCTTCCGAAAGGTCATCGGCTTCGAGAAGCTCTGGACACTCAAAGCCGCACTCGACCACGACGATAGGACCGTCCAGGAGGCCGCAGCTTGAACGACGAACTCACCAGCCGCCATCTCCACCTTCAACTATGAATGGGACAGGCCCCCACCTTGGCACACCCCGGGGCGCCCGCCGGCAGCTCGCGCAACGGCCGCGCGGCCCTCTACATCGAGACCCCCGAGGTAGGCCACCACCCGCTGCCGCGGACCGCGCTCGGCGCGCCGCGACTCAACCAGCGCCCAGTACGGACCAGCCTCGCAACTGCCCCTGCCACGTATCCGACGGAGGTACATGCCCGTAGTCTACACAAGCCGCAAGAGGCCGATGTTTTCACTACATGGCTTCCCAGCCGTTATCGCCAAGCGACCCCGCGCCGCACAAGGCTCCGCCACCCCACCAGACCCCAAACAAATGAATCCAGCCCTCAAACTGCGGAAGTCGGGCTAGGGTTGCATCTCACCTTCGACCTCCAGCTCGACCACGGATGCGTACTCACTCGGGGCATCTTTCACCGCGCGTATGTGGGGCTCCCACGCGCCAGATTCCGGCGGCGAGCGTTCCTCGCGCGGCCAGTGGTCGGTGGTCAATGGGTCAACGCTGACGCTGGTGGCGCGGTTCGGCGGACCTCCCGAGGCACGCTCAGCGCCCACCAATCGTGAGCCATCACTAGTCTCTCATCGCTTCACAGGGATAGTCACGATCGACAGTGAGTGCGGGGGCAGCTTGGTGAGGCCGTCGCGGAACTCCAGTCGCGTTCTCTCCGGCACGACTCGCCCGGGGTGGTCAATGTCGTTGTAGGCGTCCGGGGAATCGCCGGCGAGAACAGTGGCGTCGAACGCCCCGGTCGGCAGGTGGTCGCCGAGTACCAGCGTGCAGTCCATCGGTTCCGAAGGATGACGGTTGACCAGAGCGATCGACCAGGCACCGCCCGCCTCGTCCACGGTCGCGATGGCATCGACCACCGGAACGAAGCGCGTGCCATTGACCAAGAGGCCCGCCGACACCTCGGTCCTGCCGACATGGCTTCCCAGCAGGTTCGCGTACATCGCCAGGGCATGGAAACTCGTGCGCTTGACGATCCCACCGGGGTGAACGTACAGAGGGCCCGTCGTATTGACGATAGGGGCTATGTTCGCCGTGCCAACATCCTCCGCGTGACGGAGGCACGCATTCAGGAACGAGGCAGCGAACAGCGCGTCGGCCATCGTGTACTGAGTGGGATCGAGGCTCCTGTCTCGTGCATCTACGAGCTTCGCGACTTCCGGGTCATCGTAGTCCTGTACCGTCTTTCGGGGGAAGCCGGGATGGTGCCAAGAGCGTAGGTTCCATTCGTCGACGGCGATCTTGATGCGGTGTCGGTAGCCGGCCTCGTCAAGCACGCTGACGGCATCGGAGATCAGTGCCTCAGGGCCTTCCGACTCCATGATGCAGTCGAGATACGACGGCTTGTGGAGTTCGCCCCAGTTCGGGATCCAGTAGAAGTGGATCGATATGAGGTCGAGGTATTCACCCGCCGCTTCCAGCAGAGGCAGCGTCCACTGCCTATCGGGCAGCGCCGCGGCGGTGAGCTCAATGTCGGGGTCGGCCGCCCTCATCGCCTTCGCGGCATCGCGGACGAGGCCCCCCCACTCCTCCTTGGTCTTGGTGCCTATCTCGTGTCCGCCCCAGTTCTCGTTACCGATGCTCCATATCCTCACGTCGAGCGGCTCCGGGTGGCCCCCGGCCCTGCGCAGATCGGCCATCTCGCCCTGTGCGCCATTGCAGTACTCGACCCAGTCACGCATCTCCTCGATCGTGCCGTTCCCGGCGTTGTTGCAGATGTACGGCTCGCAGCCGACACTGCGGCAGAACTCCACGAACTCGTCGGTCCCGAATGTGTTCGGCTCGCGCACCCCCCAGGCCATGTCATCCGAGGGCCGGCGGCTACGGCCCACCCCGTCTCGCCAATGGTAGCCGCTGGCGAAGCATCCGCCGGGCCAACGGATCACTGGCACCCTCAGTTCCCTCAGGGCTTCCACCACATCCATGCGGAACCCTTGGTAGTCGGACAAGGGCGAGCCGGGGTCGAAGACTCCGCCGTAGATCTGGTGGTCGAAATGCTCGAGGAACCCGCCGAAGACCATCCGGCTGTAGGGCGTAACGGCGGCATCGACATCCACGGTTACCATTGCTGTCGTCGGCTTCGCCACCCCGATCTCATCGAGTGCTATGTCGTCGTACCAAGCTTGGCCGGTCGATACGCCCCAGCCTCCGAACAGGCAGTTGATCTCCAACTCCAGTGGGGATTCACCGGTCCAGAAGACAGTCGACACGTGGGTCCACTCACTCGTTCCCCGGACAGCGGGAGTGCGCACAGCCTGCATGTTCTGGATGTTGAGCAGGGCCCCCGTGGCTCCCTTGACCCCAACGGTCCGGATCCAGCCGGAGAGCCGGTAGAACGTGCCGGGCTTCACTGTGACCCGAGCCGTCCACGCGGCATCGGCACCGTCGTCGTTCACAGCTCTGATCGTGACACAGCGGCCCGTGCGCCCGGCAGCCTCCATGCCCCACGCCGCATTCTGTTGCGTGTTGCTCCAGGCCCGAGACTCCCAGCCGTCGAGCATCTCCTCGCCCGCCTCGAACGAGGCGTTCGGGAGTAGGTTGGCGCTCCGAGGGTCCACCCCGCGCGCTGGGTTGTCAGGGGCCCCCGCTCCGTCCGTCGTGATGACGGCTGCGAGCAGAGAACCCAGCGAGAACAGGGCCGTCAGAGTATCCAAGTCTCTATCCTCCCGTCCCTCTCTTCCCCACGGCGCAACGTCGCGCGGCGGCGGCGGGCGATGGCGGCCGTCTCGTTGTCGGCGGCCGCGCCCTGGACCGCTCAGCCACCGTTCACCCACCCGTCGTTCGCGCGACGATCCTCACCGGTGCCCGCGGCGGGAGCGCGATGCGGATGCGGTCCCCGGCGACCCGAAACGCCGGTGCGGGTGCTCGCCCGGCCGCGCTCAGGCTGAACACATCCAAGTCCCGCCCGCGCAGCGTCTCGGGCAGCACCCACTCGCGGTCAGCGCCACGGAGGCTGTACGCGTAGACGGCGTTGCCTCTCGGGACGAAGCGGTCGTCATCCTCGGCAACGGTCAGGTCGCCCCATTTCACGAGAAGGTGATGGTCCGTGTTCTCCGCCACGACCTGGCCCGCCTCCCAGAGGCAACACACCCGCCCGCCCGGCGTCGCGGCGATCGCCGGGTGGTGCGCGAACTGCGACTCCGAGGCGCTGAGCCGCATGTCCGGCCCCCACGTCGCGCCACCGTCCATGGAACGCTTGGTCCAGATGCTCCAGTCGAGCAGGCTCCGCGCGTCCCGACGGTCGAACCACGTCGCTCAGGACACCCATGCCTCGCTGCAGGGGAACTGAAGCGCGCTGTGACGACTGGAAGGAGAGGAGCAAGGAGGGGACGAAGGATGTACAAGCACAGAGTGGCTCACAGGCTGGCGCCGCTGCTCGGTGCGGCTGCTATGGCACTCGTCCTTGGCATCTATGCCGGGTGCTCGCCTGAAGGGAGCGCGCCGGCGAGCCAGGTAGTGGGCACGCTTCGCCTCACGGTCCACTGGCCTCAGGCAGGCGATGCCGGGGGACCCCGCGCGCTGGCGCTCGGGGCCTCCGACAATGAGGTCTCGGTCCGAGAGATCCCGCCCGACACACAGACCGTCGTCATCACCGTGACGGGGCCTGGGATCGGGGTCCCGATCACGAGGACGATCACGCGTCCCGACGTCATCGTCCCCGTCACCCGTGTCGCGCTTCGGGTGCCTCCCGGGTCGTGGCGTCAGGTGGCCGTGGATGCACTGGACGAGGCGGGTGTCCTCCGCGGCACGCGCCCTTCCGCGGGACCTCGCTGGAGGCGACTGGCATGGTTGTCGTCTTGACCGGCGGCCCCGGTGGCGGGAAGTCATCACTCATCGCCGACGTCCTCGCGGACGCTCGGTTGTGCGAGCGGGTCGTGATACTGCCGGAGGCCATCCATGTCGCCCTGAGGAGCAGCATCTCCCCACGCGAGCCGCTCTTCCAGCGGCTGCTCGCCCGTGTTCAGCGGGGGCTCGAGGATGCGATGGTCGAGACACTCGGACCCATCGACAACCGCCTCATCTTGACGCACCGCGGCACGCTCGATCCCTACGCCTTCTGCCGTGCGCGAGGGTGGAGCGACGGGGAGTTCTGGCAGGTCACCGGCCTCGCGCGCGACGCCGAGTACGCACGTTACGCCGCGGTCATCCATCTGGTGAGCACTGCGATCGGGGTACCGCAGTTCTACCGCCACCGGCCGGAAGAGCACCGCCCGGAGACCCCCGAGGAGGCAGCGGCCCTTGACCAGTACCTCACCGAGGTGTGGAGCGGACACCCCTGTTACCATAGGATAGAGAACGACACACTAGAGTGGCCGGACAAGAGCCGGAGGGCGCTGGACCTGCTGCGGATGGTGCTGACCGTGTAGCACATCCAGGCGCGGCTTGGAGGGAGCCGAGTCACCATGTGGCCGTTCACACGGAACATCGCGAGACTCCGTGAATGCAGGGACGTGCGCGGACTCGTGAGAGCGCTGGCTCATCGCGACGATGCCCTCCGGACACAAGCGGCGGAGGCGCTCGGCGATGTCGACGACCCGGCCGCTGTGGCGGGCCTCCGCGCCGCGTTTCGCGATGACTGCTCGGCCGTCCGCGCGGCCGCGGCGCGAGCACTGGGGCGGCTGCGCTATCCCGGAACGGCACCCGATCTATCCTACCGCTTGGCGGACCCGGACCCAGGTGTCCGGAGCGCGGCGGAGGAGGCACTGGTCGCGATCGGTGGGCCCGCTGCCGATGTCCTGTGCGACAACCTGGAGACGTTCCCCAGGGAGGCCGTTGGGGCCGTGGTGGATACGCTCGTAGCCATCGGGGGCCCAGCAGCACCCGCCCTGTGCCTGGCCCTCCGCAGCGACCTCGACCGCGCCCGCACGAACGCGGCCGAGGCGCTCGCGCGTATTGGGGGACCGGCCGTGAAGCCCCTCTCTGTCGCGTTGGGCCACACGGACCCCTGCGTCCGCGAGGCAGCGGCCGAGGTGTTGGGCAGGACAGGCGATCCGAGCGCAGTGGCACTCCTGAGTTCAGCGCTTCGTGACGTAGAAGGGCGCGTGCGCGAGGCTGCCGCGGAGGCCCTCACGAGCATCGGGGTGCCCCATGATCCAGCGATACGGGCGTGGCACGCCGCGGCGCTCGGGGACTGGGCCAGTGCTGTGTCCCTCGGGTCCGCTGCCGTAGGGCCCTTGTGCGGGCTGTTGTCTGCCAGCGAGTGGGAGGTGCAGCGGGCTGCTGTCGAGGCGCTCGGCGAGATCGGCGATCCACGGGCCGCGGAGCCGCTGTATGCGGTGGCCTCCAAGCGAGAGCCTTCCTGGACCGTCGGGGTGCCGAGCGAGGTGGTCACCCGGGCCTTGGCTCGGCTTCGGCCTCCGGCTGTGAAGCAGCTCTGCGCGTTGCTCGAGCACCAGCACGGCAACGTGCGCGAGGCCGCGGCCCAGGCCCTGTCGGGGATCGGCGTCCCCGACGACCCTGCAGTTCAGGCGTGGCACGCCATCGCGTCCGGTGATCCGGAGCGCGCGGCATCTCTGGGGCCCGCCGCCGTGGTCCCGCTGTGCGCGGCGTTGGAGCACACCGACAAGGCGGTCGTGGCGGCAAGCGCGGAAGCGCTTGGGCTGATCGGCGACCCACGGGCGGTGCGACCACTGTGTGCTGCCGTGCGTGACAAGCTGTGCCGCGCGAGCATGCGCGCGCTTGTCCGCATCGGCTCCCCGGCCGTGGAGCCCCTCTGCGAGCTGCTGAGCGAGAAGACTTGGCTAGCGGAGCGGGACGTGCCCCCACTCCTTGCTGAGATCGGCGATCCGCGGGCCATCGAGCCGCTGCGCGCGGTGCTGCCGTCGACTCGCTATGTCGATCTAGTTAGGTGCGATAGGGCAGAAGCGCTCGGTATGCTCGGCGACGCGGCGGGCGTGGAGTGGCTGTGCGAGGCTATGCAGATCGGGAGGTTGGAAGAGCGCAGGGACGCGGCGGAGGCGCTGCGGCGAGTCTACCATTGCGGCAAGCTGAACGAGGCGGGCCGTCGAACGATCCTCGAGCACCGCCAGTTCATGGCCAGACCCCACGACGACCACTGGGAGCCCGCCCCGCCCGGCCAGCGCGACTGCGGGCCGCATGTGGACCATGGCATCGGGGTCGATCTGTGAAGGCGCGCGGCGGCTGGGCACCCGCACTGGGCGGCAGGTGGCGCGCCCTTGCGCGCGGCGGCACCATGCTTCGGCTTGGAGGAGACACATGCCGGTCAGAGCTGCCCTAATTCTGTTTGATGTCATCGTCATCCTGGCCTACCTGGCCGGTCCGCGCGATCCGCAGTATGGTCGGTCCTCGCTCCGAGGCGCGAGCCGCACGCGTGTGTTCCTTCCGGTTCCCCAGTGGTTCCCGTGGGAGCGCTACAGCGAGGTGGCGGATTGGTGGTGGAAGTACGTCGGGTACCCGCTTTTCTGCCGTCCGGGCATGGGAATCGGTCCCTCCAATGTGCTCATGTGGCTCGTGGCGCTTGCGCCCCTGCCCGCGGTCACGACCGCTGCGTGGCACTACTGGGGGTGGCGCTCCGGGCTCGTAACACTCTATGGGACGAACACGCTCCTGAACGCTCTCGTGATCCTCCCGCGCGGTATCGTCTGGAAGACCGCGAGGCCATGGTGGGGCGACCGGACGACGCTCGATCAGGTCAGGGATGCCTATCGCAGTCGGAGGGAGGACCTGACGAAACGGGTGGAGGAGATGCTCGCGGACCAGCGTCGGGCCCGGTCTCCCGAGGGCGCGCAGGCTGAGGCGGAGATCTTCAGGCGGCTCGAGCTCCCCGGTCTGCACGAGAGTGACTGGTTCCAGAGCGTGGGTGACATGGCCAAGGTCGGCGGGACACGGAGCATCGGCTACCTGAAGCGCTACCTCGAGCACCTCGGCGGCAGGAGTGTGAACATGGTGTTCCTGCAGGTCGAGGTGGTGGCGCGCGTCATGGCACGCACCAACCCGGCCGAACTGCGGCCGTACGTCTCCTCAATGCGGGCCCGGCACGGCACGGCCTACAAGGGGTTCATCGACGCTCTCGAGAGCGCGGCGAACGAGTGCCTAGAGGCCGCCTCCTGCATCGCCGACGGCGCGGTGAGTCAGGCTAAGATCGACCAAGCGACCCGTGTGGAGTTCCGCGATCGCCCTGGTCCCTTGCTTCTTCGCGGGTTCCTCCTTGCGCTACTTCTCGCCGGCGGGACGTGGGCGGTGCTGGAGTACAACCTCGTGGGGAGGAGCCTGCTCTTTCCCGCAAGCTGACGATCGTGGCCCGAGCCGAGCGCTGTGGGGCCGGGCGTGAGAACGGGACGGGGAGTTCATCTGTGAACGGGTGAGCGGGACCGGGACCGCGCTGAGAGCGCAGTGCAGGGAGGTGTTGAGCAATGTGGCCGTTCACACCGAACGTCGCGAGACTCGGCCGGCGCAAGAACGTGCGTGGCCTGCTGGAGGCACTTCGGCACAAGTCGACCGATGTGTGCGTGAAGGCAGCGGACGCGCTCGGCGAGCTGAAGGATCCAATCGCGGTCGAGCCGCTGTGCGCGGCACTCAGCCACCGTAACTCGACCATCGGGAGTGCCGCCGCGCAAGCGCTGGGGAAGATGGGCAACGCGCGGGCTGTGGAGCCTCTGTGCAAGGCCCTCGAGCACAGGTCGCCGGAAGTATGCGCTAAGGCAGCAGACGCGCTCGGCTTGCTGAGGGACCCGGCCGCTGTCGAGCCCCTGTGTGCGGCACTTAGCCACAGCTGCTACTCGGTCGGGAGTGCGGCTGCACGAGCGCTGGGCAAGATCGGCGACCGACGGGCTGTAGAGCCCCTCAGCAAGGCCCTGGATTCGAGCGTCGGCAGCGCGGCAAGTGAAGCGCTCGGCGACATCGGTGACCCGGGGGCCGTGGGGCCCCTCTGCGCGACGCTCGATCGGTGGAACCTTTCCGACGCAGCTACTGCTGCATTGGTGCGGATCGGCCCGCCGGCGGTTGGAGCCTTGTGCGCAGCACTGCGGGACCCATCACGTGGCCAGAAGGCGGCTTCAGTCCTGTCGAAGCTTGGTGTGCCGGACGATGCCTCTGTTCAGGCGTGGCACGCCGTGGCTGTGCGGAACTGGGAGCGAGCCGCGGACCTCGGGGCCGTTGCCGTGGAGCCCCTCTGCGCGGCGCTCAAGGACCTAGGCACTGACGGGGCTCGCGCGGCCGTGGCGGCATTGGGCAAGATCGGCGACCCCAAGGCTGCCGAGCCACTCTGCGCGGCGCTCGGTCGAGGGGACCTTTCCGACGCAGCGGCCGCCGCTTTGGTGCGGATCGGCCCGGCGGCGGCCGGGGCCGTATGCGCAGCACTGCGGGATCGATCGGGTCGCGGGAAGGCGGCTTCAGTTCTCTCGACTCTCGGCGTGCCGGACGACCCTTCTGTGCAAGCGTGGCACGCCGTGACTGTGGCGAACTGGGGCCGAGCCGCAGACCTCGGGGCCTTCGCCGTGGAGCCCCTCTGCGCGGCGCTGAGGGACCTTGGCACGGATGCGGCGCGCGGGGCCGTGGAAGCGCTGGGCAAGATCGGCGACCCAGCGGCCGTCCAGCCGCTGTGTGAGGCGCTGTGTCGCGGCGATTCGTCCTTCCGGGACGGAGTCGTTTCCGCGCTGGTGCGGATCGGGCCGCCCGCGGTCGACCGTCTCTGCGAGGCGGTGCAGAACGCGGATCCGCGGGCCCGCTGTGCCGCAGCCGATGCGTTGGGCGAGATCGGCGACCCGACCGCTGTCCCGGCCCTCTCCGGGGCCCTGGACCGTGGGGCTGCGGGAGCCGAGTGGAGGAGCGCGAGCGAAGACCGCCAGGTGCGTTCCGCCGCTGCAGAGGCGCTGGGCAAGATCGGGGGGCCGGGGGCCGTCGAAGCGCTGTGCCGCGAACTGTGCCGCCGTTACCCGCCGTTGCGTGCCGCACCGGCTTCCGCGTTGGTTCGGATCGGCGCTCCGGCCGTTGAGCTGTTGTGCGAGGCCTTGCCAGACCCGGCGCGTCGCTCCTGGGCAGCTGAGGGGCTCTCGGTGCTCGGCGTCCCAGACGACCCCTCTGTCCAGGCGTGGCACGCCGTGGCTGTAGGCGACTGGGAACGCGCTGTCGCCGTCGGGCCCGCGGCTGTTGGGCCGCTTCGCGAGGCGACGGCGCACGCCGATGCCAATGTGCGGGAGGCAGCGATCCTCGCGCTGGGCGCCATCGGCGGCCCGGAGGCCATTGAGCTGCTGGGCAGATCTCTCGAGAGCGGGCCTTTGGACGACCGCGCTACCGGAGCCAGGGCGCTCGGCTTGGCAGGCGGCCCCCGTGCCGTTGAGCTGCTCATCGAAGCCTTGAGCGACGCTCCCGCAGATGTCTGGGAGGCAGCAGCCGAGGCGCTGGGCAAGATAGGCGACCCACGAGCGGTGGACCCGCTCCGCAGCGCGCTACAGGTACCGGGGTGTGCGCGGACGGCCGTGAAGGCCCTTGGCGCCATTGGCGATCCATCTGCAGTTCCAGACCTCTGCGCACTGCTCGACGCCGCGCTCGACCACCCGCACGCCGTGTCGCTGGGCGACGTGCTGGACGCTCTCGTGGGGATCGGCGACACGGCAGCCCTGGGAGCCTTGCGCACGGCGTTTGCGAAGCACCCTTGCGAGGGCCTCGCGCGTGCGCGTGCGCTGCTCGGGGATGCAGAGGCTGTCGACTGGCTCTGCGACTGGCTAGGGCGATGTGACCGCCAACAGCCCTACTGGACGGCTGCCGCGCATCGACGGCGAGTGGCTAAGGGCCTGAAGGAACTCTACCACTCCGGGAGGTTGGGCGAAGCTGCCCGTCAGGCCATTCTGGCTCAGCGAGCCAGGATGGAGACCCCGCACACTGACTATGCTGAGCCACGCTCCAACGACTGCGGCCCGCATGTGGACCAGGGCATCGGGGTCTCACTCGAATGACCCGCCATCTCATGCTGGTTCCCTCCGACTCCTGTCCGGCACGGTGCCGGTACTGCTTCGGCCCGCGCACGGGCAGCACGGTCATGGGGGAGCGCACGCTCGACGCGGCCCTCGAATGGGCGGCGAGCACGATGGGCAATGGCTCGTCGGATCGCCTCGACGTTGTCTTCCACGGAGGAGAGCCGTTGACGGCGGGGTCAGCCTACTACGGTCATGCCCTGCCGCGTCTGCGGGAGGCCTTCCCGGGGACGAAGCTCAGCCTCGGCATGCAGACAAACCTATGGCTCCTCGATGAGGAGCTGTGCGACGTCCTCCTCGAGCACAACGTCTCGGTCGGCACCAGCCTCGACGGACCGGAGGACATTTGCGACGCGCAGCGCGGCGAGGGGTACTTCCGGCGGACGATGGCCGGGGTCGAGCTCGCCCGCTCGCGTGGCCTCCACGTTGGCTGCATCGCGACCTTCACCCGGCAGTCGGCGCCTCGGGCGGATGAGGCGTTCGAGTTCATGGCCACCCAGGGGCTGGACTTCACGATCCATGCCGCTGTGCCCCCACTCCGCAACGGACACGCCGACACCGGCCACTGGGCGCTCACCGCCCGAGAGCACGGTGAGCTTCTGGTCACGCTCTTGGACCTCTACCTCGCCAACATGAGCCGCGTTCGGGTCAGCACGCTCGATCATCTGTGTCGAAGCGTGTCGGCTGGACACGGCGGCGTGTGCACCCATGCCGACTGCCTGGGCGGCTACCTGGCCGTTGGCCCCGGTGGTGGAATCTACCCATGTCAGCGCTTCGTCGGCCACGAGCGTTGCCGCCTCGGCGATGTGTCCACGTGCCCCAGCATTGACGACTTGAGCCAACATCCGGAATGGCGGCGCTTCCGGGATCGCGACGAGCGCGTCCGGGAGGAGTGCGGGGACTGCGTCCACTTCCCCTACTGCAGGGGCGGCTGTCCCTACGATGCCCTGGCGGCCGGGGGCGGGGAGTTCCACACGCTGCGCGACCCCTACTGCGAGGCGTACAAGCGCGTCTTCGGCGAGATCACCGACAGGGCCCTCGCCGAGGTGTTCTCGGACGAGAACCTGCAGGAGGTCGTCGACAAGCCTGGGGATGGGTCGCTCCTGCGCCGCGGTCCACTGATCCAGCTCATGCGCGGCGACCCGCACCCGCGCGACAGGGCGCGGAATGCGAGGCAGATCCTGGGCGCTGTAGCTCTCGCCCAGAGTGAGAGCATCGCGGGAGCGCGGGACAAGCTGCTGGCCGCCGGTGTGGCGCGGTTCCGCGCTCGGACCGAAGCCGCCCTGGAGTCCATGAGGCGCCGACTCGACGCCCCGCGCGCGCTCAACAACCTCTACCTGCACGTCACGTACGGCTGCAACCTCGCGTGCGACCACTGCTACGCCTGTGCTGCTCCGGAGCACATCGGCGGCGACGCCCTCAGCGTCGGCGACGTCACCTCATTGTCCCACCAGGCGAGGGATCTCGGCTTCCGGCAGGTGGTGGTCACGGGCGGCGAGCCGCTGGTTCACCCCGAGTGGGACGCAATGATCGAGGCGCTGGGAAGTCTGCGCACCGAGATCCGCCCCGTCCTGATCATGCTGCGGACGAACCTGGCCATGCCGCTCACAGACGAGGAACTGGCGCGGCTCGGCGAGAGCGTCGACAAGATCGCCGTCAGCCTGGACGGAGACGAAGCCGAGCACGATGCACGGCGCGGCGTGGGATCCTACCAGACCACGCTCGACAACCTGCGAAGGCTGACCGCCAGCAGCCCCCAGGCAGAGGTCCTGCTCAGCGCCGTGATGTCGGTCGAGGATGCGCGCGGGCCGCGGGGCGAAGCTGTGCACGCGGTCGCACGGGAGCTCGGCATCCGAAGGGTTAACTTCCGGCCCTTGCTGCTACTCGGTCGCGCCCGCGCTGCGGGCGATGAGCCGATGCGCGAGGCGCACTGGGCGTACGCCGGCCTTGAGGCCGCCCTGGGTCGCGGCGTCGCGCTCACGACGACGTGCGGTCTGGGGCAGAACCTGTACGTCGGCCCGGATGGGGAGACCTGGCCTTGCTATGCACTGACAGGCCGGCGGTGGGTCCTCGGAAACGTTCTAGGCTCGGCAGGGCTGTCGAGGGTCGTCGGAAGCGAGGTGTTCCGCAGTCTGTCCCGGCACTCTGTTGACACGAATGAGCAGTGTCGTCTCTGCGCCTATCGTTACCTGTGCGGCGGAGCATGCAAGGCGTGGGGCCATCACCAGTTTGGTTCCCTCGACGCCCCCCCAGCCGGATGCCGCGGACTCCATGCGCGCGCACGGTCGCTCTTCGCCGCGGCCCTCGAGTGCCTGGGGATCCCGGCCGAGCTCTGGGAGTCGTCGCGCTTGCACTTGCCGGAGTGTCCATCGACTCCGGCGGCGTGAGCGCGAGTCCCGATCAGCGGGCGAGGACGACCTCGAGCGCTCGGATCGCCGCTTCACGCTTCGCCGGCCGGTCCCAGTTCTCAGGTGGCCGAGGCCCGGCTCATCAAAGGCGGCCCCGTCAGCCAGTGCCGCAACGATCCTGCCCCAAGCTCCTCTGGAGCGCCGACCATCGAGCGCGCCCGCATGCGCACTACAGGATCGGAGACGAGCAGGGCTTCTCGCGTGGTTGGGATCCTCCGGCGTCGGCGGGGCCTGCGGGCGCCGATCCCGCACACTGCGCTGCGCTGTCGGCGACAGCGTGCAAGGGCCTTCGATGCCTCACGACGAACCGGTCAGTGCCATCCCCGAGGGCGAGGTCCGCATGTGGTGGCGGCCGACCGGCCAGGCGTGCCGTCCGCGGGGTGGGGTACGGCTGACCGCCGGTCTGTCGACAGAGTGAGGGGATCGGGCAAGTGCAGCAGACAACAGTGGGGTTCCCTGCGTTGCTTCCGGTGGTGGGGCTGGTGTGTTCCGCCGCGGGCGCCTGGTCTGAGCCCGAGCCGGCCTCGACGGCCGACATCAGGGGGCTCACAGGTACGGTGTACGATGTGGAGGTCGCCGTGCCCACTCCGGTGCACATCTCGCCACTTACCTCGTCGTCCTGCACCGGGGACATCGACCTCACGCGAATGGCCGAGTGGGCGCTGAACTACCTCATCAGGACTCCCCGCGAGGAACTGGGCTACGAGCCGGTGTTCCAGTGCCACCCGCTCCGGTGCCCTCCCGTTCCCGCCGGGGAGGATCCGGTCGTGGCCTGCGACACCGATGCGCGCATGGACTGGGAGTGGTACTACATGCGCGACATCACTGGCTCCTCGGCGGGACGCGAGGTGGAAGCGGCCTTCCATCAGCGGATAAGGGAGTACGTGGCGCCCGACGGCCGCGTCTGGAGCCACCCGGGCTGCTACAACGAAGGCGACACGGACGCCAAGTACGGCGAAGAGGACGACGTCGTCCACATATGGGGCGCGACGAAGATCCTCAAGAGCCTCTCGGAGGACTACGCACGGACGAAGGATCCCGCCTCGAAGGACCTTGCCCGCAAGGTGATGCTCGCGCTGAAGGGCATCGCCACCTGGGATGAGCAGGGCCGGTGCTGGTTCGCGGGCGGCATGGGTGCGCTGAGGGCTGACGGTTCCATAGTGCCCAACGGCTGGAACGCCCAGCCCGCCCCCATCGTGGAGCCGCTCGTGACGTACTGGCTGGCCACGGGCGACGCCGAGGGTCTCGAGTTCGCGAGAGCGTACTCAGAGGGCATGATCGAGAACCTGCAGCCGGGCGGGATCCGCTTCCGGCCCGACGGGAGCTTCTACGGACATAGCCACGCGACCATGCACGCCGTCTGGGGCGTTGCCCACCTGGGTCTGGTCACCGGAGAACAGAGGTACATCGACTTCGCGAGGCGGGCGTGGGACTGGATGCTCACAAGAGGGACCGGGACCGGCTGGTTCCCCGCGGGACCCGACAACTGTAACGAGACGTGCTGCATCTCCGACATGATGTCCGTCGCCGCCCTCATGGGGCAGGCCGGACGCCCGGAGTACTACGATTACCTGGAGCGCTACATGCGCAACTACATCAGCAACCTCCAGTTCGTCATCACTCCAGAGTTCGAGCGGTACTACCGAACGCTGAACGCCGCCGCCGGGGAAGAGGCCGTCAAGAAGGGGCTCGACGAACTCGCGAAGTTCCAGGGGGGAATCATCGGCGGGTCGGGCATTAACGACTACGAGAACGAGCTCCTCGGCGGCGTGAGTGGGTTCGAGATGTTCGGCTGCTGCGCGCCGGAGGGAATGCGGGCCATCTACACCACATGGGCCAACGTGATCGATCGGAGGCCCGAGTCACGGTTCGGGCCCGCGGGGGTCTATGTCAACCTGGGCCTCACTCGGGACTCGGACCTCGGCAGGGCCGTCTCGTTCATACCCGACCAGGGACGGCTCACCGTGAAGGCGGGCGTTAGGGACGTGTTCTTCCTCAGACCTCCCCACTGGGCTCCGCGCGAGGAGGTCCGTGCGTTCGTCGGCACGCGGCCCGTGGAGGTGGAGTGGTCCGGCGCCTACGTTCGTTTCGAGGCCGCGCCCGGCGACGAGCTGACGATCGCGTACCCGCTGCTGCGATATAGGCACACGGTCGGCGGCCTGTGGCAGAGCTGCGCCCCCGACCTCAAGCTGACGTTCGACTGGCTCGGGAACATGGTCGTCGGCGTGGACCCGGCAGCGACCAAGACGCCGCTGTACACGGGGAGACCCCGAGTTCTGCCCGATCCGCCCCAGGTGAACGCACACGTACCAACGGGTCGCCAGTGAGCCCATGGATGAAGTAGGCCCACTTGGTGTGGGCGATCCCGGCGACCACGGAGGCCGGCCATGCCGCGAGCACCTCGCCTGATCGCTATCTGCGCCGCCCTGCTGACCGCCGCCCTCTGCCCGGAGGCTGGCGCCATGCAGGTCACGTGTCGGGACTACGAACGCATCACCGCCTACCACTCTCCTCAGACGCCGGGCTACACCTGCTGGACCGGCCTGTGCGTGATGCCGGACGACAGCGTCCTGCTGTGCTTCACGCAGGTCACCGGGCCGCTGCAGGGATGGCGTCAGCGGGCCCCGGCCGAGATCCTGCGGCGGCTCCCGACGGCCCAGCAGGAGATCCCCGCGTACGACATGACCGGCCTCATTCAGGAGAACGTCTTCCTGCAGTCCACGGACCGCGGGACGACGTGGCACACGGTCGGCGCGGACCCGTTCAGCTCTGCGATGAACGGCTACTGCGTCAGCAGCCCCGTGGTCTTGGAGGACGGTACACTGCTGCGCCTCGGCTGGGGTCAGTCACTCACCTACTGTGACGTGCGCCCTGCGGGCTTCCTGCAAAGGTCCACGGACGGCGCGAAGACCTGGGGGCCGCCCGAGTACATCTCCGGGGACACACACCTGCAGACCTACCCCACGCGCCTGCGCCGTCTCAGCGACGGTCGCCTCTTGCTCACCGGCGGAGCGGCGCCCTTCGACCCGGACAACTGGCAGTGGATGGACCTCATGCCGAAGGTGCGCCACTGCCTGTGGCTGGGCCGGAACGCGCAGGGCACGAGCTGGTCGGACCCGCTGTACGTCTCTCCCGGCGCCCCCGACTGCGCCTGCGAGGAGTGGGACTGGGCGGAGCTTGACAACGGGGACCTGCTGGCCGTGTTCCGCGCCATGCAGTACGACGCGGACGGCAGGTGCACCGGTCAGGACCGCCGCCAGAGCATCCTCACGAAGGCCGGCGACACTTGGCGTCCCGGTCCCGTGACGATGGCCCCCTTCCCTCATTCCGGCCATCCTGAGCTGCTCCGCACCAGCCAGGGCGTCATCCTACACATCGCCCCAACAGGCGTGCACTGGACGGCGGACCGGGGCGCGACGTGGGCACCATTGAGCTGTCCTGGTTCGGGTTACTATCCGCACGCGGTGCAGCTCGCCGACGGGACGATTCTCGTCGCGGGGCACATCGGCGGCGACGACCCCTATGGCAAGACGGACCAGGCGATCGTACTGGACCGCTTCCGGCTGGACGTGCAGTGAGGGGCCTGAGCGGCCTCCGAGCCCGTGCGGCTCCGAAGGGGACTCCCGAAAAGGGGTGTTGGGACGTAGCCCCTGCGTCTCGCGTACGCTCTCAGGCCACCTTGGCGCGTCTCTCAAACACTACTTCGGTGCTTGCGGTTCCTGAGCGCTACTGCGTCAGCCCCAGCTTGTCTCCCAGCGTACTTGCTACGAGGTGGCCGACGGATCTGTCTTGGGCCACCAGGAGCCGTAGACGCTCGACGGTCTCCTCTTGGCATCCGGCGTTCTCGGCCGCTCTAAGGGTGTGGTGGTAGGCGTCCGTTACGTCCGTGCCGGTGATGTCGTAGCCGTAGCCCTCGGCGAGCCAGCGTATCGCTGCGATGCCCACCTCCACCGCGAACTTGGGCTCCTTCTCGGCGAGGTCTCGGGCGGCTCGGGCGAGGGTCATCGGGTCGCAGGGCGAGCGGCTGGCGAGCTCAATGGCCTCGTCGAGGAGCCCGGCGGACTTGGCTGCCGCGAACCACTTGCCCGGCTCACCGGAGTTGGCGATGAGGTCGCGCAGGATCTCCGGTGGTTCCTTGCACGGGTACTTCCGCACGATCTCTCGGAACGTGGCCACATAGGTCATGCGCTGGTTGGCCTCGATGCCATAGCGCCGGTACGCTTCCTCCGCCATGCCGCTGGAGAGCAGGATCTCTTCGCACACCTGCGCGATGTCCATGCGGCCTGCGTTGAAGTCCCGGGACTCCTCGGCGTACCTCAGTGCCTCAGCTTTGCGGCCCATCGCGACAAGGGCCTTAACGCCCCAACGGCGACAGGACCAGAACGGGCGTTCATCCAGCGCGAGCAGCTCCAGAACCTCCTGGTTGCGGCCGGCCTTGCACAGGGCGCTCAGGCAGGCGTTGATGGAATCGAAGGAACCCGGCGGACGGAGTGACTCCGAGAGGGCCAGCCTCACCGAGGGCAGGTAGTCGTCCGCCCACCGCGACGCGCGCTCGGGCGTAGCGCACAGCTCTCCCCAGTAGTCGGTGAGGCTCTCGAGGTAGGGCATGTGGTCTTCCTCGACCGCTCGCCAGAGGCGCCCCAGCCACTTGGTGTGGAGCCTGGCGTTTGCCGGCGCTCCGGCGATGATGGGTACCAGGGCGCGGATCGCGGCGTTGACGGCCGTGCCGATGGCGCCCGATGACCCGTCGACCTGCTCGATCGCCGCGGACACCTTGCCGAGGAACAGGACGGCCCCCTCAGCGCCGAGCACTGGGTCGGTGTGGGCGGCCTTCTTGATCTCGGACACAGCTTCGCCGATCCGCTCGATAGCGGGGTAGGATCTCCATCCGAACGCGTGCCGCCTGAAGCGGTTGCGGAAGGTCCAGTTGTGCGGCTTCTGCTCGATCATGTGTCTGCGGACTCCCACTCGGCTCGCTCGGGCCCGCGCTGCTGGACCTGTGGCCATCGGGCGAGCAGGGGTAGGGAAGGTCGCCTCAGCGGAGGCGGGACTGCCGTGCCCCTTTGCCGAGTGACCCCTCGGTCCGGCGACGCGCCGCCCGTCAGACACCCAGTGCCCGCCGGACTAGCTCCGATGCGGAGCAAGCATCGGCCGTCCGGATAACCTCGGCAATGGCCTCCATCCCCACTCGATCCACGGCACGGAAGAGCGCCTCCATCCACTCCCTGCACTCACCCGCGGCGCGAACGCCGTCTTCGCGGTATGGGAAGATGTCCAGAGTCAGCCAGCCGTCGTACTCCACCCGCCGGAGCCAGTAGGCGAACTCCAGGTACTCCACCAGGTGGACGGCGCCTACCATCATGTCATCGTCCCACGCGCGGTAGTTGTCGTTGAGGTGCACGTAGTCAAGCTTCCGATGGCTGCTGAGCAGCGCCGCCGCCTCGGCGACATTCTCGCCCGCCGCCAGGGCATGGCCCACATCCAGCAGCACACCAACCTCGGGCATGTCCCGGACCAGCAACAGCACCGTGGCGGCGCCGTTCACGAAGCAGTGTGTTCGGGGTTCCTTCCGCTTGTACTCAACGAGCACGCGGACGCTGTCGCTATGCCCCGCGCACGCCTCCAGGCCCTCGCGCAGCCACTTCCAGGCATCAACGTAGTCGGCCTGGAACGAGTAATCGTAGCCGTCTTGTCCGGGCCACACGTCCACATACGGGCAGGCGAGTTCGGCCGCCCAGTCGATGACCTTCCTGACTTCGTCGACGGCGGCTGTGCGGGTCGCGATGTCCGGCGCCGCCAGGCTCCCCTTCCCCCACTTGGCCTGGGTCCACAGGTCCGGCACAAGCATCGGGATCTTCAGGTTGCGGTCGGCGAACATGCGAGCGACGTCACGGATGTTGCCCTCGTTGACGTGCCAGTTGCCCACCAATTCCAGGCCGTCGAGCCCGTCCACCGAGAGCGATAGGTCGAGCATCTCCTTCACCGTCGTGCCGCCACCGCCGTATCCGCTCAGGCAGTATCGGTCGGCGCAACTGCCGAAGGTCGGTAGACACGCTCCGAACGGACGACCCGCGATCATGGTGCTGTCCTCCCTGCAGTTGTGCGCAGCTCGACCGCATCTCAGGTGTCGCTGCGGCCTCGCAGCCCGACGAAGGTCTCGTAGCGGGCGTCCGATGCCTCACGACGCCCTGGCGCGTACTCTATGAGGTCGGTTGAGCGTCGGACCACCTCGCGAATGTCCGACAGAGACCCCAGATCCCCGGTGGCCAGCGCCTGCGCAAGCACATTCGCGGCCGCCGTCGCCTCGACCGGGCCGGCGCGCACGGGCAGGCCCGTGGCATTGGCGGTGAGCTGGCATAGGAGCCGATTGCGCGATCCTCCACCGACCACATGTACCGCCCCGAATGCGCGACCGAGAATGCGGCTGAGTCGCTCCAACCCCTCCCGGTACGATAGGGCGAGGCTCGCGAGAATGCACCGCGTCACGGCAGCCGGTCCGTCCGGAGGCGCCTGCCCCGTTCGAGCGCAGTAGTCCCGGATCGCTGCCGGCATATCCTGTGGAGCCAGGAATGTGAGGTCATCGGGATCGACGATCGGGCTGTCGTCGGGCGCCCGCTCAGCAAGGCCAACGAGATCCTCATGGGAGTACTCCCGGCCGCCTCGCCGCCACGCTTCGCGTGACTGCTGCAGGAGCCAGAGCCCCATGATGTTGCGGCATATGAAGCGGCTGCCCAGCGTTAGCTCGTTGCACACGTGTGCCGCCTGGGCTTCGGGGCAGGTGACGACTTGGTCCGTGAGCGCCCCGAGCACCGACCATGTCCCCGAACTGATGAAGGCCCAGTCGTCGCCCCGGCCCGGCACCGCCGCCACTGCCGAGCCCGTGTCGTGGGTGCACGCAGCCACCACAGGCGCGTGAGCCAAGCCGGTGGCTTCCCTGACCGGCTCGCGCAACTCGCCCAGGACCGTCGCCGGGTCCACTAGCTCAGGCATGATGGAGAGCGGGAGCTGGAAGGTCTCGAAGATGCGCCGACTCCACTCGCCGCTCCGGGGATCGTAGACCTGGGTCGTGATGGCGTTGGTCCGTTCGCACACGTCCCGGCCCGTCAGGAAGTAGGCGATTAGATCGGGCATCATCAAGAACCGCGTCGCCACTTCGAGTAGCGGGCTGTCACTCGCACGGAGCGCGAGAAGCTGGAACAGCGTGTGGATCGGCAGGATATTGAGCCCCGTGTGCGCATAGAGCTCCTCCGCCGGCATCCGCGCGAGCGCCTTCTCGACCATCCCTTCCGTGCGGCGGTCGCGGTAGGCCACAGGGTTCTGCAGGAGCTTCCCGTCGCTTGCGAGGAGGCCGAAGTCGAGCGCCCAGGTGTCCACCGCGATCCCGTCTGCCCGGTCCCCGAAGCGGCGCACGTACTCCCTTATCCCTTGCAGTACGTTGGCGTGGATCGCGAGGACATCCCAGTGCAGCGTGTCGCACACTTCAACGGGTTGGTTGGCGAACCGGTGTATCTCCTCGAGAGACAGCCGGTCGTCGGCCAGCGTGCCGACAACGGCGCGCCCGCTCTCAGCGCCGATGTCGAAGGCGAGGTAGCGACGTTCGCCCATCCTAGCCACCGCTCCCTGTGAGTCCTCGAACATCATCGCCGCACGTCAGCAGGGCCTGCTCGTCTGGTGAGCGACACTCTCATCGCTCTGTGCCCCCAACACGGTGACAGTAACCAAAGGTGCGGTTGCTGCCGCCTGACTGCGCTGACCTGTGTCGAACGTCAGCAGCTCCACCGGCCCAGCGCCGGACAGCCGCTCGGCCAGCGCGATGTAAGTGCTGTCAGCGCATCGGCTGCACCCATACCCATGCCGGATCCGCTCGGCGGCGGTCAGCAGATCGCCGTCGCCCTCGGGCAGAAAGGCTATGACGCTCAGGACCGCCTGCAGAATGGCGAGTGCCGCCGTGTACTCGGCTTGCGTTAGGGAGCCCAACGCTGCCTTCCTGCAGAGGATGAACTGAGCCTCCGACACTAAGGCGTTGGGTGCGTGAAACGTCCAGCCGTCCCGCTCCCTCTCTTGCAGTGCGGCTTCGGCCTCTTCGGCTCGGTGGGGCTCCTTTGCGCACAGCGCGACTACCACGCTGGCGTCCAACACCACACTACGCAAGCTACTCCTCCGGGTCATATCCCCACATGGCTCCCGCACGGGCTTCCCGTAGCAAGTCGCGGTCGTCCGGCTTCGGAGACATGTGACGCCAGTGCCGTCTCATCTCCGCAAGCACAGCCGAGACACGCGACGAAGGCGGAGTCTCGTCGGCGACGTCTGGCAGGAGTGTCACACGCAGCTTCCTTCCAGCCAACTCAGGGGCGTGGGCCAGTATCTCCTCCCATGTCCCCACCAGCTCGCGAACAGCCATGGTGTGCCCTCCTTTCTTGCACACATGTTACCACGCCATAGCCCGGCGCACGGGATGTGGGCAGCGTCAGTCGTCGAACGTCATCCGCTTCGGGTGGAACTTGGGCGCGATGCGGAGCCAGGGCGTCTTGGGGCGCTCGATATACCCCCACTTCTCGAGCGCACGCCGGAGCTCACGGTGCTCGGGCTTCTTGGCGTACTCGACGAAGTCCTCGTCCGACATCGTCGCGGCGATGGCCTGCTGCCAGGCCCGCGCGCCCGCCGTGTAGCCGTCCGGGTGTCCGAGCATCCCGCCCCCCGCCGGGATCACGATGTCGGGTCCGTACTCGCCCACCAGCAGAGGCGTCAGGCCCGGGTAGACGCCCGCGCACGGCATCGGCCACATAGGCCTTATGTGTCCCAGCGGCGCGAGCTTGACGTGAGAGGTGCGGATGCCCTCCTCGAGGCTCACCATCGGGATGCTTGACCAGTACGTTGGCGTAAGCATCATGTCACCGCCACACAGCCGCGCGAGCTTCGCGAACACGGGCCAGGCGATGCGGGGCTGCGCCGCGATCATGTGGGAGCCGTGGACCATGATGGGAACGTTGATCGCCGGGTCTTCGGCAAGCTGGCGGATCACGGGCAAACCGGCGGAGTAGCAGACGAGGAGCCCGTTGGCGCCCAGCTCAACCGCCCGGGCCGCCTTGTCGAAGATGCGACGCGGCTCGTCCGTGATGCTCAGCAGGTAGATAGGCCGCTTGCCCGTCTGCGCTTCGGCCCGGTCGAGGGCGCCCATCACGGCTGTCAGACGGTCCTCGAAGCTGCTGTTGTACACATCGCTCGTCATCTCGTCGTCTTTCATCATGTCGACGCCGCCGAGGGCGGTCTGGTAGCACTGGTTGGCGACCTGCTCGGGCGTCATCCCCATCTTGGGCTTGATGATGTGGAGCGACAGCGGCCTGTCGGGCACGCCCAGCATCTCCCTGATCCCCGGCACACCGAACCTCGGCCCCTGGAACTTGGCGAGGAGCTTCTCGGGGATGAACACGTCGAGGAGGCGCATCTTGTCGCTGTAGGCGAAGCAGTTGCCGGCGATGCTGAGCAGCATCATCGGGACGTTGTCGATCCACGCGTCGATGGGGAAGGCCAGTTGCACCACGGCGGCCCGACGGGAAGCGCTGCCGGTGGGCACCTCGAAGTAGCCGACCATCCTGCCGCTCAGCCTGCGGCGCACTTCCTCGGTGTCCTCCTCGACCTTCTCCCACGTCCCCGTTGAGCCCTCGAGCGCCATCGACTGGATCAGGGCGAAGTGGTCCACGAAGTCCTCGCCCGGCAGCTCGTCATCCATGAAGTACGTGGCGACGATGTGGCTCGAGCGATCGATCCCGTCGAGGGTCTGGATGAAGATCTCCGGGTCGTAGTAGCGGGTGTACATCGAAGGCCGTCCTTTCGACCGGATGTGCGGACGTGCGCCCTCGCACCCATAGGACGGGCGCTGGCGAGTGCTTCGACCTTCGGGCCTGAGAGCCCTCGGAAGGCGTCTTTCGTGAATCGGGGCGGCTCTGCTGGCTCCGGGTCCGGGTCGGGCGGAGGGCCGCGGAACGCCGCGGTTGCCACCTCCAAGCTCCCCAACCAGTCGAGGACGGCCAGGGTGCCAACTGTCTCCCGACACAAGGCGACCTCAGAGCCCAGCACCTATGCGGCCGCCTATGAGCGATGCTAGCCCGACTGCCCTGCCGGTGAGGCGTCCTCGCACTCAGGTGAGCAGCTCAGTGTCGCACATCCCGTCCCCGTGGCGTAGGCCGTGTGGCACGGGTCCGTTCAGCGCCTGAGCGGGACACGCACCTCGGTCGCGACGAGATCCCCCAGCGGCTCAACACGCCGGATAGGTCCGCAAGACAGCTTGCGAGAACACACGCGCGGCGCCGCGTCACTAGGGCATCCCGTCTCTGCGCGGACGAGGCCTGGGTGGGCATGTCAGGTCACTGGGGCCCATGGCCGGCCTTCACGCCATGCCTGCTGGCGGGCAGGCACGGGACGCTAGCGACGGTACGAGATGGGACCGAGGACCATGTTGACAAGCAGCGTGCTTGGGTTTGGCGCGGTGGCCCTGCTCGCGATCCCGGCTTGCGCGGCCGCGGGGGAGCTCGTCGTCGCCAGGAACGGCACGAGCGACTACCGGATCGTCGTGCCGAACAACCGGAGCCGAGCGATCGACTACGCCGCCTCTGAGTTGCAGGCGCTCCTGCACGAGGTGTCGGGCGCCAAGCTGCCGGTGGTCTCCGAGTGCAATAGCCGGCGCGGGCCGGCCCTTCTGCTCGGTCCGAGCCAGCGGGCCGCGAACACGGGGCTTGTCGCCGCAGCCGAGAAGCTCGGCGGCGACGGCGTGCTCATCAAGACGGTGGGCAGGGACATCGTGCTGCTGGGCGGCGGCGATCGGGGTCAGCTCTACAGCGTGTACGTGCTGCTCGAGCGGTTCCTCGGCTGCCGCTTTCTGGCCCACGACTGCACGGTGACACCCAAGCAGGACGTGCTCGCGCTGCCGCGGATCGACTACAGCTACGCCCCGCCCTTCACCTACCGCGAGGAGCTGTGCCACGACATGCGCGACTGGAGCTTCGCCGCTCGGCTCAGGCTTAACGGCTCCAACTTGGCCCAATGCCTGGGCATCCCCCTATCGGACACCGGGGAAGTTGTGAGCGGAATCTTCATCAACCCATTCGTTCACTCGTCCGCGACCATGATCCCGCCTGGCACCTACTTCGACACACACCCCGAGTACTTCGGCCTGGTGAACGGGAAGCGCCACGCCGCGGTGATCGGCGGTCAGCTCTGCTACACCGATCCCGACGTGCTGCGGATCTGCACAGACTTTGTGTTGGACTGGTTCGACAAGCACCCGGAGGTTACGAGCGTCGACATCTCCCAGAATGACGCGTACCCCGGATCGAGCGGAGCCTGTGAATGCGAGATGTGCCAGGCCATCGTCAAGGAGGAGGGCGCGCAGCACGGCCCGATCCTGCGGTTTGTCAACGCCATCGCGGACGTAGTGGCCGAGAAGTACCCGGGCAAGTACGTCGATACGCTCGCCTACGACTACACCATCGCCACGCCCAAGGTGACGAAGCCGCGCGAGAACGTCATCATCCGCCTTTGCCACTACGGGTGCTACTTCCATGGCATCGAGAATGAGCCGCTCAGCGCTGACTACGTAGCCGCCATTGACGGGTGGCGCGCCGTGGCCAAGAACCTGTTCGTGTGGCACTACGGCACGAACTTCTGGCACTACCTCGCGCCGAACCCGAATCTTGCCGCGCTTGTCAAGGACATTCGCCACTACGCGGCGCACGGCGTGAACGGGCTGATGGTTCAGGGCGACTTGCAGAGCACCGGAGGAGAGCTGTCGGATCTCCGTCAGTACCTGGTCGCCCAGTTGATGTGGGACCCGACGCAGGACCCCATGGCAATTCGTGCCGACTTCTGCGACGGCTACTACGGTCCGGCCAAGGACGACGTGATGGAGTTCCTAGCCTCGATGGACAGGCTTGCCGTGGCCACGCAGAAGCACATCCCCACGAACGGCTGGAACCCTCCGGACGTGACGCCCCCCGAATTCGTCGCGCAGGGGTTGGCTGTGCTGGACCGAGCCCTCGCCAAGGCAGGCGATGAGGTCTGCCGGAATCGTCTCGAGAAGCTCATGCTCCCGCTCTGGTACGTGCAGCTAGCGTGGCCCGACCAGTACGGGTTGTCGAAGGAAGACGGGCGCGTGGTGTTAACGAGGTTCGAGGCCGCTATCAGGGCCAACGACATCACGACCATCTCAGAAGGCCCGCCGAACGCCGAGGACTTCATCGCACGCATGGAGGCTGTGTTCGGCGCGCCGGCGGGCGGGAAGTAGGCCCGCAGCCGCGCGCTTCCACGCGCAGCCGGCTCCGCTCCATCCGCTCAGGGGGGACGTCGAGGCTGCAAGTAAGCTCCACGGGGGCTCGCACACGGGGAGACGCGGCAGCGCTGTCCGTCATTCCCCCCGCAACCTGATCTCAGTGCCGGCCTCGCGCGAGCGGCTGGCGGCATCGAGGATTCGGATGATCTCAAGCGTGTCGGAGGGCGCGATGGGCATGACCTTCGTGCGAACCATCTCGATGAAACGCACCAGCATCTCGCGATAGAAGCCGCCGGAGTCCTCGATCACGAGGTGCGCGCTGCCCTGGCTTCCCAGAAGGGTCGCGCGGAACGTGTAGGCGATGTCATGGCGCACAACGAGAACTCCCACGCGGCCATCGCCGTAGTCGAGTAGCACATGGTTCCGCTCGGCGTCCCCCACGTTGCGGACGGACTGCACTCCGGGGCCCATGACGGCCTGCACGAGCTCGCACGGGTGGACGCCGTAGAAGACAAGCTCGTTCGGCCCGACCGCGATGGTGCATACCACATCGCCCAGGGCCGCCATGTCGAGAGCCGCGAGCTCGGTGCTGTACCGCAGCGCGGAACAGGACATGACCGGGGTGCCGCAACGCTCCGCTAGGGAAAGGAGCTCCTCGGCCTCTCGCGGATCGCGCGACAGCGGCTTGTCGATGAACGTAGGGATGCCGGCTTCGAGGAAGGTCGGGGCGCGCTTCTGGTGCCGCTCGGACACGTCGTCGCAGATGAGAACGCCGTCCACGTGTCCGAGCAGGTCGCCGGGACGGCTCGTCACGAGAGAGATGCCTTCCACCATCCCCGCGAGCTCGCGTGCCGCGGCGAGGTCGTCGTCGCACACCGCCACCACGGCTGCGCCTTCGACCGGTCGGCTCGCGTAGCCAGGGAAGCCCGCGGCGGCCCACGCCGCCTCGTCCTTCGGGTTCAGGATGCCGGAAAACGACCGCGCGTGCCAGACAGCGGAGCCACCCACGAGACCAAGACGCGTCACCTTCGAGCCACCTCCACGGTCCAGCAAGAGCAACACGGCGTCTCGCCGCTAGCCGGCGGGCTCTCTGCCCTTCACCCGCTGCCGGTATCGGGCTAGAAGATCGTCAGGGGGATCGAAGGGAAGATCCACGGGCCGGGCACCGAGAGCGCTCTCGTAGCACGCGAGGACTACGAGCCACTCGTCGAGAGCGGTGCCAAGGTTGGTCGGGGCCACGGCGCTGTCGTCCGCGACCCAGTCGAGGAGTGCCTCGGTGAGAGCCGCCTGGCCCCGAACGTCCTGCGCCGCGTAGTCGTTGGGGCCGCGGGCCACCGTGCCGTCGGGGAGCGAGCGCTCCCATCCCGCCATGCGCCAGTGGACGTAGCCGTGTGTGCCGCACACCGCGACGCGCTTGTGCATCCAGACGGCCGGGTCGGGCTCGAAGACGGGGTAGCCCTCACCAGCCTGGAGCACGCCCCGAATGCCGTTCGCGAACGTCACCACGGCGGTCAGCGTGTTCGGGCTTGGGTGCGTGCCGTCGATGTCGTCATAGCCGGATGCGATTCCCACGACTCGCTCGACTGGGGCGTATCCGGCGAAGGCGAACATAAGGTCGAGGACGTGCACGCCCTGTCCGGCGACGGGCAGGCCCGAGGAGGCGTCGATGAACCGCACGTCGCCCACGGCACGCGCGTGTACGTCCTCCAGGAACTCCAGGATGCGGGGGTGGTGCCGAAGCTGCAGGTTCGCGGCGAACTTCGTCGCGCTGTTTGCCGCCAGCCGGCGGAGGGCTTTGTAGTCACTCGTCTCCACGCATACGGGCTTCTCCACGAGCACCGCGGGAACGTCCGCTTCAGCCAGCCGGGACATCAGGGGCACACGCACGTCCGGCTTTGTCACGAGGTGGACGAGGTCCGGCCGCTCGGCGGCCAGCATGTCGCCCAGGTCCGCGTAGCGGTTCGGGATGCTATGCCGCTCGGCGAAGGTATCCAGCCGGGCGGGGTCGCGATCGCAGCAGGCCACCGGACGGCCTCGGGTGATGAGGCTGTAGGCCTGTGCGTGGCCGTGGGCCCGCGGGCCACAGCCCACGAAGGCGCAACGGTACTCCATGCGATCCTCCTCGGCGCGCACACCGGATCCCACGTGCGGCCGCGTCCCACGTCTGCTGGTTGGCCATCCTGCTACCGGCACTGGTGCTTCGCCGACCGTGCGTCGCGAGCCTGCACGCCACGCGGAGGGTCACAGCTCAGGGTCGATGAGGGTGTGACGCGCGCGGGGCTACACGCCGTCCTCGGTTCGCCCGTCGCGATGTGGGCGATCCGGGGCGACACTATGCGGATGTAGTCGGTGGTGCGAACGTCGACGGAGCGCGCCTCTGGCCGGCAGGTTGTTCCAGCGGACCGGGCGAACCGGCGCGAGGTCGGGATGGCTTGCGGCGAACCCGGAGGTGTGGACGGTGGCGTCTATCGGTGAGGCACTCGCAGCCCAGTGGGACCGCACGTGGCTGATGTTCCTCGACGCGGTGGCGAAGTTCCCCGACGACCAGTGGCGGGCGGAGGTGCCAGGCGAACTCGCCCCCGCTCGATCGGCCCTACACCTGGTAGAGACGGTCGACTTCTACCGAGGCGAAGGCCCCGAAGGTTACGCGTGGGGCGCGCGTTTCCGGGTGGACTGGGAGGGCAGCCCCGCGCAGCAGCTCCCCGGCGCGGGCGAGGTGGTGGTCTGGGCCGAGGAGTTGCGCGCGATTGTCGACGCCCAGTTGCGCGCGATGTCTGACGAGGAGTTCCTCACCGCGCCCAACCCCTATGCGTGGACGGGCGCGAACCGCCTCGAGCACTGGCTCTATGGGATTCGACACTTCCACCAGCACCTCGGGGAGCTGCATGGCCTCCTGCGGAGGAGGGGCCTGCCGCTCGAGGACTGGCACTAGCGGGGAGCATAGGCGGTAACATAGCGAGCTCTGGCCCGGCTGTGACGCCCTCACCCCCGGTCCCAATATGCGGTAACTTACGGTGGGGCAGGCACGGGTAGGAGGGCGGTGGGAAGCGTGCGTGGCTGTCGTCGCCTTGGTCCATCGTGGAGGTTCCTCCTGATGAGCCCGAGCCTGCGCCGGATGTCG
>Ga0315280_10001188_pt1 | contig 45670 bp, 33 predicted proteins | sample YL17G06_40_MG_FD_203697 | JGI IMG/M metagenome (GOLD analysis project Ga0315280, IMG submission 203697) | Sediment microbial communities from Yellowstone Lake, YNP, Wyoming, USA - YL17G06_40 | ecosystem: Environmental > Aquatic > Freshwater > Lake > Sediment | place: USA: Wyoming | collected... | reverse complement strand
CGGCGTCGAGTGGCAATACAATCCCGCGCGCGAACCCGTCGGCTTCCGTGCGGCGATTGAGCGCCGCCGGCCGGACGAGATTCCTTCCTACACCCTGCGCAGCTATCGAGCGGAGTGGGAGCTGCGCGACGATGACAACGCGCTCGTGGCCAAGGGCACGAAATCCTTACCGGATATTGGCCCACCGCAGACCCTCGGGGCGAGCTGGCAGCCCGCCAAGACCAAATCGCTCCGGTTGCGCCTGCGACTCTATCGGCCCACGGGTTTTGTGGCTGTGGAAAAGATTCTGGATTGGCGGCAGCCACGCGCCGGCGGGCTCAACCTCGAAGAGATGAAGCGCCAAGGAATTTCCGTACCGGAATAGCAGGGATCCGTCCTGCACCGCTTGAATGTTACGCCGTAACTCCGTGTGCGTTGACTTACTGATGCACGCGGCGTATGCTGGCGCCATCCACAGGTAGCCTGCATCCTACGGTGAGGCCAGCACCGCATGGTCAGCCGGACCGTTTCCCACTACCGGATTCTTGAGAAGCTTGGTGGCGGAGGTATGGGGGTAGTGTACAAGGCCGAAGACACCAAGCTCGGCCGCTCGGTGGCGCTCAAATTCCTGCCCGCAGAACTCGCCCAAGACCGCAAAGCCGTGGCTCGTTTCCAGCGTGAAGCGCGCGCCGCCTCGGCTCTGAATCATCCCAACATCTGCATGATTCACGACATCGATGAGCACCAGGGTCAGCCCTTTATCGCCATGGAGTTCCTGGACGGGCAAACACTGAAGCAAGTGATCGCCGTAGGGGCGGGGCTTGCCCCGCCCAGGGCGCAGCAAGCTGCGCCCCTACAAATCGAAACCCTGCTCGACGTGGCGATTCAGGTGGCGGACGCGCTGGCGGCCGCGCACGCGGAAGGGATCGTGCACCGCGACATCAAGCCGGCGAATATTTTTGTGACGGAACGAGGTCAGGCCAAGATCCTGGACTTCGGGCTGGCGAAGGTAGCGCCGCCGTCCTCGGCGGCCCCGGGTGCCGGCCAGAGGCCGGCGCTACAAACTGCCGCCGAAGAGTCGCTGACCAGCACGGGCATGGCGGTGGGGACCGTCGAGTACATGTCGCCGGAGCAGGTGCGCGCCGAGGAGCTGGACGCGCGCACCGACCTGTTCAGCTTTGGCCTGGTGCTCTACGAGATGGCCACCGGACGGCGCGCGTTCGCGGGCGACTCGCCCGGCACGATCTTTGATGCGATCCTGCACAAGGCACCCACCTCTCCGGTGCGACTGAATCCCGACTGCCCGGCGGAGTTGGAACACATTATCAACAAGGCGCTGGAGAAAGACCGTGCGTTGCGCTACCAGAGCGCGTCGGAACTGCGCGCCGACTTGAAGCGTCTGAAACACGAGACGGAAGCGGCGCGGGCTGTAGCGCCGGTCTATGACCGGCGACCGGAAGACGCCGCTCATAGAGCGGCGCTACAGAGGCGGATCGCCCTCGCGGCAGGGGCAATCGTTGCGGCCGTGGCCGTGCTTGTAGCCCTGAACGTCGCGGGCCTGCGCGACCGAATGGCGGCGATTGTAGGGGCGCGCCCCAGCGCCCACCCAGTGGGGCCCACACCCAGGATCGAGTCCCTCGCCGTGCTGCCGCTGGAGAATCTCTCCGGTGACCCCAACCAGGAATACTTCTCCGACGGCATGACCGAAGCGCTGATTGCGGAATTAGGCCAAATCGGTTCACTGCGCGTGATTTCGCGCACCTCGGTGATGCAATACAAAGGGGTCAAGAGGCCGCTGCCGCAGATTGCGAAAGAGCTCAACGTGGACGCGGTGATTGAAGGGTCCGTGCTCCGCTCGGCCGACAGGGTTCGGATCACCGCGCAGTTGATTGGGGCAGTGCCGGAACGTCATCTGTGGGCGCGGAACTACGAGCGCGACCTGCGGGACGTGTTGAGCCTGCAGAGCGAAGTCGCACGCGCCATCGCCGATGAGGTCAAAGCCAAGGTGGGGCCCGATGTCCAGGCCCGCCTCGCCCGCGCCCGGCCCGTCGATCCCGAAGCGCATGAGCTTTACCTGAAGGGGAGTGATTGGCTAAGTCGAGATGACCCGAAGAAGGCCCTCGAGTACTTCCAACAGGCGACTCAGAAAGACCCCAACTTTGCGCGGGCTTACCTCGGGATCGCTCAGGTGTATGGCTATTTCGGGGACCTTGTCGAGCTTGCCTCCGTAGAGGCATTCACAAAACAGAAGGCCTACGCGCGCAAGGCTCTCGAACTGGATGGCAGCCTCGATGAGGCCCATGCGGCGCTTGCCATGGCCCTTTGGCAGGGTGACTGGGATTGGTCGGGCACCGAACGCGAGTTGAAGCGCGCCCTGGAAATCAATCCCAACTCCGCCTCCGCTCACGGCATGTATAGCCGTTTTCTCTCGTTGCTGGACCGACCCGAGGAGGCCATTGCGGAAGGGAGGCGCACACTGGAGATCAATCCCGGCGTGCCAGGGTCTTACGCGACGTTCGGCGATGTATACTACTTTGGCCGGCGTTACGATGAGGCGCTCGTGGAATATCAGAGGGGGAATTCGCTCCTCGCAAGCCCGGGTCCGTGGACGCATCTTAACCCCGGAGGCGTGTACCGGCAAAAAGGCATGTACAAGGAAGCCATCGCGGAGTTACTCCAGGTGCCCGATGGCCCAATCAAGTTTGGTCACCTGGCCAACGCTTATGCACGCGCCGGTAAACGGGCCGAAGCGCAGGAGATGATTCGAAAGTTGAAGGAACGCGCCCAAAAAGACAAAGTCGGCACCTACGAAGTTGCTCTGGTCTATGCTGGTCTAGGCGAAAAGGATCAAGCTTTCGAGTGGCTGGAGAGAGCTTACCAGGTCCGCGACAAGGGGATGTGTTTCCTGAAGGTCGACCCTCTCTTTGACCCCCTGCGCTCCGACCCGCGCTTCCAGGACCTCCTGCGCCGCATGAATTTCCCACAGTAGCGCAAGGCTCGCCGTCAAGCCTTGCGGCTTTTCAACCGCGACGCTGCGGTGGGCGGCGCGGAGAATGCCCGCGCCCGCTGGAAAGGCCGCAGGGCCGGAGAGCGGGCCCTGCGCTACACTTGCTTCCAGGACCTCCTGCGCCGCATGAAGTTCCCGCCGTAACAACAGGTGTCAGGTGCCGGGTACCAGGTGTCAGGTGTAGAGGCCGCCTTCAGGCGGGCGGCGACACCCCGAATTCTGATGGCAGCAACGAGCGAGGTACACTGCACCTCCCGCCGCCTTTGATAACTGCTGACGCGCCCGGCGCCACAAGCGGCTATAATCCACTTGGTGCTGATGGGCCGAATTCAGATGATGGGAGGCCCGCCATGCGATTGAGATCGAAGCGACCGGCATTCCTTGTACTGGGCGCCTTGCTGCTCCCCGTCCTCGCAGCCTCACGGCTCGCTGCGAGCGAGGCGCAGGCCATGACCGTAACCGTCGGCCCTGCGGACGCCGACGTCATCGGCACGGACAACGTCGCCATTCAGAAGGCCATTGATCGCGTGGCGGAGGCGGGTGGCGGCGTGGTGCTCATCAAGGCCGGCACCTACACGCTTCAGAATTCGGTGCGACTGGTCAGCCACTTGACGCTCAGGGGTGAAGGCCCCGACAAGACCATCCTCAAGAAAGCCACCGGCCTCCACAGCAGGCTCAAGCTGGACGCGGACTACGGGGAGTTCATCGCCACCGTCGAGGATGCGAGAGGTTTTGCGCCCGGCATGGGCGTCAGCCTCCTCGACAAAGCAAGCCCTTCCGGCTGGACTCCCAGCGTGCGCACGATTGTCAGCATCGATGGCAACACGCTGCGCTTCGACCGCTTCCTGCACATGGATTATTCGGTCGAGAACGACGGCGAGGTCTTCAACACTTTTCCGCTCGTCGCGGGCTACGAAGTGGAGGACGTCCGCGTCGAAGACCTGACCGCCGACGGCACGCGCACCGGCAGCGGCAGGCTCGACGGCTGCCAGGCCGGGGCGATTTATTTTTTCCACTCCAAAAACCTGCGCATCCGCAACTGCGTGGCGCGTAACTATCCCGGCGACGGCATCAGCACACAGTTTGTGGAGGACCCGGTCATCGAAAACTGCGAAGCCTTCGGGAACGCGGCGCTAGGAATCCACCTCGGCACCGGCGCGCTGCGCGCCACCGTGCGGCAGAACCGTTCGCACGATAACGGCCAGGACGGCATCTACCTCTGCTGGCGCGTGCAGCACGGCCGCTTCGAGGACAACCAGAGCTGGGGCAACGGTCAGAACGGCATTTCCATCGGCCACAAGGACACCGACAACGTTTTCCTCCGCAACGTGGTGAGTGGCAATGCGCGCGCCGGCATCTACTTCCGCGACGAGTCGGAGATTAACGCCGCCCACCGCAACACATTCCAGGAGAACACCATCGAAGACAACGGGCGGCCCGGCGCACCCGGCACAGGCGTCCGCATCGAGGGCTCAACATTCAATATCACCCTTCTGTCAAATACCATCCGCGATACGCGCCCCGCCAGCCGTGCCACGCAAGCGGTGGGCCTCTATATCGGTCCGCGCGCGGATTACATCACCACCGAGCGGAACATCTTCAGCACCCACCTGAAGCGCGCCATCCAGAACGAATCAAACGGAGAACACAACAAGATCCAGCAGCCCACCGGCAATCGGTAGGCTCTGCGGTACTGCGGGTTCCCAGTTTCAATTTCCAGTTTCCCTTTCGACTGTCCATTTCCTTGTTCCTGGTTTTCGCTTCTGACTGCCGACTCCATGAACCCTGTGTTTCCCTTTAATGTGTGCTATTGAGTTAACTAGACATTATGTCCCTTGACATCCGCGATGCTTTAATCTAGCGTAGCAGCCGTTCCATTAAGTTTTCCCCGGGTCAATCAATTCCGAGGCGGTAGTAAGACGCACCATTGCTTGTCGCCTCATCCCCGGCTTCTCACACTTCCCCCTTTCTTTCCTCGACGTATACGTTGGCGCAGCCCACCCCGCTAGCGGCGAATTCGAGCCCCCGCTGTAGCGGCGGTCTCTGACCGCCGTTGTAATCGGCAGCGCAGCGACAGATTTACTTCGCGGCTGCTCGTGTAGTCGCGCTTCTTGCAGCCGCCAATCTCTAACCCTCGTCCTGCAAGTTACACATGGAGGTTGCCATGAAACGAATCACCGGCCTGTTGCTGATCTTGCTTCTGCCCTGTGTATGGGCATTTGCACAGCAGCAAGGCGGCAAGAAAGAAACTACGACTATTCGCGGCAAAAACATGGGCTTCACTTCGGTGTCCCCTGCCCTGCAAAAGGACATCGAGGCCAAGTCCGGTAAGAAAGCTGCTCCCGACCCGAAATCCAAGGGTCCCAACGCCTATGTGGGCAAACGCGGCTTCGCCTACGTGTCACCCGAAGCAAGGTAGCGCAGAGTTGTTCTGTAACTCTGCGGCTCTGAGTGACGAAAGGCAGGCGCTCCGCGCCCTTGGACTGCGGAAGTTCTACTTCCGCTTTGTTCTTCAGGCCGATGCGCCTGTACAAGACCTTGCACGGCTCATCTGTGGTCGCCGACCGCACAGCAAACATCAGCGCGTGAAGGCGGCGGCAGAGACCGCCGCACTCCAAAGGCGCGCCGCGCCGCTGCCACTCCGACCCAAACAAACCCGAGCACGGAAACCAACCCACGCAGAGGGTCCGGGCCGCGCGTTAGCTTTCGCCGGCACGGGCGCGATTTCGCTTGACAATTATCCATCAATTTAATAGTGTTCCTTTCAACGAATGAGCCACGTGCCGTGGCTCCGCGTGGGGATTAGGGAAATGCGCTCCCGCCTGACTCCTTTTTACCGTTCCTTCTCAACCCCGTTTCATCGCATGTCCCCCACGTCGGCTAGGCATCTACGGTAGACGTGTTTCCCAACCCCTCGGGTCCCTCGGCCGGAGGCGGAGTGGTTTCTCGCACCAAAGCGCATGCCGATTTCCGCCGCAGCGTCGCGTCCGGGGCGAAGCACGCCCCGCAAAGGCGGACAAGATCGAAGTGGGCAGGCGAAGAACTCGCTCTCTGGGTGGTGCTCATCGTGGCCGCGGTGGTTCTGCTCATTACTTTGATCGAGCGTGCCTGCTGAAAGTTCTCCCCGCCGCGCCCCCGCAAGCATCCTGGCGCGAGAATAACTCGCGACCCGAAGGCTCTCCGCGAGGGAACTGGGAAAACAAAGCTAGACCGCACGCTAGTAGTTGTCGAATGACAACGGAACGCAGAAAGATGGAGGGATGCAAGTCCGCGTTTCTTTACGAGATTGGTGCGCGAGCGCCGGGGCGGAAAAACTGGAAGAGCATCCAGACAGCCGTGGCCAGGCCGGCAACGAGCAGCACTGCGAAGATGACGAACACCGTCCACTGCCCTTCCACCGGGAGCGTGCGGGGATCGAAATAAGGCCGCAGGTAGGCGATGCGCACCAAGTGGCGAATGACTGCCATCAGGCTGACGGTGCCCACGATGGCCACCGAACTCGCCGCCAAACTGCGGCGCGCCGCGGCCATGGCGAGTAGGGCGAGGACGACGGCAACGACGACCAGAGACGTGGCCAGCCTGTCGCCACCAAGAAAGGCGCTGCGGGTTTCCGCGGGCAAGCTGAAGAGAAACCACAGCCCCGCCAGGAACTCCAGTCCCGTTCCGGCCTGAAACCAGCGCAGGCCGTAGCGACGCGCCCAGACAGCGAGTTCCGGCACTTCCGCCTTCCAAGAGCGCGCCAGGATGGCGAGGCCCAGCCCGCCGAGGGCCAGCGCGGCAAGGAAGAAGTGGGTGAGCCGCGCGAATACCACAGCGTCGATGGGGCCGAGATAATTGCCCACGGTGCCCGCCAGGAAGCGCGCGTAGAAATCCTGCGGCTGCTGCATCAGGCTCATATTCTGCACGAAGGTCTTCATGATTTGCAGGAGGATGAGCGTGGTCAGGAGGATCACCCAGAAGGCGCGCGGGCCCAACTCCTCCTGCTGCATGCTGAACCAGTAGATGCCGTAGTAGGCGAGCATGAGCATCAGGACCACGGCCAGCCACGACCAAGCCATCAGCACCGAGGAGGTATAGAAGAACTGCCCGTAGAGAAGCTGTAGGAAGAGCAACGGGGCGACGCCCAGGGTGATGGTGAATGCCACCACGGGGGGCATGGCACGCGCCCCGCGTCGCACCAGCTCGCGGTGTCGCGTGTCGCGGCGGCCGAGAAAACTCGACACCGTGAGGATGACCGAGCCGCCCACGAGAAAATTCATCAACACCAGGTGCAGGATGAAGGTGAATACCATCAGGAGGTGCACCAGCCACGCCGGCGCGGGCAGCGGAATCGGAACGGGCGCGGGAATGACCGGGCTCATGGCTTGCTCGCTCCAGGGGGGATGGGGGGCGTCACGGCCTGCACGCCCGGGCTCGTGGGCTCGCGCGTGGTCGGCTGCAGGTTCAGGCTCATCAGCCAGTCGCGCAGCGCCTGGCGCTCCAGGTCGGTCCCGATGAACGGTGGCATGAAGCCTTTGAGCTCATTGAGGTGGAGAAGCAGATACTCAATCATCTCCGGGCTCCAGCCCTTCACCGCGAAGCGGATGCTGTTGTACCCGTCCACCGTATGGCAACTGGCGCATTGCACCCGAAAAACGTCCTGACCGCTCTCCAGGGGCTTCTGCGGGTCCACTTCGTGAATGCGCACGAAGCGTGCGGACCTCAAAACCCCCTGCTGGCGCACGCGGCTCATCTCCCCAACGCGCAGCGTGTTGGCGTACATGTATCCGTAAATGATGTAAGGTTTGCGCACCGCCTCGCGGACCCACTCTGTGACGCCCGTCGTCGAGAGGGCCAGCACAGCAATGAGAAACGCGAACGTCAGGTTGAAGTAACGCGGATGCTGGTAAGGCCCGAAGTAAGTGAACGTCACGACCAGGGCGGAGAAGAAGATCGAGAGTCCGGCGAAGATGGTGACCGCGGGTGCGGCGCCCATGGAGATTTCGCGCGCTAGCGTCGGAAGCGTGGAGATGTACCAAACGCCCGCCAAAGGGATGATCAGCGTCCCGACCAGCACCCACTTGGCGGCGTAGCGGACGACTTCGGTGCGCAGCGCGATGTCACGGAGGGTGGCCGCGGTAACCAATCCGTAGACGCCCGCGAGCGCCACCGAGACCGCTGTGCGCACGATGCACGACGGCAGCATGCTGGGATTGAAGAATGCCGTCCAGAAGCTGGGCGACTCGGTCCAGCGGCCCGGCGTCAGCATGAACGCCAGGATGCCGTTGATGACGAACAAGCTCAGCCACGCGCTGGCGAAGTAGATCCAGCCGACCATGAGGTGCGTCTTGGCGTCGAGCCGGTCCCAGCCGTAGTAGTAAATGAACGCCGCGGCAATCTCGACGATGAAGAAGACCCACTCGATCGCCCAGCCCCAGACGAAGACGTGGATGAGGGTGGCCGTCGCCTCGGGATTGACCAGGCCGATCGACCACCAGATGCCGACCCCGCTCACGGCGCCGAACACCAGGACTACGAGGACAAAAAACTTGGAGTGCGACTTGACGTAGTCGAGCAGGGGGGCGTTGTTTTCGCGGTACGCCTTGCGCTCGGTGATGGGTAGGAAAAGGCCGCCGCCCACCGCAAAGTGCGAAACAAAAACGTGCAGGACGGCGATGATGCCGATGATGAGCCCGCCCCCCAGCATGGGCGGCTCCCAGATAGGGTAATTCATCGACGGTCCGTGGCGAGGTGAGTCCGCAAGGAAGGCGTATGCTATTCTCCCGGGTTGGGGATTGCAACGGAAATTGTGCCGGGCACCGGGATGAGTCCAAGCGTCGGCTCGCCCGCACCAGAAACCCAACCCAGTGCGTGCCCGGCGGCTGTCCTGGACTCTGCTAAAATGAAATGAGCGTCGGGTGAAGGAACGATCATGGCTACTGTGGCCGCCGGCAAGCATGCTCCTCCGTTCGAACTGACGGGCACGGACGGGAGTCTCTATCGGCTCGGTGAAGGACTTCGACATGGACCTGTGCTGGCGGCCTTTTTCAAGGTCTCCTGCCCGACCTGCCAGTACGCTTTTCCTTTCATCGAGCGGATCTATCAACAGTTCCGGCCGCAGGGCGGCCAGGTTTGGTCCATCTCGCAGGACGACGCGCGGGCCAGCGAACGCTTCGCGAAAGAGCACGGAGTGTCGTTCCCCATCCTAATCGACGATCACCCTTACGAAACCTCGCGCGCTTACGGGCTCAAATATGTCCCCACGCTTTTCCTGATTCTGCCTAACGGACAGGTGGATCTCATGAGCGATGGCTTCGCGCGCGCCGATCTCATCGAAATTCAGAAGCGCCTCGCCAAACACTTCTCGGTTGCACCGCCCGCGCTCTTCCTCCCCAACGAAAGAGTTCCGGAGTTCAAGCCTGGCTGAGGGTCGAAGAACTAGGCTTGGTCCAAGCCTGAAGAACAGGTGACATGAAACCCGTGAGAGGGGACAAGGAATGAAATCCCGCAGAACAGCGGGTGAATAGGCGCGGCTATCCTTCCACCTCTTGTTCGATTAATCGCTTCTTATGCTTGGGCGGTTTGCGTTGGGGCGTTTCGTGGCGCTGGACGGGGGGCGGAGTGCCCACGGCGAACCGAGCGCGGCGCCTCACTTCCTTGGCGGCCCGGAACGGCTTGGGCTTGCGAGGTTTTCTAGCCAATCGTCGCCTTTCGAGTGAGATGTCGGAATGAGCGAGCTGGCGGAAGTGTGTCGGAATCGAACCGACCGGTCCCGCAAAGCGAGACCCGCAGGATTTGAAGTCCCGGACGGACACCAGCCCGCATGCACTTCCGCGATCCAGTTTGCACGAGGTGGCCTCACCCGCGCAAGCCCAGGCTGAGGCGCCTCGTCTTTCCGCCGAAAGACTCCCAAGCATTTACAAGCTGTGTTATGCTCACACCGTAAGCTGAGGGCAGGGTCGCTCAAGCCCGACGCGCCGGTAGGCGAAACGCCATCGGCGCTCTAGTCGTGTGCCAACCTATGGCTTGCCGTTCGAGCGCCCGCGCGGTTTGGTTTCTCGGTCTCCTCGTGCTAGCCGCCTGGCCGGCCCGTGGCCAAGGCCCATGCCGGATCGCTTTCCCCCACGACGCCAATCCCACACCGATCACCGACGACGACATCTGCAACTTCCACCAAGTCGAGCCGGACTTTTACCGCGGTGGCCGCCCTCGACCCAGCGCCTTCCCCAAGTTGGTGAGGCTGGGAATCCGTACGATCATCGACCTGGAGGGCTCCGCAAACGCCGAGCGGGAGCAGGCGGCCGTCGCCGAACTGAACCGTAGGCTTCCGGCAGAGCAACGCCTCGAGTTTATCTCCTTTCCGATCGAGCAGAAGGAGATTGAATCGACGGGCGTTTCGCACGAGCGGATGCAGAGCCTCCTCCGGCTGGTTCAGCAAGCAAAGCGGCCCGTTTTCGTGCATTGCTACCTCGGCAGGGACCGCGTCGCGTTGGTCGTGGCGCTGCACCGCATTTTGCAGGGGCAGATGACGTATGAAGAGGCCCTCCAGGAAGCCGTGCATTACAGGTTCAATGCGGACGACTCGCCCCTGAGGCGGACGCTCGACCGCTACAAGAGCCCGAAGGAACTCCAGTCCCTGCTTCGCCCTTGAGTTGCCCCTCGGCCGGGTGGGGAACTTCCCTGACTCGCCCGCCAGGAGCGTTTCCCGAGCTGCCCCGGAATCAGACTGGACACTCCTTCCAAAGCTTGGCAGAATGGAAGTCAGGTGCCAGGTTTCAGGTAAGAACCAGTTCCGACGGGCGACATCTCGGACGGAGCTTGGCGCGCGAGGCCACCCCGCGTGTGCAGCACGCTCGGTAGTCTGGTGCCTGCTGACATCTGACACCCGGAACTTGACCCCTGCCCTACGCGGGGCGTGGCGCAGCCTGGTAGCGCGCTTGCCTTGGGCGCAAGAGGTCCCCGGTTCAAATCCGGGCGCCCCGACCAACATCCTGAATAAGCTGCACATCTTCATTCGTCGCTGGAACCGCTATTGTGACAGGGTTTGCGACGTACCCTCCTCGCGTGGCGCAGGATCCGAGAACACTTGGGCCCTCGCCAGAGCTCCCGCGACCGGTGGCGACCCGGCTCTCCGCGACTGGGTCTGCAACAGGGCACCGGATTTCCCCGCATAATTGGTTTTCCCGGTAGTGACCGGGGGTGCTCAAAGAAAAACTCTGCTTTGGCAGCTCCGAAAAAAGGGGATTGCTTTATCCTTGCCTGCAGCCGGGAGGTCAAGATGCAAGTCCCGGCGTGCTTACTTCTTCGAGCGCATGCACACCATCTTCAAGCACAATCACCATGCCAGTTCGACCGGAACGAGAAGAGGCGGGAGAGGGAATGTCCGAAAGCACTCTTCCATCAACCTCGCAGCGACCCCAGATTGCGGGCATGGGGAGATCTGGTATATGAGGCCGACGATGTGATGCCAGCAAATCTGCCCACAGACGGCGAGATGAAATCGTGCCGCGAAAGAAGGAGCAAAATACGGGCGTCAATCTTTGTGCGGCGCCTGTACAATCTTAAGCCGCGACAAGATGCCGCAACGGGTGAACCCGAGGCTTCAGGCGGCACCTTCTCGGGAAGACTCCGTTTGTGTTAGAGGTGCTGAAAACGCCAAGCGCCATGAGGGAGGTTCACAGTAATGAGAAACATCCGCAGCACACTAGCATGTCTATCCATGGGAGCCCTGATCTTGTGCTCCTGCCTTGTCGCCGGGTTGCCGGCGCTGGCATTCCAAGGCAAACGGACGACCGCGCCCCCCCACGTCGTCGGATCCCAAGCCGGAAAAGATGCGAACCCGCGGCAGGCCGACGCAGATTCCTTTCGCAGCGAAATGCGCAGCTTCGTCGATCGCTATGTGGCCGATCGGGCGAGCTTGAACAGGTACTTCGCTGTGCAGGCGCCCGAGTGGTCGGAGGCACGAGGGAGCCAGGGTCAGCGTTTGGCGGCCGAGATGTCACCCGCGTACCAGGCCCGCATGAAGAAGTTCGACACGGAATGGCTGGATCGTTTGGAAAAACTCGACTTCGATGCCATGAGCGAGGACGGCCGCATCGATTTTCTGCTCCTCAAGAACTACCTTACTCATGATTTGCGGCAACTGGACATCCGGGCGAAGGATTTCGCCGAAACCGCCTCGCTCGTGCCGTATGCCCAATCGATCCTCGACCTTGAGGAATCGCGTCGCCTCATGAAACCTGTCGACTCGCGCCGAACGGCGGAGATTCTCGATCACCTGAAAAAGCAAGTCGAGGAGACACGCCGGAAGCTGGAGGCGCAGATTAAACCCGCCGGGGGCGGGGGAGGCCAAGCCGAAGTGGCCGGTGCGAAGAGAAGCGTGGCCAACCGCGCCGCCGCGACCACCGAAGGTCTGAGAAACACTCTGAAGACCTGGTTCGATTTCTACAATGGATACGATCCCGTGTTCACCTGGTGGGTGGATCAACCTTACAAGGCGCTGGATAAGGCGCTGGAGAGTTACACGACCTTCCTGCGGGAAAAAGTGGTGGGAATCAAGCCGGGTGATGAAAGCGTCATCGTCGGGGACCCGATCGGGCGCGACGCTCTCCTGAGCGAGCTCGCCTATGAAATGATTCCGTACACGCCCGAGGAACTCATCGACATCGCCAACAAGGAATTTGCCTGGTGCGAAGCCGAAATGAAGCGCGCCTCAGGCGAGATGGGATACGGCGACGACTGGCACAAGGCTCTCGAGGCCGTCAAAAACATGCACGTCGAGCCGGGGCAACAGCCGGAGCTGATCCGAAAGCTGATGTACGAGGCCATCGACTTCATCACGCAGCGCAATCTGATCACCGTGCCGGAACTGGCCCGCGAAACCTTGCGGATGCAGATGATGTCCCCCGAACGGCAACTGGTCAACCCGTTCTTCACGGGCGGAGAAGTCATCAGCGTTTCCTATCCAACCGCCACCATGAGCGAGGACGACAAACTGATGAGCATGCGGGGGAACAACATTCCTTTCGCGCGCGCGACGGTCTTTCACGAGATGATCCCTGGCCATCACCTCGAAGGCTTCATGTCTGCCCGCTACCGTCCTTATCGCAGGCTGTTCCGGACGCCATTCTGGGAGGAAGGCTGGGCGCTTTACTGGGAACTTCGGATCTGGGACATGAACTTCGGGCGGACGCCCGCGGACCGAATTGGAATGCTCTTCTGGCGCATGCATCGCTGCGCTCGCATCATCTTCTCGCTCAGTTTTCATCTGGAGAAGATGACCCCGGAAGAGTGCATTGATTTTCTGGTGAATCGCGTGGGGCACGAGCGGGCAAATGCGGCCGCGGAAGTGCGCCGCTCGTTCAACGGCAGTGTGGGGCCGCTCTACCAGTGCGCTTATCTGCTCGGGGGATTGCAGATCCGCGCACTACATCACGAGCTCGTCGATTCGGGGAAGATGACCGAACGGGCTTTTCACGACGCAGTGCTCAAAGAAAACAGCATCCCCATCGAAATGATACGCGCGGACCTGACGAGCCAGAAGCTGCGTCGGGATTTTCACTCCAGCTGGAAGTTTTATGCCGTGGAGACCCCGGCGGCTGCATCCGCCGCGTCGAGGTGAGAAGAAGATCCCAAACCTCCACCGGGAAGGACTGAGAGGTGACAAACGCGATGCAAGGGAGTGGACCCGCAAGTGCCAAGACCGTTCGAAGACAGCTCATCCTGTTGCTGGCGACAACGATGGCCTGGCTCGCAGCTTGTTTGTCCTTCGCCGCGCGCCTCAACGCACAGGAGACAGCCGAACTAGGCACGACTCTGCGCCGCATCTTCGCGACGAAGGAGTTTGACGCAAAATCATTCGGGCCGGCGCGATGGCTGGAGGACGGTACAGCGTACACCACGGTCGAGCCCTCGGGATCCGCGGCCGGCGCGAAGGACATCGTTCGTTATGAGACTACAATCGGCAAGCGTCAAGTCCTCGTGTCTGCTTCGCAACTTGTTCCGCCGGGGGCAAAAGTTCCGCTCACCATCGAGGATTACACCTGGTCGAAGGACATGAACCGCCTTTTGATCTTCACCAACTCGGTTCGCGTGTGGCGCCAGAAGACGCGCGGTGACTATTGGGTCTTGGACCGCCAAAGCGGCAAATTGCACACACTCGGCGGCGACGCCCCGGCGGCAAGCTTGATGTTCGCCAAGCTTTCACCTGATGGCCTGAGGGTCGCCTATGTCCGGGCCAACAACCTCTACGTGGAAGATCTCCAGACGGGGAACATCACCCAGCTCACGCCTGCCGGGTCGGAAACCATCATCAATGGCACCTCGGACTGGGTTTACGAGGAAGAGTTCAACATTCGGGACGGGTTCCGATGGAGTCCGGATGGGCGGCGCATCGCTTACTGGCAATTCGACACCAGCGGCGTTCGGGACTTCCCTCTGACGTACTACACAGGCGGGCCGCACCAGGTTGTGACGCACATTCCTTACCCAGAATTTGGCGTTTATCCTTCGATCCAACACATTCCCTACCCTCAGCCCGGAACCACCAATTCCGCCGCGCGCGTCGGTGTGGTAAGTGCCGCCGGAGGCCCAACCCGGTGGATCAACGTTCCGGGTGACTCGCGCGACAACTACATCGCTCGGATGGAATGGGCCGACAATTCCGACGATCTCGTGCTCGAACACTTGAACCGCTTGCAGAACACGAACGAAGTCTTGCTGGCGAACGCTCAAACCGGGGTGGTCGAGCGCATCTATCGCGATCAGGACAGCGCCTGGGTGGATGTCGTGGACACGCTGCGCTGGCTGCCCGGCGGGAAGGAGCTCCTCTGGCTCAGCGAGCGGGACGGGTGGAGGCACGCCTACGCGATCTCGCGGGCCGACAAGAGCGCGCGCCTTATTACCCGCGGGGCTTTCGACGTCATCCAAGCTGAGGCAGTCGATCCCGATGGCAAATGGCTGTACTACATCGCCTCACCGGAGAATGCCGGGCAGCGGTATCTCTTCCGGACGAGACTGGACGGCACCGCCACGCCCGAGCGGCTGACGCCGGCGGACTCGCCGGGCACTCATTCGTACCAGATTGCCCCCAATTGCCTTTGGGCCTTCCATACCTACGCGACTTTCGACACGCCTCCGGCCAACGATCTCGTGAGCCTCCCCCAGCATCGGGCGGCGCGGGTGTTGGAGGACAATTCCGAACTGCGCTCCAAGATCGAACCCTTGCGGACTGGGCCGGCGGAATTCTTTCAAGTCGACATTGGCGGAGGCGTCACTCTCGATGGCTGGATGATCAGGCCCCGGGATTTCGATCCGACTAAGAAGTACCCCCTGCTGGTCTATGTTTATGGCGAGCCGGCAGCACAGACGGTCGTTGACGGATGGCAGGGTAAGCGTGCCCTGTTTCATCGCGCCCTGGCCAACGAAGGCTACCTCATCGCCAGCGTAGACAATCGCGGGACGCCGGCGCCCAAAGGCCGCGCCTGGCGCAAGGTGGTCTACGGATCAGTCGGAGTGCTTTCTTCCCAGGAGCAGGCCGCAGCCCTTGAAGCGTTGGAACGCTCCCGGCCGTACATCGACGCGTCCCGGGTGGCCGTCTGGGGGGTGAGCGGAGGCGGGTCGAATACACTCAATCTTGTGTTTCGCCACCCGGAACTCTACCAAGTGGGCATGGCGGTGGCTTCGGTGCCGGATCAGCGGCTCTACGACAGCATTTATCAAGAACGGTACATGGGCTTGCCACAGGAAAACGCGGAGGGCTATCGCGCCGGCTCGGCCATCAATTTTGCCGAAGGACTGCGCGGCCGCTTGCTGATCGTGCATGGGTCCGGCGACGACAACGTGCACTACCAGGGTGCAGAACTGCTCCTCAATCGGCTGGTTGAGCTCGGGAAACAGTTTGATTTCATGGAGTATCCAAATCGGACGCACAGCCTTTCCGAAGGTCCCGGAACGGAGCTTCATCTCTATACCTTGGTCGCGCGTTACCTGAAAGAACATCTGCCCCCCCGGGCCGCTCGGGCATTGAACAGCGGAAAGGGATTCAAATAGCCATAAGGAGTGACATCATGAAGCCTCGAACGCGGTGGGTGGTTCGCATTCTTCTCTCGGTTGCGGGACCTGCGTGTTTGGCCGGCGCCCTGTTCGGTCAACAGGCGAGTCTGGCGCAGACCCCGCCCATGGGCTGGAATAGCTGGAATCATTTCGGCTGCAAAGTGACGGCGGCGGACGTGCGCGCGGCGGCAGACGCAATTGCAAGCAACGGCATGAAAGCCGCAGGATACACCTACGTTAACATCGACGATTGCTGGCAAGGCCAGCGCGACCCGGACGGCACGATTCTTCCCAACGAGAAATTTCCAGATATGAAAGCGTTGGCCGATTACGTTCACAGCAAGGGCCTGAAGATCGGGATTTATACATCCCCCGGCCCCCAGACCTGCGCGCGGTACGAGGGTAGCTACGGGCACGAAGAACAGGACGCCCAGCAGTACGCCGCCTGGGGGTTCGACTATCTGAAATACGACTGGTGCAGTGCCCGGAGAGTCTACAAATCGAGCGAGATGCAAGAGGTCTATCGGAAGATGCACGACGCCCTCCAGCGCGCCGGCCGGCCAATCGTTTTCAGTCTCTGCCAATACGGCTATGACCGCGTTTGGAGATGGGGAGCGTCTGTGGGTGGTCAACTCTGGCGCACGACCGAAGACATCACGGATAACTACGATCGGATGTCGGTCATCGGTTTTGACCAGAACGGACTCGAAAAGTTCGCCGGCCCCGGACATTGGAACGACCCCGACATGCTCGAAGTCGGCAATGGGAAGATGAATCACGACGAATACCTGACGCACATGAGCCTTTGGTGCCTACTGGCGGCGCCCTTGCTCGCCGGCAACGACCTTTCCAAAATGACGCCGGAAACCCTGGCCATCCTCACCAATCCGGAGGTCATTGCCGTGGACCAGGACGCGAAGGGAATCCAGGGGCGCCGGATCGCTCAGGAAGGGCCGCTGGAGGGCTGGGCAAAGCCTCTGGCGGACGGCAGCATAGCGGTCGGCCTCTTCAACCGGGGCGAGTCAGAGAATCCGGTCACCGTGAACTTCGAGGACATCGGCATCAAGGGACCAGCAGGCGTGCGAGATCTCTGGGCACACAAAGACGTCGGAGTCTTCCAGGATCATTTCACCGCCCAGGTGCCGCGCCACGGCGTGGCCCTCGTCAAGGTCAAGTAAGCGCGCTCTGCTGGTTTGCGCATGGCCGGACAGGCGCCTATGTCACCAGGCGGACTCACGGCGCCGAGAGCGGGATTTCCAGAGTGGGAGAGGGTCCGGAAACGATGTACTGAACGAGGGCATCGAGCAGGTAGGTCGCGTAAGGGTCCGAGCCGTAGGTCGTCCCCAGGGAGAACGTGCAGATCAGCAGCTTGCCTTTTCCCGCCCGCGCCTGCACGAGCGTGCCGACGTTCGAGTGAATCCAACCGTAGAAAATCCCCGAGAGTACGTCGTTAAAATTTTCGGGCTTCAAGCCCTGGACGACGGTCGGGGGCGTCGCGGCTTGCATCTCAAAACCCGGGAACGTCTCGAAGCCGATCACCTTGAACGGCTCGCGGTCTTTGCGGATCCAGAGGAAACTCGAAATCCAGTTCCCATCGAGCGTGGACTTCGCTCGTGGGACGATATCAAGCCCCGGCGCGAGCGTCTGCTTGTCGCTCGGTAGGAGAATCACGCGCCCGCCGGCCTGGAGGACCTGCTTTGCCGTATCGTCGAAGGCGGACGTCACTAACACAGGAAACGCTTCGGAGCCGGTGGGAGCCAGGTAGTTCCGGTCCCGCATCTCGTTGACCAGCCGGCGCAGGCGTCCCGCCGGATCGTGGAAGGAAACAGGCGGCGGAAGCTCCGCCGGTTTGGGCGGATAGCAGTAGAAATCCAGCGAAGTTTCGGAAATAACCTTGCCCCCCGCGCTTAGCCGAGCCTTCAGGTCCAGCCGCGTGGGCGTTTCGACCTCCGGCGCGACGAATTCGATCTGCCCGACGCTCGCTGTTGTCCCGGGCTCGCTCGCCGGAACCGGCAGGCTTCCCTTGAGCGCCGTCCTCTCGACTTCCCAATCAACCCGGGCGCCGGAAACTGGCTGAGCGCTGTAGTGTGAAAAGAAAACATCGGCTTGAGCCTTGTCGCCGATTCGCAAGTTCCGCCTCTCCGCGCGCACCACGAGCAGATCGTCCTGCTGAAGTTTTCGCAACTCGGAGGCGTAAACCTTTGGCCGACGCCACATGTCGAGCAGACCGTTCGCTTCCCAGTTGAGGTCGGTGAACTCGGTGATGACGTATCCCTGGATCTCCGTCTGCGAGCGGATGGAATCGATTTCATATTTGAGCGCTCGCCACTGGTGCCGCTGGGTGGCCTCGACGAGCGCATTGAAATCGGGGAACAGTGAATTGAACTGATAGGAAGCGAACCGCTCCTCCACGCCCTCTGGCAATGTGATCTTGCGGTCCTCGCGGAAGGGCCGCGCGAACCACCAAGGCTTTTCCTCCGGCAGGCGCGGTAGGCCCCAATTGCCAAACTCAGAGAGAACTCCCGGCTCATCTCCCTTTACCGTGGCGTCGTTGAAGGGGCTGAAGAGCCAACCCGGACGCCTGTTCATGTCCGCGACGAACCGATCGAAATCGGAGGCGTGGTCGGGGATGGCGTCATATTGGTGGAAGTCGGCGATGTCGGTGACCATGTGGAAGTTTTCGCAGCAGGCACTGTTGTCCACCACCAGCCAGCCGGGTACCATGGCCTTTGCCTCCCGATAAGCGGACTGAAGCCACTGCCGCTGCGAGGCTTCCTTGAGGTCGGCACCCCAACTCTCATTGATGACGCTGACGATGACGATGGAAGGATGGTTCCAGTCGCGCTCCACCATGCCGCGCAACGTGTCCTGGGCGCGACGCTTCGCATCGTCCGTGAGCTTGTCCCAGTTGGGGATCTCGTACCAGACCAGCACGCCGGACTCGTCGGCCGCCTGGAGATACCTCGGGTCGGGCACCTTGATGTGGCAGCGAAGCATGTTCAGCCCGAGCAGCTTCGCCTGCTCCATCTCGTTGCGCAGATACTCGAACGAGGGCGGCGTGTAGATTGTGTCAGGATAGAAATCCTGATCGAGCGCCGCGCGGAGGTAGACTACGCGGCCGTTCAAATAGAACTTCCCACCCCGCGTCTCAAAAGTTCGGAAGCCGAAAGGATATTCCTGAGCATCGCCCGTGGGCAGCGAGACCTGTAGCTTGTAAAGCATCGGCCGGCCGATGTCCCAGAGAGAAGGATTCGTCACCCGGCCCGAGAGCTCATAGGCGGGCCGGTCGCGCTGGAGTTCCGTCGCTCCCGACCAAACAATCTGCCCCGCCGGGTCGGAGATCCGCGCTTTCACGCGCAGAGGCTCGGCATTGGGCAGATCCACGGTGACGTTCTGGACCTCCGCACGAATCTTGAACTGCCCGTCCGCCCCGGCGGTGATGTGCACGGGCCCGAAATGCATGCGCGGGCGAAAATCTATCTCCACGGCCTGCCACAAACCGCTTGTCTGCACGTACCAGTTCTGCTTGCCGTGCGGAATCTCCGCGTAACGGATGCCTTCGACCTCCTTGGGATCCGCGCCCGGATCGACGACGCGCACGGCGAACTGGTTCTCGCCGGTGCGGAGCAGCGCGGTGACGTCGAATTCGAACGGCAGATAACCGCCCTCGTGTGAACCCACCTTCTGGCCGTTCACGTAAACATCCGCCAGGTAATCCACTGCGCCGAAGCGAAGCAACGCCACCTGGCCCGGCTCAACGGATTCCAGATTGACGGTCCGCCAGTACCACGCCACGCCCGCGTAGTCGCGCAGGTCGGCAAACTGCGATTGCCACGACGAGGGCACGCGCGTGGGACGGACGTTCGGGACACTTGCGAGATCGGCGAGCTTCAGCGTTCCGGATGGGTCGGCCACGAAATGCCAGTCACCGTTCAAAGAGACGGTCCGAGGAGCCCCGTCTGCGGCAAGAACCCGCACGACTCCACAGGCCAGCACGAGCCCTATCAGAAAGTTTCTTCCTGCCTGCTGCACCACGGCTACCACCACTCGACAGACACAAGTTTGGTACACCCGCAAAGATTTCACTCCTTGATGCTCAATTTTGAAATCAGGGGAGTCTATGCATTCGACTTGCGGCAAGTCAAGGAATTTGCAGCCGCCTGGCAGATGGAATCTCGCTATCCGGCGCGCTGGGCGGCGGGACGCTGCGCTGCCGCACCCACCATTTCCTTAAGGACGTCCTCGCAGGCTTCCAGCGTCCGGTCGACGTGCGCATCGGTGTGGGCGTAGCTGACGTGGTTGCGTTTCAAGTTGACGGGCATTTTGAAGATGCCGTGTTCAATCAGCCGCCGGCGGTAGTCCACAAAGCGCGCGGCGTCATTGCGCAGCAGATCCGAATAGTCCTCAATCGGTCCTTCCATGAAGTACGTGAGGAACACGGAGCCGAACCCGGCCACCGTCGCCCGGACGCCCAGCCGTTCGTGGATTTCTCTCAAGCCCTGTCGTAGCCGCTCGCCAAGACGGAAGGTGTGCTCATGCACCGGTTCGCGCTCCAGAACCTCCATCGTCGCGAGCGCGGCGGCGCAGCCCACCGCGTTGCCGTTAAACGTGCCGGCGAAAAAAGTGTCACCGCCCGTGCGCGTCATGAAGTGGTCCATGATTTCCGTTTTGCCGCACAGAGCCGCCATGGGGAAGCCGTTGGCGATGGCCTTGCCGAGCGTCGTCAGGTCCGGCGTGACCCCGCAGATCGCCTGATAGCCGCCCAGGTGGTGGCGGAACCCCGTGATGACCTCGTCGAATATCAGGATGCAGCCGTGCGTGGTAGCGAGTTCACGAAGGCCGGCGAGGAATCCTGGCTTGGGCAGCACGCAGCCGATGTTGTGGGGAATCGGCTCGAGGATGATGGCCGCGACGCCGCCGCGGTTCGCTTGGAGCGTCCGCTCGACTTCGTCCAGGCCGTTGAAGGTACAGACGAGCGTGTTCTCGAGCGCCTCGGGAAGAATTCCTGCTGAGGCCGGATCCAGCTTGCCCACTTTATCGGCAGGGCTGATGATATTCCTGAGCACATAATCGTGGAACCCGTGATAGCAACCCTGGAACTTGATGATCTTCATGCGGCCGGTCACCGCGCGCGACACGCGGATGGCGTGGTACGTGGCTTCCGAGCCCGTGTTGCAGAGCAGGACTTTCTCCGCCGACGGGACGTGCTGCCGGATCTTCCGCGCTACCTGGATTTCCAGTTCGGTTGTGCCCGCACCTGGCAGCAGGCATCCCTCGAGCGCCTCCGCCACGCGGCGGTTCACTTCCGGGTGATTGTGCCCGAGCAGCGGCGGCCCGAAGGCAGCCTGGTAATCGAGGTATTCATTCCCATCGGCGTCCGTGAGGATCGCGCCGGCGGCTTTGGTGAAAACCAGGTGGGGGAGGATGTTCCGCAACGAGCTGTTCACCCCGCCCGGCAGAACCTGGCAGGCTTGCTCATAAAGTCTTGCGCTGTTTGCATAGCTTCGATCGCCCGACGCCACGGCCGTCTCCCCCGGGTTGACTGCTGCCCAGAACCGGGTGAGCCGCAGTATAGCGCGCCGGCATCGTATTGTGGAGAATCCTGGCGCCGCAGCCGCTCCCAAAGAAACAGGTCTGCCTTCCCTCGCGTCAGCTTGACCCACCCGCAGCCTGATGCCACAATGCAAAACAAACGTTCCCGGCGAAGGGAAGCGACCATGTCCATTGGGCTTCCGTGGGGTCTGGCGCTGGCGAGCGGCGTGAACACCTACCTGCCGCTCTTCCTGATGGCGCTGTTTGCCCGATTCAGCCACCTGGTGCACGTTTCGCCGCATTTCCAGTGGCTGATCTCTGACGAAGCACTCGTCGTGCTCGGCCTGCTCGCCGCCTGCGAAATCCTGGCACAGAAGCTCCCTGCTCTGGATAATGTCTGGGACTTCGTACACACGTTGCTGCGGCCCCTCGCCGGCGCGCTGGCCGCGGGCGCGACGCTCCCCGCGGACGGGGCGTTCGAGCAGGTGCTGACGATGTTCGTCGGCGGAACGCTCGCCACGGCCGCGCATTCCGCGAAGTCGAGCGTCCGCCTGTTGAGTACCTCAAAAACGCTGGGCCTGGGCAATCCGATCCTCAGCCTCGTTGAAGATATCGCCGTGGTCGCAGGGACACTCGCGGCCGTGTACGCGCCCTGGCTGATGCTCGTTGTGGTGCTGTTCTTCGCGTTGGTGTTCACGCTGCTGGCCCCCTGGCTGGTTCGAACGTTACTCTACGATCTGCAAATTCTGGCAGGCTGGTTCGCATGGCTGTGGGGGAAGGCCATCCGCGCCCCTCAGCCAAGAGACTTGCGTGAGAGTCTTCTGGAGGTCAATCCCGGCCAACTGCGCACGCTCGCGGGCCTAGTCGCGCCGGGCCAGGAATTGCTCGGGGCGCTGAGCGGCTGGAAGCGCTCGGGCTGGGGCCCCCGGCGTGCGTGGTTGCTGGTCGCCTCGGACCGCTGGCTGCTCGTCCAGCGCCGGTGGCTTCGCAAGCCGGCCGTACAGGCGCTTTCGCACCGTGAGCTCGTCTTCGTGCGGAACCGCGACTCGCTGCTGGTGGCGAAACTCGAGTTGCTGACGCGCCAGAACGAGAGCATCACGCTGCACCTGCCCAAGAACCAGGCGCGCTTCGCAGCGCTCGCGACTGACAGGGTCCGCGCATCTGCCGGCTCATCCCCGGGCGCCGCACCGTTAACGGGTACGAGCCTGGCTCCCGCCGCGCCCTAGCCTGCCTGCTTCTCGCCTTTTTTCGGAACCCAATAGATCTCTTCGCGGATGAATTCTTTGTGGAATCCCCGGCGCTCCAGAATGCCCTTCGCGTTAAGGATCATTTGGGGGTGGCCGCAGAGGTAGGTCGTGGTCGTTGAGGGCTCGAACCCCAGCACGTCCAGGTGCTTGCGCAGGACATCTTCAATCCGGCCGACTTCGCCTTTCCAGGTGGGGTCTTCCCACGGGCGGCTGATCGTGGGGACATAGCGGAACCAGCCCGAGTCGTTGGAGAGTGCTTCGAGCTCATCGCGATAGGCGAATTCCCAGGAGCGGCTGGCGCCGTGCACGATCACCAGCTTGACATCGGGCGTCCGACCGCTTCGAGTCTCTGCGGCGAGATTGCGGACGATGCTGACGAACGGCGCGACTCCCGTCACGGTCGCGGTCAGGAAATGGTTCCGATGCCCGCTCTGGTCATCGAAGGTGAAGCGCCCCTTGGCCTGACGGCGCATCCAGAGTGTTTCGCCGACGCCCATGTGGTGGAGGATCGGGGTCAGGCCGCCCTGCCGGACCAATTCGAAGAAAAACTCGATTTCCGGCTCGCGCGGACTGGAAACGATTGAGTAAGGCCGCTCGATCATGTGGTCGCCGTCGCGAATGCCCAGCGTGGCGTACTGCCCGGGCTGAAACACCAGCTTCTCCTCGGGCCGCACCCGGATCGACCACAAATCCTCGGCATAGTCCTTGCGCTCGACAATCTGGACTCTCTGAAACTTCTTCTCACCAGCCGCCATCAACCGAGCCCCTCTTCCCTCTCCTTCACACGATGCGAGTTTTGTTTTAAGCAGCCCCTCGATAAACATCATACCAGACTCACGGCGATTCGCCCCGAGCGATGCCGGCGCCCGGCTGTTTGTGGCCACACGAACACTCCACCGGCAGCGCGGAGCCGAATCAGAAGAAACGGGACCCTCAAGCGACGTGCGTGGTGTCCTGGGCGCGAGGACGCGTGTCAGGCGTGATCCGACAGGCTCGGCGCCTTCTCCCATGCGACAAGTTGGAGTAAACTGGAACCACGCGCCTGTAGCTCAGATGGATAGAGCGGCAGACTTCGAATCTGTAGGTCGGGAGTTCGAGTCTCCCCAGGCGCGCCAGATATATCCCGTATTATCTAGAGGTTACTCACTTGCTGCCCGTTTTTGGTGCAATGCGCCGAAATCGCCTGTTGGGAATTTTGTTGGGACTCTCCTGCGAATGGGCCTTGGCGAAAGCGCGTTCAATTGCGTCGGCTTGAGGATGGACATACCGCTTTGTCATCGCAATAGACTCATGCCCGGCGATTCTGGCGAGCGTGAAGGCATCGCATCCAGCTTCCGCAAGGCGCGTCAACGCGGTATGGCGAAGGCAGTAGGGCTGAAACGGCCTGATTTCCGCGCATTCCTCCGGCTTTTCTTTATGCGCCTTGGCGAGAATTTCCAGCGCCTTCGCGTGCCACTGCTTTGCACTTGATTCCTCGATATGGCCCGACTCTGACCCTGTAGGAAACACCCAACCTTCACGCGGCGATCCTTGCGCTTCATGGCGAGCCTTGAGAGCCTGAGAAACGGCCTCCACCATTGGCAGTGAGCGCCGGGCAGCATCCGTCTTGCCCTGTGTGATCTGGATTATCCCGCCCTGCCCGTTGAACTGTGCCTGTTCCCACCGAAGCGCGTAGCATTCGCCGGGCCGCATCCCTGTCCCTAGCATGAGTGTGGCAACATCGCGCCAAGGCTGCGAACAGACTAGGATATATCTTGCCGCTTCGTCGTCGGAAAGCACACGATCTCGCTTTCGTTCCCCACTGGCTAACTTAATCTCTGGCTTGCTTTCGAGTTTCTTCCATTCGACAGCCAGCGATAGCGCCCGCCGTAGCGTGCGAAGGCTGCAGTTGATTGAAGAGGCGGATAGATGCGAGAATCGCGCTTCAAATATGCCCGTGTGCTCGCCTGTGATCTTTTCCAACAGCAAGTCGGCAAGGTCTGAGGCTAAGAGCCGTTTTGCTCCATCGTGGTAGTACCGCGCCGTGCCCGCCTTGGCTGTCCTATCCACATGAGGCAGAAAGGCTTTGACCAGGAAATCTTTCAGTGCCGGACTTGGCGGTTTCTGTAGGATGTCCCAATTGCCGCGCTCCAACTCAGCGCGTATCTGGCCTTCAATTGACTTAGCGAGATTCTGGTTTGTGGCCTTAGTGCGCCGGGCAATGCGCTTGCCGCGAAACCAGAAATCCAGAACGTAGGTTTTGTTTCCCCTGGGTTTATAAATCATTGCGGCCTCCCTTTCTTTGGCGGTCGGCCTCCCTTGCGCCCGTTGATCCTCGCGGCGCTTGCCTTCGCAGCCGACTTGACCTTGCCGCCTAACTTGCCCAATGCTACCGCGTGTGGGTTTTTGCCCATAGTTGAAGGCTCCTGTTGAGTCCCTGCAATCCTAAACCCAAGCGGCTCGGTTGTTAACACAAAATTATCACTCGCCACATGCCTACAAACGGCCCGAAGCGTGCGCCCCATTGCAGGGGGTTGTTTTCGCAGCAGGCTGACGCGCCGACTGATAACCCCACCTTGATGTGCTGCTTTGTCCAAGATTCGCCAGAAACAGCTTGCGAATGTGGCCCGGTATCTTGATTCTTGCGATTACAACGCAAAGGCGAACAAAAAGCGAAAGATCGAGACGCTGCGAAATGCGACAAAGAGACTGAAACATGGTTGAGTCGCCATCCTGTCACTGTCCCTACCATCCGGTCGGTAGGTTCATTACTCGAATGGAACTCGCTGCAAGATGGTTTTGAAAGTAGCATCCAAACCATTGAGCAAGCATGAATTGTTCTCCCGACCGACCGGTAGGTATGCGACAGTTCACGCCGACCGTTCGGTAGAAATGGCTGTAAGTTATTGAAAAATGAGTGAATAAAGGGCGGGGTTTGGGGTAGACAGACGCAGGCAAGAGGACTATGATCAAACTGTGGCAAGAACTAGCTAGGCGCTACCAGAAAGCCCAGCAATCTGCTGGCCCGTTCGTTAAACAGGCGACTATTACGGCGGGTTGGCGAGTTAACCCACGACCATTGCGGTCGGGCGTGACGGGCGCTAATTCAAAGGGTAGGCAGCTCCCCGCTGTTTGCTGATACCGTCCCAGAAGACCGCCAGATCACCAGTGACAGTTTAGTGTGCGCAACGGCTCTGACGCGGGCAGCCGGGTTTTCGCTGACGCCGGATTTCTTTGTGACGGGGGACTTTCCCAAGCGACGGCGACAGACCGGGCAGCGCCCGCGTCAGGGCCGCGTACTGAAGGCGGTCATGGGCGAAACTCAACCTAATGTTGCCGCGTCGCTTGTCCTGCGTTACCTCTTGCCGACATCCGTAGGCGACCAATTGGACGCCTTTCGGGGTCTATGCGCCGTCTGCAAGTTGGCTTGCCGGGGATTGTTTCTATCACCCGAAGTCAAGGCTATCGCCTGCAACAGCGAGGATAAGGAAATCCAAGACGCGGCTTGGGCCGCACTCAAGCGGCGCGCCAAACAAGAGTTTGTCGAAACAGAGTTGCTTGAATTTCTCGCGCCATACCGCAACTTGCCGCGTGAGGAAATTGAACGCTTTGTAAATCAAGGCAAGTTCGCGCACATCGCCAATCGTATCCGTTCCCGCTTGCTTGACCAAATAGATCGGCGTGGCGCAGAGAAACGGCAAGGCGAAGTTGTCTCGCTTGAGACGCCAATCGCCGCAGATGAGGATGGCGAAGAGACAACGCTAGGCGATACTCTCGGCAATTGGGACGGAGATGCTGAGGCCCTTGCCAACCGCGCCTTGATGCTCAAAGGACTGGCCGATCATCGGCAGCGATTTGTTGCACCAGTTGGTGAGCGCGGCTATGAGGCGTTGCGTGCGATGGCTGGCACTTGGCCGGACTTCAACGGCTCATGGCCCGAGATCATCCGGGCCATTGCAGAGCATCGGCGGGTTTCCCGCCAGCAAGCGCGGGCTGACTTTCGAGAATTGATTGAGCGTGCGCCGCAAGTGACTGACCCTCTCGTGCTTGGTGTGCTCAAAGAATTTTGTCTTGTGACTTTCGCTTTTCTCAACGGAAACCGGAAGAGTAGTAGTGGAAGGAAACAACAGGCCGAACGTGAAGGTGCGGCGCGACACAATGAAATTGAAAAAGAGGTTATCTATGACTGATTTCAAAGCCGCCGACTTCGATTGGGAAATTCGTATTTTTCCGGCCCATATCTTCCCTGAGATGGTCGTTTCAATTGACGGACACAAAGCATTCCTTGACGCGAACTCACTCACGTACATTCAGGTTATCGCCAAGACCTCGCGAGCGGCGCGTGAGGGCGTGCGCCAGAGCGTCAAAAGTTGCATGGCGGATTCCTTTCTGTCTGGCAAGGGGCCGGAAAGCACCTTTCGTATCGCCCTGCCAGATGGCACCCTGTCAGATATGACTCTCAAAGACCTGGTGCTTGGCCTTTTTGCGCACGAGTGTTTTGACGCTGGAATCCTGCCTCTCGAATTGACTCTTGAAGATGATGACAAACCGCAAGCCGCCCCAAGTAAGAAATCTCCCACCGTTTCCCTAAGAAAGATGAAGCGAGCCAGAAGTGAACACAATTAGCCGCCGTATTGGGGCAGATGCTATTCACGTTATTAACATCCCGCAGTTGAAAGTTCTCTACCGTGGCAATCCGACTCGACAAGTTTCTAGGTCTGCCCGCCAAACCGAAGCCCAAGAAATCTACAAAGCGCAAATAGACCGGCAAACCGATGACCGCAACTGAAGCCGCTGTGAACTCGCTGCAACCCCTCTCTGAGATCATAACGGCGGACTATCCCGCGATACCTTGGCTTGTGGAAAAATTACTAAGACCGGGCGAGACGACATTGCTCATAGGCCGCCAGAAGGAAGGCAAGTCAACCTTGGCCCTGCAACTCGCCATCGACGTAGCGACCGCCGATCCTTTCCTCGAACGATTCCGCACAGAACCGGGCCGGATTCTTTACGTGGATTTTGAGAACCGACCGGCGCAACTCAAGGCGCGCGGCCTTGACTTGGCGCGTGGCCGCGATGTGCGCAACGTCCTGATAAAGTCATTCGATTTTCTAACGCAGCGCGATGTGGGATTGTTTGGAAAAGAGGCCGCGACTCTCAGGGCCATTATTGTGGAGTACGAACCTGCTTTGCTGATTCTTGACCCGCTGCGATTCGCTGCGCCGAGGGGTGGGCAGTCAAAAGACGAATCATGGGCTGTCAGCATCATCGACGCGGTTTCGAGCTTGCGCGAATCCAGTCCTGACATGGCCGTATTGTTGATTCATCACACACGCAAGCGGCAAGGTCAAGATCAGCCGGTTTCATTGCGCGATGAACCGCGCATGTGGATTGAAAATAGTTACGGCTCGCAAGCCCTACTCGCGCATGTGGACAACATTTGGGGCCTAGAGGCAGACAGCGACGGATTCACCTTCGCAACCGTCGCACGATCCCACGGGCTGATTACCTTGCGCCTTGAGAAGCGTCCAGGTTCGGAACTGTTCCTACCTTCTGAGGATTTGACGGCGAGCCTCACGACCGCGCAACGAATGTATTGGAACATACTTCCACAGCAATTCAATTGGGCGTCGGCGCAGAAGTGCGGAATACCGCACGGGAGTCTCGACCGACTCATGCGAGCGGCCCTTGCCATCGGGATTCTCGAAACGACCCCGACAAAGGGAACCTATCGCAAGGTTGAAATCAGGCAGGATGCCTAAAACGCGGGACAACTAGGACGATGATTGATAATAAAAGACTTAACTATGGGACTGAAAGTGGGACTGCTGTGGGACTGTGGGATTGGCAGTTTCATTGTCTCAGCCTTGTCCCAGGTTTTGTCCCACAGGTAAGTGGTTTGTTTTCTTGCGTCGTCCGAATAGTCCCGGCTTTTGGGTGTGTAGGGCATACAAGCTACAGATTGTCCAAGGGCGACTATCAACGCCCGGTTGGGGGAGCAAGCCGCGATGGTTCCGTCATGTTCCTGTCGCGCCACTCCCCCGAAAGATCGCAGGCGGGGCGGCTGATCTTGCGACGTAGAGCGACGGCAATTGCCAGTCCGACGCCAAGTCAACTTCCCCGCGCTTCACAGGAGATGATAAACCGTGAACGCCATCCACCCGCTTAATGCCGCGCTCTTGACTTTGCTTGGGGCGTTCACCGGAAGCGCTCTGGCGAAATACTTTTTTGAATTTATCTGGAAATCCAAACCAACAAGGAAGGTGAATTAGAAATGCCAAACGAAGCCTTAGATGTAATTGGAGATGTGATTAACCCCGCGAAAGGCAGCCCGCTTGACTTGGACGTGGACTTCACTGAAACCACGCCGAGCAATCTGCCCGCGTCTCAGACACAGCCGAACCCTGCTAATAAAGGTGAAGGCGTCATTGAGGATGTCGAGATTGACGAACTGCGGGAGATCATCGCGGAACGGCGCAATACGAAAGTCGCCACATCTTTCGTGACCGATCATCAGGCGGATTACGTTGCCACGGAGCACAATTCCGCCGTCCTGATGACCTTCATAGACCAAAACAATTTGCCCTTCACCCGCGAGAGTCTTGAAACGGCGTATCAATCAACGCGGGCGCAACTCGAAACAAAACCCAGCACACGGCAGGCGGCCGTCCCACACAAGCCTAGTTCAACCGGGGTCAGTGACAGCGTGAGTCAGCACGTTGAAACTGTGCCGACAAGAGAGCAGGTTGAAAAGCACGCCTACGAAATCCCGCTTTCTCAACTCAGGGCCGAAATTCAGCAGCGCGCATTTGAGGCCGGGAAACTAGGGCCGCGTTCGACTCGTTTCAGTCGTTCGCTTGAAAGCAGCAGCGATGAACCTTTCTAAGACGAACCAAGAATGCAGCCATTCGGGTTGCAAGGCACGCCGCTTGGCTGATTCTGAATCCTGCATCTTCCACGATCCAAGATATGCAGACCAAGGGAAAGCGGCCCGAGAGAAGGGCGGGCGGAACTCACACCGGCGATTTAAGCCGCCTGAAAGCGTTGAAGATTGCCGACAATTGCTAGGGCAGACTGCAATCGGCATGTTAACCGGCAAGATACCAAGCCGTCGTGGGCAACCCATCATCGCCGCACTGCGGGCCGTCCTACATTGCTTCGAGCTTGGCGAATTGAAACGGGCTAGTGACTTGCTGGAAGGGAAATCAAAAAATGGCGAACCGAACGGCTGATACTTTGGCGCGGCTCCGCACAGCCGAGAAACAGTCACCCGACCTCAATAGTGTTTTGCGGGAACTTCGCACGATCTATGGTGACGACTTGGCAGGACATTTCGCTGATATGCCCGTAGAACGCCAGCGCGAATTGGCCGCACAGTGGCGGAAATGCTTTGCGCTGTGGGATAAGTACGAAGCCGGGGGCAACGCCGATCCAAGCGGGCGGGCCTTCCGAGAAACTTTTGGCGACTTTCGCCAATCGAATCCGTTTTTGAACAATCAACTTCCATCTGACTAAAGAGGACATCATGGGAAACTTTTTTCGGCAACAACCACAGGGCGATGTCGCACCCAATCCTACCGTGCCGGTGAACGCGCCTAATCCCCCTGCGGCGGTCAACAAACCTGTCCCTCTGTGGCGACAGATTCTCGCCGGAGCTTTAATTGGTTTAAGTGGTGCTGACCCTGAGCATCCCGAGGCATCCTTCGGCGGCGGAATGCGGGCAGTACAGAACTTTCAAGACCGGCAGCTTAAACAGAAGATGCTCATTCAAGCCCAACAGCGGGAACAAGAAGAATTGGGTCTCAAAAAACAGCAGGTCGGCCTTGACCAACAGCGCGTCGATTTCGAGCGTCAATGGTTGGGGCTCGAAACTCGCAAAACCGACGAACTAGCTGCGCTGACGGTGCTCAACAAGCTGCGTCTCGAAAAAGAGATCGCACAGATGGATGACGAGAAACAGCGCAAATGGACTGAAACAATGGCGCAATACATTCAAGCTCTCAGTCAAGCCCACGCGCAAATCAAGTTTATTACATCTGATTCGGTTGAGTCCATGATGGCGGCAGCGCAGGAGTTCGGCCCAAAGCAAGACAAGAAAGTTCTTGTGCCGGGCCAAGGCTACAATCAAGTACCGACCGAGCAAACGATCAAAGAATCCCCGTTGTTCAATCAGTTAATGCCCGTACATGACCGCGCAAACCATAGCATTTTGTACTTTGAAAGGTCCGATGATGTCAAGAAGTTTGGGCCAGACACGCCGGACGTTGTTTTACCGAACGGGCGGCATATCAAAGTCGCCGGACAGCCAATTGCATTGACCGATGCGCGGTTCCATCTTGAAGCGACCATTGCGGCGGCGACGATAAACGCCGAAGCGGATAAAGAACGGTATCGCTGGGCAAAGGAAAGCGCCGAAAAACCGTTAACCACAAAGGAAGCCTTGCAACAAGCCCGGCAGGAAATTAGTCCGCTCATCGAGGCCGATGCGTACCTTCCTGAGTCGAGGCGTCAATATAAGGATCAAACAGCTGTCACAAAGGCCGTCAATAAGCGGGCGCAGGAGTTGCTCGATCTCGATAGCCAGTTACGGCGTTCTGGCGTCAAGCAAACCGCGAATGTCATCGGGGTGCTTGGAGCACTGAAATCGCTGCGCCAGCGCGGGGCCAGCGATACGCAGTTGAAGCAACAGATTGCCCAGGCTGCGAGCGCGGGCACGCTAACCGCACAGGAAATCGTCGCGCTTTATGACCGACTTGGATTGGTTCCTGGTATCCAGCCAAGGCCGCAAGTCGCAGCGCCGTCTCAACCGCAAGCGATTGCCCCAGTTCCCGCTCATGCTCTGAGTGTCGAACCGCAGTCGAATGCGAATGTGATTACACCGGCCCCGGAGAGCATTGCGGTCACACGCGGCTTAGAGAAGTAAACGCGCCCTGCTGCACAATCAACCCCCTGTGGAGCACGTACATATAGTATTGCAATACTAGATAAGGTCTAACCGATGTCAACTGACGCACGCAGTCAAGCGATCCTCGCTGAGATGGCCGGTCTGAGTGCCCCGCCACACACCGCAGTACAACCCGAATCTGCCTCTATTGCGCCCGCAGACCGCGAAGCCGCGATTCTTGCCGAGACAGCGCAACCCGGAACGCAGAAGGAACCAATGAACCGCGCCGATGCGATTCTTGGCGAGGTCGGGGAAATTGCCAAAACCTTGCCGCAATCACGTGAACAAGCAGTGCTGGCAGAGCAAAGCGCTCTAATCGCACGGCGGAATCAGCCTGTGATCTCTGGCGGCTCGTTTCTTGAGAAATCGCTGGACGTGCTCAACACACCGCAACAAATGGTTTTCGGACTGGTGACGCGCCAAGAGAATGAGGGGCCGTGGGATGCGATGGTGCGCGGCGCGAAGGAAAATGTGCGGTTCCTTGACGTGCTCCAACGCGAATTTGATTATGATCCAGCACTTTTTGCAAACCGTGCGGTAGGATTCGCTGGCGATGTTTTGCTTGATCCCTTGAACCTAGTCGCTGGGCCATTGTTCAAAGGCATTGCTAAGGGTCTCAAATTAACCGGCGCCGTTGGTGCGAGTGCAGCGAAAGCTGTCGCGCCGAATCTTTCAGAGAAGTTGTACGAATCCGCCGTGCTGCCAGTTGTCCGCGCTTTTAGTAAGACAGCCTTGCGGAGTACGGCGGAGAAAGACCTTATCGGTCTGATTGACGTTGAATTAGGGAAGGCACAGGCAACAGCTCAGCGCATCCTTATCGAAGAGAATCAAGCGCGGCAAGTCGCTCTTAATGTTGCGAAGAAACTCGGATTGCCAGAAGAAACAGTGCTTGCAGAAACCGCACGCCGCATCGAGGTCAAGACCGGCGCACAACTCGCATTTCCGTACGCGACGATGGGCGAGTCAAAAAAGTTACTCGACTCGCCACAACTGGACTTCTTTGCCAAGGGCGAGTTGAGCAAGGAGTTTGTGGGCATCGAAGCAACACTCAAGGCAGCCGGAGATGACCTTGCGGGCGCAATAAGTTTGCCTGGCGCCGAAAGCCGCGAGATCGCTTTGCAGGTGACGAGTCTCAAACAGCGCCTTGAAAATGCGTTTCTCAGAGAGCGTAGTTTCGGCGTGAAGATCACCCGATTAGATGACAGTACGGTTGACTATCTCACGCACTTAACGACGCCGGAAGCAAAGAAAGTATTACTCGACCTGCCCGGCTTCCGTAGCTTTGGCCGGGAGTTTAATCCAAGACACGCTTTCCAACTCGCCCGGCAACTGACCGAAGATCATCCGGCCATTGCGGAGGCAATCGAACAGGGCGGCTCGGCAAATATCAGAACGCTCAACCGGCTGTGGCAAGAAGGAAAGCTATTCCCGCAGCTTGGCGCACAGACCTCGAAGTTGTTCACCGATGACCCGTTTCTTGCCGCCGCCGTCAGACGGATTCGCGGAGAAAAGGCCGTTGCGGACGCGCAAGTGCTGATTAAGGCGACCGGCGACCGACGTTTTGCTTTGCCGAAAGCGGAAGCGCCCGCGAGTTACCGCCCGCTGAACCTTCCGACCGATGCACGGTTTGACCGACTGCGTGTGTATACGGATAAATTCAGATATGAGCCGGAAGTTGCAGGACTCTTGGAAAGCAGCATTGAAACAACCCTGCTTCCCGAAGGGCTGGACAAGTTTCTCAAGACATTCGACACCGCACAGAATATATGGAAACAACTCACACTCGCGCCGTTTCCCGCGTATCACTTGCGTAATGCGGTGGGCAATTTTTGGAACAATTACCTTGCAGGGTTGAACTCACCGAAATGGTACTTTGACAGTGAAAGCGTTCTCCATTGGACGCGCCGTCTTGCGTTTTGGGAGAGTGACCTTGCGAAGCGCGGCATCCCGGCAGAGAAAGCAGCGGAATTGCTCACGGAGTTTAGCGAGTCGCGCAAGTTCGCTGTCGGCGGTAAACAATACAGCATCGGCATGATGCGCCAAATGCTAGAGGACTTTGGCGTGACCAGTGGGAGTTTCGTGCGCGGTGAGCTTTTTCGCAAGACTATGCCCGGAATGGCGGGCCGCACTTACTTCGGCGCTGAGGATATTCCGGGTTTGGGTAAGGTGGTTAGCTTTGGATTGGAGCAAGGCCAGAAAATTGAAGAAAATGCGCGTGTTGCTCATTTCCTCTTTCAACTGGATAAGGGCAAGTCACCGATGGAAGCGGCAATGTCGGTGAAAGAGTATCTCTTTGACTATCAACGCGGTCTTACCAAGTTTGAACAATCCGTCATGCGGCGTGTCATGCCTTTTTATGCCTGGACGCGCTTCAATGTGCCGCTGCAAATCGAATCCCTTGTGAGCAATCCCCGGCCTTACGTTCGGCTGTCAGAAATTGTCAACACGGTTCGCACCCACGGGCGGGTAGGCGAATCACCAACTGGCGAAAAGCAGTACCTTGAGTTTCAGGAAAAGACCGCCGCTTACAGGGGCGACGATCAGAGGTATTTGGCCGAATGGATTAAGGATTCGGTCGGCATTCCCTACCGCATCGGGCCGGGCGGGGAGCCTGAATACTTCCTATTATCTGGTTGGTTGCCTGCGGGGGATGTGAATGCTTTGTCTGCGGGCGGGTTCTATGACCGACTGCGCAACTTGCTTTCACCATTCTTACGCGTGCCCATCGAACAATTAACCAACTACGACTTGTTTCGATTGGAGGAAATCGAGCAGTATCCCGGCGAAACGTCGCGCTTCCTTGGCGCGGAGGTTCGCAAGCGGAATATCCAGTTGCTAAAGAATGTCCGCCTGCTTGCTGAGGCCGACAGGGTAATCAAACTTTGGTCAAAGACCGAAGACCTCACAGAGCCGGAAATCAGCAACCTTGGCGCAGTCACACGGTTGATTTTCGGCCTGAAATCGTATGAAGCGAAGCCGCATATCGAGGGCACGAAGTTGCGCCGCGAGCGAACTGAGCGATTGCGGCAACTGAAATCCGCTGTGCGGCGTGAACTACCCGGCGCTATCAAAGTCCTGCGCGGCGAGATCAGCGGCGAAGAAGAAGAGGAATAAACGAGAATTATGAGCCTTGTAATTACTGCGCAGATTCTCCATGTAAGGATTCTTGAACCGTAATTCCAGAAAGGAACCAACGATGTCCAAACCGAAGCAAAGCGATTTTCTAACCCCGCAGGAGCGGGAGATTCAAGGTCTGCCAAACGAACCAAATGTCCCGCCCGATTGCTCGTATTCACCGAATCCTGAGACGTTCCAACCGACCGAAGAAACCAAATAAGTAAACCAAGATCGGCACTCGCTCAGATGGGGAGGGCCGATACTCCGCGACGATGACGAAGGCCGCGTTGACTTTGCCCATGAGTTGACGCGGCCACTTTTTTGTCCTGCCGCAGCGATCCCACCTATTCATTCATTAGTTAACGCGATACCGCACTGTTAACCCCGAGTGAACTAAACCATATTGTGCTGCGCGCGCATGGCGAGAGGCGGAGGCCCCTGGCCCCCTTTGTTTATGCGGCCATAGGCTCCCCCTTTGCCGCTGACACTGTGGACGCTGCGAGCGCTGGCGACACTGGCGACACAGGGAGACAGTGCGAACACTCCGCACGCGATGACGGCGCGAACTGTTATGACACTGAGCATACGCAATTAACACTCTTGACAGGTCTGTGGCTGCCTTAGCATGGCATGGCGATTGCTGCGAATCATGGTGAGGTAGTGCCAATGAGTCAAAAGCCGCAATCTACAGTTGAATCCGGCATGTTCGCGGAGATGTATGCGCGTAGTGACCCATGCCCGGTAGCCTGCGATGCGTGCGTTGACGCTTGGGAAGCCAAAGCGCTCGCCAAGGGTATGCCATTCGATGTCGCCATTGAACAACTCGCCTTGCCCGACTTCAACCCCGCGTGCGCATCTTGTGTCGCGGCGTTCGAGGCCGAGGTCGAGATCACCCGTGCATACCGCGAACTCCGCGCCACTGGATAAGTCACGAGGAGGTAGATTCAATGGATGAAAAACCACTGCGCACTATTGAGCAAAGCTCTGACACGCAATTACAGGCACAGGCTGAGGCGCTGGCCGCTGACCTACGCCGCAAGCATCCAGTCAACCGGGATTCTGTTTCGCTCCTTGCTCAGGTCAATGCGGAACTGGCAAAGCGCCGTGCTGCTAGACCGTTGGCCGCGCCAGACTGTCAATTCTAGCGCCGCACGGTAATCCGCTCAGCCATATTCCAACCCCCTGCAAGGCCCGCCCCGTTGCGTAGAGTGGCCCCCTTCGACACTCGCACAACCCGCTAGGATGGCCCACGCCTACGGAATGCGGTTTAGCTGTTGGGACTTTGTTGGGACTTTCGTTGTGAACACGAATGGACGCAAGGGGTTGTGGAAATCGTGACAAATCAGCGTAATGCGTTGATTATCCTATGGGTTGCAGCCCAAAGGTCAAACGCAAGTGACTGACGCTAAACCGTTGAAAGTACGTTTCCTCCTGACTTCGAATCTGTAGGTCGGGAGTTCGAGTCTCCCCAGGCGCGCCAGCTCATCCTCGAAAGCCGTGAGGGTGCGATCCACCCCTGCACGCTTTTCGGCGGTCCGGCGTAGTCACATCTCACGACAACTACATCCCTCTCGAGTACTGGAGGCGCCGACCCGGTTTTCAACCGCCTGCAAATCACTACGGGGTGATGGTCACCTGTTTTCCAGAGTAGTGCACCACTTTATCGGGTTGGACCGTCGGAGCGATGCCCGCGCCGTGCCCCTCACCGACGAAAACAATGTGGAACGTGCGGTTTCCGAGCATTCCCGGGAAGCTGCCCTTCCGCTCTCCAATCGTCAATGTCCGCTTGGCGTCATCCCACTGGAAGGCGATGGTTGCGAAGGCTCCCTTCTCGTAGTCGTACGTGTCGTTCTCGTCTTCGTAAAGCAAGAAGCTGCCGTCGGCCCCGAGGTAAACGCGCAACTCGATTGGGTCGGCCGGTTTCTCCGCCGCGTACTCGACGTCAGGCCCCATCGGAACGAGGGAGCCGGCGCGCACGAAGAGCGGAATCCGGTCGAGTGGGGCGGACGCGTCAATAGCGCGGCCGCCCTCAGCCGCGGTCCCCGTCCAGAAGTCGTACCACTTGGATTTGGGCAGATACAGGTGGCGGGCGGTTGCGCCCGGCTCAGTCACGGGGTTCACGAGGATAGCGGGGCCGAACATGAATTGATCCGCGATGTTGCGCGCTCTCACATCGTCGAGGAAATCCATGACCAGCGGACGCATGGGCGTGTAACCCTCGCTCGTCGTCCTCCAGGCAAGGGAGTAGATGTACGGCATCAATCGGTAACGCAGGCGGTCGAAGCTCGTCAGGATCTGCTGCGCTTCGGACCCGTAGGCCCAGAGCTCGTTCTGGTTGGTACTCCGCGTTCCGTGGAGCCGGAAGATGGGGCAGAACGTTCCGTACTCGAACCAGCGGACGAACAATTCGCGGTAGGCCGGATCATCGGGATTGCCGTCCACAAACCCTCCGATGTCGGTCGTCCAGTAAGGCAGGCCGGAGAGTGAGTAGTTGAGACCGGCAGGAATCTGGCGCTTGAGGGTCACCCAGTCGGAATTGACGTCCCCGGACCACACGGCGGCCGCGTTGCGCTGAGAGCCCGCAAAGGCCGAGCGGGAGAGGATGAAGACCCGCTTGCGGTCTGACTCACCGCGCTGGCCCTGATAGACCCCCGTAGTAGTCATCAAGGGATAGAGGTTGGCGTAACGGGCGCCGTTGCCGATCGCGACTTTGTTGTGCACGAGAACATTCTCTTCGCGGCCCTCGGTCTCAGGCTCGGTCGTGTCGAGCCACCAGGCATCCACGCCGATGGCGAACAGGGCCTTGTTCATCAATTGCCAATAGTAGGAACGCGCCTGCGGATTGAACGCGTCATACAAAGCCTGACCGGCGGGATGAAATCCGGCGACTTTAGTGCGGTCAATGAAAAACCCGCGTTTGTCCATGTCGTCGTAAACCGGCGAGCCGGGCCGAAAGTTAGGCCACACCGAAATCATCAGGTGGAAGTGGTTATGGTGCAGGTCGTCGATCATGCCCTTCGGGTCGGGGTAGTTTTTATTGAAGACGGGCTCACCCATGGTGTTCCACCAGAACCAGTCCTGCACGATGTTGTCCACGGGGATGTGCAACTCGCGGTACTTGTGGGCCACGCCGAGCAGTTCCTCCTGCGACTGATAGCGGTTCTTGCATTGCCAGAAGCCATAGGCCCATTTGCCGAACAGCGGGGCCGCGCCGGTCAGCTCGCGATAGGCAGCGATGATCCGGTCGTATTCGGGGCCGTAGAGGAAGTAATAATCAACCGTATCGGCCACCTCCGAACTGATGTACAAGGACTGGGGAAAGCGGTTGTTGAAGCGGCTCCGCGACGGGTTGTTCCAGAACAGGCCATAACCATTACTCGACAAGAACATGGGCACACCGATGTTGGTGTTGTCCTGGGAAATGTCGACTGCTTCTCCGCGGTAGTTCCAGACTCCCGCCTGGTGCTGGCCGAGCCCGTAGAAGGCCTCGGGAGACCCCCAAAGGCTCACGAACATTTCCGCGTGATAAGTCTTCTCGCCATTAACTTCCACAGGAGTCAGGGTTCTTCCACTGTCCTGGAAGAGTCGCCGGCCGGTGGCGTCACTGAAGGCAATCGCGCCGTCTTTGCGGCTGACCACCACCTGCAGCAGGGGAGTTGTAAGAGTGATTCCCTTGTCGGCCGACCGCATGTCCCAATGGGGTGCGGGCCAGGAAGTCTTTGTAATGACGTAGCCTGGCCGGTCCGGAAATGAAGACATGGCTGAGTAGCGGACTCGAATGATGGAACTCGTGCAAACTTGAATCCGCAGAACACCCGACTGCAAGGTGAAAAGCACACCATCGTCTTGCTGCTGGACTCCCACAATCGGGTTCAGGGGATTCCATTGAGCGCGGACGACTGTTGCCGGCACCAACAAGAGGATGAAGAGGGAGAGTTTCACAAGATCGGATCTTCTGTATCGCATGGTCCTGTCTCCTTGAGATGCTCAGCACCGCCGTTGCTGTCACACGGTGCGTTTCGGTGCGCACCGCGCGGAACATTGGAAGGCGGGACATTCATCCCGGCGAGGTCGAACGATTGCCCGCGCTGACTCCGCTGGCGTGATTCCCCCAGAGGGTTCGCGGGGCCTGGAAAGCGAGAGAATAGTCCAAAAGCCGATGGCCGTCCACCCCGTCCAGGGCACAGGCAGCACGACCGAACGGAGCAGCGCATAGACTTGTAAGCACGACTCGTTGTATTCTCGTGCGCGCCGGGCTCTGAATCATCACCCCGCGAGTTCAGGCCAACTCAGGCCCGCCAGCGATCCAGATGCGACTCAGAATTCTCGCCGTCGATGACGAGCAGGAGATCCTGAAGCTGTTTCGCAGTCTCGTGGAGCCGCTCGGGTATGAAGTGGAGCTGATTCAGGACAGCCGGGAAGCGGCCCGGCGCATTCTCCGCCAGAAATTCGACGCCATCTTCCTCGACGCCCACATGCCGCACATCGACGGGTTCGAGCTAGCGGAGCGGATTCGTTCCTCACCGTCCAACAAACAAGTCCCCATCGCCATGCTGACCGCCTACGACGATGCCGAGACCATGCGCAAGGCCTTCCGCGCTGGGGTCACAATGTTTCTCGGTAAACCCTTCAGCGCCAAGAAACTGCGCGGACTGCTGCGCAGCATGCGGGGACCCATGCTGCAGGAGCGAAGGCGCTATGCCCGGCTGCCCGTGCGGATCACCATCCAATGTACCTGGGGCGGAAAGACCTTCGAAGCGGCCAGCCTGAACATTAGTGAAGGTGGAATGCTGATGGAGCCTTCGGGAGGCGTCGCAGTAGGCGAAGGAATTTCTCTTCAGTTCACGCTTCCCAAGATCCAGAAGGCCGTCAAGCCCCGCGCCCGAAACGTTCGCAAGGAAAAACCCGACCGCATGGCGGCGCAGTTCCAGACCTGCGCGCCGGAAGATCAAGACGCAATTCGCGCTTACATTGTCGCGGAAATCTCGGGATAAGGCTTGGTCGCCCCGTCGGCGCGACGAGAAGCAGGAAATCCGCGAGGCCCATCAGGCGGATACACTCATCCTCCTTCCTCCACGGGGAGGGGGCACGGCAAGGATGGAACCGTGGGTGCGACTTAGGCTTTGCCGAGCTTTCCCGCCAGCGTCAAGAGCAGTTTACGGTTAGGACTAGACATGCCCTCGAAGGACCTTACGAGCTTCTTGACGGGTTTCGAAAGTGTCGCCTGCTCGGGCATCTTGAGCGCCGTCGGCCGCCCCTCGCCCTGGAACAGCAACTGGTAGGGCTCGACCTCCAGGGCTTTGGCGAATTTCTCCAGTGTGGCCACTGACGGAGCGGTGTAGCCCCCCTCCACCCGGGAGATATAGGAGCGGAGGAGACCTGAGCGCCTTTCAATGTCGCCCTGTGATAACCCCTTGGCTTCGCGCAATTCTCTGAGTCGTTTTCCTATGTCCATGGTACAATGAAAACAGAAATCACGAGGCTTGTCAACGCTATCGAATAAATGAATTAGCGCCTCGATAAATGAAGAGCCTCCGCCCCCTGACTTCCTCCCTTACTGGGCCGGGGCGCCCCCTCTCCTGACACTCCCGCGCCGCCTCAAGCTCCGCCGGAACGCGTCTGTTTGCGACTCCGCTGGCAAGCCAGGTGATAGGCGGCCCAGTCAAGGAATGTCAGGGCGACGATTGAGCCCACGTACTCACTGAGGTTCGGGAGCAGGACGGCCAGCGTCGCGCATCGGGTGACTTCCGGCTCATTGTGGTCCGTCACGGCGAGGATTCTCACTCCCGCGCGCTTGAGCCGCTCGACCAGGCCGTGAAGGCGCTTCTTGAGCGCGCAGCGCGAGCCGGAGAGGACCAGCACGACTTCACCGAGCTCAAGAGCTTCGGTGGGACGGGCATCCATCTCGTCGGGTGTGAAGACTTGCGCTCGCATCCTGCCGAGGTTGCGTAAAGCGCTCGCCCCGAGGAGCGCAGCCGGATAGTAGAGACCTCCTGCCACGACCGAGACGGCGCGCCGGCCGGACAGTTCTCCCGCCATGGATCGCACCGCATCAGGAAGCTGGGTAAGCGCCCATTCGATGTGCTCCGGCAGCGTCCGTAGCTCTCCTTCCAGAGCTTCGATCTGCGGCGAGGGCCGTTTCAGTACCTGCGCCGCCACCCCGGCGAGACAATGCACGGCCGCAAGCTGACACACACCGGCCGTACAGTCTTCCCGAGGCTCTTCCCCGCCGCGCGCCAGGAAGACCCCATCCACGGCCTTCGCCAGCGGGCTCTGGGCGTTGCTGGTGAGTGCCAGCACAGTAGCGCCGCGGGCTTTCGCCGCGCGAACCAATTCCACCAACTCCGCCGATCCTTTCCAGGAGATGACGAAGAGAATCGAGCGCGGCCGAAGGCCCGACTGGGAATAGGCCTGAAATTCTTCCGGGGTGCGAGCCACGACAGGCCAGCCGAGAAGGCTTTCAAAAGCATAGGCCCCCGCCAGTCCCACCGCGAAGGACGGGCCGGAACCGACCAGGTGGATCGGCACCTCACCCCAGCGCGTCCGGCGGACCAGTTGCTCGTACTCGGGTCGGCCCTTTTCGACTGTCTCCCGCAACGCGCGCGGAAGATTCAGAAATTGTTGGCGAATTTCCGCCGACATCTAAGTCACCCCGACCCCGGCAGACTCTCCCGCAGGCGGGGCACGAGGCCAGCTTTCCCCAGCGGGAGCCAACTGCCCAGACGCTTGATACCCAAGTCGAAGGTTGCCATGGTCAAGGGTAGCGGAGTATATCCCATCCCCAGTGTGTAGACGATTCGTTCCTTTACCTTTTTTGCCTGCAGAGGACAAAATCGCCTCTTCGCACTGCAAAGCGAATGATATAATGCCCGCTTCGGTCAGACCAATTGCACCAAGACAGGTTTTGCTGAAAGCGACAAGCTGTCAGGGTCACATTTCCACGCGGGACGACGTGAAGGAGCAAAGGAGCGGAGCATGAGTCGGAAAAAGGACAAACTGCGCAAGCCCTCCGCCGAAGCATTCTCGCGCCGTGATTTTCTGAGGGGTGCGGGGGTTGCGGTCTCCGGGGGGCTGATGGTGGGTGAACAGGCGGCCGCGGCCCCACCCGAGGGGACGACGCAGGTCTTCGGGCCGGGAGCGGTTCCCATCACGCTGAAGATCAACGGCAAGCCCCACAAGCTGAATGTCGAGCCGCGCGTGACCCTGCTCGATGCTCTGCGGAACCACCTGGACACAACCGGTGCCAAGAAGGTATGTGACCGCGCCACCTGCGGCTCCTGCACGGTGATCCTGAACGGGAGCCCGGTCTATGCCTGCGCGGTGCTGGTGATCGAGGCGCAGGGCAAGGAGATTCAGACCATCGAAAGTCTCACGGTCGGCGGGAAGCTCCATCCCATCTCGGCCGCGTTCGTCGAGCACGACGCGCAACAGTGCGGCTTCTGCACGCCGGGCTTCGTGATGGCGGTCAAGGCCTTCCTTGACAAGAATCCCAATCCCACCCTGCGGGACGTAGAGAAAGGCCTGGGGGGCAACCTCTGCCGCTGCGGGACTTACGTGGGTGTACGGCAGGCCGTGCTGGAGGCTGCCAAGGCAATGAAGGGAGGGAAAGCGCATGCCTAAGTGCAAATATGATTGGCCGGAAGCTGGGCAACGCAAACTCATCGGCAAGCCCATTTCGCGCCTGGACGGCCCGGTAAAGTCCAGCGGGCAGGCGAAATACACCTACGATGTCAACCGGCCGGGTATGCTCTTCGGAAAGATCGTGGCCTGCCCGCACGCCCACGCCAAAATCAAGTCCATCGACACCGCGGAAGCCGAAAAGCTACCCGGCGTGAAGGTCCACCTGGTGCAGAAGGTCGGCACGGAAATCCATTGGGCCGGCGACGAAGTGGTGTACGTTGCGGCGCCCACCGAGGAACTCGCCAAGGACGCCGTGGCAAAGGTGAAGGTCGAGTACGACGTCCTGCCGCACCTCGTCCACGACGAGGATCTGAGCAAGATCAGTGATCGCGGCAAACCGACTGCGGAACAGAAGAGCGGCGACCCGGATGCCGCGTTCAAAGACCCCGACGCCGTGATTTCCGAAGGATTCTACGGGACGCCGATCATCACCCATTGCTGCCTGGAAGCGCACGGGCAAGTCACCGAGTGGGCCGACGCGCAGAGCCTCAAGGTCTGGGCCTCCACCCAGAACGTCTCCGGCCTGCCAAGCGCCATTGGCGAAGCGATCGGAGTGCCCGCCACGAACATTGAGATCTTCTCTCCCTACATGGGGGGAGGGTTTGGAAGTAAGTTCGGGCCTGACCGCTGGGGCATCGAATGTGCCAAGTTCTCCAAGGAAGTCGGCAAACCCATCAAGATGATGCTGGAACGCGACCTGGAGCTGATGATGGCCGGCTCGCGGCCATCGCACTACGCCAAGGTCCGCGTCGCTGCGAAGAAGGACGGCACCATCACCGCCTGGGAATCCGAATCCTGGAGCACGGGCGGTCCGGCCGGCGGCGGCAAGCCTCCCATTCCCTACGTGCTCAACATCCCCAACCAGGTGACGCGCCATACGTCGGTTTCCACCAACACCGGCCCGGCCCGCGCCTGGCGAGCTCCGAATCACCCGCAGTCGGCCGTCCTCACCATGTGCGCGCTCGATGATCTCGCCGACAAGCTCCAGATGGACCCCATCGAGTTTTTCCACAAGAACGCGGGCTTGGCGGGCGAGCGCGGCGAGATCTACCGCCAGGAGCTGCTGAAAGCCCAAGAACTCTCGGACTGGAAGAAGCTCTGGCATCCGCGCGGCGACAAGACTCCCGGCCATGTCAAACGCGGCCTGGGCGTTTCCATGCACACCTGGGGTGGCCGCGGACACAACAGCAACTGCAACGTGACGATTAACCCGGACTCCTCTGTGGAGGCAGCCCTGGGCAGTCAGGACCTCGGCACCGGGACGCGCACGGTGATCGCCATCACCGCCGCAGAAACCTTTGGCCTACCGATTGAAGCCATCACAGTCAAAATCGGCGACAGCAAATACCCGGCTTCTGGCGCCTCGGGCGGCAGCACGACCGTGGGTGGGGTGAGCGCGTCAACCCGCCGCGGAACCATCGATGCTCTTGAACAACTCTTCGCCGCGGTGGCCCCCAGCCTGGGCGCGCAGCCCGACCAGCTCGAAGCGGTAGGCGGCAAGATCCAAGTAAAAGCCGCTGCCTCGAAGAGTCTGACCTGGAAGCAAGCTTGCGCCAAGCTCGGCGTAAAGCCCATCCAGGTGACGGGCAAGAATCCCGGTCCCTGCGAGCTGGGCTCGAGCGGCGTAGGCGGCGTCGAGGTTGCCGATGTTTCGGTCGACACCGAAACGGGCCTCGTCAAAATCAACAAGATCGTGTGTGTGCAGGACTGCGGCCTCATCCTGGACATGAAGACCGCGGAAAGCCAGTGCTACGGCGCCATGATTATGGGAATCACTTACTCCCTCTTCGAAGAGAAGATCATGGACGCCACAACCGGCCGCATGGTGAACCCCAACATGGAATTCTACAAGCTGGCCGGCATCGGCGACATCGGCGAGCTGGTGGTTCACATGATGACCGGGCCGGGATACGACGAGCGCGGCGTGATCGGGCTCGGCGAGCCACCGGTGATTTCACCCGGCGCCGCCATCTTGAACGCCGTGGCCAATGCCATTGGCGTGCGCGTGCCCACCATACCGATCACTCCCGACAAAGTGCTCGCGGCGCTCGAGAAAGGAGGGGTTGCCTAATGCAAGCCTTCGAATACGCAAGCCCGACCAGCAAGGAAGCGGCTGTCAAGCTGCTGTCCTCTCAGTGGGGTGAAACCGAGGTTCTGGCCGGAGGTACCGACTTGCTCAGCTTGATGAAGGATTACGTCTCGACGCCCAAGCGCGTGGTGAGCCTGTCGGCCGTCAAAGAACTGAAGGGCGTTGAGTACAAGCCCGCGACCGGCCTGCGCCTCGGCGCCATGGTCACGCTACGCGAACTTCTCGACCACGCCGACGTGCGCAAGCATTACCCTGCCCTCGTCGAGGCCGCCGAGGGCGTCCGCAGCCCGCAACTCCACAGCACGGGCACGGTGGGAGGCGACCTCCTGCAGCGCCCACGCTGCTGGTATTTCCGCGGCGGCTATGGGCTGCTGGCCCAGATGGATGGCAAGTCACTCGTGCCGGACGGCGAAAACCAGTATCACGCCATCCTAGGCAATTCCGGCCCCGCGTACTTCGTGAACCCTTCGAGCTTCGCTCCCATCCTGGTCGCTCTTGGGGCAAAGGTCCGCCTGCACGGACCGGAGGGCGCGCGCGAAGTGGGTCTGGACAAGTTCTACACGACCCCCACGAGCGGCGATCAGCGGGAGTACGACTTGAAGCCCAACGAGATCCTCACCGACATCCTGGTGCCCGCCCCGGACGGGGCGAAGATGGCCGTCTACGAAGTTCGCCAGAAGGAAGCGCTGGACTGGCCGCTGGCGGCCGCCGCGGTTGTGTTGAATCTCGACGGCAAGTCCGTGAAGTCCGCGCGTGTGGTGCTGGGCCACGTGGCGCAAGTGCCATGGCCTTCACCCGAGGCCGAGGCGGCGTTGGCCGGGAAATCGGTCAGCGAGTCGGTCGCCGACGAGGCCGGCAAGGCCGCCGTTGCCAAGGCCACGCCGCTCTCCAAGAACGCCTACAAAGTCCAACTGGCGCGAGTGGCCGTCAAGCGCGCCGTGCTCGCCGCCGCGCAAGGAGGTGCATAGCCATGGCCGAACCTACCAGTCTCCCCGTCGTCCAGAACTCCTGCCGCTTCCTGCGCTCGAAAGAAATGTATATTCACGCGGAGCCCGACCCCAGCG